>Ga0214472_10000728_pt1 | contig 39782 bp, 65 predicted proteins | sample RVTome_6_FD_207662 | JGI IMG/M metagenome (GOLD analysis project Ga0214472, IMG submission 207662) | Soil microbial communities from uranium-contaminated site in the Upper Colorado River Basin, Wyoming, United States - RVT140D175 | ecosystem: Environmental > Terrestrial > Soil > Contaminated >...
ATGGTGTGAATGGGGAGGCGATCCTATTACCAAATGGAAAATACCTACTCAAAAAGTAGTAGCTATTCCAAAAGGATTAGCAAAAGAGATTCAGAAAAACTGCAAATACACGGCCTATGTAATTAATGAAAGAGAAACCACGAAAGGAGATAAGCACGGAGATTTTCTAACTTCTTGGAGAGCAGAAGAGATAAGGAACACGGCAACATTTAGTAAGGTCAATGATTTATGAGTTTACTCTCAAATATCATAACTTATGTAAGGCGACTTATAAAAGTGGAGTCTACACAGGTAGTATCTGATACTACTATTATTGATTACATCAATCGGTTTTACAACTTAGATATGCCGGCTAGACTTCAACTTTTTGAATTGAAGTCTACTTATGAATTTGAGACCCAAGAGAACATAAGCAGGTATCAATTTCCTTATGCTGATTATCAAATGGTAGAGCCCCCCCTTTATATTGATGGAGTTACGGGTCAATACTATCAATCTAGAGAAGGGTTTTTTAGAGCCTTTCCCGAACAATTAACTTCTCAAGATATCCAATCCGGAGATGGGGGAGTAGCTTACTCCTTTTCTCTTGTGGCTTCTCTATCTTCCGGATTGGCTCTTTTAAGAGGGTTTAAGAACTATGAAGGGACAACTCAAGAGCAACTCTTGCCGGGTGTATATATTACAGCTATTGATGCAGGAGGCAACAATCTTGTGGTGACCGACGATGGATTGGGAAATCTAACAGGAGACGGCACAGGAACAATCAATTATACGACCACAGCTATTTCCGTTACTTTCAACTCGGCTATCCCTTCTACATCAACAATAAGATCCCAATATTATTTATCTAACAAGGGAACTCCGAGGTTTGTTTTATTCTATGATAACTATTTTACAATACGTCCCATTCCTAATCGCCCCTTCCTTATTAAAATGGACGCTTACGTTACCCCCGCTACTTTTTTAAATAGTTCGGAATCTCTTACCTGGAGCTATATGGACGATTACATTGCAAGAGGAGCTGCCAGGCGCATTTTATCTGATCTGGGAGACTGGGAACAATTTACTGCTTATGAAGGTCTATTTAAAGAGCAAGAAGCTCAAGTTTTAAGAAGGACAAATAGACAACAATCCACACAGAGAGCAGGAACTATTTTTGCTTCCCAGACGGATATGACTTACTTTAACAACTTTCAAAATTGAGGATTGATGGCCACATACAATAGAGGACAACCATCGGTAGGACAAGCCTTTAGAGACTCTCGACCTTTGATTGCAGATAATTTCGATGCAGCTGACGACGCCATTAGTAATGACCATGTACCTTTTACGAATGCTGACCCTACTAAAAGAGCTCTACATACGAAGGTAACTTTCAACAGTGTGCAAGCTGTCGACCCAACCATTACTTATCCTCAAACTGCTGTATATACTAAGTCTCGAACTATAGGTGGGGACACTATTCAAGAACCTTTCTTTAAAAGAGTAACTAATTTAGGGACTAGTCAGGTAACTCCTGTGGCTCCCTTAGCTTATGTTAAATTTGCTGGTGCAAGTGGAGCGACTTCAAAAGTTTATAATGTTACAAGCGTTACTCGCACCGCTACAGGTCAATACACTATCAATTTTACTAAAGAATTACCTGATGCTAACTATATTTTCATTGGCTCTGCTAACGCGGATACTTTTGAAGTTAATGTAAACTTTAGAGGTCAAACAACAGCTAGTATAAATGTAATCACAGTAAGACTATCTACAGGAGCTGTTGCCGATCCTGAAAATGTGAGCTGCTTTTTTTGGGGGTTCTAAATGTCTCAACCTGAAAGACTCGTCCTTTCAGATTTTAGCACAGGGTTTGAAACAAGACTCCCTGCTTTCAAAATAGACAACGAAGCTTTTCCTTATATTGTAAACGCATATCCGTGGAGAGGAAGAGTAAAGAGGAAAAGGGGAACGGATTTATTAGCTAGACTACAAAGAGATTTTGTAGATATATCAGCAGGAAGTACGGATGCAAACGGGGATATTTCGTTTAACCTAAAAACGATTATTACTCCCAATTTAGAATCCGATAGTGATATAGCTCCTTCTTCGATTACTGTAGTAGTCAACGGCGCAGCGCCGCCTCCTATTGAAACTTTTACCGAACCGGCTACTCCTGATGGTACCTTGGTAGGAGATCAAGGAAATTTTGGAACCATAAATTATACTACGGGAGCTATTACCATCACAGGGAGCAATCCTTCTGAAACGGTTACGGTTTCTTTTGGATACTATCCTTCTTTACCGGCTCTTGGTTTAAATACCTATGATGAAGAAGTTTTATCCGATGATATAAACTTTCCCACGCCTGTTTATTTTGATCAAACATACGCTTATAGCTACTCAGATGCTACGGGACAATTCTTTGATGTAAGCTTTTATAAAAACTCAGTCACTGAAAATAGAGTTACTTGGACGGGAGCTATCTACCAGCAGTTTTGGGGAATCAATTATAAGAATGCTCTTTGGGTAACGAACGGCAAACCAGGGTTTCATTATGAAGACATTGTATCCATTGGGGATCAATCTTCTACTACTATTACCGTTAGACTTACTACAAACGATTTAGAGCTTGGAGATGTATGTTTCTTTAATGAAGTTCAAGGAACTACAACAGAAATTAATTTGCAAACAGGAACGGTAACTACTAAACCTGCCGGAGCACCTTTTGATTATGTGTTTACTTTTTCTAATACGATTACGGTAAATACTATTACTCCCGCTACAGGAATATGTCAGTACCTCACTCATACTCTTTCAGGTGGAGGAGATGGGATTAGATGGTATGATGGGTTTAACTCTCCTTCTCATACAAAAGGATTCGTGAACTTTTCTCCCCCTTTAGAATCCGGTAATGCCCCTCCTTACTTAATGGGAGCAAAAATGATTAGAGTCTTTAAAAACAGACTTATTTTCTTTGGAACTTATGAGGGAAGACCCGGGGGCACGCCTGTTTTCTATCCTGATCGAGTAAGAGCCTCACAAAACGAATTTAACGGCCCTCCTTATTATAGTGAAATCTTTCCGGATAACCAATCTTTTGATGCTGAGGCGTACATGGATAACATTGGAGGGAAAGGATACTTCACAGAAGCCGGAACTTCTGAAAACATAATCTCTTCAACCTTTGCGTTTGATGTAGTCATAGTTGGTTTTTCCTCTAGCTGGAGACAGTTGATCTATACTCAAAACGAGGAAGACCCATTTGTCTTTCATACGATTGATATCGAGTTTGGAAATGAATCTAGATTTGCCTCTATCACTTTAAAAGATGGGATTGTAGCTCCTGGAGATAAAGGATATGTAGCTGCAACTCCATCAGAAGTAGAAAGGATAGACTTAAAAATACCCGATGAAATTTATCAGATTGATAATGCCAACAATGGAAATGAAAAAGTTACGGCCATTAGAGATCATCAAAATGAATGGATATTTTTCACCTATCCCACTCCTATCACTTATTTAGATATGAGCGAAAATAGATTTAACAATAGAACGTTGTTATTCAACTACACAGAAGGAAACTACGCGACACTGGAAGAATCTTATACAGCCTATGGAATCTTTAGAGAAAACCAACCCTATACATGGGAAGATAACCCGTGGGGAAGCTGGGACACCTCTGGGAATGCTACTTGGGAATCAGGATTTAACTTAGCTCGTTTTCCCAATATCGCTTGTGGAAACCAACAAGGGTTCATCATGATAAGAACGAATGGAACTCAAGAAGGGAAGTCTCTTTCTATCACTGATATAACAACAGCTACTAAAACCTTTGAAGTGATTGATCATGGCCTCGAAGCGAATCAATATGTAAGAGTGGAAGACTGTTTAGGGGTAACGGAGGCTAACGATATTATCGCCAGAATAGCGTCTACTCCAACTAAAGATACGATTGTATTAGAGTTTGTTCCGGACATCACTTTAACAGGGACTTATATAGGATTAGGAGTCTTAAGAAGAATTCCTAACTTTACCATCTACACTAAACAATTTCCCAACTACTGGGGAGCGGGTAAAAAAATTAGAGTATCTAATATAAGAACATTAACGAATACCACTTCAGTAGGAGAATATATTATTCAGATTTTTGCCTCTCAAATTGCAGGGGTAGACAGTAACAACCAAGCATGGATACCAACCACTCAAATTGTTTTCACTAAACCTGAAAAAGCATTCCTTGCTCTACAAGCTCAAATATGGCACAGAAATATTGTTTCTATGACAGGAGACTCTTTGCAGTTTGGTTTCACTATGAATGATGCTCAGATAAGAGACTATGACATTGCCACCTCTGAATGGTCTTTACAGGCGTTGGTAGCGGATATCTTTCAAGCGGGATATATTGGAGGGCCATACCTTGGATAAATGCCCTAGATGTCTAAATGAAATGGAATGGTTTGATTATGTAAATGGAGAAAAATACTGTTTAAATTGTTTCTCCTGTTGGGAAGATATTCAAAAAAGTTTATTCCAATCATGGAAAAACGAATCCCTTTTTTCAGTTCCTAAAGAACATTTATTTTATGGTAAATGGATTAGAAAAATCCCTCAAAAAGAATTAAAAAAAATCATAGAAGACAAAAAGGAAAATTATGAATATGGATTAAAATATTGGAACGGATTGGAAAGAAAACGTTTAGACAATATTAAAAGTGAAGTGAAAAACTTGGAAGGATGCATACATGACAACTCAAGCAAATAAGCAAGCTCCTTATCTTCCACAGCATAGAACTTTTGATCCTGCTAATCCTTCCCTTTTTAAGAATCAGATTGAAAACGCCTGGATACAAATCGCCTTTAGAATAAATGAAAGAGTAATTGGAAACTTCTATACTAATGAGCAATTAGCCGGGCAAGAATATTTTGGTTCTAACAATCAAAGGAGAAGATCTGTATTTAGAAAAGTTGTTAACTTCGGAACTCTTCCAAATACAGGAGCTAAATCGGTAGCTCACAATCTTAACCCTACATCTGATTGGAAGTTCACTCACATATATGCGACTGGATCAGATCCTGTTGCTTTATCATATATCCCCGTTCCCAATAGTTTCATTGTTGTAGACGCCACAAATGTAACGATCACAACAACTTCTGATTTAACCGCCTATACCAATTGCACGGTGGTTTTGGAATACTTAAAGGAATAAAGCAATAAAACCATAAAGAAATAAAGCTGGTTTTTCATGCGCATTTTTACTAAGAAATTCAACACGTAGTACATATATGTTGAATCATTAGACACAAAAAAAACCCCTAGGTTTCCCTAGAGGCTTAACTTTTTCTTTATTTTAAAGACCTTGAAAAAGTATAAGAAGGTCGAGTTTTTTGTAACATTCTAAATCTGAGTGTTGCAAATTACCTACCAAGACAAAAATGCTAACACCAGAAAAATGGTAACATCTAATAAAAAAATGCTAACATTTCAGTACTTCACAGTACTTTCAAATATTAGTATCAAGTGTCATTAAAATAAAGCATTTTTGTCCTGGATAAATAATTAAATTAATTAATTTATAATAAGGACGAAATATGAACGAAAAAGAAAACATCACCCTAATAAATAATGATCCTGTTCACTTCGTTATTGTCAACCGAAGCGTAGTTAACGACAAAAACCTTACCTTCAAAGCCAAAGGCCTATTAGCCTATTTGTTGGACAAGCCATCCAGGTGGAAATTCTCATTAAACGGTATCTGCTCTCAAACAAAAGAAGGTGTGAACTCAATACGCAATGGTTTAAGAGAACTGGTATTGGAGGGATACTTAGAGGTTAAAAAGGTTAAAAATGAAAAAAATAGATATTCGGGATGTAATTGGATCATAACTCAGTATCCTAAAAAATCTGAAGAAAATTCAAAAAAAGTTTCCATGAGTGGGTTTTATAATTCAGGCTATTGTGAGGGAAATTCAAAAAAAGTTTCCATGATGCGGTTTTCGGACGCTGGATCTATGGACGCTGTAAAACACGATACAAAGATATACTCTATTAAGGAAGACTCATCATTATCTGAAGATAATGAGAGAGGGGACGAGGCCCCGCCTGCTCCTGATTTAAAAAAAATAGAAAGAAGTACTCATGTTCACACAACTCAAGAAGAACATGAAAAGCTTATCAAGGATCATGGAGAAGAAAAGATTAAGTGGTGCTATCAAGAGCTCAGTGAGTGGAAACAGGACAAGCCTAGAAAGCAATGGAGGAAAAGCGATTATCGATCGATTCTTAGATGGTGTATAGATGCTTATGAAGAAAGAAAGAAAAAGAAAACTGAGGTGGATATCGTAGAAGAAAACAAGAAATTAGCTAAAAAAGCCCATGATGTCTTTTCCGGAATAGCTAAAAAAAGAAGTCTTAATATCATTGTGAACTCGGACAACATTCGGATCGAAGGAGTAACTTCTCAATCTCCGTCATTTATTCTTCCGTTCAATGAGAACGGCTTTAGACATCAATTGGATAACATCCTTAGAAAGGTAAAATTGATATGATTTAGGGAGGGGAGGATGTCAAATGATTGCACAAAACACTTCCAATAAATTAAAATAATTTTTTAACAAGGAGTCCCATGTCTTTTCCAACAATTCGTGGTTATAAAACTAAGATGCTGCCAACGATGAGTCCAGAGCAACGAGGTCTATACGATCAACTGTATGGCTCTGTTCGCCCTGCGTTAGGTCCTGCGGTCAATCAATTGGCTCAGACGGCCCAAGGTAGTCCTCAACAATTTGAAGCCCTTGAAGCTCCTGCAATGAGGCAATTTAAAGAACAGCTGATACCAAGACTTGCCGAGCAACAAACTTCTAGAGGTGGAGGGAGATCGTCAGGATTTTTAAATAGACTGGAACAAGCATCCGGTAGATTTGCTCAAGACCTTCAATCCCAAAGAATGGGCCTTCAACAAAACGCATTAGCTCAGTTACTTGGTTTAGGGCAAAATTTAATGAGTACACAAACTCAACAGCCATACTTCCAGCAACGAAGAAGTTCTCTATTTAAGGAAGGATTAGGAAGGTTTGCGGGTCAATTACCGGGGTTAGGATTAGGATTAGCTTCTTTATTTGGAACCGGTGGGATGTCAGGATTAGCGGGATTAGCAAATCTTACCCAACCGAACCAAGGGTGATGATATGAGCTTTCAACCTCCTCAGCCTTCTCAAGGATTTTTAGGATCATTCTTAAATGAACTAACGCAACAAACACCTAGTCTATCCAATCAATTATCTCAGATGGGACAGCAAAGAAGACAGTCAGCAGCGAAACAGCAGAGTGAACTTTCAAAAATCAGAAATCAATCTTATAAAGATTTAGAATCTATCTCTAAGTTTTATGATACTAAATTAAGCCCTGAAGAAAAAGAAAGGTTTCTCCCTTTTTTCACCCAAGCTCAAATGCAAGGGGTTCCCATAGATCAAGCGTTTGAATTTGCCGAACAACAATATCTACAAGCCTATCCGGAAAAATCTACTCAGCAACAAAGACAAGAAGCGTTTGAAAAAAAATCTCCCATTACTAAAGCGTTTAGAAGAGATGTTCCTCTAACGGAAAGAAGACGTAGAGATATAGAAGAAAGACAACGATTGTATGAAGAAGGAGCTTCTCCTTTAAAAATGCCGGGTCAGTTTTTTACCGGTGCTTCTAAAAGCCCATTAGGAAACCTTCTTAATTCCTTTACCAATCCCGAGCAAGCCGTAGCTAAGTCTTTAAAGGGGGGGGTATCTTCTATCTTTAAGCCTTCTTTACCCACAAGAGAAGCTACCACAGAAAAAGAAAGAAAAACTCAAGAGCTTGGGAAAGGACTAGCGGATCTTGCGGTATTTGAAGCAACTCCATTAGGAAAAGCCTTAGCTGAAGTAGGGGGACTGGGCTTCAGAGCTATTATGAAAACTCCTATCGGTAAAAAAGCGGCTGAGTTTTTAAGAGTATTTGGCAATAAATTTGGAAAGAAAGCCGCTCAAGAGATCGTAAAAGATTCGTTAGATGCGGCAAATATTGTGGAAGGATCAGGAATACCCACCGCTCAACAGCAAACCGCATTCTATGAGTCTTTGAAAGGGAAGGTAAAGCAACGATCTCCCACTTCTAAAGAAGCCAGGTTAGCTCAAGAAGAATTTCCTAAAGTAGCTTCCCAAAAAGAATCTCAAGATATTATAGGAGCTCAAAAATATCTTTATGAAAAAGAAGGGACTAAAGAGTTATCTAAGAAAGAAGTTAAAAGATACGAAAAATCTAAAGCGGAAAAGGAACCTAAAACTCACGATCAACTTTTAGATCAAACCCAAAGAAAAAAACAAGCTTCCGCAAAAGTAGAGCCTTCTAAAGAAGAATATTTAAAAACCACCAAAGAAAGAAGAGCTTTAGAAGATGATCTAAAATCGGGAAAATCAAAAAATCCAAAAGAAGACATTTCTAAACGGAGAGAACTTTTAAAAAGAGAGGAAGAATTATTTGATAATTATCGGAAGAATTTGTACGAGTCTGAAACAGGCACTCCCTACCGAAAAGGACTTACAGCAGAGAAAGATGCTCAAAATGCGATTAAAAAAATTAAGGAATTAGCAGAATCCGATACTAAGTTAACCCAAGAGGTTCTTCGTGGGAAAGGATGGAAGCCCGAAACTATCAAAAAAGCGGTTGAAGATATAGAAAGAGTCACATTGGTTGGCAAACCCGCTCCCACATCTTTTTCAGAAATCCACGAGGCTTATGCTGAAGCCTATTTAAAAGAGCTTTCTAAAGTACAAAATAAACTATCCTCCAGCAAATTTATTACTCCTCAGGAATATATAAATCTCAGTAGGACTCGTGACATTCTTCAAGATAGATTAGAAATAAATCTTATTAAAATAGGTCAAGATCTTCAAAGGAGAACTCTTAGAGAGATAGAAAAAAGAGCGAATCTATGGGATTCCATTTCTTATAAAAATAAAGAGATTGAGTCTTTGCTAAAGAAACCTGAGACTCTCAAAAAGATAGTTAGAATGGCGAACAGCGATCCGTCAGGAGAGGCAGCCCAGGCGCTAGAGTCTGTCATAGGAGAAAAAGGAAAAGGGTTCTTTAAAAACATAAATGAAAACTTCTTAAAAAAACGCTCGCCTGCCCCTGTTAATGCACTAATTAAAAAAACGGGAATTCATCCTTATTCGCCGGCGGGAAGGCTATTAAAATCCATTTCTTTCATGGTGTTAGGATATTTGGGAATTCCTTATACAGCCAAATCCATATTCAGAAAGGTAACTGGTTCTTCTAAAGGAGAGTCGTTTAAAAAACGTTTAAGAAGAAAGCAAAACGTCAAGTAGTGTGTGTTTTTTATTAATAGAATTTTTCTTAACTTCTTAGCTTTCTCATAGAGAGATTTTAAAATTTATTTAGAACAAGCTAATAAGAAAGATTATAACTCCTATCACGCAAAGCCCAATATATAACCATTCTCCTATACCCCCTAATTTTGATGTAACCATCGCAAATATGATGGTAGATAGACCAATGATCAATCCCAGGGAAATAGACTCTTGAAAAAGACTTATCCAGCAGTATGTTCCGAGTCCTAATAAAGCTAGACACACAGCCCCAAACCCTACTATAAAAGGAACATTCAGTTCTTCTTTACTAGACATATAACCTCCAAAATATACCAAAAGCATACAGTTTGTAATGTTTTAAGTCGATGTTAAAATAATTCTTTGTCATATATGGTCTCTATTTTAAAATATAATAAACTATGAGGCCTCATGTCCGCTTATTCACCAAATTCTCCCGGAACGACAGCTGTTTTTAAACCCCCCATTATAGCGAGACGAGCCCCTTTGGGAAGCGATACTGGATATGAATTAGGACAGAGTTGGGTGGATGAACTCACGAATTCATCGTGGCAATTGACTTCTATTGATTTGGGAAGCGCCGTATGGACTGCATTAGGAGGAGGAACGGTTTCAATCTCTCAACTTTCAGCCGATATGGGCTTAGGAGGAGTGGCATTACCTGTTGACGGAAATATTAACCTGAACGGCAGCGTTAACGAATTGGAGGTTATCGCAAGCGGAGAGAATATCGGAGTCCGATTTGTAGATAATATTATTTACAACGGTGGAAACTTCACCATACAAAGTGCATCAATAGGATCTTCTAGATTCTTACGCGTTATAAACACTTCAGATACTGCTAGTTCATCGGCAAACATAAAAGTTCAAGTTCCTTCTAGTACAGCTGATGGTGGGGCTTATTATAGCTCTACAAGCTTAGCAGGATCTACGTGGTCTTTTGGGATTGATTCTAATACCAATAATTGGGCATTGGCTGAGGGAGAAGGTGTGGTTTCTAACCAAGCTATACAAGTAGTTCCATCAAGTTCCATAAACTTTTTTAGAAATCTAGTTATGCAAGGAAGCGGTACCGACGGACTAATTGCTATGAAGGGAGGAGCGGAAACCGATTTTATCGGATCAGCAGTATTGGTAGGGGGAACCGTTACAGTGGCTAATACAAATATTGGTGCCTCGGATAGGATTCTAGTTATTCGATCGACTACGGGAGGAACGGAAGGTCATTTAAGTTATACCATTAGCGGATTAACGAGTTTCACTATTAATTCAAGTTCAGCTACTGACACATCGACAGTGGTTTATGTTATCTTCAGACAGACTTAAAATAATTCTTTTACACATATAACTATTATTTTAAAATAAAACAAAAACTCTGAGGCCCCATGTCTGCTTACTCACCAAACTCACCCGGAACGGTAAACGTTTTTAATCCTCCTATTATAGCGCAACGAGCGCCCTTAGCAACCGATACGGGATTTCCTAAGGGACAAACATGGATCGATGATACTACGAATTCATCATGGCAACTAACCTCTTTTTCTTCAGGAAGCGCCGTATGGACAGCTTTGGGAGGAGGAGCTACCGCGGTAGATCAACTTGATGGTGATACAGGATCAGCTACTCCCACAGGTGGAGCTATCACGATTGCCGGAACGGCTGATGAACTTGTAACTTCAGCTACCGGATCTACTGTCACCGTAGCTTTTGTTCCTTCCGTAATTTTCACACAAGGAAATGTTTCTGTTGTAAGAGACGAAATTTCGGGAGATGTAACTTTTACCGTACAAAATACTGATGCTACGATGACCGACTCTCAAGCGATCATAAGAACGGTTACCGATACAGCGGGGGGAGACAGTTTCTTTCAAGCTTCCGTCTCAGGGGGTCAAACCGTATCTTTTGGAATAGACAACGGATCGGGCGATAATTTTGTAATGTCAAACTCCACAGCTTTAGGAACCAATAATTTTTTCAGTTTTTCTCAATCAGATTCTTCTAGTACGTTTGGCTTAGGAAATGTAGTCGTCACGAGAGCCGAGGTAGCCGGATTAGTTGCACTACAGATATTTAATACGGATGCGGGGGCCACTTCCGAGTCCATGGTCAGGATAGGCACAGGCACAGCGGATGCATTTACCTATTACGAACATGATGGATCTGGGGTCAATTGGTCCACAGGATCTCAAGTGACCACCGACGATTATGTAATTGCCCAGGATTTGGGTCTCACTAACAACATCTATTTACGAGCTGTCGCAACTACCGGAGATATTGATATTCCTGTAGGGAACTTATCCATTTCGGGAGCCGGTAAACAAATTGAGATGGAATCAGGAGCTGCTACAGACTTCATTGGAAGCGCGGTATTGATAGGTGGAACTATAGCTGTTGCTAATACAAACATCAAAGCGACCGATCAGATTATGTTAACGGTATCTACTCCCGGAGGAGTTCAAGGGATCTTAAGTTATGCGATTACTCCCTCTACAAGTTTTACTATCACTTCTACATCCGGTGCGGACACATCTACTGTAGAATATAGAATTGTCAATAAATTATAAGGAGATTTCATGTCAGAGAGAGGAATTTTAGAAAGCCGAGGATGCAAACATCATACGCTAATTTTAAAAATGTCTTATCAAGATATCAAGGATGTTTTGGAAGGGAAGTCATTAAAGGTTTCTTCTTTAAATTTGGGAGATGAGATTGATCTTTTTCTTCAGATCGATCCTAAAGATGAAAAATTGCAAGAGCTGAATAAATCCCTATCCAAGGAGACTAAATAATGCCTTTTGTGGATTCAACGGATGTCCTTTTTGATACTTTAAGAGAAGCCGCTTTTGGAACTATAGGAGCTGCTTACGTTATTTTAGGCACTGTATTTAGCCGTGATGTTGCGTATTTGGATGTTTACAATGGAACTAACCAAGACATTCGTTTATCTGATGACGGTACAAGAGATGTTAAATATTTATCTTCAGGGACTAGTTGGGTATGGGATATATCTACCGATGGACATGGAGATAAAAAAATGCTCTTTAAAAGAGGATCCGCTCTTTATCAAAAAAGGGGAGGAGCTGTATCTCCTACATCCGGAAGTTTATTTTTAACCGTGGTTTTTGCCGTATGAGTTATCAGCAAAAGATTATAACCGGTACAACACCACTACCAGATAGACCAGAATTCTATGCCTATTTAGCATCGGCTGATAACAACGTAACAGGGGCAGGCACTACTTATCAATTGGGTACTAATGTTGCATTGACAGAAGTTTTTGATACTCTGGGAGATTTTAATACCAACGGTACCTTCACTTGCAGCGTAGCGGGTCGATATATTTTCTCGGCTGCCATCACTACAACAGATATAACATCTAATATGACACATTGCGAAGTATTATTAAAGACGACCTCTCAAAACTTCCGTTTATTTACGTACAACCCTTTTGCGTGCGGCTTACCTGCGAGTAACCGATTTAGTTGTTTTTCAGGAAGCATTTATGCCCCTATGGCTATAAACGATACAGCTTTCGTTACTGTTCAAATTATAGGAGGGGCTGGAAATACTGCTGATATATCAGGGTTTAGCGGAGCAAGATCTTGGTTTAGTGGAGTTTTAATCAGTCCAACTTAGGAGGAAAAATGACATGGAATAGTGGTCCAGGATCACTGTGGGTTACCGATACTAATCCCACCGTAAATGATGATGAAAGTAATGGTTTCTTTGTTGGAGTTTGGTTTTATAATGAATCTGCAGGTTCTTTATTTCAGTGCATTGATAGCACCATTGGTAATGCTGTATGGGTTAATAAGCCTACCGCATCTGAAGGTTCTTTTACACCTTCCTTAGAATTTGGGGGAAGTTCAACTGGAATTACTTACACGACTCAATCCGGAAATTATTCAAGAACCGGAAATTTAATTGTCCTTAATATCTTCCTGAATCTTTCATCCAAAGGAAGTGAAACGGGTAATGCTACTATCACAGGACTGCCTTTTATAAACGGCTCTTCACATGCGGCTTTTCTAATCTATGCACAAAATGTCTCTTTATCTTTGACTTACACCAATCATGGAGCTCGGATTGCGCCTGCTCAACAATTCATTAGACTATTTGAAACGGGATCATTACTTAACATAAATAATTTAGATGAAGGAAGTTTTGAAAATGATTCTCAACTCTTCATAAGCGGAAGTTATTTCTTATGACAATTATTGCTCAAACCTCAAGTGCCGGACCACCGTTACCGATTACTAGAGTTAGGCAAAATAGAGCTCCTACAGTAGGAGATTGGCAAAACTTTGCTCTTGGAGATGAATGGCTTGACGAATCTTCTATGGACTGGTGGAAACTAGCTTCCCTAGCCGGTAATCAAGCTTTATGGATACTCATTGGAGGAACGGGGGTATCCGTTGAAACAATAACGGTTGACGCATCTACTCCTCCGGGAACTAATCCAGTCCTACCTGATGCTTCTAACAATATCACTATTACAGGATCTCAAGTAGCTACAGGAATTATCGGCGCCAATGTCATTAGAACCGATTCATTAGCGGCCAATACGTTTACCATTGAGATACAGCAATCGGCATCTGCAGCAGCTGAAGACACTACCCTTAATGGAGTATGTCACTTTGACTCTTCTGCTTTTACCGTGACTAATGGATTTGTGGAATTAATAGGAGGTGGTCAAGGTATAGAGAGTATAGGAGTTGATGCCTCCACCCCACCCGGTACCGATCCGGTAGTTCCTGACGGTAGCGGACTAATTATAGTCACCGGGGCTCAAGTCGCTTCATCAACAATTGGTGCAAACGTTATCCGCACTAATTCATTAGCAGCTAATACTTATACTGTCGAAGTTCAGCAATCAGGATCTGCAGTAGCTGAAGATACAACTCTTAATGGGGTATGTCATTTTGACTCTAATGAATTTACTGTCACTAATGGATTTGTAACTTTAAATACCACCTCTGATTGCATTATAAATCTTACTTCTATTGATAATACAGATTCTCCATACACTGTTCTTTCTACAGATTGTTATATATCCGCAGATGTAAGCGCCGGAACTATTTCTATCTTGTTACCTGATGCGCCATCCACTGGAAGAGTGTTTTATGTAAAAGATTCTTCAGGAAACGCCGGCGCTAATAACATAACGATTACAACGGTTGGCGGAGTAGTAACTCTAGACGGATTAACGTCTCAACTTATTATTTCTAACTTTGGATCTTTAAATTTTATATTTAATGGAACTTCCTATGAGGTGTTTTAATGGCATATAGAGACTATTCTACTGCAATCGGAAAAATTGTAGATCCTAACAATAAAGGAGATTATACCACTATTTCAGCGGCATTGGCCGATGCTGTTTCAGGAGATATTATTTTTTTAAGACCAGGAACGTATACAGAAGATATCACGGCAGTAGCGGGCGTTTCATTAGTAACTTTCGATACGGGAATAAGAAATCCTCAAGTTAATATAGTGGGAAAAATTAGTTTTTCTTCCGCCGGAACATTTGAAATAAGTGGAATCCGTCTTACTACAAATGCAGACTATTTTTTAGAAATATCAGGGACTTCGGACAGTATTGTAAATATAGATGATTGTGTATTAGATTGCGCCGATCACACGGGGATATCTTATACTACTACAAGTGCCTCCGCTAATTTAACAATCATTAGATGTCTCCAAGAAATTACAGATACTTTTGCTTTGTTTGAAAAGTCATCCCCGGGTGGAATGACAATGAATTATACATATGGCCTTACCGCTAGTCAAACTACCACTCCCAATACTGTTACGGCCGGAGATTTCACTTGTAACTATTGTACTTTTGGATCTCCTTTTGCTATCTCAGGAACTACTTTTAGTTTTTTCATGATGGGAATGACGGTAGATTCTGTGGCTATTACCACTTCAGGAACCGTTACGGGTCAATTGTTATTTTGCAATATAGATAGTGGATCAAACGCTGGTATTTCTATTGGAACAGGAACTATCATGAGAATAGATCCACTCTGTAGGATAAATAATAGCGCTGCTAATGCCATTATCGGAGCAGGTACTCTGATTTATAGTGCGCTTTCTTTTGTAACCACCTCCTCTTTTAATCCTACGACAATAATTTCAGAACAAATGGCTATAGGTAGGATCTCTTCGTCTTCTGGGGTAGATGCCATTGTTACAGCTACTAATGGAGAAGTAACCTTTCCAAATACAAGTGCATTTCTAGCTAATCATTCAGTCGCTCAAACGGCTGTGACTGGAGATGGAACATTAGTTACTATAAACTTTACAAATGTAATATATGATTTAAATTCCGATTATGATGGAACAAATACTTTTACCGCACAGGTGACTGGTAGATATAGATTTAGTGGTTCACTTTATGTTGATGGTATATCGGCAGCTAATACAAGTGGATTTATGCAACTGGTTACTTCTAATAGAATATATCAAACGAATGTTTATAGTTATGCAGCGATTAGAAATAGTGGAAATTTAGTTATTTTGCCTTTTTCTTTTGTAGCAGATATGGACGCTTTAGATACCGCCTTTTTTCAATGTCAAATTGATGCGGGTCCAGGAAAAAATATTTCCTTTCCTGCGACTGCTACTCAATCCTTTTTTGGAGGAGAATTAATTTGTTAAAATGGAGTTTTAAATGGCCGAATTAACACAATCACCTATGAGATTATACACCGATACGGTAGATCCAACCGTAAACGAAGACTCATCAAATGGATATGAAATAGGCAACTGGTGGCGTAACAGTTCTACTTTGACCTTATTTCAGTGTGATGATGATTCGGTTGGAGCAGCTATTTGGAATGAAAAACCTACTCTAGAGACCGGAACTTTTATTCCTGAAATACAATTTGGAGGAGCATCGATAGGAGTTGCATATGTTACTCAGTCGGGTTCTTTTGTCAGAGTGGGAAATGCGGTAACGATAAATATAACTATTAGTCTTTCAAATAAAGGAACCTCGGTAGGATCAGTTACGTTAATTAATTTGCCTTATCCAAATGGGAATGATCAAGCAGGATTTACTATCTATACCGATAATATAGCTCTTACCACTCTTTATACTATTTATGGATCTAGAATTTCTCCTGCACAACAGTTTATTCGTTTATTTGAAACAGGTTCCTTATTAGGAATTCAAAATTTAACAGATGTTAGTTTTCAAAATGACTCTCAATTATTTGTGAGTGGAACATATTTTATGTGAGGTGTTATGAAAAAATTTTGGGATAAAATAGGAATACCGGAAAAATTAGGGATAGTAATAGGTACCTTAGGAATTATCCTAGGAGGGGGATCTTTAATGATGAAATCGTTTATAAAAAAACCGTTGATCGAAACGGTTGAGCAAGAAAAAACCCAAGAAGAAGATATTTTTATAGTAGAATGAAAAATAAATTTTCCGTGGTTTCTTATTCATTAGTTATTTTATTTCTATTCGTTTTGTGGGGATGTGGTTTGTGGAAATCCTTAGGAAATGACAATGTTTTAGAAGAATTGGCAGAGGACATAATTAAAGACTCAACCGGAATAGATATAGATTTTACGGGAGACTCACCTGAAAAAGATTAATCCTCTTTTTCTTTGATGAATGTCCGAGTATAATGCGATTTACCTATTTTTTTATAGGGATCCAAATCAATTCCATCCTTTTTCATCTTATCAATATCATAGCTTATTCTAGGTTTGCTCATGGTAAGTTTAAGACCGTGAATTATGATGTTTTTACCACAGGCAAGCGCATCGATTTTCTCATCACATTCTTTAATCACCTTATCCACATTAGATCTAAGTTCCCAAGCATCCCTTCTGGCTTGAACAATTTCTAAAAGATCCTGATGATTGTTAGATATGTCTTCATGGGATTTGGAATCAAAAGGAGGGGTACGCGTTTGAACACAGTTCCAAAAACTAAGAGCCGATTCTTTCATTTGATCCCATAGTTCATGATCAGCTTGTATTAAAGTACAGTGTCCAACGTGTCCATCCCAAACCACCAAGAACGCAGATTTAAATTTAGCCACCATCATTTGCCATTGAACTTGATAAATATAAGAAAAAGGAATATCTCCTTCAATCATCATAGTGAGTCTTTTTTCAGATGAAGGACATTTTATTTCTGCCATGAATCCTTCTTCAATATTAATAGCGTCGTAGGACACCTTTAAGTGCTCATTTTGCTCATCTTCCGCACATAATCTATGTAGGTCAACCTCAAAGTTATTCTCCATCCACGCCCTTGCTAAAGGCTCTTGTTCGTTCCCATGTTTCATGGCTTGATTGTAAACGTCTTTCTTCTCGCCTATCTTCTTAAGATAAATATCTGTGATGGAATTGTAGGGGCACACTCCCATGATAGCCCCCATCTCTGAAGCTCCGATCCCGTTCATTCTCCAGTCTAACCACTCTTGAGAACCTTGTTCTAAATCAATTATTTTCATTTTTGTTCCTGCTTTTCATCTGATTGGCAACTTTTATGGATAATTGTTTGTTGGCTTTTTCAAAATCTTCAAAAGGAAGTTCTTCGGTCTTATTAATTTTATAATGATTTAAAAACCCTTCTACATCTGAAATACTTAAAACATCCATGTGTTTTTTTAGGATTTGTAATTGTCTTGGAGTGATTTTTCCGTGATCCGGTTTTTTTTCATTAGAGGCCATCGCAGTTTCTCCGTCGTCGTCTTCATCTTCAGCAACTACTCCGATCATGGAAGCATAACTATATCGTTTGCTATAGGTAATGTAAGATCCCAACTCTTGAATAGTGTTTTTGCTAGGATTGAGAGGCATTACAGATTCTATCCATTGGCCCGAAGCATGACATAATCGAGTAAACAGATGCATTCCTCTATCGTTTGTCATAATCCTCTGAATTACTGATAAACCGTTGGAGGATAGGTGAGGTCTAGATGAATTTATAACAGAGGCTAAATCAGCATATTTACTTTTAAAAAATGGATTTTTTTTATCCATTTTAGCAGCCTCCATATCTCCTTGAGCTTTTGATAACGCTGCATATAGCTCATTTAAGCTAGGGGATTCATATAAAGTTGTAGATATCTGTTCATTCATATTAATTTGTCTCCTTGTTGTATGTTTCGTTATCAATTAAAATTTGTATCTCATCTTTCAATGTGGAAATAAACCAATCGATAGATCCTGGATTATAAAATACGTTTTCCACTTCATCTCTAATTTTTTCTAAACTTTTCCGAAGTATTTTTTCGTATTCCATAACAGTTCCTTTTACTAAAACATTACCATTTGCAATGTTTTAACGCAACTCATTTTCGGTCTATTTGTAATGTTTTCAATGCAATTTGTAATATTTTACATGCAATTGGTTGTTTGCCTCTGTTAATAAAAAGATGTATCTAGTATCCTGATCGTATGAGCAATATAGAAGATCTTAAAACATACATTAAAAAAAATAATATCACTAAAAAGGGATTTGCTGAAATGATCGGCATAGATCCTGTGACTTTATATAGATATCTACATGGAAAAAGTAAAATTCCCCTTCCAACTAAGAAACTTATTTTTAATCTCACTAAAGGAGAGGTAAATCTCACAGAAAACAATGATGAAAATAATTAACTTCAAAAAACAAAATCATGAAACATTTAAAGCGAAGTTTGATATTCAATTTTCAATAGGAACCGTTTTCGGTTTTAAACTAGTATGCACCAAAGGAAAAACCTTTATTTCTTTCCCTTCTACAGAATATCAATTGAACGGAGAAAAAAAATATAAAATGCATTATTATCCTCCTGAAGAGAAGACTCATGATTTTCAGAAAAAGGTATTAGAACTTTTAAGACCGTTTATCGAAGAAAATGCTCATGTAGAAGAAAATGAAGATTCTTTCTTTTGAATTAAAAAATAAACTTGAATTTTTACTTTAACTCATCTAAATATGCCAAGGTTAAATATTTAACCTAGGTTGTGTTTATGGTGCAGCTTGAAATATTTGGAAGACCGGTCTCATCTAACTCTCATAAGCTTTCTAAAAACGGTCATATCTACGATCCCAAAAAAAAAGAAAAGGGAAATGCTAAATGGCAAATTAAATCCCAGTTCAATCAACGGCCCCTCGAATGTGCGATTGAATTGAAAATTAACTACTACTTCAAAATTCCAAAGGCAACAAGCTTTATTAAAAGAAAGCAGATGCTGGCTAACATCATCAAACATACTTCTTATCCCGATACCGACAGACTTACCAATTTTTTAAAAGATGTATTAGCCGGGATCGTTTTTGTAAATGATAAGCAGGTGTGGTTTGAATCTCCCAAAAAACTCTGGTGTGAATCCGAACAAGAAGAAAAAACGCTTATTTATGTGATTCCTGACACGTTTGATGTAAGTCTATGAGATTGTAAGACCGAAAGAGCATGGGTCGGAACTAACCGTAAAGCTCTCTAAGGCTAACTCAGGGGAAGAACCCACCGAAGTCATCAATCCAATCTTGGTTTGAGGCCGTAGGAATCTCCTTCCTTTAGGGAAGGTAGGATGTCAATAACTATGTAGTTGACAGATCTATCTTCTTGTGTGCTTATTTCTTACAGTGTTAAATATTAATTTAATTAAAGAGTCTCCTCTTCCTTCTTAAAAGATCGTTCCTCCCATTCCCAACCAATAATAAATCGCTTGTCGGACTTTTTACGTTTAAAAAAAATATTATTACTAGTAGATTGATTCTCTATGTTAAAATAAATTATATGTTTATCAACCTGTCTAACCATCAACCGGTTATCAACACCTACACTCTAATAGAAAAGAACGGCTATATAACTATCTCCCAATGGCTAGGGGATAGGTATGACATACAACCCGATTCTAAACTTCCTTGGTTTAATCCGAATGAACGAATCCGAATGAACGAACAGCCTTCAAGATGGATGCATCTCCCTAAGGTTATAAATGGTTGAACCTATGAAAAGAAAAGTGGGAAGGCCGGAGAGAACCTATGATAAAAGGATATTTGAATCCTTATGTGAAGTTCAATGCACAGTTGATGAAATAGAATCTATCCTACACACCAATCAGGCAACTTTAGATAAATGGTGTTTAAAGACTTATAAAGAGAATTTTTGCACGGTATATAAAAGACTCTCTTCAAACGGTAAACAATCCCTTCGTAGATACCAGTACACACAGGCTAAAAGATCAGCAACAATGGCTATTTGGCTTGGGAAACAATGGTTAGGTCAGTCAGATAAGATTGATAACCTAGAGCAACAAATGAGAACGGTATTAACGGTACTTAATGATACAAACAGACTCATTAACCAAGCAGATAACCCTAACTCCGAAACAACTGAAGTCCATTAGAGATTCTAACGCTCATATAAATATATGGGAAGGTTCGGTTAGATCGGGAAAGACTTTTTCCTCTTTAATTAGATGGCTTCACTTTTGCTTAAACTGCCCTGATGATGATTTAATCATGGTTGGTAGAACATCGGCCACTATCTATAACAACTCTGTTAAATGGTATCAGGAATTCTACCCACAGATAACCACTTATCAGCCGGGTAACCAAGTATTGTTCTTAGGAAATAAAAGAATCGAGCTTATCGGGGCCAACGATCAAACCTCTTTCACAAAGATTGCCGGTAACACTCGGTCAGGGGCCTATGTAGATGAGGCCTCTTTAATTCCCTGGTCATTCATGCAAATGCTTGATCAACGTTTATCTAAACCTCACTCAAAGATGTTTTGCACCACTAACCCTGATAGTCCCTTCCATCCTCTAAAAGAATGGATAGACCAGGCAGATGATAAGAATTTTTCCGTATTTAACTTCAGACTGGATGACAACCCCTTCTTACCCGACGACTATAAAGAAAGGCTAAAACAGACTAATAAAGGACTCTATTATAAAAGATATATCCTAGGGCATTGGTGCCAAGCTGAAGGGGCTATCTATGACTTCTTTGAAGAGTCTCAACACACCTTGGAAAAACCACCCTCTTACGCCAAATATTATTTGGTAGGGGTAGATTACGGCACCGTAAACCCAACCTCTTTTGTATTGATTGGGGTAAACGATGACGTAACCCCAATCATATGGGTAGAAAAAGAGTATTACTATGACTCTAAGAAAATGGGAAGACAGAAAACCGATGCAGAGTTTGCCTATGATTTAGCCAAGTTCATTGAGCTTTATAACGTAAAACGGATTTATGTAGACCCAAGCGCGGCTTCTTTTAAGAACGAGCTTAGAAGACATTCGATAAAGACTACCGATGCTAATAACGATGTGTTGGACGGTATCAGAACCGTTTCTTCTTTAATGTCTTCCCAACAGATTAAAATTTGTAAAGAATGTAAAAACATCATACGGGAAATACAGTCTTATGTATGGGATGAGAAAGCCTCTCTTAAAGGGGAAGACAAGCCCGTTAAGCAAAATGATCACGGGATTGATGCTATGAGGTATGCTATTCACACTCATTTCGGAAATAAAAAGACGATTAAAGAAAAGACTGATCACGAGAAAGAGGTTGAGATGATTAAAAGATTTAATATATCTTATCAAAATCAAAATGAATTACCTTGGGGGTACAGACCAGTATGAGCAAACAATTTGTTAGAACAGCCGATCATCAGTATATAAACCTGGACTTCGTGAAATCAATTATCTATAGAAAAATTGAACAAGATCAGGAAGAAATATTTGAGATAATTTTAGAGTGCATAGAGGGAGAAATTATTTTAGGATATGTATTATACGAAGGAGATGTACTAGAAATCATAAACGATATTATTAATGACTCCACTATAACTTGTGATTACATGACGTACGAAGAAGCTCTGGAATGCGTGACAAGGAAATCAAAAGGTCAACTATCCCCCAGCTGAATAAGGGAGCTTGTCCTTCCAGTTTTCGTCCGGTTAACCGTAACGCTCTTTCGAGAACGGAGGTACCTAAGGCGTATCGACTGACGCCATTGTAGAAACAACAGATTCTACAAGCTGCAAGTTAAAGTGTGCGAGCTTCCACTGAGGGGATATTATATAGTCTCGTAGAAAAAAAGCTAACAAAAAGAGGAGCGAGGTTTCCTCCCAGATCTGAAGCACTGGGTTTCCACCTCGTCAGTAGGATGAATCAAAAGATGAATCGGAGAAAATATGTTAAAAAAATGTGACATGTGCGGATCTGAAATTGTAGAAAATAAATGCAGCTGTGGTACGTGGATATCTAAGGAAGGAATGAAAGATAACTCCATGAAAAAAGCTGTTGAGGAATTTCATGAAATGAAAAGGTTTACCCTTACCGCGGATGCACCCCACCTAGGATGTGCTGTTGTTTTCTTTAGAGGAGATTATAAAGACTGCCAAAAAGTGGAAACGTTTATTCATGAAATGAAGGGTCGACCATATTACAATGAACTGGATTAGCGTTAGATCATTTAAAATGTTTAAATTAAGATAAATTACCACTTATGGATAAAAAAAAAGAAATTATTACAGATAAAAATCATATACTAATCACTACGTCGGACGAAATTATTGACCTTCTTATACACACCTTTGTAGATAATGAATGTGAGTTAAGTAAAGAAGGGAGTATAACAGCTTTAAATTGGATGATGGGGGCACTGAGCAGAAGCGTGATGATTCTTACTTCTCACTGCCGCATGTCTTTATCAGACGAATTGGGGTTTATAGATGATATTTGCGATAATATGAAAGAAAATATTAGAAATATGCGTAAGAAGAAGGATTAAAATAGTCCTATCTCTTTTTAAGTATGATTTCTGAATTTCATTCTTTGTTGTAAAGTAATTATTTTAATATAATTGCGGCATGACAGCAAACTTTTCCAATGACTCTCTCTTAAATATCAATAAAGATAACGCTATATACATTCTAGATGGGTTAGCCGATAGATATAACCCAATGGAACAGCAACGGTGGAACCAAGGTGATATAAACAAACGTTTCTGGGCTGGAGATCAAACCTTTATCAATCGATACTTCTCGTTTACTCCTGTTCAATCGTGGAAAAAGTTCACCTTCAATATCATGCAACAACCATGCAATATGGTTACAGGGTATCAAAGGCAACACAGAAAAAATATACAGTATACACCCGTTGAAGGATCGGACCAAAAGACAGCCGATCAATGGTCAGGGCTTATCAAGACTGTTAACAAGCAAAACTTCATAGATGAAAAATTTTCTGATAGTTGTGAACATTCGTTGGTAGCCGGACTAAATATGATACAGCCCTATTTGGATTACACGCATGATCCTATTAATGGTGACATGAAGTTGAAGGTGTGGCCCTGGAATTCCTTTATGGTAGATCCATACTTTAGAGAACCTGACATGTCCGATGCTAACTTCATTTGGTTTCAGCAATTCATCTCTAAAGAAGAAGCGGCCATTACAATGTCTGAGTATGAAGATGAAATTAAAAGAATGAGTCCATATAACGGAACAACGGCGCGAGGTAGGTTTTACTTTCTTCCTGAAAACTATTCGGTCTCTCGAAACAATCTCCTGGTGATGTCGTTCTTTTGGTATAAATCTCGTCGCAAGAAGAAGATGCTTTATAACAGAGTATCGGGAGAGATTACGGACTTCTTAGGTAATAAAGATGAACTAAGAGAGTTTATTTCTCGCAATAGGGGATATGAGGTTATTTCTCATGAAACATCTACTTGGAAGAATATAATCACTCTTAATCGAAAGGTAGTGTACGAAGGTAAAAACCCTTTGAATGTTGATTCACCCCCTTCTATTCCTGTTTTTTGGAATTACAATCCTGAGATGCCTTCCTATCGACTTAGAGATAGATCATTAGTTTTTTCCCTTAGAGACGTAAACTTTCTTCTCAATCGAAGAATCATTCTTAACCATGACATTAGCGAAAGTAGTTTGAATACAGGTTGGATTAGACGGGAAAACTCTATTGCTAATGAAGAGATTCTATCTAAAGTAGGACAGGGGAAAGATGTAATCATCAAGGAAGGAGAACACGAAGACAAGCCTATATCTGAGATCATTCAAAAGATACAGCCTAATATTGTTCCTCCTTCTGATATGGAATTGGCTAATCAGTTAGTTGATTTGGTTTACAAAGTTTCAGGTGTAAACGAAGAGCTTATGGGTGCGGCGGATGATGATAAAGCAGCCCTTCTTTCGATGCTTAGACAGGGAGCGGGTCTTGTAACCCTGCAAAAGTATTTCGATCAGTGGGATAGAGCTTTTATGCTTCTAGGGAAGATGGAGATGGCTATTGTACAAGCTAACTGGTCTCCATTCAAAGTATGGAGAATCATTGGGGAACCTCCCACAGAACAGTTTTTTAATAAAAACTTTCAAAAGTATGATTGTATTGTATCTGAAGGTCTTAATACGACAGTTCAAAGACAACAAACGTTTCATGTTTTATTTCAATTATTCCAAGCGGGTCTTCCTGTAGATCCACAATTCTTAATAGATATCTTAGATGTTCCCGGTAAATCGAAACTAAACGAGTACATGGAAGCTAAGATAGCTAAAGAATCGGCTGTTCAAGAACAACAACAAGCTTTAGAGCTTGCGATGGCAGACGCTGAATTAACGAACAAACAAGCGGACAGTATGTTCAAGCTATCAGGTGCGAGAGAAAGACAAGGACGTGCCGAATCTAACATAGGTCTTTTTGAAGAGCGCTTGTCTGAGATCACACATAACCGAGCGATGGCATTAAAAGATAAGATAGAAGCATTAAAAAATTTACTTGAAACTATGCAAACCTATGGTATACTCGACTCCAGTATAGGGCACAGTTTACTTGAAGAAATAACAAGTGGACAAATAGGACAAGAGGATCGAGAAAAATTTGAAGCTAAGCAAACTGCAATGGCTAACAATTTAAGAACTCAAAATCCCGACCTGTACCAAATGTTGCAACAATGAGGAAAATATGTCGTACACAAAAAGAACTTCAAAAGGATCTCCCTTCTCAATGGATTCTAGAGTCTCTCAAATAGCCGAGTGCTCGGGTCTAAATCAAATGGGATATCCCGATACTCAACAATCTATCTACGTAGCTCAAGAAGAATCCACTAGAAAAGTGAAAGCTTCAATGAGCAAAGCGGGAGAAAACCAGAGGAACTAATGGCTAAAGATAAAGTATTTGGATTTAAGAAAGACAATCTATCCCGTCAGAAGGTATTGCCTTCCAAAGAACCGCGCATGTCTGAATACGATTACTTAAAAGGATATTACAAACCTGAAAGTTTAAAAGTTTCTCAGGAAACTCTTCCTTTCACGGAAGGAAAGAAAGAATGATCTTTTTTTTATTTTAACTCCCGGGGGGGTGCTGCAGAGCCCCCCTTTTTAGAGGTAAATATGACAGAAAAAATCACAAGTGATTTCAAGAAAGAAATAGATGATTATATAGACTCCGCACTGGGTAAGTTCCGATCAGAAGGGAAAACTATAATTAATCAAACCCTAAACCATATCAACCGAAAAATTGATCAGTTTATGGAAAAATATGAAAGAGATTCTCACAAGTCTATCCAAAAAGGATTAAAAGAGATGTCTTCCTTTTGTAAAAAAATAGATCAAATAGAAGAAACCTTCTTAATCATGTTCACCAACATCAAACGAAATCAATTCTTATATTCTCATTACCCTGAGGAATGGTGGGACAAGCACTATGTCGATATAAAAGAAAAAATGATAAAAGAAAACACAGAATACAAAAAGATGGCTAATGCATAAGAACGTTGCTAAAAGGGCTGTAAAACACCTCAAAGAAGACATTTCAGGATATCGTAAAGAGCGTAAAACACTATCCAAGGAAATAGGAGAGGATAAAGAACTAATTCGATCTATAAAAGGGTCTAAAAACAACAAGGAAAAAACGATGAAAAAACAAGGATATAACGCACGTCTGGACGAGTCATTGGGATCTAGAAATAAGGGTAAGAAAAAGCAAACCCTAAAAGATAGAAGAGATGAATCAAAAGGAATGGAAAAAGCAGAAGGAAAAAGAGCTTATGCTTCTGTAAAGACTATGGATAAAAGATCTAAAAAAAGAACCATGAGATGATCATATCGTTGACATCAACGAAATGGTCTTAGGAGAAAGATGGCTAAGAAAGTAACGATTGGCAAAGGGATGAAAGTATCTCGAGGCCAAGAGAAAAAGATGGAAAAAAGAGCTGGTGGGTCTAACGTAGGGGAATACAAGACAGTTTCAAAAAAAGATTTTGCTGGTCCATCCGGAGGATCTCCTAAAGGATCATATCCAATTAACACACTGGCAAGAGCTAAGTCCGCTTTAAAATTAGCTCACAATGCCCCAGATCCTTCCGGCATAAAAAGAAAGGTATATTCAAAGTATCCCCAACTAAAAAAGAAATAGCATGAGTGATAACTTATTCTGGTTTAACTGTGTGATAAATATTGAATATCCTTATTCTGTAGATTTAGGAACGATAAATTCTCTTATCGAAGTTATAAAAAAAAAGATTCGGGTATACGAAGGAACGTTCTTAGATTTCTGGTCTAATTCATCTCAGAATTCATTTAATTTATTAAAAAAAAATTATATTAAGTCTGTTCACGTACGAGTTGTATTGCCTCTGACCCATAAAAATTCTCTAATAAATTCTTTACAAAATATCTTTGATACTAAATATTTTACTCACATAAGAAAAAAAAGGAGTAAGCATGTGGATAGTCATTAGTATTATATGTACATCCTTAGCCGGCATAAACCTATATTTTGCTATTAAAGGATTAATCTATCTCTTTAAACCTAACCAAGTACTCACTGTAAAATTACAGGATCTGTCTAATAGTCTATATCCATTACAGAGATCATTTAACGCTTTTAAAGGCGATGTTGTTGAAGAATTTCAATCCTTAAAAGATCAAATAGTTGTTCTAAAGGATAAGGTGTATAGGATAGAACAAAATTTAAATAAAATAGAGGAAGAAAGATGTTTGAGCTTACCGTCAAAATTAAAGGGGAAGACCAAACCTTGCGTAAAAAATTCTTAGTCTATGAAGAGCGCGTTTCTTTAAATACAGAAGATGAGCGATTACAAGAATGTGTAAAACAAACATTAGAAGGATTTAAAGGAGAAGTAGAATCTATTTCTTTGGTTTCTACTTTTCAATGGGAGTGATTATATTTTCTAAGGCTCCATCTCACCTATGGATAGTTTTAAGGTGTCTTTCCATTCGCGTAAATCTTTACTAAGCGAGTCATATTGATCATCTCCCAGAAATATGAGATGCTCTTGGAGCATAGACACTAATTCCATATATGATTCGCTCACTTTGCGATTATAGATGCTTATATTCTCTTTCACGAGATGATGTAAGAATTTTAAATCTCTTTCTTCTAGTGTTCTAGTTTTTATTCTTTCTATGATATCTCCTTCCATAGACAAAAACTCTTCATATTCTTCTTCCGATCTAAGTATATCTCCTTCTTCACTACCAAAAAGGGAAAGTACTCTTTCGATGACAACTTTGACTTTTTCTCTAGTTTCTCGATCAAGCTCTATATGCTCTAATTTAATTTCTCTTCTACATAGGGGACAGTGAGCAGACCTTCTTAAAGCTATTTTCAATGACCTATATTCAATTACATGATCACATCGAGTTCTTACAGGTATATGAAAAATAGAGTAGGTAATAGGATCTAGAATGCTTTCTTCTCCCAGATCTTCCGCATGTTGATTAAACAACTCATCTAAAACATTTTTAACTCGTTCATCCAATCTATTTTCGAGCTCTTCTACATGTCTAAAACGGGGTCGAAATCTTAGATATGTTATACCGGCTCCACTAAATAAACCTGCTCCCATTCCTGCTAACACAGATTGAGAAACAGCCCATTCCGAAGCTATACCTGCGCCTAATGGAGATGCCACAACTCCGCCAAACGCTCCGATAGCGACCCCTTTAACCATATTTTTAGCTATTTGTTTTAAATACCTAGACGTTAATTCTCTTTCGACAGGAGTAGACATCGCCCATTCTCCTGTTTTTACACTGAAAGATATTTGCGGGACTCTTCTGTCAAACACATTTGCCACAATATCATCAGGGATGGGGGTTCCCTGATGATTATTGCCAAGTAGAGGATCTATTGCCATGCTAATTGTAATATCTATTTATTAATTTGATAATCCCAATAATGATTAGACATATAATGAGTATAAGAACAGGTAAATTCATAAAAGGCCAATTCCAGAAAGGGTCAATCCCTTTAAAAATCTTGCTCATTAATTTTTTCATTAAGCAGGGGGTCTCCCATCGGGAAAATCCTCGGGATGCGCTTCTATGAAATCCATAACATCATCCCCCCATATGCTTCTATTAATTGCATCTTCTATGTCTTTTTCTATACGGTGAACATCTACTTCCACATCATATGCCGATAACTTAATAAGAGAAGTATTACGTGGAGAAAATCTATGTCTTAAGGATGAAAAAATATTTTCAAGGGGAGATTTTTCTTCCGTAAGATCTATCGTCCGTTCAGAAGAGGAACTACTTTCAGGGACATCGTCTTTTACCTTCTGAAAATTCATTTCTCTTACCCCTTTAGCACACGCTCCCATCAGAATAGCCGATACCGCACAGTTAGTTAAAAACTCTACCGACAAAGATTCTCTCATTACTTGAAATGCAGATTTAGTAGGAGCAGGTTTTAGAATTTGATTGGATACATCGATGATCTTTCTTCGTTGTGCATCTATTCCTTTTAAAGCATTTTCTTTTTCTTCAGGAGTTAAATCATCTGATCTTTTAACTTTTATTTTTATTTTTGTTAGGACGTTTGTACTTGTAGCTAGCTGAGTAGCAGCGAAGGTTTTTTCTATGTTTCCTTTTTCTACATTTTCAAACACCATCTGCGCCATTGCGCTTAAATTTTTTGATACGATAGTAACTTCATCAACTACTTGTGCTAAAGAAGAGTACTTTCCAATAATCTTTCCACTTATTGGTGTAAGTGATGCCATATGTCTCCTATTATTTTTTTATTTGGTTAACTATGAAATCTCCCAGGCTATAAACCGCACATGCTCCCAGTGTAATAATAGATCCGCCTACTAAAGGGATATTCCCCATAGCGAGACCGGTGAACATTACTCCAGTTGATGTTTTCACAACGAAGGAAAGGGTTGTATCTCCCTTAGATTTTGGATTAGCATTTACCATCAAATTAACAGTTTCCGGAACTCCGTTATTAAACAATCCTTGTGACGCTGCTTTAACAGAAATTTTTATAAGAGTTGCTTGAAGGTCTTCTGGAGATATATTTTCTAACGTTCCTTGGCTAGCTTCTAACGTTTCATTTAAGCTCATTCTTAGGAAGCGCCTAGCATTTAATATATTTTCTCTATCCAAACCTTGGACTTCTAACTGCTCTCTTAGTTCTTCATCGATACGAATAGCTATCGCTCTTGTTCTACTATTTTGTATTGCCAACCTTGGTAAAGCATCCATCCTATTATTTATAGCCGGTACGGCTTGCGCTGCCATATATTTCCTTTGTTATATTTTTATTTAATTTTCTTTAGGCTCATCATTATCTCGAAAGACAATTCTAGGTCTTGTCATTTGGGTAATCTGTCCTTCTATGTTGGATAGACGTCCGTTGATGGAGTAAACTTCAGATTCAATTTTATCAAATCTCGCATTCGTTTCTTTTCTCATCTCTTTAAACTCTTCAAAAACTTTATCGAACTTCTGATCAATTTTATCGAACTTATGATCTACATTTTCAAATCGTTTATCAATTTTATCGAACTTATTTTGAAAGAGCGTATATACCCCAATTAAGGTGGTAACAACGGTACCCATTGCTATTGATAGATTTGTCCAGTCCATATTATTTCTCCTTTAATCTACGTTCTTCAATAGCACAAAGTCTTCCATGAAAGTCTTTTACTTCATCATGAATAGCTCGTACTAATTCTCTGGTTGATTCCAGTTTAGAATCCATATGTCTTGCATCACTTCTAGCTTCTCCTCTTGTCCACAAGAATAATGCAATGACAACTCCTATTAGAGCGGCTACACTTCCAACCATAGCAATAATAATTCCTAAGTATTCCATTAGATAGCCCCCTGCATGATCTTGAGTTTTTGTTTTAGCTTGTCATTCTCTATTCTGAGTACTAAATTCTCGTCAGCCACCTTAGACATCATCTCATGATGTCGTTTGGCTTCTATCATACGGAAAATAGCCCCGTCGAGGTCTCTAGCTTTGCGTTTAGATTGTTGAGAGTATTTAACAACATCTTGGGTATTTATATTCGACGAAATTGGATTTATGTCGAAAAGCTTTAGCTGGTTTTCTGATTCGGTAATCTTCATGGTTTCCTTAAAAAGAGTATTAAATTTTATATTAGTTTATTTTTTTACATCAATTACAATATTTATTTTAATTATACTAGTATTTATTTTAAAAATTCTGTAATTAACAGCTTGTGTATACCATAAAGAAATAAAGCAATAAACGCATAAGGCAATAATGAGAAAAATTTGTGTGTCTCTAAGTAAAGGTGGGGTAGCTAAATCCACCTCAGCCGTTTCGTTAGCTCATGGACTTTCTATGAAAGGAAAGAAGACTCTTTTAATAGATAGTGATGACCAAGGACAAGCAGCCTACTTACTGGGAGTAAATCCCGAAGTAGGTCTAGCCAACGTACTACATGAAGAAATAGAAGCTAAAGAGGCTATTTATAAGGCTCGAGATAACCTATATATACTAGCTGGGGATAAGACCTTATCGGGAACTAAAAGATCCATAGGACGAAAAGACTTTGGGGCTGAACAGACATTATCAAATGCATTGGCTTCTGTAGAAGGAAAGTTTGATTTTGTGATTATAGATACATCTCCATCCTGGGATACTCTAACTATCAACTCCGTATTCTATTGTAATGAAATCCTCATTCCCGTTTCTTTGGAAGTCTTGAGTTTAAACAGCCTTTCAGAATTCTTAAGAAGGCTTAATCAAGTTCTCCACTTCAAGCAACCTAATCAATTTGATCATAAGATAACCATTCTTCCTACGTTCTCAGATGGAAGAGTTAAAAAGTCTAAAGAGATTTTAGATATACTCGAAACCCACTATGCAAAGATGTTGCTTTCTCCTATTCGTTATTGTTCTAGGATATCCGAATCGGCAGCATTTGGCCAAACCATATTTGAGTATGCACCTCACTCTAGGGGAGCTGAGGACTACAGTAAAATTATAACTGCGGTGATGAAATGAGAGAAAAGACGCCTGATATCATAGGACAATTAATGGGAGAAGGAATAAAGCAAGAAAGCAAGAAAGAAATAAAACAAGAAAGCAATAAATCCATAAAAGAAAAGGCGACCTTCAATCTTTCTAAATCTCTTCTTAAGGATCTAGAATACTTCTGGTTACGCATGAGACAGACAAAGAAGATTACAAAGACGGATATTGTAGAGGAGGCAGTTAGGGATTTTTTAAATAAAGCAATAAAGCAATAAATATTGCCTTATTTCTTAGGAACAAAAGATCTGGAAATATGTGCAAAAACCGAAGAAAATAAAATGACTAAAACTTTTATCATATATGAAAAGATCATCAATTGAATTAAGTTGTCTAATACTCCATAAAATCCAAAGAACGTAATAAATGCCGTATCAAATATCTGAGAAATACAGGTGGAAGTTACATATCTAAATGTAATATTTCCAAAGGTAAATCGATCTTTCAAGAATGAAAAAATAGCTAAGTCCAATCTCTCCGATAAAAAGAACGATATAAAAGAACAAAGCACAATTCTAGGTGTGGTGCAAAACAATTGAGAATATGCTTGATGACCCCAATCGAATGTATTAGGAGTAAATCTCAATTGAAACTGTGTCATTACTGTAAAAAGAAATAGATTTAGAAATGAAAAGTAAATGGCTTTCATTGCTTCTTTTCTTCCAAAGTATTCTCTTAATAGATTCATCCCCAATATACTGGTTACTGCATAGGCTTCAGCCGACGATACATTCATATTGAATAAAGTGATTTGTTTGAATACGAACAAGTTGCAAAATAGGGGCTGAATAGATGTGAATATAAAAAGACAAGTCTTACCTAATTTTAGACTCATCAATAGAAAGCTACATAAAACGATTATCTGACAAAAAAATAAGAATTCATTCATAGATTAATTCCAAGTTAAAATTTTAAAGATATATATCTTTACGATATTAATTATTATTAAAATTTTTCAGTTAAAGAATCTAGGTATTGCCTGGACAGAAATAACTAATATTTCTCTCTTCTCTTTTTGGAATGAGAAAACAATTCCTACAGCAGATCCGATTAGAAATGCGTTTTTTAGATATGGGACTACATTTATACTTCTCCCCCTTACAAGAGGTCCTGAGAACCAAAAAAAAGATAATAACAAGGCCCCGATAATATACTTGAATAGCTTTCCTAGTTTAAACCCACTACGGGTAACAACAGGTCTATTTGGATCAGTCAGGGAAGTTTCACCAGTGAATCTATTAAAATAAGAACCATAGGTGATACCCGGTAAAAAGTTTTCTACATCTCCTTCTTTCAATTCTCTCCATCCCACTTTATTTTGTTCTTTTGGTAAAATAAGATTTACAACTGGATTTATGTAAAGACCTAAACATTGATTCAAAAAATTAATTGTAGGTAACATTTTAATTATCTCTCTTAATTAAGTTAAGAAAACTTAAAGAGAAATAGACTTTATATCAAGATAAATTGTTTTTAATTGGATGTAAAAATTTAACTTAACGATAGATATCTTTTCGATGTCCTATTTTAATGAGCAGCACCACAACTACGTCTTCTTGGATTTCATATATAATTCTATAATTTCCAATACGTGCTTTTCTAAAACCACTCCACTTTCCCTTTAATGGATCTCCGGCTTCATAAGGAAAAGGGGCGAGGCGTGTTTCAATAAAATTTCTTATTCTTTCTTTGGTTTCTTTAGAAAGAGAATTCAAATATTTGTCCTTAAACGATTGGCAGTATCGGACATTAAACATCCCATACCTCTTTATGGCTTAGGGTAGGATCTTTTTTATTGGGATATGCTATCTCTGCCCAATAAACGTCTTCATATCTTTCCATCCATTCTTCAACCATTCTTCGGACTACTTCCGACAAAGGTCTATTTTCTTTAGATGATATAATATCTAAAATTTCTCTTGTCGTATCATCAAAAGTAACATGTATTCTTTTTCCTTTCATAATTACTCCTTTTACAAAAGTGTAACACATGTGTAACATTTAAGCAAGAAAACTTAGCACTCTACGGTAACTTAAAATTTTAAATACATAGATTTTGTCTTTCCGAGTGCTAATTTTCGCAAAATAACAAATAGTTATTTTTGATTACTATCTAAGTGTCTAATATTTAAAGACTTTGAAAACCAACGTCTGATAATGGTTATTTTGTTAAATAGGATTAGATATTTTTTCCTCACTCATCTTTCTTCTCTTCATTGAATATTTTTACCTCAACGATACTAATACACACCCTACAATCTTTTAAGGCTGTTAGAGTATTAGTTTTAATGTTCCAATTCAGAGAGGGTTCTAACATATCATCATAAATAATTGTTTCTTTTTCATTATCCTTATTCAATTCCTTGACCATCACCAAATCCCTCTCCCTCTAACGAGCCAAATCCAAATCCAGATCCAGATCCCGGTCCATTTCCAGATCCCGTTTCAGATCCATCTCCCGAGCCATCTCCAAATCCCAATCCCAATCCAAATCCATTTCCTTCTCCATCTCCATCACCGAATCCATCTCCCGATCTATATCCAGATCCATCACCAAATCCAAAGCCATAGCCAGATCCATCTCCATCACACAATAAATCTTCTTTTAGTGGGCTTTCCATTCAGGTACTCCTTGAATAGACTTTTTAGCTTTTTCAGTAGCTTCTATAATCTCAATCACTTCAGTCAGATTAATACGAGAGACTTCACAAGGAAATTTACATTCGTCAGGACAGGATACTCCTTTCATAGCAAGCTCACTTAAAGAGCAAGCTCCTTTCCAATACCAAATTCTTCTAGCATTAGTTAAAAATACTTCTTTATCTTTTTTAACTTGCAAAAATCCTGCAAATACACCTGCTGAATAAGTTCTGCATATAACATATTTTCCAACCATCATTTCATCTAAATTTTGTTCCATAATATTTCCTATATTTTAGGTTTTTAATAGTAAAGTTTATCCGTCTCCATCTCCATCATCAAATCCAATTCCCGATACAGATCTATCAGCAAATCCAAATCCCTCTCCATCTCCATCTCCATCTCCATGTCCATCTCCCGAGCCAAATCCAAAGCCAAAGCCTGATCCAGATCCATTTCCTTCTCCCGAGCCATCTCCAGATCCAGATATCGATCCAAATCCATCACCATCTCCCGATCCATCTCCATCTTGTTGTGAAGGGTATTCATAGAGACTTTCAAAATCTTTGATTAATGCATCTTCCATTCAGACATATCTTTAATATTTTTTTATACAGATCCATCATCAAATCCATATCCATCTCCATATCCCGATCCAAATCCCGATTCAACTCCGGATCCATCTTCCCATTCAAATCCCAATCCCGATCCAAATCCCGATCCATCTCCCGATCCATCTCCCGATCCAAATCCCGATCCCAATCCCGATCCAAATCCCGATCCATCTCCCGATCCATCTCCCGATCCAAATCCCGATCCTGATCCCGATCCCGATCCCGATCCCGATCCCGATCCAAATCCCGATCCTGATCCTGATCCCGATCCCGATCCCGATCCCGATCCCGATCCATCACAAGAGGGATCTTCATAGAGACTTTTAAAATACTTCATTAATTTATCCTTAACATTTAAAAATTAATCGGTTATATCCCTCGATCATTCTCTCTAATATTTTTTTAGACTCAAGTAAAACCGCTTCTTCCAAAGGGGTGTAATTTTTATTTTTAACAGAGAGCCAGTCTAAGATATCCAAAATATATTTTAAATTTTTATTCTCATCTTTTCCAATAATTTTACAGATAAAATCGTGAGCACATCTTTTTATTTCTATGGATGTAATAGATGAAAATTCCCTATTTTTTGGTAGTATATAGGGGTAGATCTTCTTCATTTTATCCAGTCGGCGTATTTTATAATGATCCAATCTGAACCAAATACATCTTCCGGAGAGAATATATAGGGATATCCTCCTAAATATTTTGGTTGATAAGAATAATAGGGCTTGTTATGGAGGAGAATATTTTTCTTTAGATAAACATAGGAATTTTCTTCATTCCATCCTTTTCTTCCTAAATAAGCTCCATTTTTTAAATAGATTAGAGCTATTGAAAAATCTATAGATTCTAAAGAATTTTCAGATAATTTCCCAGTCAAGGGCGATGGGGTCGTCTTTTTCAACAACATACTTGTATGCCGGTTGTATATTTAATCCAACGGGAATATCAGCAATATGATAAGGAGTATTATGAACCATCATATTAGAGAGCCAAAATAAAAATTCACCATCTTTCCAAGAAGATCTTTTGGCTTTTTCTCCGTTTTTGATTCTTTCATACATTTCTATAAAATTCATTTCAACCTCCTTTTCATTTTTTTAGAGATAAAATGATATTTCTATAAGATGTTTATGTCTATTTAATAGATTTTTTGAGATCGTTTCTTCTTTTTATTTCCTTTATGATTTCTTTAATCTCTTCAGGGGAGGGGTCTTCTTCCGGACTGGGATCTAATTTCCCTTCTTTGAAATCTTGAATACATTTTAATACGAAGTTTTTGTGAGCAACATTAGGGTGATTAAACATGCTCTCATGAAAGTTTTCAATGAACTCAGGTAATGGAAGAGTCCATATTAATTTAAAGTCCTTCGTCTTCATATTGATTCTAAAAAGAGATGTGCCAGGGAAAGGATGGGGCTTCATCAATGTAGCCTGATGCAAAAGCTTATGCGTTTGCATAGTTCTATCTTTTAATTTAAATACTACAAAATCATAAAAATCATGGCCGCAAAAAGGGTCTTGCTTAATGAGATCTTGGACCATCTCAAGAATTCCATTAGTCATTGATTCTAAGGATTTATTTAATCCTTCGACGATGGGTTCTGCCTTAACTTTTACTTCCATGTGTCATAGTGTAAAATAATTCTTTTAAATATATAAAGAAAATTTTAATTTAAGTGGCAAATACGAATTACACCCGTTACGTGTAACCAAACTTTCGAATTCCTACGTTACAGGAGAATATGGACGAAAATCCAAAACAAGAGAGCGTACAAGAGCCAGTCGCTCAGGCCCAAGAGTCATCTAAGGAATTTAACTTTAGAAGACTTGAGAAAAAATATGAGGCCGCTGAAAAGGAAAAGGAGGAACTCAAAGAGCAGTTGGGTAAACACCAACAAATGCTTGAAAAGTTTCAAACCGCTTTTTCTGCCCCTCAAGAAGAGGGATATGAGTTTCTCTCGGAAGAAGATGCTAATCGCCTAGGCTCTAAACTCGAGAAAAGCCTAGAGCAAAAGATCGAAGAAAAGATCTTAAAGCGACTTCAGAAGGAAGAAACAGACAACCTCCCTCAACGTATTAGAGAAAAGTACAAGGACTACGACGAAGTTGTAACTCCTGAAGCTGTCTCAGATATTGAAAAAGAAGACCCCTGGTTTTCTGGGCTTGCTGCGGCGAATGGGGAAAACCCCAAAGCTAAACAACTTATTTGGGAAGGACTTTATCACAAAATAAAGTCTAGGAAGCAAAGTGCGACTCCCGCTAAGTCACCCCTTCAAGAGAGGATGGAGAAGAATAAGAAAGCAAACCTATTGTCCGCAATAGGACAGGTATCTTTCGGGATGCCAAATGCTTATGAATTCGACATAAATAATCCTGAAGCGGTAGCAAGAGCAAGAGAAGCGCTGCAAAGAGCAAAGAGAGCCGGAGGGTATTGATTAACCATAAAACCTAAGGAGTATTATGGGATTTCCTATAACCACGACCTCAGACTTGGTAGCACCTATTGAACTTAGCTTAGCTCCAGGTATGTTGTCGGTTCCGACTCCCGCATTCAACTATATTATCTTTGCAGATAAACATTCAATGCCGGAGCAAGGTGGTACCACATATAGGTTTATAAGACCTAATGCGTTGGAGCCACCAATCGAAGAGCTTGGTAATTCCGGATTAGAGCCGGCTTCTCAAGTTCCATCTCGTGATTTTGTAGACACAGTAATGAGTTTCTATGGAACTAGCGTGGTGGTTAACGAGCAAGTGGTGATACAAAACCAAGACAGCGCCATGGCGTGGATTACAGAAAGGCTCGGGGTAGCCATGAGACAAGGGGAAGACCTGCTTCTCAGAAACTACTTAGCCTCAACGGCTTCCGCTGTAAACGCCACGGGGGGTACTAACGGGGATAACCCTACAAATATGAGTGAAACGGATTTCTCTCGTATTGCAGCCACGTTAGACAACAACAATGCCATGAAGTTCATGCAAGGGAAAGAAGGAGAAAATAAATTCGGAACATCTCCGGTTAGATTTTCTTACATCCTTTTTGCACATACTGAATTGCAACCCGATATGGACGCTTTAGCAAACTTCCAGTCTTCTTGGAATTATCCGAATAGAGAGGGAGTTTTGTACAGCGAGTACGGAGCGGTGAGAAATGTTAGGATTTTAACATCATCACAAAGTGCTAAGGAAGAAGGAGCTAGTGCGTTAGGCAACACTGTATATAACAACATTTTATGTGCAAGAGAAAGCTACGCTCACATCCAACAATCAATGTACGGGATGAATATCATTTACCGTGATCCATTGTTTTCCGGACCTTTAGCTTTGAACGCTACATTAGCTGTTAAGTATTCACAAACCCAAGCGATTTTGCAGCAACTTTGGATCTTACGATTCAGATGTACTGCAAGAATAACCATTTAAGGAGGACATATGACGTATAAATTACAAGGGTCATTTGTATCTACAGGAGCGGCGCATTCATTGTCATTGCCCACAACTGCAGTGACCTCTTTAAGTATGAAGAACAAAACCCAGTATAGCTCAGCTGCTAACCCGGCAGTTGTTAAAGCTGCTTGGTGGAATATAAACTTAGCGGATGGTAGTGCTTATCTTTTAAAGAATACTGCAGGAGCGGCGACGGATGAAAGTTCGATCATCACTACTCTAGGTTTTTCTTTTATTAGAAAAAACACTGATTTGCTGGGTCCTCCGGTAACAGGAACCGCTGTAACGGCCGCGGCTACTCCTGTAGCTACGGCAGCCTCTCACGGTTTCTCTAATGGAGATGTGATTCAGCTTACCAATACCACAGCTATGCTTCAAATTTCTCAGTTTTACTACACGATAGAAAACGTCATGACTAATACTTTTGACCTATCTTTCATGAGTACAAACGGATTTGCAGCAGCTGCAACGGCATTAATTGCTAGAAAAGTGAAATTCCCAACCTTGTTCACTCCAAGACAGAATTTCATTACAGCTATTACAGCCGCGAACCCAATGGTCGTTACTTGTTCCTTTGCCCATACATTTGCGGTAGGAGAAACGGTAAGGCTTAAAGTTCCTGCAGCATGGGGGATGATTCAAGCGGATGGCCTGAAAGCTAAAGTAACAGCGATTAACCTTACAACTAATACTGTAACGTTAGACGTGAACTCAACAGGCTTCACAGCGTTTGCTTTTCCAACAAGTGCGGTAGCAGCAGCAGGTACCTCTTTACCTCAGATTTATCCTGAAGGTCAAGCGGGTAACTTCTCTCCATCTAATCCGGTAGCTCCTTACGACACTGATTCTTTACCTGTAATGGTATTTGGAACAGGTGTAGTTGGTGCTGCTTCTGATGTGATTGAGTGGGAAGCTGAGTGTTTAGACTACAACGATTACGTGTAAAATAAGGGGGGCAACCCCCTTTTATATTTAAAAGGAGAGATATGACAACAATTACCAAACCTAAAGATGCTTCAGACAAGCCTTTAGTTATAGAAGATAGCAAACCTAAAGAGACAGATTTTCAAATGAATACTCATCTAACTAAGATGGAAAAAAGATATGCGGAACAAGAAGCTGTTTTCATAAGACCATGTGGATGGATTTCCCCTGCGGGACCAGCTAACCCTAGATTTGAAAAGCAAAGAAAAGACGCTTGGGAATATGTAGTTGGGGTAGTAGAAGCAAAAGAGGGTATTTCTTCTATGCCTTTTCATGAGCAAGTATGGTGTGAATGGGGAGGCGATCCTATTACCAAATGGAAAATACCTACTCAAAAAGTAGTAGCTATTCCAAAAGGATTAGCAAAAGAGATTCAGAAAAACTGCAAATACACGGCCTATGTAATTAAT
>Ga0214472_10000729_pt1 | contig 39776 bp, 36 predicted proteins | sample RVTome_6_FD_207662 | JGI IMG/M metagenome (GOLD analysis project Ga0214472, IMG submission 207662) | Soil microbial communities from uranium-contaminated site in the Upper Colorado River Basin, Wyoming, United States - RVT140D175 | ecosystem: Environmental > Terrestrial > Soil > Contaminated >...
TCTGCCACCCCCCCCCCCCGTGGGGCGGGGCGGCGGGGGGGGGCGCGCGGCCCCCCCCCCCCCCACCCCGCGGGGGGGGGGGGGCCCCCCCCCCCCCCCGACCCAGGCGAAGGCGGCAAGACCGATGAATAAGCCAGTCGTCCCCCGCCAGATCCGCAAGGTGTTCACCGGCAGGATTTTTTCCGTCAACGTCGAATCGATCACGCTGCCTCGTGGCGAGCGGCTCGAGGCGGAGGTGATCCGGCACCCGGGGTCGGTCGTACTGATTCCAATCACCGGCGGAGGCGAGATTGTGCTGGTTCGCCAGTACCGCCACGCCATCGGGCGATCCGCGTGGGAGCTGCCGGCCGGGAGCCTGAAAGACGGCGAGGATCCGCGGGCCGCGGCCGTCCGTGAGTGCCACGAAGAAATCGGGCTGATCCCCTCGTCACTCGAACGTCTCGGGGCGTTTTTCCCGACGCCCGGCTACTGCGATGAAGAAATGAACTTCTATCGGGCGACGGGTCTGCGCGCGCCGGCACCCGACGACCCGGCGGCGCGGCAGGACGAGGACGAAGACATCGAAGCGAAGCCGTTTTCGGTTGAGACGATACGCCGCATGATCGCGTCTGGCGAGATCATCGACCTGAAGACCGTGGCGGGGCTGGTGTTAGTGAGTTACTGAACCCTGGGCTGCACACGCCGATCGGTCTTCTTGACGCGCGACGCCTGCGCGCCGGGCGTCAGCGCCAGCAGCAGCACCTCGTCCACGCTCTGGACGAAATGAATCGTGAGCTCGCGCCGCAGCTCCTCGGTCAGGTCCTCCTTCACGTTTTTCTCGTTCTGCCGCGGAAGAATCACTTCGCGAAGCCCCGCCCGTCTGGCCGCCAGCACCTTTTCCTTGACACCGCCGACCGGGAGCACGCGGCCGGAGAGCGTGATTTCGCCCGTCATGGCGATGTCGCCGCGCACCGGACGCCCTGTCACCTCCGAGGCGAGCGCCGTGGCGATCGTGACGCCCGCGGACGGGCCGTCTTTCGGGATCGCGCCCGACGGCACGTGCAGGTGTATCTCGGCGTTCTTGAAGAAATCCGGATCCGCGCCGTAGGCGGCCGCATGCGCGCGGAACCATGACAGCGCCGCGCGCGCCGACTCCTTCATCACCTCGCCGAGCTGCCCGGTCAGCGTGAGGGAGCCGGTCCCCGCCATGCGCGAGGCCTCGACGAAGAGCACGTCCCCGCCGGCCGGCGTCCAGGCCAGCCCGATGGCGACGCCAGGCTCCTTGGTGCGCTCCTCCATCTCCTCGTCCATGAACGTCGGCGCCCCCAGCATCTCGGCAACGACCTCCGGCGTGATGGTGAGCGGTGCGTCGTCCCCTTCGGCGCGGCGCCGCGCCACCTTGCGGCAGAGGGCGCCGATTTCACGCTCGAGATTCCGGACGCCCGCCTCACGCGTATAGCCGCGGATCACGGCGCTCAACGCTGCATCCGTGATGACCAGCTGCTCGTCGGTGAGCCCGTGATTCGTGATTTGCTTCTCCACGAGATGTTCGCGGGCGATGGCGAGCTTCTCCTCCTCCGTGTACCCGGGGAGTTCCAGCACCTCCATGCGGTCGCGAAGCGCCGGCGGGATCGGGTCGAGGACATTCGCCGTCGTAATGAACAGCACCTCCGAGAGATCGAACGGGACGTCGAGGTAGTGATCCCTGAAGGTCGAGTTCTGCTCGGGGTCGAGCACCTCGAGCAGCGCCGACGCCGGGTCGCCGCGGAAATCCGACCCGAGCTTGTCGATCTCGTCGAGGATGAAGACCGGGTTCTTCGATTCCGCGCGGCGCAGCCCCTGGATGATCTGCCCGGGCAGCGCGCCGATGTAGGTGCGGCGGTGGCCGCGGATCTCCGCCTCGTCGCGCATGCCGCCGAGCGAGACGCGCACGAACTTCCGGGACAACGACGTCGCGATCGAGCGCGCCAGCGACGTTTTGCCGACGCCCGGGGGGCCGACGAAGCACAGGATTGGCCCCTTCAGCTCCGGATTCAGCTTCCGTACGGCGAGGTACTCGAGGATCCGGTCTTTGGCCCTGGCCAGCCCCGTGTGATCGGCGTCGAGCACGGCCTTGGTGTTGGGCAGATCGATGATCTCCTCGGTGCGCTTCTGCCACGGCAGCGTCACGAGCCAGTCCAGGTAGGTCCGCGATACCGTGAATTCGGCCGCGGCCACCGGCATCTTGGCCAGCCGATCGAGCTCGCGGTTCGCCTCCTTCTCGACGGCCTCGGGCATCCCCGCGGCTTCGATCTTCTCGCGGAGCTCCTCGACGTCCTTGGTCTGATCGTCGCTCTCGCCGAGCTCCTTCTGGATCGCCTTCATCTGCTCGCGCAGGAAGTATTCCCGCTGGTTCTTCCCGACCTCCGACTGCACCTGCGACTGGATCCGCGACCCCAGCTCGAGCACCTCGAGCTCCTTGATGAGGATCCGGTTCAGGCTGTCCATCCGTGCGCGGATGTCCAGCGTCTCGAGCACTTCCTGTTTGACCGAGGTCGCAATGGTAGTGAGACTCGAGGCGATGAAGTCCGCCAGACGGCCGGGCTCGGCAATGTTCGACGCCAGCGTCTGCAGGTCGTTCGACAGCAGGGGCGAGAGCGACACGACCTGCTGGAAGTTCGTCTTTATGTTCCGCAGCAGCGCGTCGATCTCCAGGTGATCGGCGTCGTTGACCGCTTCGACCGCCGGCGTCACGCGCGCCCTGAGATACGGGCGCGTCTCCGTCACCTGGTCGAGCGTCAACCGCGCGAGCCCCTGGACGATCAGCCGCAGGCTGCCGTCGGGCAGCTTGAACATCTTGTGGATGTGGCTCGCCGTGCCCACGCCGAACAGGTCGGCCTGCTGCGGCTCCTCGACAGACGCGTCACGCTGCGTGAAGACGCCAATCAGCTTGCCCGCGGAAATCGCCTCGTCAATCAGGCGGACGGAGCTCTCCCGCGCCACGGCGAGCGGCATGAAGGAGTTCGGAAAGAGCACGGTGTCCCGAAGCGGCAGGATCGGCAACTCGCCGGGGATCGCGATCGGCTGATCGCCGAGCGAGAGTTCCTGCAGATCCAGCGCTTCGTCGCGTTCACTCATCTGTAGCCCTGAAAAGAGAAAGGGCGGCCGTTCGAGGCCGCCCTGAACAATACGACAATCCGAACGGTTCGACCGAACCGAACGGTTAGTTGGACATGTCGAAGAAGAGCGCTGAGCCGCCGCGCTTCTGCGCCATCTGGCGCTCACGCTGCTCGGCCGTTTCCCGCGCCTCTTCGCAATCCTTGCAGCGGACCGCGAACGGCAGCGCCCGGAGGCGCGCCTCGGCGATCTCATCGCCGCACTCGAAGCAGTTGCCGTAGGTGCCTTCGTCCAGCCGCCGGAGGGCTTCGTTGACCTTGTTCAGCGTCTCCGACTTCATCTGGATCAACGCGAACTCGATGTCTTCCTGGATGTCGACCTCGGAACTCTCGCCCTGGTCGAGCACGTCGCGGTCCTTGCTGCCGTCGGCGCGCACGTCGCGAATCCGGCCCTGTACCTCGGTCATCAACTCGCGGCGGCGGTCCTCAAGCATCTGCTTCAGCTCGTTGTACCGGCTCCCCTTCGCTGATGCCTTCGTCTTCGTCGTCGTCGCCATGATGCCAACCGCTCCTTCCAACGCCTCTCCAGTGGGAGAGGCCGATGATGCCGCCGGACCTGCAATTCGGATGCCCGCCATCAGGCAAGACGCCCGCACTGAAAGACGACCCGTAATGACAATATGACTGCCGTAAGCCATTCTCGGTTTGAGACCGGTGCAACTATACGGCTTGCAATGACTTATCGAGTCGGCCTGTCGGCGGCGAACCCTCGTCTTGGCTTCTGCCTGGTTAGACGCAAGGGGTTGTCAGAGGGTTCGCCTGGCTAGATCGTCTTAAAAAAGGGACGGTAAAAACGGACCAGCTGTGGCCGCCCAGCCTCAGACCCGACGGTCTGGAAACGGGATTACGACACCGGGCTGCCGGCCCAGCGCGTACTCGTCAATGAGTCGTCTAAATCGCGGCGCATAAATGAGTTCGTAGGTCTCTTCGCCGTCAGGGAATAGCGCCAGGATGCGCGCGCGAATGCCCTCGACGAGACCTTGCGCATCATCGACCGTCAGATTCGACTGCATGATAAGGGCTGTCGCAATGTCGACAAGTTGTCGAACCTTCCGCACTCTCCGCGACTCGTCAGCGAGTTGCTCCGAGGTCGGCGTGCCCATCTATTGAATGAACCGGCTGCCGATCGACGCATTGGGGACGATGCCCCGCGACGCCAGAAAATCTCCGCTCCGACGGCTCCTGGTCCGAAGCCATTTCTCGTAGAGGCGCAGGAGGTCGGCATTCGAGGTCAATGCCGTCCGTTCGCTCACCTCGCCGAGCACGTCGACAAACGCCGGAAATTTCGCCGCGAGTTCATCGAATACATCGGCGAACGTGCCGTCGCCCTGCCGCGCGAGGGAGCCGTACGCGTGCTCGCCGAGTTGAATGTAGTAATCGACGTCGACGAGGCTGCGCGTCAGGCTGTCGGCGAAGAACCCCGAGATGAAGAGCGAGCGATCGCCGACCCGGCGCAGCTCGTTGCGCTGCCGGGCGCCCGCTTCCTGCAGCGCCTTCACGAACCGCACGCCGAGCGGCTCATCGTCGCCAGGCCCGGATCGATCGCCGTGCACGAAGCCGGTAAGCAGGTTGACCAGATAGAACGACGTCCCCTCGCGCGCGGAAAGGTGCTGTCGTTGCAACGCCGATTCAACGAGGTCGCGGAAGAATTCAACTGGCGATTCGCGATGAACAAGCGCTTCGGCCACAGTCCGCTCGCCCATAATCCCCCTCTAAGGCCGCAGGCACGACACCTGGCGGCGGGTGAATCTGCAAAGCGTGTTCCGGTCAAACTGTGAGGAATTGGGCCTGATTATAAGGATTTTACCCGATCGGGGCAAGAAAGCAGCCGTTGCCCGGCACGAATTGTCTGTGCGAAGCTGGAGAATGCTCTGCCCCTCGTGCGGCCAGCGGAAGGCGCGTCGCGCCTGTCCCGCGCTTGGCTCGAACATCTGCACGGTCTGCTGCGGGACGAAGCGCCTCGTCGAAATCCAGTGCCCGGCCGACTGCGGGTACCTCGCGTCGGCGCGCGAGCATCCCGCCGCCGTCGTCAGGCGCCGTCAGGAGCGCGACGTGGCGCAGCTGCTGCCGACGATTCGCCATCTCACCGAACGGCAGTATCAGCTCTTCTTCCTGTTCCACACCATGATGGTGCGCTACACGCCGCAGGGATTCTCGCGGCTCGTGGATGCCGACGTCGCGGATGCCGCGGCAGCCGTCGCGGCCACGCTCGAAACGGCGGCTCGCGGCGTCATCTACGAGCACATGCCGCAGGGACCGCCGGCACAGGCGCTGGCGACCGAGTTGACGACGATGCTGGCGAAGATGCGGGAACAGGGCGCCAAGGTCTTCGACCGCGAGGCGGCCATCGTGCTGCGCGCGATTGAGCAGGGTGCCCGCGGGGCGACGGTTCCCGCGGACGGTCCGACGGGGTATCTCGACCTCGTTGCGCGGCTGCTGCAGGGGACGGGGCCCGAGCCGCCGGCTCCGGAAACGGCCCGCGCGAGCCCGCTGATTCTTCCGTGAACCTGCTATGCTAGAAGGCTCGGTTTACGCGGGTTTTCCCCAATGAAAGGCAGTCATCATGGCAAAGCGGTGCGAAGTCTGCGGTAAGGGCCCGGTGGTCGGCCGCACGGTCTCTCACGCCCACAACGTCGGCCCCCGGCGCTTCGAGCCCAACCTGCAGACCGTCCGCGCGATCGTCAAGGGCGCCACGAAACGCATCAAGGTCTGCACGCGCTGCCTCCGCGGTGGCAAAGTCACGAAAGCGGCGTAGGCCCGGCAAGCCTGCCTCGCCGAAGCGGACACGCGAAGGCGGGCCGAAGCGGCCACGCGGAGGGCGCGAGGCGATCGCCGCGCCCGGCGCGCCCAAGGCGATCGGGCCCTACTCCCCCGTCATCCGCGCGGGCAACCTGCTGTTCCTCTCCGGCCAGATTGCGATTGATCCCGCCACCGGCGCGCTGGTGGAGGGCGGCGTTGGGATCCAGACCGAGCAGGTGATGCGGAATCTCGGCGCCCTGCTCGAGGCAGCCGGCGCCGGGTTCCAGCACGTGGTGCGGACCACGGTGTTCCTCGCCGACATGAACGAATTTGCCGCGATGAACGAGTGCTACGCGAAGTTCGTCTCTGAGCCGCCGCCGGCGCGCTCGACGGTGCAGGTGGCGCGGCTGCCCCGCGATGCGCGGGTCGAAATCGACGCGATCGCGGTATGTCCGGAAACCTAAAGGTTTCCGGCTACCGGTAGCGGTAGCCGGAGGCCTTCAGGCCTCCGGTTACGCCCTTGCGGTTCTCTCGACCCCCAGGACTCCCTCAACCCCCTTGATCGACTTGATCACCTTTTCCAGGTGCTTCATGTCCTTGATCTCGATGGTCATGTCGATCCGCGCCTGGTGGTCGCTCCCGGTGCGGGCTTCCATCGTCGTAATGTTGGTGTTGATGTCGGACACCTTGGCGGAGATTTCGGCGAGCATGCCCTTGCGGTCTTCCACCTGCATGGTGAGCCGCACCGTGTACGGCGCCTGATCGCCGTTGGCGCTGTCCCATTCGACATCGATGCGCCGGTCGGGATCGAACATCAGGTTGAGCACGTTCGAGCAGCCCGCCGAGTGCACCGACACGCCCTTGCCGCGGGTGATGTAGCCGACAATCCGCTCGCCGCGAATCGGGTTGCAGCACTTGGCCCGGAACACCATCACGTCGTCGGTGCCGCGCACCTTGATGCGATCCTCGGTGACACCGGTTCGGAGCACCCGCTTGACCGCGGACACCACGCCGGTCTCCGGCGGTTTCTCCTTCAGCTGCGCGGCGGGCACCGACTTCTGCAGCACCGTCCGGGCGGACAGCTTTCCGTAGCCGATATGCGCGAGGAGTTCCTCGGGCTTCGGGGCGCCGTACTCGGCGGCGAACTTCGCGAGCTCTTCGCTCTCGAGAATCGTCCTGGGATTGAGGTCGAAGCGCCGCGCTTCCTTGTCGAAGAGACGGCGGCCCAGCTCGATGCTGCGCACCCGTTCCTCGGCCTGCAGCACGTGCCGGATCTTGCCCCTCGCCCGCGAGGTCGCGACAAACGTCAGCCAGTCGCGGCTCGGCTTGTGGCCCGACTGCGTGATGATCGACACGATGTCGCCGTTCTGGAGGCGCGTCCGGAGCGGCACCATCCTGCCGTTGATGCGGGCGCCGACGCACTGGTTGCCGACGTCGGTGTGCACGCTGTAGGCGAAGTCGACCGCCGTCGCGCCGCGCGGCAGCGACTTCACTTCCCCTTTGGGCGTGAAGATGTAGACCTCCTCCGGGTAGAGATCGATCTTGAGGTTCCGCATGAACTCCTGCGGGTCGCGCACCTCCTGCTGCACTTCGAGGAGCTGCCGCATCCACTGGAAGTAGCGCTCGTCGGTGTGGTCGCCGACGCGCCCTTCCTTGTACTTCCAGTGCGCGGCGACGCCCTCCTCGGCATGCCGGTTCATTTCCTCGGTCCGGATCTGCACCTCGAAGGGGAACCCGTGCTCGCTGATCACCGACGTGTGCAGCGACTGGTATCCATTGGGCCGCGGCATGGCGATGAAGTCCTTGATGCGTCCCGGCACCGGCGACCACGTCTGGTGGATGATGCCGAGCGCCGCGTAGCAGTCCTTGACCGACTGGGTGGTCACGCGCAGCGCCACGAAGTCGTACACGCGCTCGAGATCGATCTTCTGGCGCTTCAACTTCAGGTGGATGCTGTACAGGCGCTTGATCCGGCCGTCGAGGCTGATGACCGGCACCTGCGCGTCCTCGAGCTTGGCACGGATGGTCTTGGTCAACTCCTCGATGACGCCCTCAGCGTGCTTCCGCTTGCCTTCAACCTTCGATCGCAGCGCTTCGTACGCCCTGGGCTCGATATACCGGAACGACAGCTCCTCGAGTTCGTTCTTGACCTTGCTCATCCCGAGGCGGTTGGCAATCGGGGCGTAGATGTCGAGCGTCTCCTGGGCAATCTTCGTGCGGCGCTCCTCCGGCAGATGGTGAAGCGTGCGCATGTTGTGCAGGCGGTCGGCCAGCTTGACGAGGACGACGCGGATGTCGTCCACCATGGCGAGCAGCATCTTGCGGAAATTTTCCGCCTGGCGTTCCTCGCTCGACGAAAACGGGATGGCGCCGATCTTTGTCACGCCTTCGACCACGTGGGCGATCTCGGGGCCAAAGAGCTCCGCGATGCGCTCCGGGGTGGTCAAGGTGTCTTCCACGACGTCGTGGAGCAGGCCGGCGGCGACGGCCACGACGTCGAGCTTCATCTCGGCCAGGACGTCTGCAACTTCGAGCGGGTGAACCAGATATGGCTCCCCCGAGTGGCGGACCTGCCCCTTATGCTCGAAGGCGGAAAAGACGTAGGCCCGGCGCAGGAGCTCCAGATCAGCCTCCGGGCTGTAGCTCCGCACTTTTTCGAGGAGCGTCTCGAACCTAATCATGAGGGATGGTGTCTAAGCCTGTGTGGCGCCATCCTCATGATAGAAGTGGGGTTGAGAGGGGTCAAGGTAACGGCTCGACGGTCTTGACTCTCTCGAAGACCGATCACTATACTGGCGCGTTTCCAGGGCTTGTGGCGGAGACCTCAACCGGCCCGGCCCGCGGAACCTGCGTCTAAATCAGTGGAAAGAGGGCCGTCTCGCGCGGCCCGTGGCACGCTTCGGCAGGTTTGTAAGGGGGATACGATGCGGATGTTTTCGTCACCGGTGGTCATGTCGTTTGTTGCTGGGCTCGGCCTCGCGGTGACCGGCTGCGGTCAGGTCGCGAATCTCCAGGCCAGGATGGCGTTCAGGGAAGCCAACGGGCTGTACCAGGCGCAGGACTGGAGCGCGGCGGCCGAGAAATATGAAGAAGTCCTCGCATTGAACCCGACGGACCCGCAGCTGCTGACGTCGTATTTCTTCCTCGGCAACAGCTACGACAACCAGTTCAGGCCGGGCCGGGAAAACGACCCTGCCAACGATGCGCTCCTGACCAAGGCCATCGAGAACTACAAGCTGGCCTCGGAGCGGGTCCAGGAAAACCCGCAGATCAGAACGCTGTCGCTCCAGTATCTGGTGGCGGCGTACGGCTCCGACAAGCTGAACGACCCGTCGCAGGCCGAACCGCTCCTGCTGAAGATGATTCAGATGGACCCGAAGGAATCGGCGAACTACTTCCTGCTCTCGCGGCTCTACGAGGACAGCGGCGACTACGAAAACGCCGAGGCGACGCTCGTCAAGGCACGAGAGATGAGGCCGGGCGACCCGGTCGTGTACACGACGCTCGCCGCCTATTACGATCGCCAGGGCGAGTTCGACAAGCTGATTGAAGCGCTCGAGGCGCGCACGGCGCAGGAACCGAACAACCCGGAGGCCTATTACACGATTGCCACCTATTACTTCAACAAGGCGTCGCGCGATTTCAGCCTCAACAACGCCGAGAAGGGCAAGTACGCCCAGGCGGGACTCGCGGCGACCGACAAGGCGCTCGCGCTCAACAAAGATTACTTCGAAGCGCTCGTCTTCAAGAACCTGCTGCTCCGCGTCCAGGCCACCGTCGAGCGCGACCGTGCGCGTCAGCTGGCACTGCTGAAGGAAGCCGACCAGCTGCGCGACCGCGCCGAAGAGTTGCGCAAGCTGAAGGCCGCCGGTCTCGGCGCGTAACACCGCCGCAACGTCAGCGTGACGTTCGGGCCGCTCCCCGGGGGCGGCCCTTTTCACGTACACTCGCACCTGGTTCTTCCGGAAACAGTGATGACGTATTTCCGAGGGTCAGCCGCCTTCCTGGCGGTGGGCGCAGTGCTGTGGCCGTTCGATGTGGCGCGCGCGCAAGGCGTCACTACCGGTGCCGTCGCCGGCATCGTGACCAACACACAGCAGCAGCCGGTTGCCGGCGCCACGTGATCGCGATCCACGAGCCCTCGGGCACGACGTATGAAGGCGTGACGCGCGCCGATGGGCGATTCGCCAGCTGGGGCATGCGCGTCGGCGGTCCTTACACCGTGGAGTTGCTCTACAACGGACCCGTACCTGCGCAGGCACCGCGGAGGGTGTGCGGGGCGCGAAGCGCTGCTCCTCCCGACGGCTCACCGGATGGATCTGAGCATCACTCAGGACGTCTTCAGGAACATCGGGGGCGGGCGGAATGCCGGACAGTTCCGGATCGACTTCATCAACTTCGGGAACCTGCTGAACAGCAACTGGGGCGTCAGCCAGCGTCTGGTGGTGCCGACGACGCAGGCCTGACGGCGCCCAGCTGCTGACCAACGCGGCAGCCGATGCGCAGGGTCGCGCGAGCTACCGGCTGGCGGTCGTCGGCGGGCAGCTGGTCAGCCGGACGTTCGAGACGTCGATCGAACATCGGCTCGTCGACGATCCCGAGCGACGTCTACAACTTCATGCTCAGCTTCAGATATTCCTTTAACTGAGCAAAGCACGAAGTGCACGAAGGGGACGAAGGACACGAAGCCTTCGACCCCTTCGTGGCCTTCGTGTTTAGCTGAAGGGAACCTCGTACACGAACTCCTTGCCAAGCGGGTCTTTCGCCGTCACCTTCACACGCCTGGCGCGTATCGCGCGGCCGAACGGCGTGCCGTCGTTGCCAATGAACCGGTTGAGCGGGAACTCGCGCCGGGCACCGTTCTCGAGCCGTGGCAGCGCCGCCTTGAACGGGGGGAGGACGCCGCCTGGAATGATTTCCATCTGGCCCCCGACCAGCGGGCCTCCCGTGCGGTTCTCGACGGTGACGTAGGTCTGCGCGACTTCGATGGCGAACGGGGCGTCTGCGGCGCCGCCGGTTCCGATTGCGCCGGCCTGAGGGTTGCCGCCGGAGCAACCGGCGAGCGCGAACCCGGCGAGGCAAATGAACAGAGCGGGCAGGGTCGATACTCGAACACAGGACGGGTAGCGCATGGTGAACCTCCTTAGGTGCCCGGAAAGCGCCGACATTCTAACGCCAGATCGAGGTTGACGGGGTAATCGGCGCTCCGGCGCCCGCCCCGGCGAGAGGGGTACAGCACGAGGGGCCGTCCCACCCCTGGTGAAACGGCCCCTGATCGGAGAATCTGGAACGAAACGCGGGTTCTACTGCGTCCCGGCGGTGGCCGCGCCGGCGGCGCGGCGCATCGCCTCGGTGACGATGCCGACCTTCTCGACGCCGGCACCCTTGGCGGCATCGATGACCGCCACGATTTCGCCGTACTTCAGGGTGCCCGCCCCCATGATGAACATCGTCTTTTCCTTGCGCTCGTCGAAGATCGCCCGCAGGCGCTCCTGGAGCTGCGCAATCGAGACGTCCTGGTTGTTGACGGTGATTCGCTTGTCAGCGCTGTAGTTCAGCACGATCTGGTTGACATCGGGAGCCTGCTGCTGCGCCTGCTGGGTTTCGGCCGGCAGGTTGATGTCGAGCCCGCGCTGCGAGACGATCAGCGCCGCCATGAAGATGACGAGGAGCACGAGCAGCACGTCGATCATCGGCGTGACGTTCATGTCACACGTGGCCTGCGGGATCGAGGCCTTGTAAACCCGTTCCGCCCCGTGGTGTTGGTGGGCAGCCATTTACTCGCCTCCTGCCGTCTTCCGAAGGTCGGTGATCAGCGCCATGTCTTCGATCCCAACCGCGCGGAGCTCGTCCATTGCCTTCATCACCTCGCCGTAAGGAGCTTCCTGATCGGCCTTGATGAGGATGAGCCGCTGTTTCTTGCCTTCGAGGGCATCCTCGATCCGCTGGCGGAGCTGCGCTTCCGGCACCTCGCTTCCGTTGATCCAGAAGCGGCTGTCGGCGGTGACGGCGAGCGTCGTCTGGTCCGACGTCTCGGGATGGTCGCTGGTGTTCGCGGCGATGGGCAGGGTGAGCGACACGCCCTGCTGGACGAGGGGAGCGACGAGCATCACGATGATGAGCAGCACCAGCATGACGTCCACGAGCGGCGTGACGTTGATGTCGGCCTTGACTCCACCGCTTGCGCCGCCAACGTTCATTGACATGGCAAACTCCGTAACCGATTTGTGATTGGTGATTTGTGCTTGACGAGGCCGAATGGCCCCGATCACAAATCACCAAATCAAACGCAAATCACCAATTCAATCGCAAATCACCAATCACAAATCGCAAATTCCTACGCGGTCTTCTTGATGAAGTAGTCCACGAGCTCCGACGAGGAGTTGTCCATCTCGACGTTGAAGTACTCGAGACGCGAGGTCAGGTAGTTGTAGAACCACACCGCCGGAATCGCCACGAACAGCCCGAGCGCGGTCTCGACCAGCGCTTCCGAGATACCGGCTGAGACCGCGCCGATGCCGGCGCCGCCGACCGTGGCGATACCGGTGAACGCGTTGATGACGCCGACGACCGTGCCGAGCAGTCCGACGAACGGCGCTGTCGAGCCGATCGTCGCCAGGGCGCTGACGCCCTTCTTCAGGTCCGACGCGGTCAGCGCCGTCGCGCGCTGGATCGATCGGCGCACGGTGTCGAGCACGTCCTCGCGGTTCAGCGTGCCGCCGGACGTCTCCTGCTGGAACTGGTACTCCTGTAATCCGGCCACTACGACTTTCGCGAGATGGCTGTAGCGGAAATCCTTCGATCCGGAGAGTGCAATGGCTTCCTTGAGGCGGCCATCCTTGAGGTGCTTGGCGACCTGAGGCGCGTACAACCGAGACTGCTTGCGCGCTTTGTTGTAGGTGTAGACGCGCTCAATCGCCACCCCGATGGACCAGAACGACATGATGAACAGCACGACAGCGACGGCGATCGCCGTCGGGCCCATCGTCTGGAACATTTCGACGAGCGACAGGCCCCCTTCTCCCTGCGCAAATGCCGGACTGACGGACATGGCCGTCATCCAGAGCCCTGCGCACGCGATCCGCCCGATGTGACGTGCCTTCGAAACTTCCATTACTGCATCCTCCGCAATTGAAATGTGTACCGAACTCTTCAACCAGCCAGTTGGTTCAACCTGAGCTCTACGAGAGCGTGAACTGCACCGTGACGGTCATGATGACCGGCACCGGCACCCCGTTGAGCAATGTCGGGGTGAACTCCCATTGCCGCACGGCGTCGAGCGCGGCCGCGTCGAGCAGCGGAATCGACCGCAGCACGCGCGCGTCCTGCACCTTGCCGGTCGGGCTGATCGTGGCCTCGATGATGACGACGCCCTGCACGCGCGCCGACTGTGCGATCGGCGGATACTGCGGGCTGACATTGCGGGTCTTGACGGGCGGCTTGATGGCCCCGCCGACGCGCACGGGCGCGGGCGGCGGCGGCGGCGGCGGCGGCGGCGCGAGCTCTTCGACGCCCACGCCGCCGACGACGCCGCCGGGTACTGTGGTGGTGGAGGCGCGATCGAAGCTGGTGTCGACCTCCGGTACGATCTCCTTGGGCGCCTCGACCGGCGCGGCAGCCGGGTTGACGTCCACCTGAGGCGGCGGGGTGGCTTCGGGCGGCGGCGGCGGCGGCGGTGGCGGTGGCGGTGGTGGCGGCGGGGCCGCAACGAACGCCATCATCGACGGCGGCACTGGCAGAACGTCCGCGGCCATCAGGGGAATGATGATGAACGCCAGCACCACGACGGTATGGACCGCAATCGAAACCGGGATCGTGTACCACTGCTGGGTTCCCAGTTTGATTGACGGATCGACGACGTCCCCGAACATCTTTTCAGCGCGTGGCACCGGTCTTACCCTCCCTACTGATATCTCGCGGCCGTTTTAGAGCGGCCGATTATAGCTATCCCCAGAAATGGGTGTCAACGAACCGGCGCCGGCGAATCGGCGCCTGGTCGCATCCGAATACTTAGACACCAAGACCTACTAAAGTGCTCCGGGAGTCCGCGCGAGCAGACCGGGCATTCTACTATACGAATTTGCCCCGAGCGCAACAGTAAAAACCACGGCCGGCGTGCCGTAGGGTCCAGACGGGACACCCTTAATGCGCCGACCCAATCCGCATCCCGTAGAACGACCGGTAGACAAACACCATGGACAGCGCCAGAAACAGGGCGGCAAGCCCGTGGCTGACGTTGGTACCCACGTCGGCCGTCAACTCGACGGCGAGTTCCACCGCCAGCAGCCCGAATAACGTTGTGAACTTGATGACCGGGTTCAAGGCCACCGAGGAGGTGTCCTTGAAGGGATCCCCCACCGTATCCCCCACGACCGTCGCGGCATGGAGCGGCGTGTTCTTCATCTTGAGCTCGGTCTCGACGATCTTCTTGGCATTGTCCCACGCACCGCCGGCGTTCGCCATGAACACCGCCTGGTAGAGGCCGAAGAGCGCGATGGAGATGAGGTAGCCGATGAAGAAGTAGGGCTCGACGAACGCAAAGGCCAGCGTGGAGAAGAAGACCGTCAGGAAGATGTTGAACATCCCCTTCTGCGCATATTGCGTGCAGATCTCGACGACCTTCTTGCTGTCCGCCACCGACGCCCTGGTGACGCCCTCGAGCTTGATGTTCGCCTTGATGAACTCCACGGCACGATAAGCGCCCGTCGTCACGGCCTGCGTTGACGCGCCCGTGAACCAGTAGATCACCGCGCCGCCGGTGATGAGTCCGAGCAGGAACGGCGGGTGCATCAGCGACAACAGTTCCGTGTTCTGGGTCAGGCCCTCGGTCAGCAGGACGATCGTCGAGAAGATCATGGTCGTCGCGCCGACGACGGCGGTGCCGATGAGGACCGGTTTGGCCGTCGCCTTGAACGTGTTGCCCGCGCCGTCGTTCTCCTCGAGAAAGGCCTTCGCCTGCTCGAATTTGACGTCGATATTGAAGTCGCGCTTGAGCTCCTGCTGGATCCCGGGAATGCCTTCAATCACAGACAGCTCGTAGACCGACTGCGCGTTGTCGGTCACGGGGCCGTAGGAATCCACCGCGATCGTCACCGGGCCCATACCGAGGAAGCCGAACGCCACCAGGCCAAACGCAAACACCGCCGGCGCCAGCATCAGGTCCGACATCGAGGTGCCCAGGTCGCTGACGAAGTAGGCCATCGTCATCAGGGCGACGATGCTCAGGCCAATCCAATAGGCGCTGAAGTTCCCGGCGACGAACCCGGAGAGAATATTGAGCGACGCGCCCCCTTCGCGCGACGAGGTCACGACTTCCTTGACGTGGCTGGACTCGACCGAGGTGAAGATCTTCACCAGCTCCGGGATGATCGCGCCCGCGAGGGTGCCGCACGTGATGATCGTCGACAGCTTCCACCACAGCGTGCCGTCGCCCAGGTTCGGGATCAACAGGTACGACACGATGTAGGTGAGCACGACGGACACGATGGACGTGAGCCAGACCAACCGCGTCAGCGGCGCCTCGAAATTCATGCGCGCGGCCGTCGCGTAGCGCGCCTGCGCCAGCGCATGGTTGACAAGGTAGGACCCGCCGCTCGCGAGGATCATCATGATGCGCATGACGAAGATCCAGACCAGCAGCTGAACCTGTGTCGCGGCCTCCGGCACCGCGGTCATGATGAACACGATCAGCGCGACGCCGGTGACGCCATAGGTCTCGAACCCGTCGGCGCTCGGACCGACCGAGTCGCCCGCATTGTCGCCCGTGCAGTCCGCAATGACCCCGGGATTCCTCGCGTCGTCTTCCTTGATGTTGAAGACGATCTTCATCAGGTCCGACCCGATATCGGCAATCTTGGTGAAGATGCCGCCCGCGATACGGAGCGCGGACGCGCCCAGCGACTCGCCGATGGCGAACCCGATAAAGCACGGACCCGCATAGTCGCCCGGGATGAAGAGCAGGATAAACAGCATGATCAGCAGCTCGACGCTGATGAGCAGCATGCCGACGCTCATACCGGCACGAATGGGGATTTCATAGACGGGATAGGGCCGGCCCGCAAGGCTCGCGAACGCGGTGCGCGAGTTGGCGTAGGTGTTCACCCGGATGCCGAACCACGCCACCCCGTAGCTGCCCAGGATTCCCACGACGCTGAACAGCAGGATGACGATGACGCGCATGGCGTCCATGCCGGACAGGACGCCGAAATACAGGACGATGATCACCGCGATGAAGATTTCGAGGAGCGCCAGGAATTTGCCCTGCTGAATCAGGTAGGTCTTGCAGGTCTCGTAAATCAGCTCCGAGATCTCCCGCATCGACCGGTGCACGGGCAGGTTCTTGAGCTGTGTGAGGATGACCAGCCCGAACACCATGCCGAGCAGCGAGATGCCGATGCCGATCATCAGGAGCGTCCGGCCGTTGTAGCCGCCGACGTCCACCAGATCCAGGGGGGGCAGCACCAGGCTGGCCTCGCCGCCCGGGCCCGGCTCCGCCGGTTCCGGGACCTGCGCCATCGCGGGCGCCGCCAGCACCAGCAGCAGCGCCACGCACGCCGCCGCGACCTTCATCAATCCTTTCAACGACTCGCTACGCACCTGAGGTCTCCTCTCGCCGCACGCCGGGTTGAACAGAAACACCGCTAGAGAAACAGCGGTCCGAACACGACGGCCACGATGGCCATCAGCTTGAGCAGAATGTTCAGGGCGGGACCCGAGGTGTCCTTGAACGGGTCGCCGACGGTATCACCGACCACCGCCGCGCGATGCGCCTCGGAGTTCTTGCCGCCGTAGTTGCCCTTCTCGATGTATTTCTTGGCGTTGTCCCACGCGCCGCCGGCGTTGGCCATCATCAACGCGAGGAGCGCGCCGGCGCCGATCGATCCGATGAGCAGGCCGCCGAGCGCCTCCGCACCGAGCACGACTCCGACCGCAATCGGCACGATCACGGCGATCGCGCCGGGCAACACCATTTCCCGGATGGCGCCATCAGTGGCAATGCGCACCGCCCCCGCGGCGTCCGGCGGCGTCGTGCCCTCCATGATCCCGGGGATTTCGCGGAACTGGCGCCGGACTTCCTCCACCATCCTCATCGCCGCACGGCCGACGGCGCCCATGGTCAGCGCGCTGAACAGGAAAGGCATCAGCGCGCCCATCAGGAGGCCCAGCAGCACGTCGACGTCCAGCAGGTCGAACGCCGCGACCCGCGTGATCTGTGAATAGGACACCATGAGCGCCAGCGCGGTGAGCACCGCGGACCCGATGGCGAACCCCTTCCCGGTGGCGGCCGTCGTGTTGCCCAGCGAATCGAGCGCGTCCGTCCGGTCGCGCACCTCCGGCGGCAGATGCGCCTGCTCCGCGATGCCGCCGGCGTTGTCGGCCACCGGGCCGTACGCGTCGGTGGCGAGCGTGATGCCGAGCGTGGAGAGCATGCCCACCGCCGCGAGCGCAATGCCGTACAGGCCGGCGAGCTGAAAAGTGACCCAGATCGCCGCCACGATGGCGAGGAGCGGCACGGTTGTCGAGAGCATCCCGAGCGCGAGCCCGCCGATGATGACGGGGCCGGTGCCCGACACCGCCTGCGCCGCCAGCTTCCGGGTCGGCGAGAACTCATACGCCGTGTAGTACTCGGTCGCGGTGCCCACCACCTGGCCGGCTATGAGGCCCACGACGACGGCCCAGAACAGGTTGAAGTCCAGTCCCATCATCTGCACCAGCACGGCGGTGCCGGCGAGGATCATGCCGCCCGCGCCGAAGATGCCCGCGCGCAGCGCCCAGAGCAGCCGTCCCATGGTGGCGTCCTCCCTCGTGCGCACGAGGAAGGTGCCGAGGATCGCGCACACACTCCCGATGCCCATGATGGCCATCGGCAGCACGAACCCGTCGGCGTCGTAGGTGGCGGCCCCCGCCGCCGGCAGGACGGCGTTGTCGCCTGCCCCGATGATGCCCACCGCGGCCAGCGACATCGTGGCGACGATCGAGCCCGTGTACGACTCGAACAGGTCCGCCCCCATGCCGGCCACGTCGCCCACGTTGTCCCCGACGTTGTCGGCGATCGTCGCGGGGTTGCGCGGATCGTCCTCCGGGATGCCGGCTTCGACCTTCCCGACGAGATCCGCGCCCACGTCGGCAGCCTTCGTGTAGATGCCGCCGCCGACGCGCGCGAACAGCGCGATCGAGGAGGCGCCGAACGCGAAGCCGGTCAACGGCTGGTAGTGCTGGAACGTCAGATAGAGCACCGCAATGAACACGAGGCTGATGCCGACGACCGTCATGCCCATCACTGCGCCCGACGAGAACGCGACGCGCAGCGCCGGGTTCAGTCCGACGCGCGCCTTGGCCGCCGTGCGCACGTTTGCCCGGACGGCCACGTACATGCCGACGTAGCCGGCGGTGGCCGAGGCGATCGCTCCCAGCACGTAGGCGATCGCGGTCCGCGGCAACTCCGTCAGCGCGCCGGCCTCGACAATGCCGAGCGCCGCGAACTTGCCGGTCACGTCGAAGTCGACGAACACGGCGATGACGAGGCCGACCACCGCGACGAACGCCGCCAGGAACGTGTATTCGCGCCGGAGAAACGCAGCGGCGCCCGCCTGGATCAATGCGGCGATCGACCGCATCGTGTCGTCGCCGGTGTCCTCGCGCAGCACGCGCCGGGTCGTGACGACCGCAAACAGCAACGCGAGCACACCGGCACCCAGGGTGAAGTACAGCAGCTCCATCAGTCCTCTCGTACGACCTACACGCGGATATCGCTCGCGCGGCTGTCACCGGCCTTGCCGCGGATACGATCGGGCAGCGACATGCCCCCGGTCAGGAAGATCCGGATGCCTTCCTCGACCGTCACGTCCGGGAAGAAGACGCTGCTTCGCGGATAAAACGCGACGTCGCCGAGGTACAGATGGTTGGTCGGTACGTAGATGGCCACCAGCGGCTCGGGTCCCGACCCGCGGTCGACCATGAACTCCTTCGTGAGAAACCCCATCACCATGCCGCGGCGGGGGTCCTCGATCATCACGACGCGCTTGAACCCGTACTCGTTGTCCGGCGAAAACGCGACGACGAGCTGCTTGACGGGCGCGTAAATCGTCCGGAACACCGGCACGCGCATCAGCCATCCCTCGCCGCGCGCCACGAAGCGGCGGCCGATCACGTTGGTGGCCACCGCGCCGACCGCCAGGACGACCAGCAGGGTGACGAGGATGCCGAGTCCGGGCACCTCACGTCCCAGCACGCGGCTCGCGAGCGGAGCGGTCAAACGGTCAATGATACCGAAGATCCAGACGAGCGCGGCGACGCTGATCACCAGCGGGACGGTGACGAAAAAGCCCGTGATGAACCGGCGGCGCAGCCACTGGGTCACAGCCATCCCCCTGCAATGGCCGCGAAGATGGCCGTGCCGGCCGCGATACGATACCAGGCGAAGGGTGCGAATCCCGAGCGCGCGACGAACCGCAGAAACGGCCTGACGACCGCCGCAGCGGCGACGAACGCCAGCGCGAAACCGACGGCGATTTCGGCCGCCCGCCCGGGCGCGAGCTGGTCCCACACGTCCACAAGGCTGTAGACGAAGGCCGCCGTCATCGTTGGCATCGCCAGAAAAAACGAGAACTCGGCGGCCGCCGCGCGATCCAGTCCCATCACCATGCCGCCGATAATCGTCGCGCCGGACCGGGAGACGCCGGGAATCAGCGCAAGCATCTGACAGACGCCGACGCCGAACGCCCGTGCCAGCGGCGTTCGCTCTGCGTCCGTCACGCGCGGCGCTGGCCCGAATCGCTCGACCGCCAGCATGACGACTCCGCCGGCAACCAGAGCCCCCGCGATCACCGAGGGGCTTTGAAACAGCACCGTCTGAACGAAATCCGCCAGGAGCGCTCCCGCGACGAGCGCGGGCGCGAACGCCACCAGCAGCATCAGCACGAACCGGCGCGCGTCGGGATTGGACGGCAGGCCGACCGCAACCGCCGCAATCTTGACCCGATAGAGCCACATGAGGGCGAGGATTGACCCGAGCTGGATCATGACCGTGAAGGCATCGTCGTCGTACCCGAAAACCTCGCCGCCGATCAGCAGGTGCGCGGTCGACGAGACGGGCAGAAACTCGGTAAGCCCCTGGATCACCCCGAGGATGGCGGCGATGAGATACGTCAAGCGGGGACGCTTACGACGCCTTGGCGCCTCGTGACTTGCGCCCCGGACGCGCCGCCGCCTCGGGCCGGCCCGCGGCCTGGGCCGAAGCGGAGAACGGGCGCCTGCGCTGGCTCAGGATGATCGCGATGGCCGACGCAATGAACACCGTCGAGTAGGTGCCGCTCACGATCCCGACGAGCATGGTGAAGGCAAAGCCGCGGAGCACCTCGCCGCCGAAGATGTAAAGCGCCAGCACGGAGAAAAATGTCGTGCCGGCGGTAATGATCGTGCGGGACAGCGTCTGGTTGACGCTGACGTTCACGACCTGCTCGAGAGAATCCTTCCGCATCGAGCGGAGGTTCTCACGGACGCGATCGAAGATGACGATCGTGTCGTTCACCGAGTAGCCGGTGATCGTCAGCAGCGCCGCCACGATGTTCAGCGACAGGTCGTAGCCGAAGAACACCAGGAACGCGACCGTCACGACGATGTCGTGGAACGTCGCCGCAATCGCGCCGAGGGCAAAGGAGAAACGGAAGCGGAACGCGATGTAGATCGTAATCGCCAGGATCGACGCCAGCGTGGCGTACAGCCCGCGGCGCTGCAGATCGGCGCCGATGACCGGCCCGACGATTTCCCGGCTCAGGAGCTCGTAGGACGGCAGGCCGGCCTTGGTGAGGGCATCGAGGATCTGCTGCGACCCCTCCTCGAGGCTGGCGCCCTCCTCCACCGTGTCGGTCTGGGCGAGCCGGACCAGCCACTCGTGATCGGCCGGGTCGCCGTACTGCTGGACCACTTCCTCGCCGGGGATCGGGTCCACGGCGCCGCGGACCTGCTGCTCGGTGACTGCCTGGTCGAACTTGACAACGACGATCGTGCCGCCCGAGAAGTCGATGCCGAGCGGCAGGCCGCCGCGCGAGACGATGACGGCGACGCCGGCGGCAATGACGAGCGCCGACAGCGCCAGTGCGTACCACCGCCACCGGATGAAGTTGTAATTCGGCTTGGACAGAATCTGCATATGGCTAAATGCTCAGCGTCTGCACCTGAGGGTGCCGGCGGCTGAGGACCAGCTCGAACATCGTGCGCGACACGAAGACGGCCGTGAAGACGTTCGACAGCAGGCCGATCGTCAGCGTGGTGGCAAAGCCCCGGATCGGGCCGGTGCCGAACTGGAAGAGAAACATGGCCGCGATGAGCGAGGCGACGTGCGTGTCGACGATCGTCCACCACACGCGGTCGAAGCCGGCGTTCACCGCCGCGCGCACGCCCTTGGCGGTCGCCAGCTCCTCCTTGATGCGCTCGAAGATCAGGACGTTCGAGTCGACGCCCATGCCGATGGTCAGAATGAACCCCGCGATGCCGGGCAGCGTCATCGTCGCGCCGAGGTACGCCATCATCCCGAGCAGGATGAGGAGGTTCACGATGATCGAGACGATCGCGTTGAGCCCGGTCAGCCTGTAGTAGAAGAGCATGAAGAGCACCACGAGGCTCAGCCCGCCGATCGACGCCATGACGCCCGCCTCGATCGATTCGCGGCCAAGGGTCGGCCCGACGGTGCGCTCCTCCAGGAAGTCCATCGACGCCGGCAGCGCGCCGCTGCGCAGGATGAGCGAGAGGTCGCTGGCCTCCTGCTGGGTAAAGCTGCCGGTGATCTGTCCCTCGTCGGTAATCCGCCCCTGGATGACGGGCGCCGAGACGACGCGGTTGTCGAGAATAATCGCCAGCTGACGGTTGATGTTCTGCTCGGTGAGCTGCCCGAACCGCTGTGCGCCATCCTGGTTCAGCGTAAAGCCCACTGCGGGCAGATTGTTCAGGTCCAGCGACGTTCGCGCGTTCCGCAGGTCGCGGCCGGTGATGGGCGCCACCCTTCGCACCACGTAGTACACGGTGGCCGGTGTGCCGCCGCCGGTCGACGCGATGTCCTCCGAACCAGGCACGATCTGGAGGTCCGGCGGCACGTTATTGCCGTAGGCCTGCCTCGCTGCATCCTCGGACGGGAAGGGCCCCTGCTCGACAATCTTCAGCTCGAGGAGCGCCGTGGACCGGATGATTTCCTTGGCGCGGGTCACGTCCGTGACGCCCGGGAGCTGCACCAGGATCTGGTCGGCGGCGCCCTGGCGCGCGACAATCGGCTCCGCGACGCCCAGCTCGTTGACCCGGCGCTCGATCGTCTGCAGGGCCTGGTTCACCGCCTCTTCCCGGAGCTGCGTCGCGATGTTCGGCCGCATGGTGTAGGTCTCGCGGCCGCCGGCGCCCGGCGACCGCGCGTAGACCGTGTCCACTTCGACGGCCGCCTGCCGGAAGGCCTGCGGATTCTGCACCCCCTCCGCGACGAATTGCGTGGGACTCGTCACTTCGAGACTGGCGTACTGCACGCCGGCGCGGCTCAGCGTCTCGCGAAGCCGCTCGACCGTCGTCTGGGTTTCAATCCGCAGCGCGTCATCCGTCTGGACGCGCATCACGATGTGGACGCCGCCCTTCAGGTCGAGGCCCAGATTGACCTTCTGGCTGGGCGGATAAAACGCAAAGACGGCGAGGGCGATGACGCCCACGATGGTGATGATTTTCCAGCGCAGATTCTTGTTCACGACTTGCTCTCCGGCGCCACGGGCTCCTGGCCCTGGTAACCCACGACGGCGTTGCGGGACACTTCGACGCGGACGTTGTTGGCCACCTGCACCTGGATCGACGCATCACTGAGACGCGTGATGGTCCCGTACAGGCCGCCCGACGTCACGATCCGGTCGCCGACCTTCAGGGCGGCCAGGAACGCCTGGACCTTCTGCTGCCGCCGCTTCATCGGCAGCAGAATCACGAAGTAGAAAATCCCCACGACGAGCACGAAGGGCATCAGCTGCACCCACGCGCTCGGTGCCCCCGGCGACGGCGCGCCCATGGCCAGAACCATGGGAAATCCCAAATCCCAGAGCCCCAATTCCAACATGCGAAATGTCATGAATCGAGCGACAGGCGGGAAGCCGACCGAAGGAACCCCTGCCTGAAACTATCGAAGGTCCGAAACGCTATAGCGTCCCTGATCCTCCGCATGGTGTCAAGGTAAAAGCTCAGGTTATGCAACGTGTTAAGGGCGCCCGCGCTCATTTCGCCGGCCATGAAGAGGTGCCGCAGATACGCCCGCGAGTGGTGCCGGCAGGTATAGCAGCCGCACTGCGGATCGAGCGGGCCGTCGTCCTCGGCGTAGCGGGCGTTCCCGATATTGAGACGTCCCTCGCTCGTGAAGAGTTGGCCGTTCCGGGCGTTGCGCGTCGGCAGCACGCAATCGAACATGTCGATGCCGCGCGCCACGCCCTCGACCAGGTCCTGGGGCGTGCCCGCGCCCATCAGATACCGCGGCCGATCCGGCGGCAGCCGCCGCGCGGTCGCCTCGGTCACGGCATGCATCTCCTCGATCGGCTCACCGACGCTGAGGCCGCCGATGGCGTAGCCCTCGAAGCCGATCGCGGACGTGGCGTCGGCGCTCTCGTTGCGGAGGTCCTGGAAGACGCCGCCCTGGATAATGCCGAACTGTGCCTGGCCGCGGGTGGTCACGCCCACGCCGTCCACGGAACCCGACTGAAGCGACTCGTACCGCTGCCGGCAGCGTGCCGCCCACCGGACGGACCGCGTCATCGAGGACGCGACCTCGTCTCGGGTTGCCGGCAGCGCGAGGCATTCGTCGAGGACCATGGCGATGTCGGATCCGAGGCGCGCCTGGATGTCCGTGGCGCGCTCAGGTGTCAGCAGGTAGCGGCTCCCGTCGAGGTGCGATTGGAAGTCCGCGCCTTCCTCGGTGATGACGCGCCGCTGCGCGAGGCTGAACACCTGGTAGCCGCCGCTGTCGGTGAGGATGGGACGCGCCCATCCGATGAAGCGATGAAGGCCGCCGCGGCGCGCGATGAGCTCGTCGCCGGGCCGCAGCAGCAGGTGATAGGTGTTGGCGAGGATGATTTCCGCGCCCGTCTCTTCGACGTCGCGGTGGCGGAGCGCCTTCACCGCGCCCTGAGTGCCCACCGGCATGAACGCCGGCGTCTGCACGACGCCGTGCGGCGTCTCGAACTCGCCAAGGCGCGCCGCACCGTCGGTCGATCGCACCGTAAAACGGAACCCCGTCACGGCTACTATTAGTACCCGGGCCGACCAAGGTCGGCCCCTACGAATACGGTCTTGAAAAAACTGCGCGTGGGCATCCTCTACGGCGGCCGTTCGGGCGAGCACGAGGTCTCGGTCGTCTCGGCCGCCTCCATTTTCAAACACCTGGATCGCACCAGGTACGACGCGGTGCCGGTCGTCATCGAAAAGAGCGGCCGCTGGGTGCTGGGCGGCCGGGCGCCGGAAGTGTTGTCGGCAGGCGCGGTCGGGGAGACGCCGCCGAGCGAGGCGCTGCAGCCGACCGAGCCATCGGCCGCGGTGGCCGGATCCGGCTTCGACGTCATCTTCCCGGTGCTTCATGGCCCGTACGGCGAGGACGGCACCGTGCAGGGGCTGCTCGAGCTCGCGAACATCCCGTATGTGGGCGCCGGGGTGCTCGGTTCCGCAGTCGGGATGGACAAGGCCGTCATGAAGACGCTCTTCGCGGCCGCCGGGCTGCCGATCGTCCCCCATCTGACGGTGCTCAGGCGTGAGTGGGTGAAGGACGCGGCCTCGATCAGCCAGCGAGCAGCCGATCACCTGCGTTTTCCGATGTTCGTGAAGCCCGCGAACCTGGGGTCGAGCGTCGGCATTTCGAAAGCCGCGACGCCATCAGAGCTGCCGGCGGCAATGGAGCTGGCCTTTCAGTTCGACCGCAAGGCGGTCGTCGAAGCGGCCGTGCCGAACACGCGGGAGATCGAGTGTGCAGTGCTGGGCAACGATGAACCCGAGGCGTCCGTTCCCGGTGAGGTCATCGTCACGCACCGCGACGGCTTCTACTCCTACGACGCGAAGTACCTCGATCCCGAAGGAGCGTCGCTGAGAATTCCAGCCGAAATACCGGCTGCGACCGCCGAGCGGGTGCGCCGCGTGAGCGTGGACGCCTTCCGGGCGCTGGAGCTGTCGGGGATGGCGCGCGTCGACTTCCTGCTCGACGGCGCCGCCGGCTCGCTGTACCTCAACGAGATCAATACCATTCCCGGCTTTACCGCCATCAGCATGTATCCCAAGATGTGGGAAGCGTCTGGACTGTCCTATCCTGCGCTCCTCGACCGGCTGATCGCGCTCGCCCTCGAGCGACACGAAGAGAAGCAGCGCTTACGCACGAGCATCAAGTAACAGAGGTGCGGGATGCGATGGTGCGGGGGGCGGCGGTGCGGGGTGCGGCGGTGCTCGCGCTCTTCGCTGCGTCGCCCGGCGCTCAGCAGCCGCCCATTCGCGGACTGACGGCTGCGGCCGAGATTGGCCGCGCATACGACGCCATCTTCGATGCCCGTTTCACGGAAGTCCCCGCCCAGCTTGCCAGGACCTGCGGACCCGCGCCCAGAGAAGCCTGCCAGCTTCTCGAGGCCGTGAGCCTGTGGTGGCAGATCCAGCTTGACCCCTACAACAGGACGCGGGACGCCAGGTTCGAGTCGCGCATCGAGGCCGCCATCGCGGCGCTGGACGCGTGGACCGTGCGCGAGCCGGCGCGTGCGGAGGCCTGGTTCTACCTCGGAGGGGCTTACGGCGCGCGCGTGCAGCTGCGGGTGCTGCGGGGCGCGCGGTTGGCTGCCGCGCGCGACGGCGGGCGCATCAAGGAGGCGCTGGAGCGCGCGGTCGCGCTCGACCCGTCGATGGCCGACGCCTATTTCGGAATCGGCCTCTACCACTATTACGCGGCGGTCGCGCCGGCGGCAGCCCGTATGTTGCGGTGGCTCCTGCTCCTTCCGGGAGGCGACCGCGCTGGTGGGCTCGCTGAAATGCACAAGGCGCGCGGCGCCGGGCTCCTCGTGCGAGACGAAGCCGATTACCAGCTGCACATCATCGACGTCTGGTATGAAAAGCAATATCGGCGCGCGCTCGAGTACCTGGCGGGGCTGACCGAGCGTCATCCGCGGAACCCGCACTTCCGCCAGGCCACTGCCGAGATCCTGGACTTTTATCTCGACGACACCGCTGCCAGCCTGCGGACGTGGCAGGCGCTGCTGGACGCGGCGCGGCGGCACGAGGTGGAGGAGCCCGCGATGGCGGAGGTCAGCGCGCGCCTCGGGGTGGCCTCTCAACTCGACCAGCTCTCCCAGAGCGAGGCGGCGCTCGAGCATCTGCGCGCGGTCATCGCCTCGCGCCCGGCAGCGCCGTTTGGGGCCGTTGCCCGCGCGCAGCTGCAGCTCGGCGACGCGCTCGAGCACCTTGGTCGACGTACGGAATCGTCAGAGGCGTACCGCGCGGCGATCGCCGCCGCCGGCAGCGACGATCCGCTGCGGATCGCGACGCGCGCGCGCGCTGCACTGAAGGAACGTCGCTAAGACGTTCCGGTAGACAGCGCGCGCCGCTACGGCGTTCCCGGTAGACCGCGCGCGCAGCGGTGAAGTTCCTCGCGCGTTCATCCGACACTTCACAACAGTCCTCTACTTGACAGAAAGGGTGACGTTGGACGTGGTGCCAATGCGCGTTTTTTTGACAACAGGCGCGCTTTTGTGCTTGACATCGAAAAAATCTCACCCATAATCTACATCTGGTATGAGGGTGGATGGCTCAGCCCACCCGTTGTGACGGCCAAGCTGGCCGTCGGAGGCTGAGTCACAACAACCTAGGAGAAAACAATGGCGAAGAAGGCAAAGGGCGGCGGGAAGAAGAAGGCTGCCAAGAAGCGTTAGTTCTTCGAGTGCCTTTGGGGGTGCCCGGATGGAGCACCCCTTTTTTCTAGCTGTCCAAGTTGCTGCTCTCCTCGGGCGCACCTACGCGCCGGGAGAAGCCCGCGAAGCGAGAACGCCAGCGCCCGGGCCGACGTGCCAGGCGGCAGAGTGCGCCGGGTCGCAGGGCGATTCACTCGCAATCACAACCACCGAAAGGGGGGATTACAGATGGCGAAGAAGGCTAAAGGCGGTAAAAAGAAGGCGGCGAAGAAGAGATAACTTCCGCCGGTTTCGCCATGAAAGGGGACGTGCACAGTTTGTGCGTCCCCTTTTTTTGTTCAAGTCGTGGTTATTCTCATGGCTTTGTCGGCGGCGGCGTCACCCCGTCCCAGATCGTCACCCGGCGGATCACATCCCACGGCACCAGGTGATCCAGCACCTCGACCCCCGTCACCACGTGCCCGAACACCGTATAGCGGCCGTCCAGGTGCGGCTGCGGTGAGTGCGTGATGAAGAACTGGCTGCCGCCCGTGTCGGCCCAGTCGAGCGCCATGCCGACCGTGCCCCGCAGATAGGGCCGCATGTTGATCTCGTCACGAATGCTGTAGCCGGGGCCGCCTTCGCCGTCGCCGCGCGGATCGCCGGCCTGCACGACGAAATCCGGGACGATGCGGTGGATGGCCATGCCGTCGAAGAACCCTTTGCGCGTCAGCGCGATGAAATTCCCCACCGTCAGCGGCGCGTCCAGGACCGCCAGCTCGATCTCGATGGTGCCCTGATCGGTCTCGATGAATGCGTGCGGCGAGAACTGCGGGTTCACCAGTCCCTGCCACTCGGCCTCGCCGATCGCCCTTCCGGCGATGGCCGGCCGGATGGCTGCCTGAGTCGTCGCGGCGTTCGCACCGCTCTGCTGGAGAAGCTCGGCCGCCCTCACGCGAAGGGCCCAGTCCTTGTCGCGGAGCGCTTCCTCGAGCAGCGGGCGCGCCGCGGCAGGGTCCAGCTGCGCCAGCGCCTCCAGAATGGCACCGCGCGCCACGTACGTGCTGTCGCCGAGACTCGCGCGGTACGCCTGCACCAGCGCCGGCGATGCCGCCGCGATTTTCAGTTCTGCAAGTCCACGTGCCGCCGCCGCGCGGACGGCAAAATCATCCGCCTTCAGCCGCTCCAGCAGCACCCCGTCGGATGCCGGGGCCTTCGATGTGACCAGGGCGCTCGTCGCCGCTGACGCCACGCGCATATCGCGATCCTGGAGCAGCAGCTGCAGCCGGGCCTGCGCTCGCGCGGGCGGCAGCGTGGCCAGCGCGTTGGCTTCGGCAGCCCTGACGGTCCAGTCGCGCTCGGCATCCAGCCCGGACAGGGTCGACAGCAACGCGTCGGGGTCGATCCGGGCGAGCGTCCGGATGGCAAACGCGCGGACCTCCGGCAAGGGGTCCGACACGAGATCGAGCATCAAGTCGAGGCTGTCGGGGGCGGCGAGGCCGGAAAGCGCCGTCATCGCCTCGAGCCGCAGCGGCGGCGCCGCCTTGGCGTCGACCACGATCTTCGCAATGGCGGGGGCGGAGCTGGTGTCGTTCAGGGCCGCCAGCGCGCGCAGGGCCTGGATGACCACGGCCTGATGGGCGGCACGCCGCTCAACGATCTCCCGCAGCGGCGCGGCGGCCGCAGCCGACTTGATCCCCCCCAGGCCCCGCGCTGCAAAGGATGCCGTGTAGCGGCCCGGCGTGTTCAGGAGCGCCAGGAGCGCGGGTCCGCTGCGCGGGTCCGGCAACCGCTGAATCGCATACGCCACGGGCCACCAGGTCGACACGGGCTGGTACCTGGCGTCGAGCGCGGCAGCCGCCAGCGCCTCGTAAGACCCGAGCCGGACGAGCGCGTACAGACCCAGACGGACGGCCTCGGCCGGCGGTGACTGGGGGTCGGTGAGATCGTCGGCGTTGATGCCGGCCAGGGCGCCGGCCGCGATGTGCGTGCGGACCATCGCGCTCACCGCATCGGCGTCGGAGCGGTTGGCGATCATCCCGAGCGCTTCGGCGGCGCGGCCCTGCACCAGCGGGTTCATATCGGCGAGCGCCATTTGCAGCGCCGGACGCCCGGCGGGATCTCCGATCAATCCCAGCGCGAACGCCGCCATCTGCCGGACATCGGGCTCTTCGTCGGCGAACAGCTTCGTGAGCGGCTCTATCGCCTCCGGCAGCCCCACCCGGCCGAGCGCCAGCGCGGCGCGGCGGCGGACCCGCGCCTCGCCGTCATTCAGGAGCCGAATCAGGTCGGAGGGTGGAGGCGGCGCGACGATCTGGGGCTGCGTGCGCGTGGCCGGGACGAGGACGAGGGGCGGCGGGGGATTCGGATCGCGCAGGATGCGCTGGTCCTCGAGACGCACGATCCACGACAGCTTGTCGACGTAGGTGACAACCGGCGGTTCCGCGACCGGCGCGACGACTGGCGCAGTCGCGCATGACGCGCTGAGCGCCGCAAGGCACAAGGCCCAAAGCCCAAGGCTCAAGTCACAACGTTGTCGCTTTGTTGTGACTTGAGCCTTGAGCCTTGTGCCCTGTGCCTTGTTCATCCTGCGCCGAATGATAGCATCGGCGCATCACCCTCAATGTCGTTTCAGTACATCGCCATCGAAGGACCGATTGGTGCGGGCAAAACCGCGCTGGCCAATCGACTCGCGGCGCGGCTCGACGCGGCCGCGGTCCTCGAGGAGCGCGAGAATCCGTTCCTTGCGGATTTCTATGCCGGGCGACCCGGTGCCGCGCTGCAGACCCAGCTCTTCTATCTGCTGAACCGGCACCGCCAGCAGATCTCGCTGCGACAGGCGAACCTCTTCGCGCAAACGACGATCGCCGACTACCTGTTCGACAAGGACAAGATCTTCGCCTACCTCAACCTTGACGACAACGAGCTCTTCATTTATCAGCGGCTCTACGAACTGCTCGCGCGCGACGTGCCGTCGCCGGACCTTGTCGTGTACCTGCAGGCGCCGACCGAGGTGCTGATGAAAAGACTGAAGGAGCGGTCGAAGGAGGTCGATGACGAGGCGCTCCAGCCCGAAGCGTCGTACCTCCGGGAGCTGAACGAGGCCTACCAGCACTTTTTCTTTCACTACTCCGCCACGCCGCTCCTGGTCGTGGAGACGTCGCAGCTCGACCTGGCCACGAGCGACGCGGCCGTCGAGGATCTGCTTCGCCAGATCCGCTCGCTGAACCGGGGCACGCGCTACTACGTGCCACGGACGAACTTATGACTTGTCCCCGACTTTTGACTTGCCCCCTTGCTTTTTACTTTTGACTTTTCACTTTTTACCTGCGGTAATGTCTCCCGATGGCCTGGTTCAAGAAGGCCCGGAAGCCGATGGCATCCGCCACGGCTCAGAAGCCCAGCCGGGTGCCCGAGGGACTGTGGGTCAAGTGTCCCGACTGCGCGCAAATCCTTTACAACAAGGATCTCGAGACCAACCTGCACGTCTGTCCCAAGTGCGCGCACCACTTCCGGATCGGCGCCGCCGACCGCCTTCGCGCGCTGTTCGACGCCGAATGGATCGAGCACTTCAGCGACCTGACCTCGAACGATCCCCTGCACTTCGCTGATACCAAGCTCTACCGCGACCGGCTGAAAGCGACGATCAAGTCCACCGGCATCAAGGACGCGGTGATCGTCGCGACCGGGCGCCTGAACGGCCTCAACGTCGTGATCGCCGCGATGGAGTACTCGTTCATTGGCGGCAGCATGGGGGTCGTCGTGGGCGAAAAGATCGCGCGCGCCGTGGAGATGGCGCTCGAGCGCCGCCAGCCGCTGATCGTGATCTCCTGCTCCGGGGGGGCGCGGATGATGGAAGGCGCGCTCTCGCTGATGCAGATGGCCAAGGTGTCGGCGGCGCTCGCCCGCCTCGACCGCGCCGGCCTCCCCTTCATCTCGATCCTGACCGACCCGACCACGGGGGGCGTCACCGCCAGTTTCGCGATGCTCGGGGATCTGAACATCGCCGAGCCGAAGGCGCTCATCGGTTTCGCAGGGCCGCGCGTCATCGAGCAGACGATCCGGCAGAAGCTGCCTGAAGGGTTCCAGCGGAGCGAGTTCCTGGTCGAGCACGGCATGGTCGATCTGATCGTCGACCGCCGCGAGATGAAGAACGTCCTCGGACGCGTGCTGCCGTTCATGGGCGCGCAGCCCGCTGCGGTCATCGAGCCCCCGATGGCGGTGGCGGGCGCCGTCGACTCGGACTCCCCGGGCTAACGGGTTTGCCTGCCCGACCGTCTTACGGGGCCGCGCCGCTCGCACCCCACCGCGCAAGCGTGCGCGGCGGGGGCCCCGCGTTGTCGCGGCCCGATCATCGCGCTCGCAGGCTTGTTGTCACTGGTACGCAACCAGTTCGACCGGTCCAGTAAATGCTCGGCCGGCTGTTCGCGCTCGAGACGTTCGGCATCAAGCTCGGGCTCGACAACATTTCGCAGCTGTGCGCGGCGCTCGGCCATCCCGAGCGATCGTTCGCGTCGCTCCACGTCGCCGGCACCAACGGCAAGGGATCGGTCACCGCGATGGCGCACGCCGCCCTGGTCGCGGCAGGCATTCGCGCAGGGCGTTACATCTCCCCGCACCTCGTCGATCTCTCGGAGCGGTTCGTCATCGATGACGCGCCCGTCGGCGCCGACGCGCTGCAGGGGGCGGCAGACGCCGTGCTCGACTGTGCCGATGCGTTGATCGCAAGGGGCGACCTGCCCGTCCATCCCACGTTCTTCGAGGCGACGACGGCCATGGCGTTCGAGCTGTTCCGGCGCGCGGGGGTGGAGGTGGCGGTCATCGAAGTTGGCCTGGGCGGCCGCTTCGACTCCACGAACGTCATCACGCCGGTGGCGGGCGCGATTACCTCCATCGGCATCGACCACCAGCAGCACCTCGGCGACACGATCGAGGCGATTGCGTTCGAGAAAGCCGGGATCATCAAGCCTGGCATGGACGTGGTGATCGGCGCCCTGCCGGAGGAGGCGCGCGCCGTGACCGCGCGCGTCGCCGCGGAACAGCATGCCCGCATCATCGATGCCGGCGCTGACGCGCGCGTGACGGGCAATCACGTCGACGGCGGCCAGCTCACCATTGAGACTCCGGAAGACCGCTACGGGCCGCTGTCGCTGGCACTCCAGGGCCAGCACCAGGTGGACAATGCCGGCGTGACGGTCCGGTTGCTCGAGGCGGCCCGGCGCCGCGGCATCGCCGTGCCGAGAGAGGCCATCGAGCGCGGGTTGACCCAGGTGGACTGGCCCGGACGCCTGGAGCTGATTCGCTTCGAGGACAGCCGCGAGGTGCTGCTCGACGCGGCGCACAACGTCGACGGCGCGCGCGCGCTCGCCGCCTACCTCCAGGCGCGGCATCCGGAGCGGCCGGCGCTCGTGATTGGCGTGATGCGCGACAAGGATGTCGAAGGCATCCTTGCCGCGCTGCTCCCCGCGGTGTCGTCGGTCGTCGCCACGGCCGCCCCCACGCCGCGCGCCATTTCCGCGCGCGATCTCGCCGCGCGCATCGCGGCCATGGGCGCGCCCGCGCCGGTGCGCACCGAAGCCGATCCATCCGCCGCGGTCGAACTGGCGCTCGCCTCCAGCCGCTCGGTCTGCGTCGCTGGCTCAATCTTCCTCGTCGGCGCGGTTCGTGACGCCCTGAGACGGCGTGCTATTCTGCGCTAACCCCTGACTTTCTAATGGTTTCATCGCGGATCTTCCTGTTCGTTGCACTCTGCATGTGCGCTCTGCCCGCCGCGGCGCAGGTGACGCCGCCAGCGGTCGGCACGGCGGCTCCCGCCGATAGTTCACCCCTTGCGCAGATCCTCCGGAACACGCAGAACCGTCTCGAATGCCCATCGGCCGATTACTGCCGCCTCACGGGACAGGTCGACATCGAGATCAGCGCCGGGACTCGCTTCTTCGCGGACGAGATTGACCTCTTCACCACGCCGACCTTCCGTATCGTCGCATCCGGCAACGTGGTGTTCGCCGGTCCGGAAGGACGCATCGCCGCCGAGCGCGTGGAGTACAACGTCACGGACGGGACGGGCACGTTTCACCAGGCGTCGGGCATCATGTCGCTCGGCGACACCGTGGATCGCGTGCAGTTCGGCAACCAGGACCCGGACGTCTACTTCTACGGCGACACGATCGAGAAGGTCAGCGCGCGGTCGTACCGGCTCACGCGAGGGGGCTTCACGACGTGCGTGCAGCCGACGCCGCGCTGGGAAGTCACGAGCGACTCGGTGGTCATCAACCTCAACGACTACGCGATCGCGCGCAACATGCTGCTGCGCGTCAAGGGCGTGCCGCTGATGTACCTGCCCATCCTGTACTACCCCATCAAGGATGAGGATCGTGCGACCGGCTTCCTGCTGCCCACCTACGGAACCTCGACGTTCCGCGGGCAGGCGATCAGCAACGCGTTCTTCTGGGCCATCGGACGCAGCCACGATGCGACCTTCTTCCACGACTGGTTCACGAGGACCGGCCAGGGCGCGGGCGCCGAGTACCGCTACGTGGCCGGCCAGGCGTCGTACGGTAACGTCCGCTTCTATCACCTCGACCAGCACCAGGCGGAGTTCACGCAGTCGGGCTCCAACACCATCCTGCCGTCGCAATCGAGCTACCAGATCACCGGTTCCGGCAACCAGGCGATCGGCACCGCCATCCGGCTGCATCAGCGCATCGACTACACGTCGAGCGTCGTGACCAAGCAGCTGTATCAGCAGGACCTCTACCAGGCGTCCAACGCGACGAGCACGGTGGAAGCCGGCGCGACGGGGTCGTGGGGCGCGCTGACGACGGGCGCGTTGTTCCAGCGGACCGAAACGATCATTGACGCCGACTCGTCGCAGCTGTACGGCAGCAGCCCACGCCTCACCGCCGCGGTCGCGCCGCAGCGCCTGTTCGGACTGCCTGTCTACGGATCCGTGAATAGCGAGTACGCGTACCTGCCTTTTCGCCGGATTGAAGACGGGGACGTATCGAGCGACAAGAGCCTCGGGCGGTTCGACGTGCTGCCGACGATGCGCGCGGCGCTGTCGCGCCTGACCTATCTGACGTTGAATACCAGCGCCTCGTACCGGACGACGTACTACACCCGCAGCGCCGACGACAAGGGAGTCGTGACGAGCGAGCCGTTGACGCGGCAGTACCTGACCCTGCGGTCCGACGTGACAGGGCCGGTGCTTGCGAAGATCTGGGATACGCCCGCCAGCGGCTACAGCGAGCGCATGAAGCACCTGATCGAGCCGACGTTCGCGCTGGAGTTCATTCCGGCGATCGGCAACGTCGACCGTGTGCTGACCCTTTCTGATTCGAGCGACGTCATCAGGGGCGACTCGACGCGTCTCACCTACGGCCTCAACAACCGCCTGCTGTACCGCGCGCGCACCACCGACGGGTCGGCCGGGTCGACCATCCAGTTCCTGACAATCGGGGTTCAGCAGACCTATTACGTGACGGACCGCGCCAGCTTGAACGACACGCAGTATGTGAGCAGCTCGTTCCGATCGCGATCAGTCGACCTCTCCGATGTCGCGCTCAACATCAAGGTGACGCCCGGTCCCAGGCTCGATTCGACCACGCGGTTCGAGTACGACGTGCACGGGGAGGGCCTGCACGTCATCACGACCCAGGGCACGGCGCAGTTCGGCGCCAGCTCCACGACGATCAACTACAGCCGGCAGCGAAGGAGTCCCACCGCCGACGTCGACAGCTCCATGATGTGGAGCTCGTCGCTGAACCTGCTGCAGGGGCAGGCCCGGGGCTCGTACGCGCTGACCTGGGACATCGGCCGCGCCGGCATCCTGAACCAGAGCCTGGGGGTGTCGTACCTGGCGCAGTGCTGCGGCATCCAGGCGGAGTTTCAGAAGTTCAAGTTTCCACAAAGCCGGTCGGATTTCCCGATAGCATCCGACCGGCGCTTCAACGTCTCCTTCGTCCTCGCCGGTCTCGGTACCTTCTCGAACTTCTTCGGCGCATTTGGCGGGCTGATGGGCTCCGGCTACTGACGTGAAGGGGCTGATCCTCAGCGGCGGCAAGGGGACGCGCCTGCGGCCGCTGACCTACACGAGCGCCAAGCAGCTCGTCCCGGTGGCCAACAAGCCGGTCCTCTTCTACGGCATCGAAGCCATCGTCGCCGCCGGCATCCGCGACATCGGCATCGTCGTCGGCGACACCCAGGCGGAGATCCGGGCGGCGGTCGGCGACGGCTCGCGCTGGGGCGCGCGCATCCAGTACATCGAGCAGGACGCGCCGAGCGGCCTGGCGCACGCGGTCAAGATCAGCCGGCCGTTCATCGGCAACGAGCCGTTCGTGATGTATCTCGGCGACAACCTCCTCAACAAGGGCATCACGCACTTCGTGGAGGAGTTCGCGCGCGAGAGGCCGGCCGCGCAGATCCTGCTCGCGCGCGTGCCCGATCCGCAGATGTTCGGCGTCGCCGAACTGCGCGACGGGAAGGTGGTCCGGCTGGTCGAGAAGCCGAAGGAGCCGATTGGCGATCTGGCGCTGGTCGGCGTCTACATGTTCGGACCGGAAGTCTTCGAGTCGGTGGACCGGATCAAGCCGAGCGTCCGCAACGAGCTCGAGATCACCGACGCCATCCAGGACCTGATCGACCGCGGCCTCACGGTCCGGCCCCACATTGTCGACGGCTGGTGGAAGGACACGGGCAAGCTGGAAGACATGCTCGAAGCGAACCGGCTCATCCTCGATATCCAGGAGCGGCGCGTGGACGGGTCGATCGACGCCGAGAGCCGCGTCGAGGGCAAAGTGGTCATCGAGGCGGGCGCGGTGGTGGAACGATCGGTGATTCGCGGACCCGCGATCATCGGGCGCGGCGCCCGGATCGTGCACGCCTACGTGGGTCCGTTTACGTCGATCGGGAACGACGTCGAGATCCAGGACTCGGAGATCGAGCACAGCATCGTCCTCGAGGGGTCGTGCGTGCGCGATCTGTCGAACCGCGTCATCGACAGCCTGATTGGCAAGAACGTGCGGATTTACCGGATTCCGCTCAAGCCGAGCGCGTACCGGTTCATGCTGGGAGACAATTCAGAGGTCGGCATCAGGTGGTGAGATGACAAACCCGGCAGCCTACTCGACGACGGTCGCGAAGCCGCCCCGGATCGAGGGGGTGAAAACCAAGCCGCTGCGCCTCATCCCCGACGAGCGTGGATGGCTGCTGGAGATCCTGCGCGCCGACGAGACCGAGGTCTTCACGAAATTCGGGCAGGTGTACGTCTCGGCCACCTACCCGGGCGTCGTGAAGGCGTGGCACTACCACCAGAAGCAGGTGGACAATTTCGCATGTGTCGCCGGCATGGTGAAGCTCGTGCTCATCGACACGCGGCCCGACTCGCCCACCAACGGCGCCATCAACGAGTTCTTTGTCGGCGTGCAGAACCCCATGCTCGTGCAGGTGCCGAGCCTGGTGTACCACGGCTGGAAGTGCATCAGTCCGGAGACCGCGCTCGTGGTGAACGTGCCGAGCGAGCCGTACCGGTACGCGGAGCCCGACGAATACCGCCTCGCCCCGCACGACACGCTGCCCTACGATTGGGCCCGCAAAGATGGTTGAGAGCCTCGTCACCAGTAAGATGGTTGAGAGCCTCGTCACCGGTAAGATGGTTGAGGTCCTCGTCACGGGGGGCGCCGGTTTCATCGGCAGCAACTTCGTTCGATATGCGCTCGAACGCCGCCAGGACTGGCGCGTCACCACGCTCGACAAGCTGACGTACGCGGGACGCCGCGAGAACCTCCACGACGTGATGGAGCACCCGCGCCACGCGTTCGTGCACGGCGACATTGCGGACGCGGCGGTGAGCGCGCCGCTGGTGGAGCGATCCGAGCTGGTGGTGCATTTCGCCGCCGAAACACACGTCGACCGGTCGATCCTGGCCGCCGGCGAGTTCATCCGCACCGACGTCGAGGGGACGTTCGTGCTGCTCGAAGCGGCACGGCGCGCTGCCCGGCTCCGGCGCTTCATCCAGATTTCGACCGACGAGGTGTACGGCAGCGTGGCGACGGGCGCAAGCCTCGAGACCGACGAGCTCAAGCCGCGCAATCCCTACGCGGCAAGCAAGGCCGGGGCGGACCGGCTGGCCTACAGCTACTGGGCCACCTATGACGTGCCCGTGGTGATCACGCGCGCCTCGAACAATTACGGGCCGTACCAGTTTCCGGAGAAGGTCATTCCGTTGTTTGCCACCAACGCGATCGACGACATCCCCGTGCCGCTCTACGGCGACGGCCGGAACGTGCGCGATTGGCTGCACGTGGACGACCACTGCCGCGCGATCGATCTCCTGGTTGACAAGGGGATCAATGGCGAGGTCTATAACATCGGCGGCGGCAACGACGTGATGAACGTCGACTTGACCAGGCGCATCCTCTCGGCGCTTGGCAAGCCGATGTCGCTGATCACGCCGGTCGCCGATCGCCCCGGCCACGATCGACGCTACTGCCTGGACACGTCGAAGCTGCGCGCCCTCGGATGGACGCCCCAGGTGCCGTTCGAGAACGGGCTGCACGACACCGTCGAGTGGTATCGCGGGAACGAATGGTGGTGGCGCCCGATTAAGGAGCAGGACCCGGCCTTCCGTTCCTACTACCAGGCGCAGTACGAACGGCGGACGTGAACGACGTCGTTCTTATTACAGGCGCTGGCGGATTCGCAGGCAGCCACCTCCTCGAGCATCTTGCGGGCGCCGGAGACCTCGTCGGCTGGGCGCGGTCCGAGCCGCCGCCCGAGGTGGCGCATCTGGCGAGGTGGACGCGCATCGACATGCTCGACGCCGCGCGCGTGCGCCAGGAGCTCGAGGCGCTGCGGCCGGCGGCGGTCTATCACTGCGCCGGGCACGCCCGCGTCGCCGATTCCTGGTACGACACGGCAAAGCCGCTCGCCGGCAACGTGCTCACCACGCATCACCTGCTCGATGGACTGCGCCGGGCCGGGTGCGCGTCGCGGGTGATCATTCCCGGCTCCGCCACCGTCTATGCCGGATCCGACGCGCCGCACCGCGAGGACTCTCCCATCGCCCCCTCGAGTCCATACGCCGTCAGCAAGCTCGCGCAGGAGCAGCTGGGGCTGCGGGCGGTGCTGGAGGACGGGCTCGGCGTGATCGTCACGCGTCCGTTCAACCATGTCGGCGCGCGGCAGAGCCCCGCGTTCGCCGTGTCGGGGATGACGCGGCAGATCGTCGCCATCGAGCGGGGCGAGCTGGAACCGGTGATTCACGTCGGCAATCTGGACACGGCGCGCGACATCACCGACGTGCGCGACACGGTCCGCGCGTACGCCCTGCTGATGGAGCGCGGCCTCGCCGGCACCGTCTACAACATCGCCTCGGGCGTCGCCCGAACGATGCGGATGGTGCTCGATGCGCTGATCGAGCGTTCCCGCGTCCCCGTGACGATTGAGGTCGATTCGTCGCGGCTGCGCCCGCACGATGACGTGATCCTGGTCGGCGACGCCAGCCGGCTGCGAGAGACAACCGGATGGGCGCCGCAGATTTCCTTCGACCGCATGCTCGACGACCTCTTCGATTACTGGCGGCGCAGGCGCCCTCTCTAGGCCCAACAGTTGAGTGGTACAGGCCTTAGCGGTATGCGGCGCGGACCTTCACGGTCCGCGTAGACCTCGCGCTTCGGCACCACTCGTGCTTCTGTGGATGCTCGACAGGAGGATCTATGCACTCAGCTATTGTGGTGCTCGCGACTGCTGCCGCTCTCAGTACTGCGGCATGCGGCGGGACCGCGCGGTCGACGACCGTTCAGACCCGCGCGTTTCCAACGCTCACGTCGGCGACGGCGACGTTCACGACGCTCGATCACGGCAAGGACGAAGACTCGGCCCTTACCGTTCAGCTGCTCCGAAGCAACGGCGAGCTCGGCGCCGAAATGCACACGGTCGGCACACAGTTCGACGACCATGCCTCGATTCCGCCGTTCGCCTTCTCACTCGCGGGTCCGTTCACGACCAGCGACGTCAACAGCGGCGAGGTGCGGCTCCGCATGGCGCCGGACGGCGACGACGACTTCACGTTCAATCTCCACATGACGATGCGCTTCAGTGACGGCACGTCGCGCAACTTTGTATGGAGAGGCGTACGCCTGGACCGCACCAGTCCCGAGCGGGTGCTGACCCTATCGGGCGGCCGGGCTTGAACCGCTTTCTGTGATACGCTTTCATGGCGAACATACGACGAAGCTCGTCGGATTCGCCATGGAAATCTCACCGCTCCTCTTCGATCTCGGCAAACAGAAACCCACCACCCGCCAGATCGCGGACCTCGTAAGAGAGGGGGGCGCGGAAGCGCTGGACCAGGCGACCCTGCGCGCCGACGCCGCGAAATACCAGGAGGTCCGCTGCCGGTCCGCGCTGAACCGTGTGAAGGGGATGCCGTTCGAGTGGACGCTGAATCCCTATCGCGGCTGCACCCACGGTTGTCACTACTGCTACGCGCGCCGGTACCAGACGCAGTTCGAGCTCGACAGCGACGACCAGTTCGCGTCGATCATCTTCGTCAAGACGAACTTCGTCGACGTTCTGCGCCAGGAGCTGGCCCGGCCGTCATGGGATCGCGAGTACGTGGCGGTCGGCACGGCGACCGACTGCTACCAGCCGATCGAAGGGCACTACAAGCTGACGCGCGGTTCTCTCGAAGCGCTCTGCGAGTTCCGCAATCCCGTCGGCGTCGTCACCAAGGGTCCGATGATCGTTCGCGACAAGGATGTCCTGAGAGATCTGACCGCCGGTCCCGGTGTCAGCGTGTACATCAGTGTGCCGACCGTCGACGACGATGCGTGGCGGCTGCTCGAACCGGGCACCGCCCCGCCGCTCAAGCGTCTTCGCGCTGTTCGTGAGCTTGTGGAGGCCGGCATCCGCGCCGGCGTGCTGATGAACCCGATCGTTCCAGGGATCACCTCCAAGCCCGCGTTGATGGAGCGGACGATGAAGGCGATCGCCGACCACGGCGCGCAGTTCGTCGGGTGCAACGTGATGTTCCTCGAGGGCGGCA
>Ga0214472_10000730_pt1 | contig 39769 bp, 47 predicted proteins | sample RVTome_6_FD_207662 | JGI IMG/M metagenome (GOLD analysis project Ga0214472, IMG submission 207662) | Soil microbial communities from uranium-contaminated site in the Upper Colorado River Basin, Wyoming, United States - RVT140D175 | ecosystem: Environmental > Terrestrial > Soil > Contaminated >...
TTGGCAGAGGTGATGAAGACGTTGTCCGCGTCTGCGGAGTTAACGGGTGCTTCGCCCATAGAGGCCAAGCACGAGTTGATTACGGTCAGTTCAGTGATCAGCACGGCTAATCCTCCATACGCGAAAAGCCCCCGCTGCGCGAGGCAAGCGGGGGCTAGGGTTTACGGAAGCAGAATCGCCCCGGCAAACTCGGTACGGTCTGGGGTAGCGGCGAAGCTCAGGTGAGCGTCAACGTACCACGACTTCGACAGCTTGTCGTAGAACACGTCCGAGGTCAGGCTGATAGTCTCACCAGCCAGGACGGAACGCGGGGCCATGGCCAGAGCCACCAGCTTCGAGAAGTCGCCGGCGTAGTTAGCGCCGAGCAAACGACCAACCGAGTTGCCGCTGTCGTCGTCGGTAGCGATCACGCCGTTAGGCAGGTTCGCGGTGGCCTTGACAGGAACGCCCCAGGCCTTGAAGATGTGGCCGGCTACGCTGGTGCCGTCGCTGGTGAGGTACTCACCGTTGATGACTTGCTCAGCTTCCAACAGTGCGTAGAACACGGTAGGACGCAGGAAGATAACCAGGCCGTCTTGGATCGGGTCAACGTCCTTCTCTTCCATCTGTGCGAACAGACGGGAGAACGAGGCGTAGAGCTTAGCCGGGTCGGTGGCATCGCCAGCGAGGGCCAGGGTTTCCTGGGTGCCGCCGAAGTGGCCCGGTAGTGCGCCGTACGGGGACTCGGTAGCGAGGGCTGCCTTGGCACCTTGGACGAGGAACGCGGTGTCCTTGAACTTGGCGATCTTCTTGCCGTGTTCCATGCCGATTTCCTCACGGACATCGTACTTGGTCTGGAACGAATCCAGCAACGGCAGGGTGGAGCGGGCATAGCACAGGGTGTCGATAGTCACCGAGGACTTGCTGAACTGGTGGATGGTGCCATCCGGGGTAACGCCGGGAACTACCTTACCCAAGGTGGATTCGCCGATGGCGTCCTTGGAGAGAGTAGCGGTGCCGGTGACCTTCTTAACGGGCAGCCAGCCCTCGGTCACGGAGCGGCGCTGGATGGTGCCTTCTACGATACCAGCGAATTCTTCGATTATGAGGGCGAGCGGGTCGCCCGCACCGAGCTGCTGGTTAGGACGAGTAACAACGAAAGCGTCGAGGGACATGTATTGCTCCTAGGAGGAAAGTTCTTATTCCTGTAGATGGGTCAATTAATCAGCGGGCAAGCCGATTAGCCAGAGCGCGGTATTCCGGGGTCTGGTTGTAGGTGTCGCCGTACTTCTTGTGCAACTTACCGGCCTCTCGGGAGAACTCCACGCGGTCGATAGTGCCTCCGCTCGCGGCTGGTGGCTGCGGGACGGCTGCGTCGGACACTGCCTTCTGGCGTGGGGCCACGTCTACGCCTTGCTGGTTGGAGTAGTTGTGGGCGATCCAGAGGGCTGCCATCTTGGCCGTAGCCGGTGACTGCAACATCTCGTTGACCGTCGCGGCTTCCTCTTTCGAGGCGGCACCGCGTGCCCACTTGACGGCCTCCTCCCAGTCCACACCCATGGCCTCGGCCACCTGGGTGACTGCCTCGCCTACGGACTTTGCGTCCGCCTCGGCGCTGGCCTTGAACTTGCCATACGCTTGCTCTCCAAGGGCTACCGCCTGTTCCCAGCCGGCTGCTCCCTTCTCGGCCAGAAGCGCCTTGAGCAAACCGAAGTCGCCCTGGTACGCCGCCTGCATAGCGGGGTGGTCGTCTTGGATGCCGGCCTTGTAGATAAAGCCGAGGGCGTAGTCCAGTCCGGGATCACCGGTCGGTTCTACTGCGGGTGCCTTGCCTTCCGGTTTTGGTTCAACCGGGGCAGGGATTACCGGGGCTACGGCGGGTGGGCCGATGGCCACGGTCGGTGCTACTGCTGGAACTACCGGCGCTTCTACTGGAGCCACTGCTGGTACTGCTGCTGCTTCTGACATGCTTACTCCTGAATGGCGTCTTCTGCTGACACTGCGATTGCAGCTTGGCTGGCTTGTTCATTTACTTGCTGCTGGCGAATCTGCTCCTGCGCTGCGGCGACTTCCTCGTCCGAGGCGATGTACCGTACACGATCCACACCGGCACCTGCCGCCATGTCTGCGATGATGTTACCTTCGCGGAGACGTAGACGGGTGTTAGGTTGGATGCTGTCCAACGTAGTCACGTCTTGCAGGAAGATCATCATGCGCTCACGGTCAGCGTTGCGGCTCAGTGCGTCCAGGCCGGTGATGATCACGGGCTTGACTTGCGTACCGGCTAGCTTGATCTTGGCCTTGCGTAGGAGCCATAGAGCCAGCGGCTGCTGTGCGTCTAGGGCGAGTCGAGAGTACGTGCCACCAAGGGACGACTCTAGCTCCATCGCCTGGATACGAATCTCCTCGGCAGTCACCCGCTCGGCGTCCCGTGTCACTGCGCTATTCATCAGGAAGCCACGGCCCAGGCGCTGCGCAACATCCTGGCGGATGCTGAGCACGGTGGACAGTTGGTTGCCGATGCTTGCGAACAGCAGGCTAATGTCGTTCTGCGCGCCGGGGACTACTGCACCGTTGGCTGCTCTGGTCACGTCCTCTGGCCTGGTTATCCCGCTTGGGTTCGCCAGCCATTTGAAGGTGGTGGCTAGGGCTGAGCCATCGGACAGAGCGTGGGACAGTGACTCGTGTTCGGCCAGATCGTTAGCGTACTCCTCGGCTCGGCCTACACCGTAGTGCTGGCGAGCTGGGAGGCGCCAAGTCAACGGACGCCACGGCAGGCTAGCCGGGGAATACTTGCCGTTGAAGCCGTCGCTCAGCTTGAGGTCGTCGACCCACACGGTACTCCGGTAGTCGCCACGTACAAGCTTGACCCAGGTGAACAGCTCGACCTTGGTGTCCCACTTGCAGCCGGGATACCGGGCCTTGTACTCCGCTGCTGCCTCTGGCTCAAGCTCGTCCAGGGTGTAGCACTCTCGGATCATGATGCAAGCGATCTTGCCCTTGGCGTTACGCCGTACAACGTAGTCTCGGATGCCTACGATGTTCAGATCATCGCCGCTTAGGTCTAGCAGGCAGTTGCCCACGCAGACCAAGTGCAGCATAAGCTCGAACAGTTGCTGCCGCTGGCCCGCCTGCTCCAGTTCCTGAATAGCCCGGCGTTCCCCTTGCACCAGTGCGGTGGTAAGGTCTTCCTCGGCTACGCCCAGTTGGTCGATCAGCTTGGCCTTGGCCGCGTCGTCGAACTCTAACCGCATGAATGGCCGGCTCGGTGCGAACATAGCCAGCATCAGCTTGTTGACCAAGTGAGTAGCGCCCTGCCCCCCAAGGCTGGTGAAGCCGTTGGTAAGCTGGTCGGTGTCGGTGTTGTAGAACGTGGTCGTCATCACTGACGGGATGGTGAGCTGTGCCAGCCGCTCCAGGCGATTCAACATCGCTTGTCGCAGGCCGTCCAGCTTACCCCACTCTGCCTTTGCAGACACTGTGTCTGGCTGGTTGTCGTAGCTCACAGGCGGATACTCGGGCCACCCGCTGCACCACCTACGCTAGTGGTCTGGAAGCGCTTGCGGCGTTTGGCTGCCTCGGCTGTAGCGGGGGCTAGCTCTACCTCCGGCTCGCCCACCTCTACCTGCTCCATGTCCTTAGCTGCACCAAGGACTCGCTGCCGCTCTTGCTCAGCTTGTTGGGCAAGGGCACCACCACGGGCTGCCTCTGCTGCCCGTGCAGCTTCCCCCATAGCCTGCGATTCTGCTTGCTGGGCTTGAGCCTTAGCTGCTTTCTGTGCCTGCTCAGCCGGAGATAATGCTTTGGCCGAGCCATACAGCGCGTCGCCGGATGGCTCCGGGAGGCCGAACGACTTAGCCGCTTGGTGCCCGAGGTCGAACTTGGCCAGCGTCTTCTTGATCTTTTTACCCATTACTGATTCTCCGATACTTGATTGCGTAGTGCCCTTGGTTTATCCGGTGGGAGTACGCCACATGCTTTAGGCCGCTGGACCGCGCCTTGCGCAGTAGCCACCTCACGAACTCCCTTCCTACCGCTCCACGGTACTCGGGTAGTACGTACTGCCATTGCAGGGTAAGGCACAAGCCCACATGCAAGTCCTCGTCGAGGGCAGCACAGGCGTACCCCACAACCGCCCCGCGCTCAGACACCACCAGCTCGTACCTGTCCAGTGATTCCATGGCTTCCCGCAGCCGGGAGGTTACCTGCTCCAACGTACCACCTTCCCTGAACTCTGGGAACTCCGCGTACCCCGCAGGTATTAAGCTGGCCCCAAGGCAGGGTTGGCCGGGTGTGCGCTGCACTACCTCGAACATAGGTTCTATTCCTGTAGACGGGTCAATTAGCGATCACTCACCAGCTCTTGCTCGATCTTGTCCAGAACGTACTGCTGCCCCACCAGGGAGGCAGCTTGCAGTTGGGTGGTCGTACCCGTCACTACCTGCAAAGGCAGGGTGTTCTTGAATCGAAGAAATTCACTACGCATGATACGACCTACTACCACAGGGGGAGGAGTAGCTACCTTTACAGATAACTCCTTCTCTTGAGTAGTAATAGTCGAGAGTAATACTGATAACTCTTTTCTAAGTAACCACTTAGCTATAGCTTTAAACATATCTATATTACTCCTATAGAGATCGTGGTATATCTGTCCCTGTAGATGGGGCAATTGATTTTGTTAACAGAAGAAATACTTAGAGTCCTTAACTCCTGCAAGATCAAGCTCGCCGCTGCTAGGGATTTCCTTCTGTACTCCGTAGTGATTAGCGAACTGCGAGAACGGTTCGTTAGTCTCGTACATCTGTACAAACGTAGATCGGATAAGCTCATGAAGCTTAGCAACGTCAGGAGCTAAGGCACCATAATCGTCATGGATGAAAGCTAGGTGTCCTAATCCTGCATCCTCGGCGGCGTTAATCAGTAGGTGCATGTGGGCTGCGTCACAGCTATGGACAAAGTTAGGTGCAATGCCATTCCTATGTCTGCGCTTGTCGACTTCACCCGACCACGTAGCTACGCTGGGCCTGATACGCAAGCCACCGATCAGCCGCGTCTCGATCTTGATCACGTCTAGCTTGCTGTACTGCTGGCGGACTAGGAAGCCGCTGGGGCTGCGCCACTGGACTTCCTGTATGCCGGCCAGGATCAGCTCATCGCTCGCGTCCTGTAGCCACTCCATGGCCTCTCGTGCCTTGATCACCACGTTGCCTATGGCCTTCCATACCCGGTAGCTAAGCCAGTTGGCTGCCCGGTTGTACTCGTCCTTGGCGAACTCTGGCGCCTGTCCTTGCTGTAGGTACTCCTTGAGTATGAACTCTGCGCATGAGAATCTAGTGCTGCCGTAAGGAAGAGTCATTACGCTTCTCTTCACCAGCCCCCGACTCAGGGCGTGCTGTCGCCAGCGGTGCCCGATGAACGACTCGTCGTCGGTCTGGTCGGCAGCGATGATCCTGGACGTCTCAGAGGCCACCAGAGCGTAGATGTCCTGTTGGGTAGGCGATGGTACTAGGTTGGTCGCAGCTCCTCCCACAGCGTCTCTTAGCATGGCTGAGAAGTGTTGCAGGCCGTTGCACGAGCCGTCCTGGCCAAGTGGCAGGCGGGTACGGAAGCCCTCTCCATCCTCTACCCAGTCCCGGTACTCGAAACACCAAGCGATAAACTGGAACGGGGAGTCAGCTTCTGTCCACTCCCGGTGGTTGATCGGGTCGTTGGCCATGGCCAAGATCATGTCGTGCCGGTCCTCGGTCCACTTCACCCGCTCGTCCAGGGTAGCCTTGTCGAACCCGAAGCGGTTGGCACCGGCGATCTTGAACCAGCGGCCGGCATCCCAGGTGTCCACAGCGGCTCCTGTACCGGCCATTAGAAGGGCTTTCTGTAGGTCGCTGCCCTGCGGGCTGACCCCGCGAGTCATCGCGTAGAAACGGCCCCTGTAGTCCACCTGATACACGAAGTACAATGACGACTCTCGGAACATCCGGGCCACTCGCAGTGCCTCGTAGTACCGGCCCCACTTGACCCCACGGATGCGGCGCATCGTGTGCCACTCCCGGACCTCCGCGCGCCAGCTAGCGAACTCCTGTAGCTGCTGCGGCCCCATCGTCTCCTTGGTCATGTCCTCGGACAACCAGCCTGGCTTGTCCGGCTTGGGATACTCGGCCTGGGCCAGCACCTCACCAACATCGAAGTGTTGCCCGACTTCATCCACGAGGTCTAGTACCCTGCCGTTGATGGCCCAGGCGTCTCCCTGGAGCCTGTTTACGGCCCGTAAAACGAGAGGTGGTACGTCTGCCTCGTATTCCACGTAAGGCCTCCCTCTGACCACGCATGGAGCGGTACGCCGCATTGCGTCTGTGTGGTATCCGCCTTGGTTGGGCGTCGTCCACGGCACCGGAGGTATCACGCAGGGTAGGGTCTGCGGCATAGCGCCAGCGATGAACCCCGATACCTGCTCCACTATGCCTGCTACCTCCGGCGCTAGCGTCACAAGCAACAGCTTCTTGCGGCGCTCTACAATCTGTTCGATCTGTACCACACCAAGCTCGCGGGCTAGGCTTACCAGCAGCGTACCGATCCCCATGCACTCGGCGTTGGACCAGACCGGAAGTGCTACCCCGGCTTTCTCTGCCTGCATCTTGAACACACGGAGCCGGTGCCGCTCACTCTTGGTCATCCGGCGCTCGAAGTCGTGTACCAACGTGTAGTACAGCTCCGGGTTGATCGACTCGAACTTAGCCAGCAGCGACTCGCCGTATACTGTCTTGCCGATGGCCTCAGCCAGCTTGGCTAGGGTCACTCGCTCGTCGGTGCTGACCACTCCCAGGATGTGGCGGATGGTGATGAAGGCCAGGACCAAGGGATCATGCTCTCGTAGCAGCCCCTTAGCGCTAGCCTGTACACCCCGCTTCACCTCTGCCAGATACGACCCGAGCATTGCCGCCATCGGCTGAACATAGCGACGGTAGACTGCCTGGGCGTAAGGGTTATCGTATGCCCGTCCGTTGTCCTCGTTGCGTTGAAGATGGGCGATTGCTTTGTCTCGCCCTCCCGTTACCATGTCCTGCTCAAGGTCGTGCTGGTTCATTCGTTACTCTTTGTCAGGGCGCATACGATGGAAGCGAGGCTCGCGGAGTACGCCGTGTTCGCTGCCGGCCAGGGCGTGGACTTCTACTACCGGGCTGACGTCGTCAGGGTTATTCCAGTAGCGCTGTCGCTCCTCGGTTGTTAGCGTTCCACCACCAACGTCGATGATTTCCCCGTTGTACTCACAGCGCAACGAGCCGACCATGCCAGCAAATTTTCCCTTTCCCTCAGTGACTCCGACGCAGCGGAGGTCTAGGGACAGGTGATCCTTTACCTTGATCTGCTCGCCGCCCTTGCCCGCACCGGCTACCCACCAGCCGTCGAGCTGCTTGGCCACGTAGCCGTCCAGGCTCCAGACGCCCCCCAACCGCAGAACCTTGAGCAGCTTGTCCGCCGTAGGCAACTCGCTCGGGCGGAACATGTGCGGCAGGCAGGAGTAAATGAACTCCTTGGTACGGACGAGCGCAGTGATGAAGTCCATCCGGGTCTTGTACCGGCACTCGCACTTACCGGCCTCGAAGTCAGCCAGCGGCACCCCGTCGAAGACGAAGTACAGGAGATTGGGTGACGGGCTGTGACGGCGGAAGTCGCCGCTGCCCTTGGCGTGTGTCTTGAACGGATCGTAAGCCTCGCCGAAGAACACGTAGTTCTGGACACCGGACTGCTCCAACTCCTCGACGATGTGCTGGCAGGACTTCACCTCCTTGCCCTCTCGGGAGTACGCCGTACCCTTACCGCCGCGCAGGACTACGATCATGTGGCAGCCGTCGTACTTGAGCTGCCATGTGTACTCGGTGTCGTCGTGGATGTCTAGCCGTTCGGCCAGGGCTTTACCCAGGTTGCTCGGCTCAACCGGCTTGTGGACTAAGTGCGTTCGTTTCGGCAGCTCAGAAGTCATAGCCGGCGATCCTCGCGTCAGTGAACAGGCCGTCTACCTGAGCGTAGCCGAGCTGCCCGGCCTCCTGGGCCGATGACACCGCGGCCAGAACCTCGGCCACTTCCTCGGCGTTTCCGGTGTCGATAGCAGCCGACAGGCTGTCACTCAGGCCGCCGTACACTGACACACTTACTTGCTCGTTCATACGGACTCCGGGAATTTGTGGTCCAGCTCAGCCAGAAACAGCGCGTTCGTGGCGATATGTGCTCGGTGCGGCAAGCCGCTCTCAGGATCGTTGACCTCACCACGAGCAATCGCGTTCTCGTGCCGCTGTAGCGCAGCCCGGTAACGTCGCTTAGCCTCCGGCACCTGCTGCCAGGAGTGCGGGATGTATCCCTTGCCACCTTCCGGCCACGGTGCTTCCTTCTTGGACTGTACCGCCCAGGTCAGAACCTTGACCACATCCAGCAGGGCGTTAGGCATACCATCCATAAGCAACTCGAATCGTGGCTTACCGTCGTCGGCCTTGAAGGCTTGGTTGTCTGCGGCCGAGGGCGCTGGTGGCCTCGGACGAGTGGTGTACGGGCACTCTAACCCGAAGTGGTCGCCGCCGAGCCAGCCGCAGCTGTCACATTCCCAGGCTCGCATTACGTCGTGGACGTACACCTGCACCTGCTTACCGTTTACTTTAAAGTGACCCATTCCATCGGCCCTCCTTGTTGAGAAGCAGGGGAATTAGCGTAGGCCGACCGTTGAGGATCATGGTGCAGCCTAGGACAGGTTTGCGCAGGCTGTGCTTGCCGTAGGCAAAGGCGTAGCTGTCTTTGTCGATCAGGCAGCCCCCGAACGCACCCCAGTACAGCCGGCTGCTGCTAGCCGTGTACTCAACAGAGTAGTTACCGTGGTTGTGGCCGACCATCAGGTTGCAATCGTTGTGCGCGGCGTCAGACAGGATGTTACCAGAGGCTTGGTGCTTGAACAGCACGTCACCAAGGGCAGTACGTACCCGCCAGCTCTCTGCCCAGTGCCAGCCCTCCCCCCCTCCGTTGGGGAACACGACATCTCGGTACGACTTGATCAACTGGACCGGCAGGCCATGTGCCTTAGCCCGGCGGAACGCCATACTGCCGTGGTTACTGTCGCAGATCAGCATGTCTGGGAATATTTTCTCCAGCTTGTGCAGCCAGGACTTGCCGGCCTCAAGCTCTGCGCCAGCGCTGTCCAGATTCGGGTCGCTATCGTGGAAGCTCATGGCGTGGAAGTCCAGCTCGTCACCGGCGTTGACCACTAGGTCTGGCAAGTACTCAGCAGCCACGGTAGCCAGGAAGCTAAGGGCATCCTCGTGGTGGTACGGGGCGTGCTGGTCCGGGATGTGCAGGATACGCTCGTAGACCGGGGAGTCCCGGCGCACGTCAGCCTTACACGGCTCAGGCGCCGCGATCTTACGGCCCTCCTTCAATTCCCGGTCGGTCTTAGCCATGTTGCCCGTGTTGTCCACGAACAGCTTACGCCAGTAGGTCACGTTCTGCGGGCTGATAACCCGACCACCACCGACTGCGGTGTACGCCTGGGCGGCTACCGTGTCGCTAGGGTTGGAGTTCAGGATAGCCTCGTGCTGTCCCGGCGTGAACAAGCGCATCAATTGACCCCTCATACTTTCTCCTTCGCCCGTGTTGCTCGGGCCTTAGCGTTGCGAGCCAGTCGTTTCTGCTCAGGTGATTTGAACGTAGGATGGAGCGTGGTGCCGAACTGGTGCCGGGTCAGGTACTGGGCCACGTTGTTGCAGAACTTAGAGAATGCTCCTTGATCTGCTAGCCCATACCGGCCCCTGTTGTTCTCCAGCTTGCCGAGCAAGGCGTTACAGCCCCGGCACAGGACGCCCCGGAGGTGGCCACCGGTGTGGCAGTGGTCCAGGCAGGGCACCTGCGGCTTACGCTCGCAGAGGACGCATAGCCCCTTCTGCTCTGCCAGTTTCTTAGCTCGCACCGGGGCGATCTGGCTATGCTTGAGTTGTTCCAATGGAAGCTACCTCTTGTTTTGCTTGGGCTACGCGGGTTGTAAGGCACTGGCCGGCGTAGAACATGCGGCTGTGCAAGCCTAACTCGCGCTCGTAGAAGAACCAGCCAACGAAGTCGTCCACTGCTGCGGCCTGATCGCGGCGCATCCACAACAGGGCCATCTGCTCGGCTAGCCGATCCGGCCAATCTTCCCCATAGTAGCTGGCGTACAGTGCCGCGACTACGTGTGCAGCCTGCTCGTCGGTATGGCATTCGGACAGGAACTTCTCGGCTGTCTTCTCACCGATCAGCTTGGCCTTGCCGTCTGCCACGTACTTCGGGAGGCCGGGGATGTCGTCCGCAGAGTCACCTTGCAGCACCTGCAACCAGAACCACTTGTGCCCGTAGACCTTCTCGTTCTCCCCGATTACACAGAACTCACTGTTGAGCCGTGTCATCTGGTAGGTTCGCCAGTCTAGGTGCCAAGCCGGGACCATGCGTAAGTCCTTGTCAGCCGTGGCGATAACCGCTTTGTCCACGCCAAGCGTGACTGCATGATACGCCATGCCGTCGTCAGCCTCGCGGGTGCCCCAGGTCTTGGTGGTGAACAGGTCGCCCTTGTAGCTGTCCAACCAGTCGCGGAGGTACTGCCAGTTCTTCGGGTGCCCGGCGCCTCGCTTACCCTGGTACGGGCGGACGGTGGCTATGATGTAGCGGTCGCCCTTGGTGCTGCCGGGGGAGGTCAGGTGTACTACGATCTTCTCGCAGCCCGCCATCGTCCGCATGTTGCCGAGCCGTGTAGCCGCACGCTGCCGTGCATCCCCCGGCGTAGTCTCGTCATTGCCGGCGCAGAAGTAGGCGAGGTAATCCCCGTCCACTATCAACACCCGGCCCGGAACTACGTCAGGGATTTCAGCAACGGGAGCTACCGGCTGGTCAGCAGCAGCCTTAGCCGCCGCGTCTTCCAGCCAGCCCATCAGAGCATACCAGCAAGCGGGTCGTCGTCAGCCGCGCCGCCTGCCGAAGGGACACCGCCGTCGAACGGGGCATCTTCTGCCGCGAAGTCCAGGCTACCAGCAGACAAAATTTCTGCCATCGGGCTGTCGGCCCAATTGGTAGCGGACATGATGGTTTCTTGGATCACGTTCTTGGACTTAGCCGGGGCAGTTACCTTGCCAGTCTTCTCGTCCTTGCGCTCCGGGTAGTCACCGTCGATGTACAGGCTGTCCCACATTTCTTTGGACGGGAAGTCCCACAGGAACAGGCGTAGCTCGCTGATACGCGCCGGCTTGGCGAGCGGCTGCTCCTTGCTATCCGAGTCCATCGGGTCAGCAGGGCGGACAGGCGGCGACACGTTCCACCCCTCGGTCGCACTGCCGATGCTGGCCGTGGTAATCTCGTCGGTGCTACCGGCAGGCGTCCACTTGTTGTGTACGATCCGCAGTAGCCAGTGCTTCTCAAGCAGCTGGGCCGGGTGGGTGATCGAGCTGTCACCATTGCTCAGCTTCTGGAACAGCTTGTAGTACCCGGCCTTCTCGTTCCGGCTGATCGGGGTCTTGATGGTGATGCGGTGCGGTATCAGCTCGCCGGTTTCTTCGTTCTTGCGCGGGGCGTTCTTGCCCCCGGCCAGCTCGAAAATCCAGTGGGCGTACGGCTTGATCGAAGACACACACTTCACTGTCTTCTCGTGGTTGCCGACTTCGATGTAGCCAACCAGCGTTCCGATACACAGGCCTTCGGCTGGCGGAACGTAGCCGCCACCGCCACCCTTCTGGACTTCGTTGACGTTCGGACCTTGCTTGGCTGCCTGTGCAATAGCCGCTTGAATATCGTAACCGCTCATGCTTTCACCTTTGGTTGGATGTATTGATCACGCAGGAATGTACGGTAGTACTCTGCTCTTTCTCGGACGCCGTCGATGGTGTGTTCCTCTCCCATGTTAGCGCCCCACTTGGTATCGCTCGGTACGTGGACTGGGATCGGCCAGCCGAAGTACGTCTCCATCAGTTCGCTCGCTGCTTCCATGCTGGCGTGCAGCAGGGCGGCGGCCTCGAAGGCTACCGACTTGTCGCTGTCTGCATAGCAGGCGTCGTGTACTTGGTTGACAAGCAGCGCCTTGCCGTCGAAGTTATCGTAGTGATAGAAGGCGCGGACCGCCAGCCACATGGCTGCCTTGGCCCACTCGCCGCCCTCACCCTGGACGATGTAGTTCTTTAGCTCGGTAGGACTGAACCCTGTCCACCTGCCTTCCCGCTCGACCACGAACTTAGGACTAGGCTGTTCGATGTAAGCGTAGAGCTTGTTGTCTTGGGTACGATAATACCCAGTCCGTAGCTCGACCCGCTTGGCCGGGAAGTTCGGGTGTGGTACGGTCTTGCGGATGCCCCGCTTGCTAGCTTCAACCTGCTTGCCCAGCCAGGAGTAGAACTCCTCGACTCCTGGGTAGCGTAGGTTCTCGGCCACGATCAGAGCGTCTACTTCCTCCCGCTCCATACCTGTTGACGCGGCGATCAGTGCAGCACCAGCACCATACGCACGCTGGAAGCTGAACACCTTGGCCTTGGCACGGCGTGTTGTCCAGACATGCTCGCCTGGGAATCCCTCGACACCCTCTGCCCTTACCGCCAGCACCACCATGTCGTAGTCCACCTTGTAGGTGGTAGCTACTCGGGCGCAGTGCATGTCGAGGCCGGCCTTGAGGTCGGCGATCAGTTGCTTGTCGCCAGTCAGGATGGCCTGGATGTAAATCTCCAGGGCTGTGAAGTCTGACTGGATGATCTTGCCGTCCTCGAACCGAGAGACGAACACCTGCTTGACCTTGGACTTGCCACCCTTCGGGATGTTCTGTAGGTTAGGCTTGCTGGAACTGAATCGTCCGGTAACTGTGCTGGTGTGGTTCAACGAGTGGTGTATCACACCGTCAGGTTGTACCAGGGTCAGCATCCCTACCTCGTCACCCTTCTTGTCGGTAGTGATGAAGTAAGTCCCGAGGTCTTTGGTCAGCGAAGCGTGCCGCGCCATGTCCTTGAGGAACGGGATGTCCCGCTCGCCAAGCGCTTCGATCACCGCGGCTGACGTGGAGTACGCACCCTCGGTGGCCAGTGCCCAGCCAGCATACGGCTCGGTCAGTCGTGGGAACTCGTAGTACCGGTCGCACTGTCTGGTCTTCGGGCCGCGCTCGATGTCAGGGCCAGTAACCTGCTTGGTCTTCGGGCTGCCCGCGTTCTTGCCTGACTGGTAGAACACAATGCCGGGGGCCATCAGGTCTGGTGTGGTGCTGCCGTCAGCCAGGACGTACTGCGTCTCCTTCTTCTGGTAGTAGGTCTGGTCCCCCTGCTCGTCAAGCACGAACTCGGTGCCGGTGTACTTGACCTTGCCCCCGAAGATGAACGCAGACTTCTGCTGCCCGCTGCCCCAGTTGAAAGCCCAAGGTAGATCGGCGGGCAGGTAGCTGTGCAGCTTGGCGTCGAGCAATACCAGCTCTGCTTCCAGCTCAGCCGCTAGCTTGCGGCCTAGCTCTACGTCCACCTTCATGCCGTTCAGCTCGGCTTCGATGGTGTACAGCAGGCTGCCCATGTTGAGCAACAGGCTCTTGGTCTGGCCGCACTCACGGGCACGCTGCAACTGGCCGAGGAAAATCTTCTCGGTGTTGTTCACGTCGCCGTGCAGGTACTCGGTGATCAAGTCTTCGGGTATGTCGGGCGTGTCGATGCCCGCTTCCCACATAGCCTTGACTTCATCCACCTTGGTGTGGCCACCGTAGCGAGGGGCTACCTCGTCCAGGCTCAGCATCTGTAGCTCTGGCAGCATACCGCCGAGACAATATTCTGCAAGCTGGCAATCGAACACTATCCCACCGGCAGCAACCCATTGCTTGTACGCTTTGTAGTTGTCCGCGTCCTTAGCGATAGCATGTAACAGGTCAAATTTTCCATTGTAGGTTACTAGCATACGTGGTCGGCTAGCCAGTAACTTAACTAGCCAGCCCCGTGTAGCGTCAGGATGTAGGAACCGCTGAGTCCTGCTGTCCTCTGACTGGCTCTTCCATCCTACATACACCACCCAGTTGTCAGGATCAAACGCGTTAGCTTTGCGTTTGAATGATGTCTTAGTGGTAGTCTCGCAGTCTAGTGTTACGTATCCGCTAAGTGTTTCCACGTTACCCTCCGTACTACACAGCTTATAGTACCCTGCGATACTCCGTACACTGCTGCCAGCGCAGCACACGGACTGCTCGGCGGTAGCTCCGGCATTTGATAGTGCGGACAGGTAGGTACTGCTTGCCGTCCCACTCATGCAGGTTCACAGTCCCATCAGGGTAGGCCCCGGCGTATCGGTTGCCCATTACCTGGGAGCCATAGGTCCACCGGGTTGGGCTTGTGTTCCCCGCTGGGTAGTCTTGTACTCTGATCATACGGCCTCCACATATCTGCCAGCGGGACCATCAAGAACTAACTCCACCTTGGGAGACTTAGGATGGCCTTCGATGTGCAGCTTGTTCTTGGTTAATCCAATGAAGCGCGTGTTCTCGTACGCCGCTTCGTTCTTCGCGCCGATAGTAATGATCGCGTCGGCTGCACCTTGCTTCCCTGTCTTACTATCTTTGAGCATGGCCAGCGTGGGATAAGCAAGTCCATCGCCGTCTGCGCTGATCTGACTTGTAGCAAGAATAGGACAGTCGTGGCGAACAGCGAGGTCGCGTCCCCACTGGTACATCGCCTCAAGCATCTGGTCAGTTCGCTGTCCACCATTGATCATCTCCCCGTCGAACCGGATGTTGTCGATCATGTCGAAGATCACAATGCCGGGTGGCACCTGGCGCAAGATGTCCTCGATCTGCCAGGAGCGGTAGCCGTGGATGTCCATGATCTTGATTACAAACTTGTCACCACCCACGGACACAGCGTAGGCTTCCCACAGTTTGCCGTCAGTCTGTAGCTGGACTACATCCTTGAGGCTGACACCCAGCGCCGACTGGATCACACGCTTCATGATCCGCTTGCCCGGCCCCTCGTTGTTGAACCAGATGATGCTGCGGCCCTGGCCTGGGTACATGCCTTCCATCTGGTGCGCCATGTACGTCAGGTTATCAGACAGCATGGTGGTCTTACCCTTGTCAGGGCGACCTGCCACTATGATGAAGTCACCGCCACGGAGTGGGCGCATAGTCAGGTTAAGGCAATCCCACCGCCACTTGAACCCGGCGTTGTTCTTGTCCTCATCGAACAAGGTATCAGTCAGCTCGACGAACGGCAGCTTGACCTTGCGCACAACCTGGGACTCGTAGTCCTCGACCAGCGCACGGCACAGCTTGGCTACATCCACCTCGTCGCCACGCTGCCACCGCTCCGCTGCATCGCTCATGGCTACAGCTAGGTCAGCCTCCAACAGCTTGGCCACTAGCATCTGCTTTGCTGTCTCGTTAGGCTCAAGCTCTGCCAGCTCGAACATCTTGCGGTACACACTGATGTCCTCTGGCTTGAGGGTACGGTGTGCCACGGTGGTGAACCAACTCAGGAACTCCCGAGTCAGCGGGATAACTTCACAGTCCTCCACTAGTTCAAAGTACTTGCCGAAGTCAGCAAGGATCACAGCAGTACGAGTGTCGATGGCCCGCTCGTTGACCGTGCGGTTAAGCCGCTTGTAATCCTTGCGGTGCTTTAAAATCTGCAACAAACTTACGTCCAGTGACACGCTACCTCCTGGGTTTCTTCTTGCGGATAGCCACTAGGACTAGGTGCGGGTAGCAATGGTACAGTCGCCGGGCTTTAATCCAGGCTTCTGTCTTGCTGCGGCACCCGCGAATCTCCCGCTTGAGCCATACATCTGTGATGCCTATACGGATAGTCGCAGTGTACTTCGACATGCGGCAAGCACCTCCTTAATCTCTGCCCTGCTCAGTAGCTTAGGGTCTTTGCTGGTTACTATCTTGTGGCAGACTATGCCCACATTGGTTAAGCTTCGCATGATCTTGCCGGCTGCTGCTTGTCCGGGGTTTCCGAACTGCCGACCGTGATCGTCGTCGAGCCACACCAGTACAGGCTTGCCCTCCGCTAGAAGCCTAGCCAATACTGGCGTAGTGATTTTGGTTCCGAGCAACGACCAGCCCTGGCTCACCTGCCCTACCCTGTACGCGGATAGGATATCCTCGGTCAGCACGATCACGTCATCCTCTCCGTAGCACGCCACAAGGGACGATCGATCCACCCTTGGGTTCAGGTACTTAGGCCCGTCTCCCGTGATGCTACGGGCCTGCCAGTAAACCACACGCCCATCCTCCACCACCGGCAGGATGACCCTGTTCAGTCGCTCGTTGTAGTAGGCACCGAGGTCGGCTATGTCTCGGTCAAACAGGGCTGCCTTGTACAGCCAGACACGAGCTGCAAGTGGCCAACCAGCCACGTTGAAGTCGGCAGGGTAGGGTGGCCTAGGGTCGGCCTCTACAGCCCGCTCAGCCGCAGCCTGGGCCGCACGGCGCTGGGCTTTCTCTGCGAGGGAGGGCAAGGGCTTGGGCACCCAGCCTTTATCGGCGCAGCGGTGGCAGTACGCGGCCCAGCCTGTCGGCTTGTGGTTGACGATGAGGGTGTCACCGAGGCCACAGTCATGGCCGAGTCGCTGGCTCTTACCTTCGTCAAGCTCTTGCGCTGCTGCCAACCAGCCAGCCGGGTCAAGCACCTGACCATGCCCACCACTCCAACCAGCAGAGCAGTAGGGTTCCTGTTACTACCACCACGCACATCGCTTTGTCTGACATGGTTCACCTCAGTGCAGTACCCCGTAAGCCTTGGCCTTCTCACGAGCAATGCTCTTGAGTACCAGGGATTGCATACCCTCAAGCAGTTTTAATAGCCGGCCAGTTTCTAGGCCGTGAGGTACAGAGCAACGGAGCATCTGCTCACCCCGCTCGGCGTACACCACAGTCCCGGTGGCCGTTGGTTCCGTGTGCCATTTGGTCAAGCGCATACAGTCCTCCAATAGAGACAGCCCACCCGGAGGCAGGCTGTCGTGTCACAGACCAGGAGTATTACAGGCCGGCGAGTTCGTCTTCCGGCTCTGCTACTGGTGCGGTGTTGTCTACCGCAGACAGCAGCTTGCTGACCTCAACCTCGAACAGCTCAGCAGCAGCGCCTTCGCCAGCCAGTACCTTGACCTTGCGCTTGCCGTCCACATCGTAAGCAGCGATGACGTTACCCGATACAGTGCGACGAGTCTCGGCACGGCCAGCCTCGAAGGTGACAGTGAAGCCGGAGCCTACGTTTTGCAGTGCGTCCTCACGGGCCTGCTCTTCACGCAGGTCGTTGGCTTGGGCCAGGAAAGCAGCAGCCTTCTCCTCGAACTGTGCGATCTTCTCGGCACGGGTCAGGACGATGCGGACTTTGGCGACGGCTGCGGTTTGTACTTCGGACATGGTGTATCTCCAATCAAGGGTGGGTATCGCTAGGCTCGGAAGTGAGCCGCACTGCACCCTGCTACCAAGGTGCAGTACGAACACTTACTCCCAGTCGAACACTGACTCGAAAGGGTAGGCTTCGGGGTAGCCCGGCTCCGGGTAGTTTATGCCGTTAGTGACCAGCACTACGGCCTTCATGTCAGTGCTGTCGGCGCCCTTGCCGCCGTCGAAGTGAAAGCCTTGAAAGGTTTCATCAGGGCCAAGCCGCTCGTGTAGCTCACGGTACTCGGTGTGCTGCTCGACGTACTCGAAGGGGCGGCGTAGGTCTAGGCCTACTGCTCGGCCCAGCAGGTCAAGCATTGGTACTGACACACCGTCACGGAGGTTCAGGTCTTTGCGCTGCTGTGGATTAAGCATTGATGTTCTCCAGATTGCGGGCGAGTTTGCTTGCCTTGCTGTGTACATCCTGTGCTTCACGATGCTCAAGCTCCAGCTCGTGATCAGCGAGCAGGCCGGCATGTCGGATACGCTCTACCTGCTGGTGAGTACGGGCACGGACTACCACTTGCTCATCCCGTACACGCTCTGCCTTGGCTGCTGCCTTGCTGGCTTCACGTCGTAGGAGTACAACACACACACGGATCGCACGGGTCAGGATTTGGTAGATCATTACAGTTTCTCCACGGTCAGACCGACGTTAGGTTGTGGCTTCGGTGCTACGAACTTGAACTTCTCGACCAGCTTGCATAGATTGAACGACTCATCTGGGCTGCGGCGTGCCATAATCTCTGCGACCCTCCGGCCTTCGGCCAGGGTGGGGTAGGTAACAGACGGTACGATCTTAGATGCAGGGTTCCACAGGACGTAGGTTCCCTTGGTTGCGGCAGCTAGCTGCCCCTTGAGCTGTATGTTCTCGGCCTGTGCTGTACGAAGCTCGGCGTAGGCAGCGGCTAGCTTACGCTCGAACAGCCGGCCTTCTTCTTGTTCCGCCTTAAGCTCCTTCTCTACCTCGGCCAACTTGGCAGCCAGCGCAGAGACTTCCGAGTACGCTACCGCCACGCCGCGCTGAGTGTGCCGACGAGCTAGTTCTTGCCGCAGCTTCGGTGTGGTATGCCAGGAGTTGTACGCACTGCCGTCGTTGACCGAGGCGATAAGACCCTGCTCCCTGAGACGCAACAGGCTAGCGGGTACGTCTCGGGTGGTGGTGCCTGTTGCCTTAGCCAGCACATCAGTGCGGACACCAACGTCGGCAGGCTGTGTCAGGATCACGGCGAGCAGTTGATCTTGGTACGCGGAAAAGTTCAGCATCTTACACCTCAAAGAAAGAATCGTCGGACATGCCGATGGTTTGAAAGCCTGCCTCGTACATGCAGGAGTTACGCATAGCGGAGTCAACGTGAGTCTCGCCGCTCATACCAGCACGGTCGAATACGCAAGACACATCCTCTTCCGTGTCCCGCAGTAGCCCACCTCTATCAGCGTACAGCATAGCGTCTTGGTCAGCCGGGTCTGTGTTGTCAAAGCCGGGGTCGTTCATACCATAGGGTGCCGCTAACAGCGGGGAACTGCGGAGTGACCTGCTCATACTGCCTCCAGATTACATTGGTCGATGAAGTCCACGGCGCCGCCACCGAAGCTCACCTTGTAGTACACCTCACCCGCTACTGCTGGCATGGGTAGGGCAACAGTGCCAACCATACCCACGTACCTAGGCTCGGGGTTCATGGTGTCTCGCTTGCCTCGGACAGCTCTCACTGCCTGGCCTACTGAATACTTGTGCATTAGAATCTCCCGCCGTACCACTGCTGGCCTACTATGAAGGCGTCCCGCAGCCTGGCGTTGAACGCAACCAGTGTCTCGTGTACCTCAAGCTCCATGCCTAACTGCTCGGTCATCTGAGGCACGGGCACCCGCCCAGTCACGCGGCCCTCGGCCACACCTTGATCGGTGTACAGTCCAGCGAAGGGATCAGTCAGTATGTAGGAGTCACTGGCTCCGTCGTACATGAAGTTCCCGGTGTGCATGTCGGTGCTGGCTAGGTCTTTCATCGCGTCAAGCACGTCCGCTACTACGTGGCCGAGGTACGCATGCTCTCCTTCCGCCATACGTTGCTGGTCCCGGATGCCGGCGACCTTCTTCTCCGTTGCGTAGTCTGTACGCACGCTTTCGTAGCCCGGCATAGCACACACAAACAACGAGGGGCTAGCCCTGTGCGCCAGGAATATATCAGGGACACCACGACGAGGGTTAGCCTGTGCCCACAGGGCGTACATAGGGTAGCCGTCAGTCGGGTCAGTGCATACCTTCAGGACGTCAGTGCATCCAGGGATGCGCAGCACCGCACCGTAGCAGCCGTAGCCTATAACCTCTAAGCCCGCCTGCTTTAGCCTGTGGTACGCCATGCCACCAGCTCGCTGCTGTTCAAGCGCAGCGATCACCTTATCTGCGAAGTCCGCAGCTCTGATAGTACGTGCATCAATAGCCATATCGTTCCTCACTATAGCCGCAGTCGGCTAGTCTATTGGAGTTAGTGACACCAGCAATGCACCCGGCTAGAGGTGCATTACTTCTGGCACTAGCGGCCCATCCATACCACGTCAGGCAGTGCCTCGTCCCAGTTAGGTTCGCGGCTCAGCTCACGGAACCCGTGCTTGGCGTAGAACTCAAGGAGGTAGCCATCGAAGCAGTCGAGCTGGTCAGCACCCAAGGCTACAGCCTCCCGCACTAGCCAGTCACCATTGCCTGGAGTCTCAGACCACAGGCCAAGCAGTATACCGTTGAGTACAACGAACCCACCAGTCACGACGTTACCGTCCTTGACTAGTCGGATGTGGCAGTGATGAGAGTAGAACGCAGTGATGGTGTTCGCATGGGTCACACCCCTGAACGTACCCGCAGTACGTTGGAACTCAGACGCTACCTTCTCGACCACCTCATCAGCAGGCGAGACGTTAGCATGTACCTTCGGGTTGTACATACGGGCCTTGCCCAGTGCGTTACGGTAGGCGGCAAGCTCTGCCTTCACTATGATACCAGCCATATCATTTACTCCTGATCAAACCATAACCGGCCTGCTACCAGTTCGGATAGCAAGGGCCACGATGTTCGGTACATTGCACAGCCACCAGTCTGGACGCTTGGGCTGTGGTTCTTTCTTGCCGTACAACTGGATGATGTTACTCATCCCAGCGTACCGGGCAGAACTGTTCATCATCTTTGCCGTAGCCATACGCCACGACATAGCCCATTGTCAGCAGCTTAGCAGGTAGCCAGCAGCAGGCGGGATGTAGCGGGTGCCAGACTAATACTTGCATACAGATACCCTCCTAAAGCAGAGTGCCTTGGTCATACAGGCAGCGATAGTAACCAACCTGTAGGCTAGGGAAGTCGGCGTAGTCAGTAGCCTTAGCCACCTCCTTAGCAGCAGCACCGCACGCTGCTACCTTCTCATCCACCACCTGTTGCCAGTGGCTGTTGGTCTGTTGAATCGGTGAACGTGCGCAGCCAGCCAGCACTACAGCCAGGGCGCACAGGATTACCTTGCTCATACAGATACCCTCATCACGGATAGTCCAGCGGAGTGCCCACGGTAGTAGGCACTCGACTTGCTTATCCCTTATGGTACGTCGTTATCTTAGTCCGCTTGCTAGGCGGGCAGTAGACAAACAGGAACCACGCCAGTGCTATCACAATGACCGCGCAAAGTCAGCCACATCAAGGCATACCAATACCACAGTCATAGCCACACCGACAGTCGCCAGCTTGTCGGACCGGACCAGCGCCGCTGCTACCAGCAGGGCACCGACTGCTATGGCAGCCATTAGTACAGTACCCCAGGCCGGCCGAGTTGAGAGTGTGCCAGCAACCCAGTGTGCGCCGGAGTCACCCCGTTCAAGGCGCGGTCAACGTCACTCAGACCTACCTTGACGATAGCGGCGTTAGTCATGTGCCGGTAGAACAGGGCGCGCAAAGCACGAACCTCTGCTTCCGTAAGGGTTAGAGTGTACGTCGTCTCAGTCACCACCGCCGTAAGCTTGCTCATGCTGCCACCGCCTTCACCGCAGGCACTGCCGACTGCAACTCACGGAGCTTACGGAATCCCTCGGCGGGCAGGTTATTCCGGTCGTCCTTCGCCGCCTTCTCAGCCTTGGCAACCAACTTAGCCAGCTCAGTCCCCAGGTCGAAGGCAGTGAACGGGGCCTCTGGCTTGAAGTCCCAAAAAGGCTTAGCCATACCGCCTTCGATGTCCCCCTCTTTCTTGCAGTGTTCCACACCCTTGCCATCCTCAGCCGGCTGGCACTCACCGAACTGCACAGCCCATGCAATCAGGGCATTGCGACGAACAGCGCCAGTGATACCCCGAATCAGGGAGTCCATCGGCGTAGTGTTATGGTGCTTGATGCTGTGCTGGATGGCCGAACAAGCGACCAGATGCAGGCGCTGTTCGAAGTCCTTACCTTGCTTGATCACATCAGTGACCGCAGCAGTCAGGGCTTTGCCAGTCAGCAGGTCTTTAGTAGTAATGCTCATTGTGTTACCTCACTCAGTCAGTAGGAAGTCTATCGAGCAAGGCATCACGAGTTCGTTAGCCTTGCCGGATAGACCTAGGTAGCGTTCGATTGCTAACACACTAGGTCTTTCCTCACCCTTATTGGGACAAGCGTAGGGTGTTACCCTAAACCTGATGACTGTTGAGCCCAGTCTTTACTAGGTGGCCGAAGCCAGACTAGTCGATGTTTATTCTGGTGTTCTCACACCCCAGCCGGATTAGGCACCGAGCCGTTACAGACCTACACTTGTCCCGTCAGTATGCTTAGCACCGTAGTAGCTTAGCTGGTCGCGGACTCTGCCCAAGGTAAGGCAGTGTTGCTTGTATCTAAAGAGCAAGTAACTTAGAGCTAGATGATACGCAAGGCTTTCGATATTGTCAAGCCTGCTATCACACACAAGCCGAAGATAACTAATTCCATGCCCATCATACACCTCTATACAGATACTAATTCATTCGGTGTTCGTCTTGCTTGGTTCACATCATACAGTGTTCGTCTTACTTGTCAAGTCCTATCTGCTATGCCTTCCGGTCTTACAATCAGTAGTACTTAGTAGGAATCTATTGTGTCAGTCGCTTGTCTAGCTAGGCTAGTCGTTGCTTCCAAGATCGTCGATCCCTACTCCCTGGCTACCTCGTTTCCGTTGTTGCTTGGGAGTGGTTGTAGATTATCTACTGATCATCTGTCTGTCAACCTCTATTTACTATCTGTCTGTTAGCTAGGTTCTTGGCTGTTATCTACCGGGGTTCGTCGAGTCTATCTATATAGGTACTAGGTTCCTGTCTTCCTATCCTGGCTGCAAGGGTCTGTCTGATACCTGTCTATCTTCCTGGGTTCTACTGGGAGTCGAGCATATAGATACAACTGATCAATAAATGATCAGTCTGCCAGGGAGACTAAACAACGTCTGAGCATTGCCCTGGCTTCTAGTCTACCTATCTACTGCTATGCCCTTGCGGCCAAAGAGAGTCTGTCGGTTCCTAGCACGGAAAATGGTTGTATTCCTGTAGATGGGTCAATTGATTCATCCGGCGGATTGACCAAGAAAGAAGACAGAAGGGCCGAAAGAAGACAGATGCGCCCCGCCTTCGCGGTTCTCCATCCGTCCTATACATCCTGGCCTATCCTGGCCTCCTCTGTGCCCTTCTCCCGGCCTTTCCCCGGCCTACCCTGGCCAACGTATAGCCTAGGCCGTGCCGCCTTTCCTGCGGCCTTGTAGGAGGCTTCCCGGAACGGGCGTGCCGCCGCCGACGAACGGTAGTAGACGCGACGACCCTCCCGCGTGCTATGATGATGCTTCCTGGCGAGAAAGGCCGAGGGCGTAGGGGGAGACCCGCCACATTTTAGTCGGAGGGACCCCCTCGGGTAAGGACATCAAATTTAGGCCGGTGTCAGTTTATCGTACTCGACCGCCCACATTCCACGGGTAGTTCCGGTCACAATGATCCGCATGTAGTACGTCCCGGCCGGTAATAGTCTCTTACCTTGGCTGACAGTAGAAGCCACGGCTGCGTTACCACCGGTTCCCGTAGCAACAAGCAAGACTTCGCGCTCATTACCACCAGTATGAGTACCACCTGAGCCAATTACGAACGTAGTGGCGTTAGGCGTACCTGTAAGCTTCTTGTTGAAGTGCGTAGTGATCGGGGTAAACGTACCACCGGGAGTACCGCCCGTCATAATCTCTAGCCGCGCCTCTCCTATAACAGTAACCAGGGACTGCGCGTCGAGTGCGAAGTCAGTATCGGCTACGAACTCGATCACGGTGTCAGCGTTGAACTCACGGTACACTCGAAAGGCTTGGCCAGACCAGAGGCCAGGGGATACCATGTCAGCGAACAGCACACCTGCGCGGCTGCGTACAGTAGCGAAGGTGGATAACAGGATGTCAAATACACGCATAGCGTTACTCCAGTGCGTTTACACCGTTAAGGGAGTTGCAAAGCTCCAAGGAGCTGTGATAGGCCAGGAGGCCACGATACAGGCCACCCTTGGTGGTGGGGTCGACCAAGGGGTGAACGCACCGCATAGGTGCCTCAGGGGCAACGTAGGTGCTTGCACAGGCTGTCAACGACAGCAGGAGGGGTAGGCTGATCAGCGTCAGCAGGGTCGGCCTGGATAACCTGGTCGAGGGCATGGGAACGCTCCTGGGATGCCTTGGTGGCAGCTGACACTTGGGATTGGATACGCGCTGTGCGGGCCTGGAGAGCCTCTACGCGGCCTTCTAGGGACTCGACCTGCCCACGGGTAGCGCTCAGGGCTTTGCTCGTCTGCCAGAGGCCCACAGAGAGGCCACTGAGGGCAGCCAGGAGGGCCAGCCCTACGGCGATACGATACAGAAGGGTCATGGTAGGTCACTCAGAAAGAGGGCACGGCGGTCTTTGTTACGCGCGGCGACACCGTAGCAGTTGTTCTTGCGGATAGAACAGTCTCTACCCTGCGCAAACTTCCACCTAGCGAACTGCTCGGCGGCTAATCTATCTTCTCCTCGGTTGACGAGGCGGAAGAGGGTGCTGGTTCGGCAGGCTCTTGCTCCGTACTGGAAACAGAAGTCCACGAGCGCATCGAACTGGGACTGGTAAAGCGCAACTGTAACGCCGCGTTGAACCGCGACCACGGCCCAGTGAGTGTCTTTGGCAAGAAGCTCATTGCATTCCTTGTCTGTGTAGTACCGAGACATGTCCACCCGTCCAGTATGCCCGGTGCATACGGTGGGAATGCCAACAGAGTCGAGGTACGGGATGTTCTCCGTACTCTCGTTGCTCTTAATGAACAGCAGGCCCGACGCACTTAGCGCCAGGACCGCTGCAAAGGCACGGACTTTAAGTCCGACAGACATTACGACAGTGTGATAGTGTCGGTCAGGACGAAGGACGCGCCCAGCCAATCAACGGTCACGGTCAGGATCACAGTACCCGCGCTGTCGCCAGACACAGTGACCACGAACTCGCCTGCACCGTCAGTGTAACCAGTCAGCGGGGATACAACCGGGTCAACCGAGGTGCCCGTTACGACCACAGTGATCGGGATACGGGGCGCTGGGTCGGTGTCCTCGTTCAGCACGGTGAAGGTAACAACGGACTCGGCTACACCATCCGCAGCGATGGCGTCAGGAACGGCCAGGGCAGAGGAGGCAAGCTCATCAGGAGTGCTGGCGGCGATGGTAGCGGTGCATTGAGCAGCGCAGTCAGCGAAGTACGTGGCCAGGGTAGCCAGGGTGTCGGCGTTGTTCCGACCGATGTTAATCTCGCCACGGCTGATAGCGTGAGCAGTCTCGTGGCGCAGGGTCTGGCCGTTGCTCAGGACACCGGGGGTCAGAAGGTTAGAAGCTCGCATGTTAAATCCTCTTACGAATGGTTGAAGCGAATCGTTGTACAGCATGTTGGTATCGCTTGTGGTTCAACGGATCAGCAGCCCACTCCGCGAACTTGCGGGCGGATAGGTCTGCTTCTTTGCGTTGTGCATCTTGCCCGAGGGCACCGATGAAGTACGCGATAGCTCCTGCCAGGGCGTCGAGCCGGTCGTCTTTGACCAAGGCCCCCCTGTCGCGGGTTACTTTCGTGAACTGGAACATCAGGGTGAACAGTTGTCGCTTGTCGGTCGGCTGGTGCGAAGTGCTAGCCCAGTCGTTAGTCAGGACATCCTCGTCGATCACGAGGGAGCCACGGCCCATCACAGGCTCGATAGTCTCGATGATCCGTAGCTCTTTCTGCCCTGTCTCGAAGACATCCTCTACGGCACACAGGCAGCCCTTCGCACGGAGCAATGGCAGCAGTACTTGTGTGTAGGCACCGTGGCCCATGTTCTTCTCGATGATCAGCTTGTCCGGGTTCCAGCGTACCACGGCATCCACGAGGGCACCTAGGTTATCCTCGCTGTACCCGCCAGGAAGGCCGCTGACAGCGCGTATGAAGATGTTGCCGTTGAGCTGGTCCACTACTGCGTAGGCAGTCTCATCTCCGTTCTTACCGCCACCAGCAGGGTCCACGCGCATGACACGGGCCGATGGTGGGGCAGTCTCCGGGGAGACGTACTGAGGAGACGACACGTCGAACTTGGTACTGCCGACTTGGTACTGCCGGCGATGCTCGTGGGACATACCTCGTACGAAGTTTACAGGCAGGCGCTCACCCAGGCGCATGACGACGAGGTTAACCGGCTTGAGCGGGTAACGCATCTCGTCGGTCAGCTTGGTGCTGAGCATGTGCTGTAGCTGGAAGAACGCCGCACCCTGCTTACGCTCCTTGTCGCACAGGGCGTCCTCGCCCAGCAGCTCCGGATCAGTCGGCTTGCCCTGCTTGCCGTCCATGCCGCCGTTAAGTGCCAGCTCGAAGTTAGCCTCTAGGCGTGTGCGGATGAACGGGGCGAGCATGTCGCCGTAGTTGTCCATCTGCTCGGTAGTAGGGTAACGGCCGGGCCAGATGCGCACAGTGAAGCCGGCCTGCGGCAGAGTGTTGTAGACCGAGGTGTCGGTCTGCGGCGTGCCCAGGTAAACGATGCGGCCTTTTTGTACGATAGACGCGAAGTCGCGCATGATACCAAGCAGCATCTCCCGCATCATAGCGGTCCGGCTGTTCTTCATGGACTCCACGTCATCCGCGATAAGCAGGTTAGCCCGCTTACCCTGGAGGTTGGAGGTGACACCAGCACAGGCTACAGACGGGGACTTGTTGATCCCCTTGAGCGAGTGGTGAATGTCGAACGCCTCGACTGACGTCCGATCACCTGCGGACTTATCCGGCCGCAAGCAATCTAGAATAGGGAAGTGCAGGATCAGCTTGACGATCAGCGTGCTAATCTCGTTAGCTTGCTTGCCGCCGGCCGACAGCACTAGGATAGCCCAGGTCGGATGATGGATCAGACACCACACCGCAAAGATCGCAGTGATGGTTGTCTTAGCCTGTGACCTCTGGGCCTGGACCATGATGTCCTTGGGGCCGAACTCCAAGAAGGCAGCTATGTCCTTCTGGAGTTCTGTAGCATTGAACCCGAGGAACTTAAGCGTGACGGACAGGAACGGGACGAACGCAGGGAACGTCTGTTGCAGCAGCCTGAGCTGATTCTCTCTCGGGTTACTCTTCATTGCATGTTACCGTAGCCGGGCATCTGCCGTTGGAAGTCGTTGATGATCGAGTCAAGCTCGGTGTCAGTGACCGTGCCCTCAGTCGCCTTACGCAGCTCCTTGGCCAAGTCCCGGACATCTCCGTCTTCCGCTGGGTCCGCCTGGACGTTGTTGTCCTTGAGGAACGCCCGGAGTACCGCAGCTTCCGCAGCGGACAACGGGATGATCTTGTCGTTCTCGTCGGTACGCTGCATCTGGTCCATCCAATACTGGGCGAACAGCTCGTGCAGCGTACCTAGCGTACTAGATTTTGCAGCCATTCTTCTTCTCCTTTCGGGCTTTAACCCGGTCGTAGATGTACCCCGCTGCTTGCAGCAGCACCCAGGCAATAGTTACCCATTGCAGGATGGTGCTGGCAGGCAGAGCCTGGAACCACTCCATGAAGCTGGCTCCGACTACCGCAGCAGGCGGGGTGTTCTTAATTACTACAGACACCGCGCTTGCTGCGTCAGTGGACATGGGTACTCCTGGTTACTGGTTGGAGATGCAAGAGCCCGAACACATGTACCTGCGCTCACGAATTGCAGGGACCGGCGCGGTGTTTCTGCGGTGGGTGTGTTGTGGTGCAATGAGTGTTCTGGATGTCAGGTTATTCGGAAGCGGGTTTAGGCGGGTTAGGCCGGCTTAACGTTCCTACTAGTTTCCATCCACCGCTTAGCCCCGACCTCGTTTATTACGAGTTCGAATTCCATGCGTCGTGCGCGGCCTGCTGCCTCATTGCCCATAACTACCGAAGTGGTGTTATTTAGGAGGAGGTTAGTGGCAGACAATGAAATGAAGTAAGTAGTGTCTGTGGTGTAAAGGATCAGAATCTGCCCCTCTTCACAGTTAGTAGTGTCTAGCACCACCCCGGTTCTGTTCGCGCCGTTAGGATTTAGAACGATGCGTCTGGCATCACTACAAGTTATGCTAGTAGAAACTGCAAGGTCGTGGGTTTTGTTAACCCCATTGTGCCAAAAAGTAGTTCCGGGCTTGCTCGCGATAAGCATACCGGTCTTTTCAGCCTTAAAGAACACATCGCGAAGTGCTATATGGAATGCTTGCGCGTCTAAACCGCTGTACCCATCGAGGCTGGTATTTAAGTCTGTGACCTTGTTGGTCGGGCTATCCCACTCTTGTGACCCGACTTCATTATTTTTAGCGCCACTACGGAATATAATCCCGTGTTCAAACCGCTCAATGTAGTTACCCCACATCTGATTAGAGAAAGCAAACGTGAACCCTAGCGCGCCGTCCCCGTAACCCCAATCAATACCGTTGCCCATGCCGAACGTAGCCGAGCTATGAGCCTGCAAAAGGTTCGCGAAAATCTGGTTGCCGACAATTGGGGTTGTGCCCGCCTGCACGGCTTCCCGAGAGAACCGCATAGTGCTTAGGCACTTGAGGTGGTTACGGGTAAATACGGAGGACGTGAGCGGCCCTTTAGACCAGATGCCTACAGTCGTCCCGATTACGCTAACCCCCTCGACATGGTTAGTGTATGCGTTAGCCACGGCCTGCATATCGAGGATCACGCCAACGCCAGAGTAGAGCTCATCGGTATGCCCGACAACCTCTACATGTATGTTGCTAATTCTAGTGCGCCTAGCTCCTAGCATCCGCAATGCTGTTGATACCTCATTCCCCGTTGTGGAGATTTTTAGCGATACCTCGAAATCCCCGTAGTCCGCGTATTCGAGTCCATTGGACGACGAAATAACATTTGCCGGCGCGTCGGCTGCGTCCTGAACAAACTTTGTTAGTCGCTTGCCTACACCCTTAAAGTGCTTGATATACGATGGGATTACTACCGGGGTAATGATGTTGAACGAGCCAGAGTGAACGTCCACGCCCTCAATATCGGTGTTAGCCATTAACGAGTTGAGCAGCGAACCGTTATCCGAAAGCGACTCCGACACGCCGAACCAGGCCGCGTTAACGACGTGCCTAGCCATGGAGGTGTGCGGATACACTCGCCGCCATCTGCCAGTGACAACCCCAGTGACCGCGATTACTAATCCGCCATCATCCACCGCTGTCGATGAAGCGTCCCAATAGAACGTGCCGGCGCCCAGGCCTGGCTCTTCCTCATACCAGCCAGTGAGCGAAATGGTGCGCCCATCTGTGTCACCAGGAAATCCACGGAGTTCAGAAATACTCGCCACTGATCGGAGGGCGCCACCCACGAGAGTAACGCCCTTCTCCGGATCAACGGCGTCCGCCAAATCCTGCCGCAAAACATCATCAGCCGAGAACAGGTTAAACAAATCCTCATCGCCGCCAACCCATGTGCCGGTGGTGGTAAACGGAATCGAGCTCGGGGCTGGCCGATAGAAAAACCCGTCTCGCGCCATGTACTGATTATATGTTGTGAATTCAAGCCCGCTAGTGTAGTCCCCTAGTGGCACGAAGCCGTTGGCCATGAAGCGGACGTTGTTGGCTTCGCGGTACGCCTCGAACTGCTCGGCGGACTCCTGTGCAGCAGCAGCAGAATCCTCGGCGGCCTGCGCAGAACCTGCGGCGAGTGCCAGCGTCTCAGCCGACACATTACCTGCACCTCGCGCAGCGTCCCGAGCTTCTTGTACAATGTACACAGCCTGCCGGTTAGCGAGGTCCAGGTCGCTGGCCCCCACCGACTGCAAGTCCTGGTAGTTCACCAGAGGGAAGCGGTTCTCCGTCTCCCGGTAGATTCGCAGCACTGTGCCTAGCGGCACTGCCGGCTCCACACGGATAGAGTTCAGGGACTCGAACAGGTAAGGGGTCTGTACGGTTACTTGGGCGTCGCCCTCACCCGTGATAAGTTCGGCGTGTACGTCAGCAGAGTCAATGTACGGCTTGGCGGTAGGACCGGCCCCTGGGTCCAAGCCCTCGAAGCTGAACTCCCATACAACAGTGGTACCATCGCCATTAAATGAGTTGCTGGCGAGGAAAGGTTGATCAGCCATGGTGGCTCCTAAATTCGTTTGTATTCCTGTAGATGGGTCAATAGGCCTTCCCTGGCCCATCGGTTATTCCGCGAAGGTATTGGCCACGGGGACCACGTATGGCAGGTTGCCCCCCGGCAGTGCCCGCGCCAAATCCCTCACGTCCTTCTCTTGTGCTGCCTTGACCGTCTGGTTGACGTAGCCGAGGGCAGGCACGTTATCCAGCACACCCTTACCGCCACCACGTACCCCTGTCATCTCGAAGCCGGCCAGTGCTGCGCCTGCGTCGAGGATGTCTGGAGCGAGGCCCGCCAGGGCCGTGTAGTTCAAGGTAGCCCGGCCCAGCATCTGAGGGCTGAGCTGCTTCTCCCTGTATTCCGCTGCGTCCTCCCGGCCCAAAGAGTTGGCGTAGACTCTAGCGGCGTGTACCGGCAGAGCTACCGCCATGCTGCCGATCAGTAGCCCCATTGCTTGAGCTGTGCCGTGCGTAACCGCCTGCCGCTTCCACTGCTTCTCCATAGCAACGATAGAGAACGACCGGAACTGGGTCAACAGCCGCAACAGGTCATCGTGCGCCCACTTGCCGGACTCCCCGATAAAGGTGCCCTGGATCATCTGGCGGCTGCCTCGGTGGATAGACTGCACAAGCTCGTTGACCGCACTGTCGTCGGTGGTCTTGAGCAGGTCCAGCCGCGTCAGGTTGCCGGCCTCGTCGAACTCCGCGATGTTAGGGAGTTGCGCACGCAGCCGCTCGATCAGCTCAGGATTAAGCCCGATGTCCAGCAGCGCCTTGTCGTCACCACCCTCACGGATGTAGCGCATGGATTTGTGTACGAGCTGGTCTGCCACACCCCGAACCTGGGCAGCGTGCATGTAGTGCCAGCCGCTGAGCCACGGCACGGCGTTAGCCCCGCCACGTACGATACGCTCGACCGCGTTAACGCTATCCCGACCGTAGATTCGGATGTCGTCTACCTCTTGGTGCGGGAACACAACACGATAGTCCTTGCCGATAGGCCCGCCTACTAGCTCCAGGGAGTCGATCATCGGATTGCTCTTGCCAGCTATAACGTCTGCGATGTGGGTCGGCATGTCCCGCACGTTCTTCATAGCACCTTGCACGCCAAGCACGCTGACCAAGTTAGAGGACTCGACGAACTGCGTGAAGGCCATGCCGCCCAGGCGGGACGCCCCGGTCACTAGCCGCAGCGCACCGAGGTAGCGATTGCCGGTGTTCGGCAGAGGCTTGCCCATGAACTCGGCAGCCACTTGGTCGAAGGCATCCATTTCCGCCCGTGTCGCACGCTGCCCATCCGGACCGTACTGCAAGGTCTTGCGAAGCATAGCCAAGCCCTGGCTTCCCATGATGTTGAACTTCGCCAGGGCAACCTCGCCTGCCGTGGTCTGAGCGTAGCGCAGGTACAGGCTCCGCTGGTCCTTGTCGAAGGCGTCATCCAGCTTGAACACTGAACCGTCCGGCAGGGTCACCTCCTCGGTCATGTCAAGGTCGAGCCGCTTCTTGGTACGAGAGGAACCACCACGGCTAAACCGCCCGAGCAGCAGCTCGATGTCAGCTTCCGGCACGTTCTTAGCCCGTAGGATGTCCTTGAGGATGTCAGCAGCTTGTGGGCTGGCTATGTTTGCGGGGACCGGAGTGCCGCCGTACGCCACCGTCCTGGCGCGCTCTAGGTAGCGGGCAGAGACTTCGCGGGCCAACACCTTGTCGTCCCACTGGTTCTCCAACTGCCGGTAGATTGCGTTGCTCAGTGCCTCCTTCTGCGCGTTCGGCGCACGGTACAGCCACGACGGACTGATCCGCCGTTCCACGTAGCCGGCACTTTGCAGCTCCTTGAGGCGATCCGAGCCAATGGTGCCGGCTCGTATGTGATCCCGTCGCATCAGGTCGTAGCCCTCATCGAGCGCGTCGGCTGCTCCCTTGACGTTGGCGTCCTGTGTGATGCTGCGCCCGTCAAGCCTAGCCTTACGCTCAGCGTCAACCAGTAGGTCAAAGCGCTCCTCGTGCTTGCGGCTCAGCATGTCACCTACCTTTCCGCCACCCTGCTGGTTACGCCAAGCCGAGTAGTGGTCTTGGAACTTGGCCAGTGGCTCCTTGTAGGTCCGCAGACGCAGCTCTCGGGTGATGGCCGCCGTGGCGCGCCGGGCACCTGCACCCCCTGTGGTGGACTCAAGCAGGGTGCCGGCAATAGCGCGGGCTAGCGGGTTAGCTGAGCGTGCCAGTTGCAGGCCACTCGATGCCAGCCAGGAAGCCTTGGCCATGATGCTGTCCAGGCGCTCAAGGTTCTGAGGGTTACGAACCCCCCAGTCCTCGGCCCAGGAAGCCAGCTCGCCCATCAGCTTGCGGTCGGCGGCGTTCTCTACCTGGGAGGCGTCCATGCCCCAGCGGCGTTCCGCGTCCATACGAACGTCAGCCGGCCGCAGGATGTCATCGATCGGTGCTACCTTTGGTGCGCCTTCCACACCCTCGGCACCTACCAAGTCCTTCTCCTCGAAGCGCGGCAGCGGGCGGTCACCGGTCGGCACATCAGCCAGGGCAATCTCGTGTGCCCGGTTGATCCGCTCACGCTGGATGTCGTCGGTGGCGGTACGGATTTGCTCCGGTGTGGCACCCTCTCCTGCACGGGCCTGTGCTTGCGCATACAGGTCGTGGTTCTGGCGCATGGCCTCTGCCATAACCTCGTCCGCATCGGCCTTGGTGGCGGCTGCTGCGACCTCCGGCGGGGTCTTTGGACCGCCTGCCCCGATCAGGTTAAGCTGCCCGAAGGCTACCCCGAAGGCAGCGGCGTACACGTAGTCGGCCTGGGTCACATGCCCGCCAGCGGCGTCCAGGGTAGCCTCGTACAGCACGTTGCCAACGGCACCCTCTGCCCCGGCCAGCACCGCAGCACGCCCTAGCTGGCCCTGTTGGGCCGCCACACGGGCACCCACACCGCCGAGCTGGGCTACCTTACCCACGCCCAGGCCCATGGCCCAGCCTACCGGGTCAAGGATGCCCCCAGTCAGGCCAGCGGCAACCGCCATGCCAGTGCCGTGCGCCCCAAGCTCTTTGAGCCGGTCCCGCTTCTCGTTCACGATACCTGTGCGCCACGTCAGGTCTTCCTCGCTGACGGCCTCGCGCAGATACTGGCGGTCTTCCTCCACCAGCCCCGCCTCAGCCCGGTCCCGTACCTCCATGTAGTCGAATGCGGGGTCGGTCGCGAACTCCTCCTTGTCGAAGGTGCGGATCAGGTGAGGGACAGCGGTCAGCTCCGAGAACGCAGAGCCTACTTGGTCGAGAAAGCTGGTGCTGTCCGCGAATGCCTTGGCTTCCTGCTGCCGGTCCTCGTATCCCGCGAGACTGGCACCCAGGTCGAAGATACCGCCAGCCGGGGCCACGGATTCGATGTATTCGTCCGTAGCTTCTGGCAGATTGCCGATCACAGCCTGATGTGCCTTGTGACCACGGGACAACACTGTGTTATCGTCTTCACCCAGGTCGATGGACGCTGACATCACGCTAGCCGTAGCCGTAGCCAGGGCGCGGTTCTCCATCGGGGTCAGCTTGGCGCTCTTTCCGCCGGATTTGCCAGCTGCTTTCGGGATCAGTGTAGAAAGCTTGCCGTAGTCGGTGGGCCGGGTCTGGTCTGTAGCGGAATCATGGGTGCTGGGTACTACTGGTCCTACTATTACGTCTGCCATCAGGTGTCTCCGTTGTAATGGGCACTACGCTAGCCCCGTTACCAGGGCTAGAATGCTGCTCACTCCTTGAATTTAGGGGATTGCTCGTACTTCTTGCGCAGATCGCGGCTGTCCATGCGGAACATCGTGGACTTGCCGTCTGGTGACACCACGGTTACAGCCAGCGTGCCATAGGTCTTGCCAGTTTCCGGGTCGACCTGGTCAGGTAGCCGGATAATGGTAGGGTCCGGGGCGTCCGCCCATGCCCTGTCCCATGCCCGCTTGCCGGCCAGCATCGGCCCGAGGGTCGCGATGTCTGCGGCCAGTCGCAGGTCACCGTCGATACCCGGCACGTCAATCGTAACGCCGTTCTTACCAGCTTCCTCGACCAGCGCCTCTGTGAAGAACACGCCCGTGGCCGTGGGATCGGCCCCGATCAGGGCGGCGATAGGCTGGCGGTCTGGCGACTTCGGGTAAGCGTAGCTACCGAGTACGTCAACTTCCTGCTTGGTCACGTCCATAGCGATGGCGATAGTGGCCTCGTCGCCTAGCGTCAGGTTGTTGCCCAGCAGGTCGTAGTTACGGCCAATGCGGTCAGTGATCAGCCGTTGCGCGGAGGGCGACAGGGGCTTATCGCCCAGCAACTCCCCGATCCAGCCCGCTCCCTGGCCCTGTACTACCTTGTCGATCTTGCTGGTCACGTCATCGTCAGTTGACTTGCGGCCTTTCTGCAAAGGCTGCCCGAATGCCACCTGAAACGCAATCTCCTCCGGCATATCCGTCTGCAATAGGCTGTCGTACTTGATCATACGGATGCCGTCGTCTTCCCCCAGGTAGGCCAGCGCTGCTGCCTTGCCTCCCGGCTTGTCCATGATAGCCTTGGTGAGCTGGTACGTGTTACGGAGGGCACCGCCTGGGTGGCCTTCCAGCTTGGCTACCCGCATACCGGCCTGGACATCGTTCTGCAACATCCGATTAACGAACCCTGCGCCAGTGTTGTAGTTCTCCACTACCCCAGTAGCCCAGTCAGCACCGCTAGCCATGTCAGTACGGATGGCGCTGTAGCTGGCGACGTTGAAGTCCTCCAGTTTATGCCCTGCCCATACCGCGTTGCTGCCTGCGCCAGCACGCCACAGCTCCAGAGCCTCCTGCTGCAAGCCCAGTTTGGCCTGCACCTTTGAGGAGTCTTCCTGCCGCTTCTCCTGCTTCTTGTACAGGGCGGCGTAGTTGCCTGCCAGGGCCGACGAGAACTCCTTACGTGTGAACAGGTCGCCTTCGATCCCGGTGCTAGCTCGGAAAATCTCGTTCATCCTGCCGACTTCCTGGGCCACCTGCGCGGGACTCATTACCCCGGCACGAGCGCGGCCCTTCAACTCCCCGATAGCTGCGCCGAACTCAAGGAACCCTTCCCGCTCGCGAGTCCGTGCCTCGTACTTCACTCGTGCGTCTAGCAGCTTGGTCTTGACTTCAACCGGGGCTGAGTCGAGCAAGCCCGAGCTGAACACAACTCCGGCGTAGTGGTGGTTGCCATCTGCCATTGCAGCAGTCGTGGCCTCCTCTACCGCCGCCCAGTAGGACTCCGGCGACTGGCCGGCCAGCGGGATCAGGCTCTGTGCGGCGCGGGTCTGTAGCGTGGCGAAGTCCTTCTCGCTCAGCGTCCCCTCTCGCCGCTGCCGGCTAGCTGCCTGAAATGCGCCAGCCGAACTGGTCATCATCCCTGCAACCTGCTGCTGCATGGTGGTCTGAGTCCACTTGTAGTGGGCCTTGGTGTGGGCCTTATAGAAGTCCCCACTAGACTCGACCATCTTCTGCTGGATCACAGCGTCCGTGGCCGCGTCACCCGTCAGGAAGTTCAGCATCTTGCCGTTTACTTCCCTGCCGATGTCCTCCTGACTCATGGTCTGTAGGCGGGGCATGTCCGCGTACAGATTCTGCGTGTACTTGTCTACCTGACTGATCTGCGCAATCGTCTGAGCACCGCGGACTTCGGCGGACGGTCCGAAGATGTTGGTGTACCAGGGCTGCTCGTCGATGATGTCCTTGAGTGCGTCACCTTGGGCTACCCGCTGGGCACCCACTAGGAACTGCTCGGTCTGCCGCTTCTCAACCGCCTTGTTCAACACGGCCCCGCCCAGGCTCATCACTAGGTCCATCGTAGAAGTGTCTACCTCTACGTTCTGCTGGGCCTGCGGGTTAAACACCTGTACCTGGGCGCTCGGCGCAAGCCGCCCGAGCTGCGGGGCGATGGTAGATAGCTGTACCGGCGCCGCAGGCTGTACGGCGTAACTAGGTGACTCTGCCATTACATATTCCTCACGAATGCCGGGTTATTGGTAAGCGGTGCGGCCTGCCCTTGCAGGTTGACCTCTCCGCGAGTCGAGCCTAAGCCCCCGTAGGCGGCGTAAGCCTGGGCGAACTGCATCGCCGCCTGCCCTACTACCTGCCCCGTGCTAGGCACGTTGATCTTCTGGGCCTGGACCTCGAACTGGTTGATGTTGTCGATAACCGGCGACAGGTCTAGGCCGAGGATCATAGCGTCCACCTGTTGCTCTCGCTGCTGGCGTAGGCCAAAGTCCTGTTGCTCCTCTTGCCGTGTGATCTGCTGCTCGATCTGCGCTCGGCGAAGCTCAGAGGTCGCCCGTAGTACGTCCGCCGTGTTGCCACGAACGCCTATGGCGGACTGCCGGGCAAACAGCGCCCCTGCGTCCTCCGCTGCCTGGATACGGCGGCTCACGCCACCCAGTACCGTGGACTCTTGGAATCGCAGGATGTTGCCAGTGGTCGCATCGATAGCGTCTCCGGCGTTCTCAAGCATGACTTGGTTCTGGCGTGACTGCATGTAGCGGCTGAGCGAGGTCTGCGCACCCTCGACTTGGTTACGAGCCTCGCGCAGAATGTTCTGGACCTTGGCGTTGCTTTTGGCTGTAGTTTCGGCAGCCTTGGCTTCGCCCTTCTTGCCCATCGCACCGCCTAGCGCCATCGCCCCCATGATAATGAGAGGGATCATAGTTACTCCTTGCGTGAAGTGAAGAACTGGCCTGACCACTCCACGCTGGAAATAGTCATAGGGAGCCAGTTGCGCGAGAAAAGCCGCAGGCGGAAGTCTCGGACTTCCCGCATGATTGGTATAGTTAGTGAGTACGTCTCTGCGATTGCCTGTGTATTGAGCGCCCATTCACCGAGGGCGCGGGCTACCCAGTCAGTGCCTACTACCTCTAGCTCCTGGGCTTCGGTACGTCCACGAGTGCCGGCCCGAAGGGCGGACGAGTCGGCCATGGTCACTACGTACTTGGTCATGACTAGCCGGCCGGCCAGAACGGCCTTGTCCTTCCGGTCACGGATGTACGGCGCGGTCGGCTCTACACTGGAGTCGTACAACGTACCGGCTAGTGCGATGCTTTCCAAAGCTGGAAGGCTGGTAAACAACACCTCGGCAGTCTCCAGCTCCCTACCGATCAGCCGGTACACCCCGGCATCCTCGCCGACTGCTACAACACTGTTGGCCTCCCCCACCCACCCTTGCTCAATCGTACCGCCCGCAGTCCATAGCCGCTGGCTGTCAATGTACGGAGCGTCTGCAAGCTGCGGCTCCCGCGAGAACTGGTCCAGCACCAGGGCTACACCATTGGCGCCGTCCCGAAGCGTAAGGGAGTACACGGTACTCTCGTGAGTAGTGATGCCAACCATTACCCCTAGCGACGCATCCCACTCCCACCGGCTCCACGAGTCGAACAGGCGCTGCTGCTCTGCTGCTGTATCGAGGTAGCTGTAAACGAACAGGCCGTTCGGTTGCTCCTTGGTCCGAATGAACAGCATTGATGGGGAGGTCAGTGCCGCAATCTGGCGTGGAGTCCCGCGCAGGTAGCCGTCAAGCTGGGTACTAACGTCGAAGGCATCGAAGCTATCCGCGTAGGCACCAGTCTGCATCTGCTGGATGGTCAGGCGGTTGGTCCGCTGCTGTGCGAAGAACACCAGGTTCCCCGATGCAGTGGGCGGTGCCACCGTGGCGTCCTCGTGTGCGGACTGCACCGCGATGAAGGCGTTATGTGGAGTGATCACCTCGCGACCGGGAAGGGCGTACTGCTGCCGCATCCCAAACAGCAGGAGGCTCCGGTCGATCTGAACGCCTGCTGACACCACGTCTCCGTCGCTGCCCTCAGCGAACATCTCGATAGGGTCGTCATCGGCCACCGTCAGTGCAGACGCATTGAAGAAGTTGAAGTAGTCACCCGACTTGGACAGGAACACGATGGCCCCGGTAACGATCATCAGGCGGTCTTGAAACGGGCGCAGGTACGTGATCGGCGCGCCTAGGAACTCCGGCTTAGGGTGCGAGTCAAGGTCGCCGGCACCAGAGGACTCGAAGCGGGGCACGTCTACCAACCCGCTGACTGTCTCCAGTAGCGCCGCTGTTGACGCAATGTACAGCGTGTTACCGACGATGGCTCCGAGCAGGAACACCACGTTCGGGGTGATCTTGACGCCTGCGGTTTCCTTCCACACTACCTCTCGGAAGCCTGTGAGGCCTGGTGTCTTCGACTCGGCCACGACGTAGTAGCTAGGGCTAGTTGCCTGCCCTGTCTGGCGTGGAGTCACTCGGACCACCTTACCAACAGTGTGCAGGTCGCTGAGGTCGGCCACAGTCTCAATCTCTTGAGCGATGGCTTTGATCAAATTGCCGTCTCCAGAGTCGTCTACCGTGACGTTGATGTAGCCCGTAAGCCGCAGGTGCGCGGCGGTTCGAACTACCGACACCCCGGCGGCAGCAAGGAGTAGCCGTAGTTGCTCGGCTACGTTCTCCGGCTGGATGGCCGAGGCTGCCGATGCAATGTGCTGGTTAACCGCAGTCTGGTACGCGTACACACGGTCATTGACTTTCTTCTGGTAGTCCGGGTCGCTAGTCAGCAGGTCGGAGGTATCAAGTACGCCTTCATAGTAGCTAGCCGGAGTGGTGTATTCCACTGTGACTACCGAGCCAACGGCAGGGTATGCATTGACTGTGAACTTACGGCTGTACGCACCGCCTTTTACCCATACAACCGACTGCTCGGCAGTGGCTGCGAGCTGGTCGACAGAGGTATAGGTAGTGTCACGGCCAGTAACGGCTAGGGCCAAGAACTTACCAACCGGCGAAACAGCAGAGAGGCCCAGTTCCAGTCCGGTAAGGGCTACAGTGTCAGCCTCCCCCACCGCCACGTCCATGATAGTGGCCTCGTCTTTGTTAATACATACTACGCTTGGCAGTGTGGAGCCTAGAGGCTTAGCCCCAGTGCGGTACATCAGCGAGTACGTTAATCCCCCGATTGAGAAGCTGCTCTCAGCGAAGTCGCTCGCGTCCTCGATACTTGCAGCGGAGTACGCAGTGTCTGGCACCAGCTTCTCGTCGCGCATTACTGATCCTGGGCGACGAGCAAGCCCCCGCACTGGGTCAGATATGATGTTCACCTGCTCCCAGTGCTGTCCTGGGAGTCGGTCGTGTGCTACTTGTTCGGACACGCCACGAATTAAGGACTCGAAAGAGCCTGATCGTTTTCCCATGGGTTAGCTCCAGCGGCCATCCACACCAGTGTGGAAGCGGTTCTGTTGAAGGGTGACGCCAGTGTCGCCGTCTTGCAGCATGTTGGCGCGTACAGACCGGATATGCTCGGCCATCAGCAGGGCGCGGGCCTCGTTGTATTCCATGTGCGCTTGTTCGATCTTAGCCTTGTCGCCGTCGTAGGACTGTTGGAAGTATTTGACGGTGCTGGCTTTGATCATACGGGCTGCATGGTACGGGCAGTCTTCCAGCGGTAGGAGGCGGATGAGCGCTACTGTTACTACACGAGTGCCGGTAAGGTAAACCCCGTTACGGTTGTCGTACAGCCGGCGACCACGGAGACTAACCCAGGGCGGGTTAACGTCAGTGGCCAAGCCTAGCGTGTCTGCGGGGAGGTAATACTCACCGTCCGTGTTGGGGTTAATCTTGACGACTTCGGAGTTGAAGTACCACCCGAAGGATTGCTCTGCCGGTAGCTGATTACTCAGGGCTTCCTTGGCAGAGGTGATGAAGACGTTGTCCGCGTCTGCGGAGTTAACGGGTGCTTCGCCCATAGAGGCCAAGCACGAGTTGATTACGGTCAGTTCAGTGATCAGCACGGCTAATCCTCCATACGCGAAAAAGCCCCCGCTGCGCGAGGCAAGCGGGGGCTAGGGTTTA
>Ga0214472_10000731_pt1 | contig 39684 bp, 38 predicted proteins | sample RVTome_6_FD_207662 | JGI IMG/M metagenome (GOLD analysis project Ga0214472, IMG submission 207662) | Soil microbial communities from uranium-contaminated site in the Upper Colorado River Basin, Wyoming, United States - RVT140D175 | ecosystem: Environmental > Terrestrial > Soil > Contaminated >...
CTACATCTCTCTCTTTCATCCGCTGCTTCCAATCAGCCGCCAGCCTGTCCATTCCGCCGGGGAATTGCTCCAGACAATAACATAGGTCGTAGGTATCTTTCGGTTTGTCGCGACCCCCAATGGCATGTGCCTTCATCACGACGAAATCTGCCAGGGAAGCGACCCGCAGTCGCACCGTGTTCTTCGCGCCGCGCACGTTCCGTCCGGGCAGCTTGAGTTCTACGGGGGCGCGAAATGCCACACCGCAGCCATCCGCCCGAAGCACACGGAAATCCTCCAGCAATTTCGGCTTATTCTTTTTCAGCTTCACTTCCTTGGGTGCGAGAAATTCGACCTCTACCAACACCGGTTTCTCGCCATCCTTTAAGTCGACTTCCACGACCAATTGAAAATCCTTCGCACCTTTGCGGTAGCGTTTCGTGTCAAGCAGCAGTTTCAGCAATTCCGCGTAGCGTCCGTCGGCTAGCTTGGCGGCATCCAGAGCAAGGTCCACATCAATGCTTCCGACGTGCGGCTCGTCCGCCTCCGGCAGTAGCAGGTCTGGTGTCCAACCGCCAACTACCACGACGCAATCCATGAACGCAGCTAGCACCTGCCCCAAATCCACAAGCACGCGACGCGCCGCTTCCACCTGCCGGTCACTATAATCGTCACGTTGGCGTGGTTCTGGATTCATATATTCAAGCCGCGAATTTTCCATTCGGGCTTCAAGTGCTGATTCAGCAACGCTTCCGCCGCTTCTTCGCCACGGCCGCCGCAGTGAAACAAGTCCACGTACGTTTGCACCGCGTTAGTGCAACGCATCCGGTGGTCCCCCATCGTGCCGCCGTCGCCCAAATAGAACACTCCATCGTCGTTGGGAATCAGTACCGTCAGGTTTTCGCCCGACTCTACCGGCTTGGCGTCTACCAGCCGCTCAAACGTGGAAACGTCCTTTTCACGTACGTATAGCCACGTCTTGGGTTGCCGCACATGCGGTGCTTGAAACTCTGCCGCCGAAAATGACGCATAGGCCGCGAAGCCGCCCGTCCGTAAGTCGAGCCCGGCCAGCGCGTCTTGAAGCTTTTTCCCTCGCAGCAAAGTGAAATAGCCGCGCCGCTCGTGACGGTCGAAGCGATAGACATCCCGCCAGGCAAACAGCAGTTTCAACGGATCACGCAATTGAAAGCCGCCATCCTCGCGCATCTCGATGAAAGCCTCGTCGCGCAGATGGCGCACCACCTTGTTCACCAAGCCAAGGCTCACATTCGGTTGGCAGTGCGTCTGCATATCCCGTTGCGTCCACCGCCTCCCGGCGTTCTCCGGAAGCAGCAGCGCGCGGACGACTCGCCCCGCTTCCGGCGTGCTCAAGTTCGCGGTCGGACGCGGTCGCTCATAAACCGATTCATTGCCTGTGTGCTGGAGACGGAGCAGCCCGGGAATATCCAGCCGGTGATTCCCCGCGAGGTCAAACCAGCTCCAGCCGTGCTCCGCGCACAACTCCGCCACCCGCGGCGACACCCATGGCAACGCTAACACCGGCACGACCACCTTGGGCCGGCCCGCCGGTGAAAACGTTTTGTCCGCCACCATTCGAAAGACGCTCGGGCGCAACTCCCGTTTGCACTCCACGCACAACGCCGCCTTGCCACCACCGGGCAACGGCAAGGTAGCCAACAAATCAAAGCCAGTGTCTGCCCCTTCACCCATGTGTTTGATCTGCCAGCCACGGAGCCAGTCCACACCCCGCAGCAATTCCTCCAGCTTGGCCGCCAAAGCGTTCTCTAACCCTACCGCTGACAAGTTCTTCACGTTCATGGAATAACTCAAGTTCACGTATGCATGAACCTAGCGTATTTCGTGAACGTACGCAAGCTCAGTTCCGTTGCCTTTCGCCTATGCGAGCGCGACCTACCGGCAGGTAAGAAACACAGCGGTCCGTTTACGAAACCGGTGAGATCCGGCGGGCGAGTCTAGAACTCCCCCGTGATAGTCATCTGGCTTACGAGCAAAAGTCGTTCGGCCCGATAGATCCCTCCAATGCCGAAGCGGTCCTCCCAACCAAGATCTCTGAAGAGTTCTATTGCGGGCTGCTCGACAAGCTGGTCTTCGGTGTAGTCGCTGGGGCTCGTGGACGAGAGCGACGAATGTACCCTTTCGTTTACACGCTTGTTGGTAAAGGAGCTGAGCGCTGGGTTCCGCTTTCCGGCGCGAACAAAAGTACGTTTACGTCAGATACGTTGGTAAAGGCTGCCTCAATCAGCGGACGCACATCGGCCCAATTCAAGCCTCCATTACCGCAACCCAACGGTGGTATCGCAATTGACCGAATTCCCAAGCGCAGAATAGTAGCAACTAGATCATCCAAACCGGTTTCGATATCAGGCAGTCGGCTCCGTTCACACCAATGCCCCTTGGTTGGAAAGTTGATGATCCAGTGCGGCCCGCCGGCTAAGCCACCGAGATCAAAGACGTGCATTTTCCCGAGCTGCACTTCGCCCGCCTTGCAGGCCTTTTCATAGTCCCGGAACATTGCCGGGAACTCCTGTTTAAATTGCAGGGCGATGCCCTTCCCCATGATCCCCTTGGTATTCACGGTGTTTACCAGGGCGTCAACCGGAGCTACGAGCAGGTTTCCTTGAGCGATTTGGACCATGGCGATCTCAATAATATCACGCTGCTTGCTCATCAACGGATGGCTGGCGGCTCTGGCTTCAGAGCAACCGTCTGAAGCATATTGGTCCAAGAACCTCTGCCGATCTATCCTATTGAGTTTCAAGCTTGCATAATGCTATACTTCGCATAGCTCATCTACCATGCGTAGAAGGAGTTACGGTGCCGCCTCCGGGCGGCACTAGCATTTTTAGGCCCGCGAGCGAGAGTACGCACCAAATTCCTTCTGTAGTTTCCTCCGAGTATGGTCATAAGTAACGAGAAATGCCGTCCAGGGCAGCAGGTAGTCCTTTCTTTTGGCCAGGACGACAACGTAATCTTCCCCTTCAAGCCAAATATTGATCCGGGTCTCGTTATTTCTGACTGACATCCAAACTTTCAGACCCTTTGCATCGGCCTCCTCGATAATCGGTCGCGGCCAGCGGATACTTTCACAGCGTCGGAGATCCGGCGTCCGGCTTGCCTCGTCCTTCCCTTCCGAGGTCATATGCCAGAAGGTTGCCTCTTTTCCCTCCGAGACCGGGTGCCGTTTCAACGCGAGCCGGGTACCACGAAACAGCGGCCTGCGTTCAATGAAGTCTTTCTTGAAATAGTCATAAATGATTTCGAGATATTTGTTCCAGTCGCCGCCGGAGTCTTCAAGCAACACGAGCGGTGGAAGCCAATCCGGTTGATTCGTCACTGTTCGATTTCCCGTGCTCGCCACAACAGCAGGTTGACTTTATTTTCTTTCAGAAGAGTCGTTTTATCTAAATCGTAACCGGAGCGCTTCCTCATTCGCTCCACTAAAGCCACCTTTCCGCTGTTAGTTTTCAGTCCCCGGTTCACATAAGAGATTGCTCCGACCAGTAAATCGGCAAGCTGCAACTGTTCAAGTTCGTGAGAATGAACGAGCTGCACCCGCTCGACGATCTCGCGTGAGAAATCGTAAAGATTATTACACAGAACGTCATGGAGCTTTCTAACTTTTTCCCCTCCGCGCGTATCCTTGATGTCCAGGTAGATCCGATACCGGTCCGTTGGACTCAAAATGACCTTCAACATGTCGAAGTACATCTTGTAATACCATTGGTCGTGATCCTGCCCGGGAAAAGCCGCGTGATCCAATTTGGCCTTGTCGGGCACAACAAGAGCCCGAAAATGCAGGTCGTCGTCATCGAAAAAGTAATCGAGCAGATCAAGGTAAAAGCGGCGCTTCGCGGGTGAGACCTTTGTCCACTTCACTTCGAAATCTGCCGGTAAATCATGATTGTGCTTGATCTCCCGAATGCGCTCCGCGATCTCTCTTCTCTTATCGAGCGGACACCATGTGGCGCCAAGCACCATGGCCGGCTGCTTGTCGTTTTCCAAATGGCAGGATTCGTCGCAGTAAATATTGTAAGTCTCGCTCATTCGACCTCTTCGGTCACGGCACCAGCGTCTTTTTCAGCCTTCAGCCCGCCGTGCTCGCGATCAGGAACCGAAACTTTGACCCCATCTCGTAACAACTCCCAAATCTCCCGATTCGCAGCCGCGAGACTCATCGCCAACCGATCACGCAAGCTCATCGATGCCGAGTTGATCGCGTCACCAGCCAACACCGGATTCAATTGCTCCAGCGCCGCAGGGAGTCTTGGGATAAGAACAACTTCAAAGTTTGTTTCACGACGCCGTGCGCCGCTTGGCCCAAGCACGTCCTCCGTAGCTGAAACAATAACCAAACCAAGTTCCCCTACGAGCTGACTTGCCGGCTGCACAACGAATAGGCCCTCGGTGTAACTGCTCACTTGTCTACAAGCTTGACCTCATGAGTTATTCGCTGCCGTCCGTATGATCAGTGTTAAGTGGGTCGCGAGTCCACTCTGTTATAATTGCTTGGAGGTCATTAGTTTTTGTGTACGGTCGGTACAACTTCATTAAAACGTCCGTTTGCAGAGCTTTCAGGGAAGTGTGCTTTAAGATTAGGCACGGACGCGCTAACAGATGGAGCATCCCCAGTTCGTATGCCACGTTTGGATTAAAAAGTTCTTTCGGTTCAGGTTTATCAAATACGGCAACTCCTCTCGAACAACAGAGAAGACATGCTACCGGATTGTAAAGATCGTCTGTCAAATTATGCTCGGAGGCCAGAACACCAAACAATCCTTCATTCGAAAGTGCCTTCTTGACGTATTTAATTAGCTCTGCGTTACGGATGCGATAACGGATCATGATGAATACCGACTTGTCGAAAGGATGCTTACTTAGGAATAGTTCAAGACGACTACGCCATCCTAAAATTGAATTCGGAACAAGCGATGATGGCAAATCGGGTATTCCCGAAATGAATAATTCTTGTCGAGTGCTTTGGATGCGCGCTTCAAGTTCGTGACTCGCCGGAAGCTGGATAACAAGGTTATCGGAAATGATGGTGGCACGACGCAGGTGTTTGCGGTAATCAGCAATTAGCTTTTGCTTTGAGGCAAGGCGCGCAAGTGTTTCAATTTCTCCGCTCAGTTTTAAAATCTCTCGCTTCCCGTCCTGATAGCCCTTTAGCGATGGTTCAATGGTGGATGTCCAACTACGAAATAGAGTACGGAATCGTTCCCGCAATGGCTCATCGCGCAACGTCTTCTTCTCGGTCCCGTTAATGGCGCCCGCAAGAGCGCGTAGCTCTGCCCTGAAGGAGTCGAATTCTGAAGCACGCGCCACTACGCTTTTCCTTCTTCTAGCATCTCCTTGACTTGCTCCTCACCATCTGAGGTCAAAACGAAGGCTATCTTGTTGTCTCGATCGCCCGCGGACATAAGGAGTCCTTTCTTGATGTTCTGGTTAATCGAATCGTTAACATTTTTGGGCGGTTGTCGTTTCGCCTCTTTAATTTGGTCTCTTACTTCCGAGGCAGTGAAATTTGGCAAATTTATAACTTGTTCTAAGTAAAAACCTGCGACAAGCACACGGTCATTATCGGTTTTCGGATTGCACTTCTTGAAAAATTGAGCCGCGGACATAGGCTTTCCCTTTAACTCTGGTCGCACTGAGTCCGCGGTCAATGGTGACACCGATACACCGCTCCTGCTCGTTGGCGGCTTTTTTAAAAACTCGTCAATTTTTTTCTCCACATAGCTTTTGGGACCTGTCACTTCGATTTCGCTGTCGCCGACTCTGACACGGATTGTCACCCCAGAAATCTTTCCACTTGCCATTTCTTCCTCCTTTAACGTTGTCCCAGCTTACGCTTGGTCTACATATGCGCTACCATTCAAAAAACGCTCGATATCACGCCAGATACGCCTCACGCCACGTATCCACATGGCACACTGTCAACTCTCCAGAAATTAACTTAGGCAACAGTAGGTCACGTGCGCGGCGAAGGTTTAGATTCTTGAGGTAGAGATTATCGCTTTGGATCAAGATGGCGTCCGTCATCTTAGAAAAAGAATTCAGCACATCCATTGTCGGAGTGGTCAGCATTATCCGCTCTATCTGAGAGCCGCTCATGTTGGGTTGAGCAGCACCATCTGCAAGTCGGAAGAATCGATCCTTTGCCTCTTCACTGCTGATCGCGCACCACGCAAATGAGCCAAACCCGTCGTGAGGGAGGATTTTTGCAACACGTTGGTTCAAGAGCATTGGGCGTCGACTCCGAAGTCGACCTATTTTGCCGGCCGTCGCGCCAGTCATTGCCAGTAAAAACTCTCCGTGCTTAAGAGTGAACTTTGGCGGCGTACGTTCCGCAATTTCCTCTGAGACAAAGTCGGTGTCATTAATGTCGACCGTATTGTCGCTCTGAATATTTTTGATTTTGACAACTGGCACACCAGACTCTTGCCAATCTTGACTCTTGAAGGCGAACCCCGGTACGACAGCGCACATTTCCCCTAAACTCTTTACTTCCCACCGCTCCGGGATCTTCCCGAGCGAGGAATCGACGCGCGGGACTTTCTCGTGGCCAGGGAAACGGAAGTTGACGAACCACTCGCGGTAGAGCGAGCGGGCCATCTCTTCCAAAATCTTGATGCGCCGCTGGTTGTTTTCCATCAGCTCGTCGTAGGCCGACAGGATGCCCGCGATCCGCCGTTGTACCGGAAGCGGGGGGACGCAGACTTCTACCTGCTTCAGAACGGTCTGCGTCACCAGCGGTTGCGCCGCGCCACCGGCGTACCGGCTCAGCTTCGCATCTGTCAGTAGATAGAACAGAAACTTTGTGTCGAAATGGTCCGACGCCGGAAATGCGACCAGCGTATTATCCGATGCCCAGAACTTTTCTGGACAGTAAGCCACCGAGCCGCAGTAAGCGCCCACTCGCCCGATGATGACGCCATTCTCGTAGCGAAACTCGTCGCAGCCGCCGATGATTCCGTTCGAGCCGTAAACCCGATAGCATCCTTCGCCGCCAGGCTTGATTGCTTTGCCGTTTCCAAAGCGAATTACGTCGCCAAGCGGCATTGCTCTTGAGGTTGCTGCCATCGTCACGCCTTCAGAATCTCCGCCACGTTGCCGGCGATGGTTTGTTCATGCTGCGCACCCTCATCCCCGGCCCTTCTCCCAGCGGGGGAAGGGAGGCAGAGGACTGTTTCACTTGGAATGGCTGGTCGTGATTTCATTTCTTCCCTCCCTTTTTCCGCTTGGGTGGTGGCGGCAATTGTTTGATGGCTTTGTCGAAGTCGCTCCCAGCCTGGTCGGCTTGCGCAATCTGTTCACGGTGAAACTTCTCGTATTCAGTCTCGGCAAGCTCCTTGGCCATTTCGTGGGAGATTTTCCGGCATGGGTCAGGATGTTGCGGTCGTTGATGGTGAGGAAGCCGTGAAGCTTGGTGATCCAGTCGCGCATGTGCATGGGCACGCGGCGCATGGCCTGGCCTTCGGCAAAAACGAGGTATTGCTCGACGAGGTTGTTTAGGGCTGCGAGTTCCAGCTCATCGAGGTAGTTTTTGGCGATGGTGACATCCTGCTTGCGCACCTTCGCGCCGCGCCAGTTGGTCAGCCCCGTGTGCGGTTTGGCGGCGTCGGCGCGGGTGTGGATGATTTCCGCAGCCGTCTGGCCCGTGATGGCCCAGTGCATTTTGTTCTGCACGGTCTGGAAGAACTCGATGCTCTCCAGTTGGGTGGGGTCGTAATCGATGCTGGTGGCGTAGATGTCGGTGATTTTCTGGTAAAAGCGCCGCTCGGAGGTGCGGATGTCTTGAATTCGCCGGAGCAACTCTTCGAAATAATCGAAAGGCTGGTCGGGATTTTTCAGGCGCTCGTCGTCGAGGACGAAGCCCTTGACGAGGTACTCGCGCAACTGTTGCGTAGCCCAGATGCGAAAGCGGGTGGCGACGGCGCTTTTGACGCGGTAGCCGACCGAGATGATGGCGTCGAGGTTGTAAAACTCAACCCGCCGCTGGACCGAACGCCCGCCCTCCTGTTGAACTGTCAAGGAATCCTTGACAGTTGCCCCGCGGTCCAACTCCCGCTCCGCAAAGATGTTTTGCAGGTGCAGACTCACGTTCTGCTTGGTCGTCTGAAAGAGGTCGGCCATATGCTGCTGAGTCAGCCAGACGGTTTCGTGCTCCAGTCGGACTTCGATTTTCGTCCGCCCGTCCTCAGCCGAATAGACAAGGAACTGGCCTTTGGCTGGAGGATTGGGATCTTTTGAAACGCTCATGTTTCCAGAATCTCCGCGACGTTGCCAGCGATGGTCGCCTCCAATTCCCGCGCGGCGGCGTTGAGGGTTTCGAGTTCCTCGTTCAGTTCCTCGATCTGCTCCTTGAAGTCTTCATCGCTGACTGCTTCGCCTGGAGCGACACCGACGTAGCGACCTGGGTTGAGCGACCACCCTTGTCTTTCAATTTCTTTGATCGTGGCAACCTTGCAGAGGCCGGGAACGTCACGGAATTTTAGATTTTCGATTTTGGATTTTGGATTGGGGGCAAAAACTTCGAGCAACTTGGCTTTCCCTTCGTCGCCGCCGAGAGTGAAATCAGGCTTCTCGTCGCGGTATAAACGGACGATGTTTGCGAGAAAGCTGATCTGGCCATCGGTCCAGTCACGGTGGGCGCGATCGAGTTGCCGGTAGATGTGGCGGGCATCGATGAAGAGAACTTTTTCGGCGCGGGGAGTGCCGTGCTTACCTTTGTCTAGGAAATAAAGAGTGCACGGGAGCGTGACGGTGTAAAAAAAATTAGGTCCGACGGCGACCATCGCATCAACTGCGTGCGCTTCGATCAATTGTTTTCGCAGCTCTTGCTCGGAGGCGCGGGCGTCAGACGCGGAGTTGGCCATGACAAAGCCAGCGCGGCCTTTTTTGTTGAGCGCCGAATAGAAAAGCTGAATCCAAAGATAATTGCCATTGTCCGTGCGGGGCAGACCAAAGGGATAGCGTCGTCCTTTTCCTACTGAATCTTTGAGCCGATCCTTATCGACGGCGTTTACGTTGAATGGCGGATTTGCGAGGACGAAGTCGAAGTTGCCGGTCGCCTCGTGCTCGTCGTCATAGTAAGAGTTCGCCTCGCGGATATCGCCCTCTAGACCGTGGACGGCAAGGTTCATGCGAGACAGAGCCACGGTAGCACCGACCTTCTCCTGACCGTGGATGGCTAGTTCGGACGATGGATTTTTCTTGTGCGCCTGTACGAAACGCGCGCTCTGCACGAACATGCCGCCGGAGCCGGAGGCTAGATCGAGCAGACGGCCATGGAAAGGTTCGATGATCTCGACGATCAGGCGGACGATGCTGCTCGGCGTGAAGAACTCGCCGCCCTTTTGCCCTTCTGTCCGGGCGAACTCGCCGAGGAAATATTCGTAGATCCTTCCGAAGGCATCGTATTCGAGCGTCGCCGGAATCTCGGAGACTTTTTTCAGCAGTTCCTTGAGCAAAGTGCTGTTGAAAATCTGATACGTGCGCGGCGACACGCCGGCGAGCTGCGGATTGTGCTTCTCGATGTCTCCCATTGCCTCGTTGATCTTCTGCCCGACATTACTGCCCTCCGGTAACCCGAGCAGTTGGTCGAAGCGGGCATTGGGAGTGAGATACACGACACCTTGGGCGTGGTATGCACCGGGATCGTCAATGCGTGACGATGCCCGCCGCCCCGACGCCCGGCCCTTTTCGAGTTCGGCCCGGCGCTTGGTGAAACGCGCTTCGGCAAAACGAAGGAAGATGAGCCCGAGAACCGGCGTCGAATACTGCGCCGACGTGAGCCCGGAGTTAGCGCGGAGCTGATCCGCCGCCGCCCAGAGTCTATCTTCCAGGGTGGTAGTTGCCGCGTTTTTCTCTGATGGTGCAATCCATTGCATAACTAATTTCCACCTACCATAAGATCACATCCGTTTTCAGCTAACATCCCATCCGTGGTTTCGCTCAGTCGGTCTCCAAAGCTGAGCCTGGCTTGCCTTTAGAAACCAACCTCCAAGGGCTTTGAATTTTTGGGATTTTACGCCTATTGGCGGGGAAATGACAAGGCGCGGGCGCTGAGCGTGCTCGCGTTGTGGGTCGTGAATCGGGACGGGTATACCGGGGCAACTGCCGACCACCGTCGGGCGACGGCGACCTCGGAGAAAATCAGCTCTTCAACAGCGCGGGTTCGCGGCGCGGGCATAGGTGCGCACCAGCCAGAACATGATGTGGAACAGTTCTTTCGCCGCCGTCAGCGCGTCGAATTGCCGCACCGGCTTGTGACTATGCACAGCGAGATTTCCCAGGTCTTTGACGACTTTGATTTTTGCGAAGATGGCCGGGCCGACGGCGATCCGAAAGGACGGCGCGTGAATTAGAGCGCTGAGGTGGTCTTGATAGGGAAGCTTTAGAGCGGCGTCATGTTTGTAGAGCCAATGAACCGCCAGTTCCAACGCCCGCCGCGCATGGAAGCAAGAGCTCCGCGAGTCCGGATAAACCAGCGACTCCGCCTTCGTTGCCGCGTCGAATAACATCGGCCATTCGTCGCGAAGAAACTCGAATTGTGAGCCGGGACCCGCCATTTCGCAATCCTAAGATGATAGGAATCCGTGTACCTTTGTTCTCGGCATTTCTTTTACCCGCTTGAAGAATTCGCTTTCGGTAATTTGCGCTGGCCAATCCAAGTTGATGGCGATGATAAAGTCCAATTTATCGGCCGCTTGTTTGATCTCGATGGCCTGTAACTCGGCTAGATAAGATAAATCGCGTATCAACGCCTTTCGAAGGTTTTTTACATGATAGAGTCCAACAGTTTGTTTGATGAATTCAGCGCCCTTCTGACTTCCATGATCCAAAAGCCGTTGCAGCAACTGCACATGCCGATCCGACATAACCCGCTTACGCGGCGAGCGCAGCCGGCCGAATAGATCCGTCATTGTGTTTCGATAAAGCGCCTTGGCAACATGGAGACGGATCTCCGAAAACAGCCTATTGCATTGCTTCTCGATTCCCTTGAGAGCGAATTTGAGAAACGGCGTCAGATCGTGACTTAGCGCACGCGTTTCGGCAAGAGCGTTCAGATAACCGGTCTTCTCCTCGTAATAGTAGTTCGACATGGCGATGAACAGCGTATCGCGCAGGCCGACGCGCTGGAGCATCAATGCTTCCAGGGCGCGCGCCGTCCGGCCGTTGCCGTCCAGAAAAGGATGCATCGCGGCAAAGTGGTAGTGGAGCGCCAGCGCCTGAATCAGTGGATCGTGATCACGAAAAATCGTCCGCGTCGCTTGGCACAACTGGCGCAACGCGGCTTCGCAATCATCTCCACCTTCGACGCCTCGATGACGCGGTGTGCCGAAGGTCACGTTATCACCGTGTCCTCTAGGCCGCCCGGGAGGACAATGGTCGTCGTCGCAACCGGAGACGATGCGGCGATGGATCTCACAAATCAACGACTCGTCGATCGGCCGATCCGTTTCAAGTTTGGCAATCCAACGATAAGTCGCCAACGCGCAAGCCGCTTGGCGCTGCGATCGAGTCTCAAGTTGTTGCGGCGTCTCCCGCATCGCAGCGTCCAGTTCTCTTTCCGTGAACTCCGCGCCTTCGATCCGCGAAGTCCCAGCGACCTCCCGCTTGAGCTGGATCTGCTGCAGTTGCTCCGCCCAACTGCGCTGATATGGGATCTGCGTTAGCGCCAACATCGCTGCCTTTGCTCCCAGCAATTCGACTTGAACCGCCGCCAAATCAAACCAAATCCACTGCCGGGGCATCTCATACTGGATCGTCATAACCGTATTGTAGCGCAGTTCATTTCCGAGAGGAATGCCTTAAAACGCCTAAGAGAATCATTATATATCGATTAGTTACGAATACCTCGCGCGCTGTCGCATTAGTTTCATTTCCCACTTCATTTCCACGTCATTTCTGTTAGACGCTTCGTGACCCCGGCGAAGGCCGGGGTCCAGTCTGTCCGACCGTTTGCATCGCAGCACCCTAAGATTAGCGCTACCGTCATCTGAACGGCGCCATTGGGAAAAATGAATAAAAGAGAGACAACCTGGATTCCGGCGTGCGCCGGAATGACGGAATCTTGGGAAGTGCGACACTAGAGAGCTCCTCGAAAGGCACGATGCTGCAGCGAGACGAAGAGCGCGTCCAGCTCCGCCAGCAACGCGCACTGCGCCGTCTTCAGCTTTTCCACCGCACCAATTCGACGGGCGAATTCGCGCTGCAACTCGATGGGGGGGAATGGGCATTGGAAGCTCGCACAAACCTGGCCCGCTGAAGTTCTGTTGCGCGGCTTGGCGAGATCGCTTCACCACAATGCCTCGAACGGATGGAGCAGTGAGAACTGCAAGCGCGTAGATTGGCACGAGGGACTCTTTGAATCTCATCGTGATGAAATATGCTCCGGCAAGAGCTTTGAATTTTTAGGATTTTACGCCTATTGCCGGCGTAATGACAAGCAGGAATCGTAGGGGGTGGGCGACGGGAAAGGCAATGTGGGCGGGCGGTGAGCGTGCTCGCGTTGTGGGTCGTGAGCCGCGACGGTTATGCCGGGGCAACTGCCGAGCAAAGTCCTAGCGCGACGACGACCTCGGAGAAAATTCGCTCTTCAACAGCGCGGGTTCGCGGCGCTGGCCACGCCTTGAGACTCACGGCGGCGGACTGCTGCAAACTTGTCCGGCGGTCATGCCGGGATCATTCCAGGCGATTTGACGGTTCTCGGCAGGCGAACGGGGGAGCGAGCCTGGGCAGATCAATAGCGAGCGAGCGGAATTACGCTCCGTGGGGCAGGTGTTCTGAAGATGCTTCATCGGCGGTGCTGCCCCAACTCTCGATGGCGGGTTCGAGCTCCGAGCAAAGCTGATCTTTTCTCCGAGATCTTGACGCGTCGGGTTGCAACTCGAAGGAGAAACCGTTGGGATCGAAGAGGGTGATGGCGGAATGATCGCCGCGCAGATGTTGCAGCAGGGTTTGCCGAATATTGTCCGACTCCCCGATATAAAGGCAGCGAGACGAGTTATGCAGCAGATACACGCCCGACTTCGCCGGTGCGTGCAGGAAGATCGACAGTATATTGAGCGAATAGCTCTTCGTATTCATCCAAACCATCCCCTGCCCCCTTATCCGCGCCCCACGATCCCAAAGAGAAACCATGTTGGCGTTCTCTATCTGTTTTTAGTGTTTCAGGCTGACCGATGCGGCCAGTAAACGATATAGAATAACCAAAAGTCATGCCATGCCTAATTAATCTCCAAATTACTCCAAAAACGACTATATTTTCTAAGCATTGCAGTCGAATTTCCAAATTATTGCAGGATTATCCCTGCAAGGCATGTAGGGTTTTGGCTGCATTTGGCATCTCGTGATGCCGCTGGAACTTTGGACTGCGTCCAGACGGATCGTAGGGCGACTCCTGCACGCGCGAGACAACATCGGCGGGCGGTCAGCGTGCTCGCGCTTCGTGTTTGTTGCTCGTGAATCGGGGTGGGTGTACCGGGGCAACTGGCGAGCAAAGTCCGAGCGCGACGGCGACCTCGGACAAAATTAGCTCTTCAACAACTACGCGTACATCTCGCCGGCATTGGGCACCCGGTTGTCGGCGACCAGAGATATGGAAAGGGGAATACGGCCCACAAACGTAGATACTTACCTTAGAAATGTTGAACAGAACGACTGCAGGAAAATTTATCGCGCCAGGACGCCAAGGCGCAAAGTGACACTCGGTGTCATTTCTCCCCCGTGGAGTTGCGGCCCATTACTCCACGGGGGAGAAATCTGTCTCAGATCCCTCGCATTCGCTCGGGATGACGGGCCGAGAGCACGTCACTTGGCGTGCTTTGCGTCTTTGTGCGAGTCATCTTCTTCCCGATTCCGTAATCCGTAATTCAGCTGAACAATTCCAAATATTTTTGGCTAGCACTTCATGCCAGATCGATTTCCTTCGGACATCCCTCCAGTGGCAAGCAGCTCACTTTTGAAACGAGAGTACCGGTATACTGCAACCAGTTGATGGGCAGCGTGGATCACATGAGCCCAAAGAAAGATTGATCTGGAAAACCATTTACGATATAAGGTCAGCGCCGAATTCGAAAACTCAAAAGGAGGCAATACGATGGAAAGAAAAAAAGCCAGTGATTTTGATCCGGAGCTGCTCGGTCTTTTTCACAAATACGTTCACGGCGGCATCAACCGGCGCGAGTTTTTGGATGGCGCCGCCAAGTTCGCCGTTGGCGGCCTGACGGCGACGGCATTGTGGGACATGCTACGCCCCAACTACGCTCTAGCGCAGCAAGTAGCCAAGGACGATAAGGGCATCAAGGCCGACTATACGATGTATCCTTCGCCAAAGGGCAACTCGTCGAATGGCCAGATGCGCGGACTGCTCGCCCGCCCGGCCAGCGGCAATAAATTTCCCGCGGTCGTGGTGATTCATGAAAACCGCGGCCTCAATCCGTATATCGAGGATGTCGCGCGGCGCCTGGCGGTCGCCGGCTACATGGCCGTGGCACCGGACGCGATTTGGCCTCTCGGCGGTTATCCGAGCGTGGACAAGTACGGCGCCGAGGCCGATGAAAAGGGCGCTCAGATGCACAAACAGCTCGACGAGGCCAAAATCACCGAAGACTTCGTCGCCGCGGCGGAGTTTCTATTGAAGCATCCGCAGTCCACCGGTAAACTCGGCGCGGTGGGCTTCTGCATAGGCGGTGCTCGAGTCAATAGGTTAGCGGTTCGGCTGCCGCAGCTTGCCGCCGGTGTTCCTTTCTATGGTGACGCGCCCGCGGTTAATGAAGTGCCAAAGATCAAGGCCGCACTCTTGCTAAACTTTGCCGAAAAGGATCCCCGCATCAACGGCAGGTGGCCCGAATACGAAGCCGCCCTCAAGGCGAACGGCGTCAAGTACGAGGCATATGTGTATCCCAAGACGATTCACGGCTTCCACAACGACACGACGCCGCGTTACGACGAAGCCGCAGCCAAACTTGCCTGGCAACGCACCATCGATCACTTCAACAAGACGTTGAAATCGTAGGTTTCAATGGATCTACGAAACCGGCAGAAGTAGAAGATTCGCACCAAGCGCTTACTTACCCGACTGGACCCGCCGCGCGTCGGAAACAACTGCGCGGTCGGGTCCAGTCGGCGACTTCGAGGCGAAGAAGCTGAGATTTGTCTTTTCGTCCGGTCCTAGGACGCGACCCTCAAAACACTTTCGCTGCTACGGCACCAGCACCTGCTTCAGTTTCGCCACGAAGGCTGGTTCGATCTTGTACAAGCCTTGAACAATGGCGTCGACCTCCTCGCCCGAAACATACTCGATCTCCAGTTTGGCTTTCTTCGCTTCGGCGAGCAGCTCGGGATCTTTCAACGTATCGGCGAACGCCTTGCGCAGTAATTGCACCCGCGCCTTGGGCGTGCCCGGCGCTAAGAAGTAAGGACGGGTGATCACCGCCGTGTCGTGCACGCCATATTTGAGAAGCCGCCGCGCCTCTTCGGTCTTGGCATAGTCAATGGCCAAAGGGACGTTGGGCAGGTCCGGATGTTTTTTCGGCATCGCTTGAACAACGATGTTCACGTCGCCCGACTCGATAGCCTTGCGCCATGTCGTTTTGAGCGACTCCCAGGCGATGCAGACGCCGGCGAGCTCGCCGCTCTCCGCGGCGAGACGAATATCCGCGGTCCCCTTGTAGCCGTCAATGACTCTGATCGGAAGACGGAGCGCCGCTTGCAGCGTGCGCGCGACATCCGACGCGGTTCCCCCGGGCCCGACGCCGCCGAACTTGACCGGCTCCTTGGCCGCGAACCATTTCTCCACGGAGGTCACGCCGCTCGCCTTGGTGATGCCGCAGGCCACGTGATCCGAGCCGGGAACCCCCAGGTATTCGAATTTCTTGCCGTCGAATTCGATCCCTTTGGCGCCCATGATTTGCTGGAGGAAAAGCCCGCCGATGTTGTTGCCGATGATGAGACCGTCCGGTTTGGCTTGCAAGTACATGAAGTTGGCGTGAATGATGCCGCCGGCGCCGGTCATGTTTTCCACGACGATGGCCGGATTGCCGGGAATATGCTTGCTCAAATGGCGCGCGATGGTGCGCGAGTAGGTGTCGAAACCGCCGCCGGCCGAAAAGGCCACGATCAATCGAATCGTCTTGCCTTTGTAGAAGCCGTCGTCAGCGGAGGCCGCACGCCCAAGTTCTACATACGAAACGGCCGCCAAGGCCAAAACCAATACGCCCATAAGTTGCTTTAGCATCGCAACCTCCAAAGTTTCAGAAATTTCCCGCCCATCACGCCAATATTGCCTGCTACGGCTGCGGATATTTTTTGTAGATCGCATCGGTCTTCGCCGCCATGATGAAATCGTTCTTGTGCAGGTTCCCGATCTTGTGCGTCCACCAGGTCACGGCGACTTTACCCCACTCAGTCGTGATGCGGGGATGATGGCCCTCCTCCTCGGCGGCGGCGCCGACGGCGTCGGTAAAAGAGATGGCATCCTTGAAGTCCTTGAATTTGAAGTTTCGGCCCAACTTGGGGATACCATCTTCAACGATGATCTGCCAATCGGCAACCTTGGGCTGAAGCTCTTTGATCTCCTCCGGCGTCACCGACGGCGCGCCGACCCGACAGGCCTCGCATTTTTGTTCGGTTAAGTCTTCCATTATGAGGTGTCCTCCGTTTAGCAGATAAGGATAATCGCATTTAACCGCAAAGAACGCATAGAACGCAAAAATGTCGGGCGGGATTTTAAACCCGTTCCCACTTTGCGACCTTTGCGTTCTTTGCGCTTAATAATTTTCCTCTTCCTTCATGTGCTCCGTGGGCTTCGTTGAGCTTACAGCTTCGGCATCACCTCCGCTGCAAACTGCTCCATCGCCGCCTTCACCAGTTGGTGCGGCACAGTACCGATGTTGAACCACGCGAGCAGGTTTGTCGCGCCGGTCTTTTGCGTCAATTCTCTAATTCTCTCGACGGCGAGCCTGGAATCGCCGATGACGGCATGTTTATCGCAAATCGTTTCAAAAGACACCTGCGCCCCAGCCGCCGTGCGCAGGCGCGAGGGCAACTCCACACCGCGCCGCGTAAGCCACCCGGTGTAGTCCAGGCGCATGTCATTGATGGTCTTGAAATAGCTCATGACGCCGGCCTCGCAGCGCGCCTTCGCCGCAGCCGTCGTCGCCGCTAAATGCATGGGAATCAGCAAGCCTATCTCGCGCGTTTTGGAATCATGGCCATGCTTTTTCAGCCCGTCCCAATAGGCGCCGGCATACTCGACCACCTGTTCGGGCGTGCGCGTGTGAATCGGCAGAAACAAATTCACTCCCAGGCGCGCGCCGACCTCCAGGCCGTCGAGGGAGCTGGTCGCCATCCAAAACGGCGGCAGCGGCCGCTGAATCGGTTTGGGATTGACGATCACTTCAGGAATGTCGAAAAATTTTCCTTTGAACGTAAGCGTGTCTTCGGACCAGGCCTTGCGAATCACTGCCAGTCCCTCGGCCATGATCTCGTGGGTTGATTTGTGATCCGCGCCGAAGCATTCGTAGGCCCGGCTATGTGGATGACCGCCGCCGGCGGCGAACTCCATGCGCCCGCCGCTGACCAAATCCAACATCGCCGCCTGTTCGGCCAAACTCACCGGATGATGCACCGGCAACGTGTTGACCGCAACGCCGAGGCGGAGATTCCTGGTTCTCTGCGCCGCCGCCCCGAGAACGACATAGGGCGCCGAGAGCAGCGAAAATTTCGGCTGGCAATGGATTTCCGCTATCCAGAATGTGTTGAAGCCGAGGCGGTCCGCCAATTCGGTTTGGTCCAGAAACTCCTCTAGCCGAGCCGCCGGCGAAGATCCTTCAGGGCACTGGATTTCAGTAAAGAGACTGCATTTCACGGCTGCTTCCCGTCTGTCATTTCCGATGATTGACTTAGAAATTCGTGTCGGATCGAAGCCGACGAATAGCATTCCCTCTCCACCACGTCCTCGTGGGGGAGAGGGCTAGGGTGAGGGGGCATCCGTCGAGGGGGCAACCCACGCGAGCCCTCACCCCTGCCCTCTCCCGCAAAGCGGGCGAGGGTGATCTCGCTTGTCTCCCTTGGAGACATGGCGCAACATACTTCGCCTGAAGGCAAGGGTTTTTAACCATTCCCGAGAGAGAGATTGATCGAAAAAGTTCGAGACACGCCGCTACTGAGCGTTCTCAATAGCCGAGCGCACAGGCGACCCGGCGCGGATCGGCGCCGCCGAGCCAACAACCGTTCTCACGATCTCTCACGATCACCTTGGCGCTGCCGAAGGACCAGCGGTCGACGACGGCCACCTCGTGCCCTTTTTTGCGCAAGCCATCGAGGGTCGCCGAGTCGAAACCTTCTTCCATGCGCAGCGCTTCGGGCAGTTGATCTCGCGGCGGCGTGCCCGGCTGGTGGCTCCAGCGCGGCGCTTCCACAGCGCTCTGCGGGTCCATCTGCAAGTCGACCAGGTCGTGAATGATCTGGAAATTAGTCTGCGGCTGATCGTCGGCTCCCGGACTGCCGCCAACCGCGAACACTTCACCGGCTTTGAACAGCATGTAGGCGTTCAAGGTATGGGCCGGCCGTTTTCCCGGCTTGAGCGCATTCGCTTTGCCAGGATCGAGGCCAAAGCTGCACAGCCGGTTGTTCAATATCACGCCGGTATCGCCGGCGATGACGCGCGACCCGAAGGGCGCGAAGACGCTCTGGATGAACGAGATCGCGTTGCCGTCGCGGTCCGCGGCGCAGAGGTAAGTCGTGTCGCTGCTCTGGTTGGCCGCCGCCGCTTGCGGGCGTTTCATGATCTCGCCGACGAGCGCTCGCCGCTTCGCCGCATGTTCCTTGGAGATCAGCATGGCGATCTTGGGATCGCCGAATTTGGGATCTTCGAGATAACGGATGCGGTCTTCGAAAGCGAGTTTCTTCGCCGCCACTTGATAGTGAATCATTTCGGCGCGGCTCATACCGCCGTCGTGAAACGGCCAGGCCTCGGCGATGTTGAGCATTTCCAAAACCATAAAGCCCTGAGACACCGGCGGCTGCTCATAGACCAGAGTATCCCGATAAGGCGAGCTGAGCGGAGCGAGCCATTGGCAAACGACCGGCTGCAAATCCTCTTGAGCGAGAATACCCCCCTCCGCTTTGATCGTCGCGCAGATTTTCTCGGCGACTTCGCCGGCATAAAATCCGTCCCGTCCCTTGAGCGCGATCTTTTCCAAGACATCGCCGAGCCCTCTTTGCACCAGCAGCTTGCCTGGTTCGGGAGCGCCGAGAGGTTTCCGGAAACAGCGATCCACCCAAGGAAATTCCGCGCTGAGCTCATCGACGGTTTCGGCGAACTCCTGAGAAATTGGAAACCCCTCGCGCGCGACATGCAGCGCGTCCACCACGAGCCGAGTTGAATCCTTGGTGCCGTATCTCTTATGCAGCTCCAACCATCCATCCACCGCGCCGGGCACGGCGACGCTAAGCGGCCCCGAGGTCGGCACGCCATTGAGCCCGCGCTCGCGAAAATAATCGATACTCGCCTTGGCCGGCGCCGGGCCGCTGGAATTCAGCGCCTCGACCTTTCCCGTCTTCTTCATATAGACCAAAGCGAACAGGTCTCCGCCGGGCCCGCTCGCCTCCGGCTTTACCACCGCCATGACGAACGCGGCGGCCAGAGCGGCGTCCACCGCGTTGCCGCCTTCTTGAAGAACTCTTACGCCGGCGAGGGATGCCAGCGCATGCCCGGATGAAACCATGCCGTTGCGACTCATCATGACGGGTCTTGCCGCCTTCGCGAAGTTCATACCGCTCCTATTCCAAGAATCCGCGCCGCGTTGCCGCCGAGGATCTTTTCCTTTTCCGCCGCGTTGAGTTCTAGACCGTCGATCGCCTTGAGGCTGTTCTTGACCAACAAGCAGCCTTCCTCCGGACCGTAGGGATAATTGGTGCCCAATACCATCCGCTCGGCGCCGAAGAAATCTCTTACGCAGCGCAGCGTGGAGGCAGGATGGTCCGCCGTATCGACATAGAACCGTCGAAACGAATCCAGGGGATTTTCCTTAAGGCCGTAACGCTGGCGGATTTCCTCGGTGCGTCCGCTGTAGATATTGATCGCCCGCTGGGCGAAAAACGCCAGCACGCCGCCGACATCGGCGACGACAAAGTTGATCTCGGGAAATCTTTCAAGCACGCGGCCGTAAACCAGCCGGGTCATCGCCACCGTGCTGTCGAAAGCCCAACCGAAGATCAGCGTCGGCATGATGTCAATGCCCGTCGCCTCGGTGGCCAGCGGCGCGGTCGGATGAATGTAAACGGGCAGTTTATATTTCGCCAGCCGCTCGTAGATCGGAAACAACTCCTCGCGGTCCAAAGCCTGGCCATTCAAATTCGCGAAGCAACCGAACCCTTTCAGCCCCAGCTCGTTGACCGAGCGCTCCAGCTCATCGAGCGAGGCTTCGATGTCGCAGGTCGGCAGGGTGAAAAAGCCGATGAAGCGCTTGGGATGCCGGCGCGCGATCCCGGCGATGGCGTCGTTGGCGATCCGCGCAATTTTGATCGCGCCGTCCCCTTCAAAGCGGTCCGCGCCCGGGGCCGGAATGGTCAGCACGTGGACGTCGACGCCCAGGCGGTCCATATGCTCCAGCCGGCGTTCGATGTTTTGACCCTGAAAGGTCGCCGTGTTGATCCGGCATTTAAGCTTTTTGTCATAGAAATAGTTCATGCCGCTGTACGGATCGGGCTCTTCGAGAATCACGGCGCCGTCCAGCCGCTTCATCTCGTCGAGGTACGACGGCGGGAAAATATGCGCTTGAAAGTCGATGATCATGGATGAATGCAGTTCAATGTTCCAGGTTCAAGGTTCAATAGCTTCGCCTGTTCCGAGTTCAACGGGAGTTCAAGGTTCAAGGTTGAGCCCGGAACTCGGACCCTTGAACATTGAACATTGAACCTTGAACGGCTTTGGTTTCCTCACAGTCCGTACAGCGCCCGGGCGTTGTCGTCGAGGATTTTGTTGACGACGTGGGGCGGCACGGCGCCGTCCTCTTTGAGTTTTCGCAGCGCCAGGATTTCGGACGAGGTATCATTGTGGCCGTAATCCGTGCCGATCACCAGCATGTCGTCTCCCGCGTATTTAAGCACGTAGGGCAGATCGTCGTCGGTCTGGCAGGCGACCCAGATTTTGTTTTTGCGCAGGACCGCGCTTTTGTCCACCGCCCTGCCCTGGCGCTCGAAGCGCCGGGCGAAATCGTGAATCGCGTAAGGCACCCATTGCGAGCTGACTTCGATGAATCCCCATTTCGTGCTGGGAAATTTTTCCGGAACACAGTTGAAGATCAGCGAGTGAAAGGAACCGACCACGGCGAGCTTGAATTTGTTGAAACCGCACTCGTCGAGGAAGTATTCATGCACCGCGAAGCTGCCGGTGGCGGAGTGAACGCAGACCGGCAGGCCGAGCCGGCCCGCTTCTTCGTACAGCGGGAAAAAATAGGAGTCGCTCACCCGCTTGTCGCCCTCCAGGCCGCGCATGAAGATGGCGCAGGCGCCGTTCTCCTTGGCGAGGCGCGCCTCGGCCAGCGCCTTGTCCATGGAGAGCAGCGGCAACACCGCCACCCAGCGCAGCCGCTCGGGCGCATGCTTCCAGATGTCGATCAGCCAGCGGTTGTAGCTCCGCGTCACCGCCAACTCGACCTCGGGACGGCGCGTGAAGGGACGCAAAAAAATGGTCGGGTAGAGCACTTGAACGTCGACGCCGAGCTCGTCCATGTGCTTGAGGCGCGCTTGGATATCGTCCATCTCGCGGCTTTCCTTGGGCGTCTCGTGGCCGACGTTGCGCGCCTTGCCGATAGTGGTTCCGTCCACGAGCCAGGATTCGCCGCCGGATGTCGCATCGCCGGGTGTCGCCACGATGCGCGGTCGCATCGAGCGCTCCGCTTCCAGCATGTACTCCCAGGTGCGCTCGGTTTCCAAAACATGGGCATCGGCATCGATGATCGCCATCCGCCTATCCTCCCGACCGCGTTTTCGTTACTGCCGGCCTGAGACCGGCGCGCTCCGTCTTGGAGCCCACCGAGCTGTTACAACCTTGACAGGTGTAGTCGTAAAGCTCGCCGTTCGGCAGCACCAAGAGCAAGCGCTCCCTCACCGGCATCGCTTTGCCGCACTTGTTGCAATAAAGCAGCGCCGCGTTGAATTGATCGAAAGACCGCTCCATCGCCGACCCGCTACGCCTTGTGCTCGCCCTCCTGCTCGGCAGCCTTGCGCGCCTTGGCTTCTTTGATGACTTTCTCGGACAGGTGCGGCGGCACTTCTTCGTAGTGGGAAAACTCCATCTGGAATTCTCCCCGGCCGCTGGTGATCGAGCGCAGGTCGGGCGCGTACTTCAGCACCTCCGCCATGGGCACTCTGGATTTGATCACCTGGCTGTGTCCCTTGGTGTCCATGCCCAGCACCTTGCCGCGCCGGCTGTTTAAATCGCCGATCACGTCGCCCATGCACTCGTCGGGCACGGTGACTTCCATATTCATGATCGGCTCGAGCAGCACCGGCTTCGCCTTTTCGACGGCGTTCTTGAAACCCAGCGAGCCGGCGATCTTAAAGGCCATGTCGGAGGAATCGACATCGTGGTAGGAGCCGTCGTAGAGCGTCACGCGCACGTCCACCATCTGGTAGCCAGCCAGGTGACCGCTAGCCATCGCTTCACGCACGCCCTTTTCCACCGCCGGGATGTAGTTGCGCGGGATTGCGCCGCCGACGACCTCGTCGACGAATTCGAACCCCGCGCCGTGGGGTCGCGGCTCGACCTTGATCCAGGTGTCGCCGTACTGTCCCCGGCCGCCGGTCTGTTTCTTAAGCCTTCCCTGGGCGCTGGCGCTGCCCCGAATGGTTTCCTTGTAGGGCACCTTGGGCGCCTTGAGAACGACCTCAGCGCCGTATTTGCGTTTGAGTTTTTCGACAATGATCTCGATATGCTGCTGCCCCATGCCGGAAAGAATAAAATCCCGCGTCTCCTCGTCGCGATGCAGCTCGATGGTCTGGTCCTCTTCCATCATCCGGTGCAGACCCTGGGGGACTTTCTCTTCATCGGCCTTGGTCTTGGGCTCCAGCGCGAAAGAGATCACCGGGGCGAAGCGCGCCGGGCCGTCGTACTGAATCGGCGCCCGTTCATCGCACAGCGTATCGCCGGTGGTAACCTCTTTGAGTTTGGCCGCCGCCACGATCTCGCCGGCCGAAGCTTCCTTGACTCCATCCTGCTTCTTGCCCTCCAGGCGGAACATATGGCCGATCTTCTCCTTGGCTTGCTTGTTCGGAACGTAGCACGTCATATCCGACGCGATCTTTCCGGAAACGACGCGCATCACCGAGAGTTTTCCGGCGAAGGGATCGCTGATGGTTTTAAACACGTAGGCCGAGAAAGGCGCCGACGGGTCTTGAGGCCGCTTCTCGGCTTCGCCGGTGACTGGGTTCTTGCCCTCCATTTCGCCCTCTTCCGCGGGCGCCGGCAAGTAATCGGCAATGGCGTCCAGTAATTGCGCGATGCCGATCTGGCGGGTGGCGGAACCGTAAAGGATCGGAAAGAGTTTTCCCTGGCGCGTGCCCTCGCGCAGGGCTTTTTTCACTTCCTCCAAGGAGAGCTCTTTGCCGTCGAGATATTTTTCCAACAACTCGTCGTCGATCTCCGAAACGTTTTCCAACAACTGCTGGCGCGCCCCAGCCGCGGCATTTTTCAAATCACCGGGGATTTCGCTCTCGGCGAACTTACCGCTGTCGCCTTCGTAGATATAAGCCTTCATCGCCAGCAGATCGACGACTCCCTTGAAGCCGGCTTCGACGCCGAGGGGCAGTTGGAGATAGACTCCCTTGGCTTCGAGGGTTTGCAGCATCGCGTCGATACGCTCGGACGCGTTGTCCTGTTCGTGGTCCATTTTGGCGGCAAAGAGCAGGCGGCTGATCCGGTTCTCATTGGCTCTGGCCCATAGGCGCTCCGATTCCACGCGCAAGCCGACCGATGGATTGAGCACAAAAACCGCGCTGCCGAAAGCGCGCATGCAATTGATCGAGTCGGCCAAAAACGCCGCGTAACCCGGCGTATCGATCAGACTTAAGGCATGTTTTTTCCACGACAAGGAGTGAAACGCCGTCGAGATCGAAACATGATGCTTGATCTCTTCCGGCTCATAATCCAGTACCGTGGTGCCGTCCTGCACCCGCCCGAGCCGTTGGCTCGCCCCGGCGGCAAACAACATCGCTTCGCCCAGAGAAGTTTTTCCCGAGCCTCCCTGACCCAGAATACCGACGTTACGAAGTTTGTCGAGTTCCGCTGCAGCCATAGTTATGGAATCCCTCCTTGTGCTATTTCTGCGCTCTTGCTTTTACTTCCTGAAGTGAATTTCTGTCATAAATGATCCGGAGCCCTTCAAGCGTCAAGAATTCGTCCACTGCATCGATGCTTGAGCACTCGGAAGCGATGAGCGGCGCCAAACCACCGGTGGCTATGACCTTGGCGGGCGCGCCGATTTCTTTTTGCATCCGCCGCACGATGCCGTCGACCAGACCGACGTAGCCGAAGAAAATACCCGACTGAATCGATTGCACCGTGTTGCGGCCGACGACTTCATTCGGCCTGACAATCTCGACGCGGGGCAGTTTCGAGGCGCGTTGAAACAACGCCTCCACTGCGATGGAAAGCCCCGGCGCGATCGCGCCGCCGACGTATTCTCCCTTTTTCGAAATATGATCGACAGTGGTCGCCGTGCCGAAATCGACGACGATGCAGGCATCGCGGTATTTTTCATACGCCGCGACGCCGTTGACGATGCGGTCGGCGCCGACATCCTTGGGACTGTCGTAAAGAATGGGCATGCCGGTTTTGATGCCGGGCCCGACCATCAGCGGCTCGACGTGGAAAACCTTGAGCGCGAGCTCATGGGCCATGCTCATCATCGGCGGCACGACGCAGGAAACGATGAGCGCGCGGATCTGGTCGCAGCGAAACCCCTTCGCCGCGATCAGCTGAGAGATGGTGACGCCGTATTCGTCGGCGGTTTGCTCCGCCTGGGTCCGCAGCCGCCAGTGGGTGATCAACCGGCGCTTCTCGTAAAGCCCGAGAACGATGTTGGTATTGCCGATGTCGATCGCGAGCAGCATATATCTAAGTTCAAGCGCCTAGAGGAATAACGTCTCCGGCGAGCACCCGGCGTAACACGCCGTCTTCGGCTTCGAGGAGCAGCGCGCCGTCCCCGTCGATCCCCGTTGCCGTGCCGCTGATAACTTCGTCGACCATCTCTACCCGGACCCGCCTGCCACGCAAAGCGAAATAGGCTTCCCAGCGGGGCGCGATGGCGTCGAATCCGAGGTCTTCGAGAATTCCATAGCATCTGTCGAGGTCTTGAATCAATCGCCGGAGGAAATTCTCCCGGCTGAAGCTTTTGCGGCCGACTTCCATCAACGAAGTGGCCCGATCCCGTATAGTTTCCGGCATCCGTTCGCGAGGAAAGTTGAGATTGACACCGATGCCTAGGATCACGAACTCGATGCGCTTGGCGTCGCAGGACGATTCCGTCAAGATTCCCGCCAGCTTCTTGCCGCGGATCAGTATATCGTTGGGCCATTTGATCGCCGGCGGTTCAGCAACGAACGCTGCCACCGTGTCCGCCAAGGCGACCGCCGCCATCAGAGTAATTTGCGGTGCATGAGCCGGCGCAAGCGCGGGTCGGAGTACGAGCGAACAATAAAGATTGCTGAAGGGCGGCGAAACCCAGTTCCGGCCCAACCGGCCGCGGCCGTCGGATTGATACTCGGCGATCACCACCTCGCCTTCGGGCGCGCCCGCCTCGGCGAGGCGCCGGGCGTAGCTGTTGGTGGAATCGATCTCCTGGAAGTAGTGAAACTTGGTGCCAAGGCGCTTGGTTCCAAGCGCGCCATCGATGACGTCCAGGCTCAGCGGGTTATTCTCAACCGGCGCCGCCGGTTTTCTGTCGGGATTCTTAGACATTCATCGTGATCTTCATGTTAAAATCGACCACCGGCGCCGAGTGCGTGAGCGCGCCTGAGGAAATAAAGTCGACTCCCGTCTCGGCCACTTGCCGAATAGTCTCCAGGGTAATGCCGCCAGAAGCTTCCACCCAGGCCCGTTTATTGATCAAACGCACCGCCTCGGCCATCTGCGCCAACGTCATGTTATCGAGCATGATGACGTCGGCGCCCGCGTCGATCGCCTCCTGAACCTGCTTGAGACTGCCGGCTTCGACTTCCACTTTGGCCATGAACGGCGCATGGCGGCGCACCGCGTTGACCGCCTCGGCAATCGAACCGGTCGCTTCGATATGGTTATCCTTGACCAGAGCGGCGTCGTACAAACCAATACGGTGATTCATCCCGCCGCCCATGCGAACCGCGTACTTTTCCAGAGTGCGCAGCCCCGGCGTGGTTTTTCTCGTGTCAAGCACCTTGCAGGGAAACTTTTTGACCGCCTCCACGTACTTACGCGTCAGAGTCGCCGTTCCGGACAGCCGTTGGAGAAAGTTAAGCGCCGTCCGTTCGGCGAGCAACAGGGCACGCACCGGCCCCACCGCTTCGGCCACCACCGCGCCGTTTTTCACCTCGGTGCCGTCTTTGGCGAGCAAGTGCACCGCCACCCTGTGATCGATGAAATAAAAGATTCGATCGAGCAGCACCAAGCCCGCCACCACGCCGTCTTTCTTGGCGCGGAAAAGCCCCTTCCCCTGGCATTCCGCTGAGACCGTCGCCATCGTCGCCAAATCGCCCGCGCCGATATCCTCATCCAACGCGTCACGGATCAACCGCTCGATCTGTGGACTGACATGAATATCCATGGACCTCAGTTCCTCTCCGCCCGGCTTTGCTCGATACGCGCCAGACTCAGGTTGAGCGTACGAATTTTTTCCTCATACTGGCCCGCTTTCTCCCGCTCTTTGCGCACGACCTCCTCTTTGGCCTTGCTGATAAAATCGTTGTTCTCCAGCTTTTTTTTTACCCGCGAGAATTCCTCTTCGAATTTTCGTATCTCTTTGGTCAACCTGACTCGTTCCTCGTCCAGATTGATGAGATCGCCAAGGGGCAGATAGATCTCAGTCGTGCCGATCACCGCGGTGGCCACCCCTTGGGGTCGGTCAGCGCCGCTCGAATACTCCGCGGAATCCACCCGCGCCAGCAAGCGCAGGTAAGGCTCCTGAGCCCGAAGCAGCGAAAGCTCTTGTTCCGACCCGCGGAAAATCGCCTTTACTTTTTTCCCCGGTGGACAATTCATTTCGCTCCGCAGATTTCTAATGGCGCGCACCACGCCCATTAAAAATTCCATCTGTTTTTCGATCGCGTCATCGGCCCAGGCCGGATCGAAGCGTGGATACGGCTGCACCATAATACTCGGTCGGCTCTCGCCCAGCGCTTGCCAGATCTCCTCGGTGACAAACGGCATGATCGGATGGAGCAGCAATAGTATCTGTTCTAACAACTCCCGCAGAAGGACCCGGCTCTGCCGCGCTTGCCCGGCGTCGTCGCCGTTGAGCGCGAGCTTGCTCATCTCGATGTACCAGTCGCAGAACTCATGCCAGGTAAACTGGTAGAGAACGTTGGCGTAGTCGTTGAAACGATACCCGTCGATGGCCTCCCGGGCTTCAGCAATAGTCGCCGCCAATCGCGAGCGAATCCAGCGGTCGGCCGAATTGAACTTTTCACCTTCGAACCGATTTTCCATTTTAACGGCCTTGAAATTAGCGCCCGCCAGATTCAATTGCACGAACCGCGCCGCGTTCCACAGCTTGTTGACGAAATTTTGATAGCCCGCGATGCGTTCTTCGGCGAGCCTGATGTCCCGCCCCATGGCCGCCATCGCCGCTAGCGTAAACCGGAATGCGTCGGTGCCGTACTGGTTCATGATGTCCAGGGGATCGATGACGTTGCCCTTCGATTTGGACATCTTCTGTCCCTGTTCGTCGCGCACCAGGGCGTGGATATAGACATCGCGGAAGGGCACGTCACCCATGAATTTGAGCCCCATCATGATCATCCGCGCCACCCAGAAAAAGAGAATATCGAAGCCGGTAACTAGCGTCGAAGTCGGGTAGAAGGCTTTCAAATCTTCGGTTTGCTCCGGCCAGCCCAGAGTCGAGAATGGCCAGAGACCGGAGGAAAACCAGGTGTCTAGGACGTCGGGGTCTTGAACCAATTCTTTTCCGCCGCACTTGGGACAGGACTCGGGCGCGCCACGCGCGACGATCGGATGCGCCTCTTTGCCGAGCAGATATTCGCCGACGCCGGCCTCAATGATATTTGCCGCGTCGCAGCTCTTGCAGTACCAGGCCGGGATCTGGTGGCCCCACCAGATTTGCCGCGAGATGCACCAATCCTTTATGTTCTCCATCCAGGCAAAGAAGGAGTTGCTCCAACCTTCCGGAATGATACGAATCCGTCCCTCGCGCACCACCTGCATCGCAGGCTCGGCCAACGGTTTGATACTAACGAACCATTGCGGCGTCAGATAGGGCTCGACCACGGTTTGGCAGCGGTAGCAGTGCCCGACGGCGTTCCGGTAAGGCTCGGTTTTTTCGAGGTAGCCTCTTTCCTTAAGCTCCGCGACGATGAGCTTGCGCGCTACGAATCGATCTTGCCCGCGATAGCGCTCGATCCATTCGCCTCGTTCTCCGCGAGACAAAAACGCCTCGGCATCGATCTTCGCATCGGCGTCGAAAATGCTGATCTTGTCCAGTCCAAAGCGCTCGCCGATCTCGAAATCGTTGAAGTCGTGTCCCGGCGTGATTTTTAATGCGCCGGTGCCGAATTCCTTGTCGACGTATGAATCCGCCAGCAGCGGAATCACCCGGCCGGCAATCGGTAAACGAACCTTTTTCCCGGCAAATGGGTGATAACGAACGTCTTCGGGGTGAACCGCTACCGCGGTATCGCCGAGCATTGTCTCCGGCCTGGTGGTCGCAACGATCAGGGCCTTGGACGGATCATCCGCCAACGGATAGCGGATATGCCAGAGCTGGCCATCGCTCTCTTCGTGGACCACTTCGATGTCCGCCAGCGCCGTCTTGCAGCGCGGGCACCAATTGATCAGCCTCTCGGCCCGGTAAAGCAGGCCATCCTCCCAAAGCCGGACGAACGCTTCGCGCACCGCGTGGGAAAGGCCCTCGTCCATCGTGAAGCGCTCATGCCGCCAGTCGCAGGAAACCCCCAGAGCTTTCAACTGATGCAGGATCGCGTCGCCCGCTTCCTCCTTCCACGCCCACACCCTTTCGATAAAATTGTCGCGGCCGACCCGAGCCCGCGTCAATCCCTGTTCTGCCAACCTGCGCTCGACAACATTTTGCGTGGCGATTCCCGCGTGGTCCGTTCCGGGAACCCACAGAACCCGGTAACCGTCCATTCGCTTATAACGGCAAAGAATATCCTGGAGCGTGTTGTTGAGCGCGTGCCCCATATGTAAGGAGCCCGTGACGTTGGGCGGCGGGATGACCATGGAAAAATAGGGGCCCGCGCCAGTAGCCGGCGCAAACGCTCCTGAGGCAACCCAATGGCCGTACCATTTACCTTCGACTTCCTTGTGGGAGTATGCTTTCGCTAGTTCCATCGTAGATACTTACCTTGGAAATGTTGAACAGAACGACTCCAGGAAAATTTATCCCGCCAAGGCGCAAAGGCGCAAAGTTTTAAATTCGAATTTCGAAATCTTTCTTGGCGTCTTTGCGTCCCTTCGGCGTCGCTCAGGACATGCTTTGCGGGAGACATGGTTTTTCCGATCTCTTCTTCGTTTCCGAATTTCAAATACCTTTGGTTAGTTTTTCTGTCGCGCTTGCTGGATCTCGCCCTCACTGCCTTCCTCGACAATTTCCAACAGCTCGATGACTTCGGAGTCGCCGGCCGCCGCTGCGGCGCCGCCGTGGTTATCTTCTGCTCTAGAGGAAACGGCCGCCTTGTGGTGCCCCCCGGGCGAACCCGTGGCACCTTCCAGTACGCCCGTGGGGCGGAATCCCGAGCGAGAGTCCCCGGCCAAGGCCGGGGCTCGAGTCGAAGGGTAGCTGGCCGCGGCGTCGCCTTGGTTATCTCTTGCTCTAGAGGAGCCGGTTGTCTTGTCGAGCCGTTTCTCTTTTGAAATTATACCCAAACACTCCGCTAAAGCCGACAGCAAAACATCTTTCTCGATCGGTGCGATTATGGGAATAAGGTTTTCACGTTGTGGCGTTGGTTCATGAGAGGAACCTTGCACCCAAACGGTTGGAACTTTCCAACTCTGGACCGCTCGGATCGCCGCTTCGGCGCCTCCAGCGGATTCACCCAAAGATTTCAAGTCGACGATCACCGCATTGAAATCTCTTAACGCCGAGGACTCAGGAATCGCAGACGCGATCTCAACTTCATAATCCGGGAAGAGCGCGAGCGCGATGGCCTGCTGCAACATCCGATGCGCTTCAACGACGAGAATCTTGCTCATGGCGTTTTGCTTACGGCTTGACCGTTATCTTGACAACTCTCTAGCCCCACGTTACATAAATTAAGGTTTTAGTCGGTTGCGACACCAGCGCGAAAGTGGCGGAATTGGTAGACGCGCAGGATTCAGGATCCTGTGGGGTAATACCCGTAGGGGTTCGACTCCCCTCTTTCGCACCAAAACGGTTACTTTTTAACATACAAACCCGTCTTTCTCTAACGTCCAAAGTTCGCGCCGTTGACTGAAGCGCCGGCGCCAAATCTCCGCCGGCGATCCCTCGTAATTTGTCTCCGGATGGATTCCCGTGAGAAACAGCGGGGTAGCGAGCGGTTCGGTCGTAGCGTTGATTTTGTCAGGTCCAGGAACAGTCAGCAAAAGGCAGTAGATGCAGAGTCGCGGCAAAGAGCAAACTAGAGAGCGTAAATCTTGAAAACCTCGGTCATACCCTTGGGATTGCTTTCTTGCGTGCTTATGTTCGCGGCCTGTTCTAAGGAATCAGATCAATCATCCCCCGCCGCCAAAGATCCTGACTGGCAAAGAGGCAGGGCCGTCTACGTGGCCAACTGCGTCCCCTGCCACAACAACGATCCGGCGAAAGACGGCCCCATCGGCCCCGCCATCAAGGGATCACCTAAAAAATTGCTCCAGGCTCGTGTCCTCCGCAACGGCTATCCCGCCAACTACACGCCCAAACGCCCAACCAAGGTCATGCCGCAGTTCCCGTTTCTGGAACCGGAGATTCCCTATCTTGCGGTCTATCTGCGCGCCGAGTCAGCTCAGCAGTCCGAGCGCTAGCACGTAGAAAACTGCCGAAAGAATAAAACCACTCCACAGCGCGCCCGATACGGAGTCCAGAGGCTTCTTCGTCGCCCCCTGGGTTCCGACCAGCGAGTTGTATTCCAGCGCGGCGAGAATGATGATAACGAGAAGCCAGAACAGCCCTCGGTTGCTGCTCTGACCAACCAGAGAAGTATAGTGGCCGGCAGCCCCCATAAAAAAGAGCATGGGGATCGAGAAAACCACGTTGGTCCGCGAGGTAAGCGCCGCACGGCGCCCGGCCCCGGCCGCCGCGGGAAGCGCCTGCCCACCCCCGGCGACTTGATTGGCGGACGCGATGACGATCTGCTGTTTGGGCCAGATGACCAACCAGACGTTCAAAAACATCATCGTTCCGATCAGCCCACCCACCGAGATCGCCACGCCATAGGTGGAGCTGTAAAACTGGCCGCCCCCCCCTCTCCTGCCCATTTCCATAATATAGATGAGAATGCCGGCCAAAAAAGTAAACATCGCTGCCCAGCGAAACCACCAAAGAGCGCGCGGTACTAGCTTTTGAATCGCTCCCGTACGCACGCCGGCTTCGGTCTCGGCGAAAAACGGCGTCTGCACAAAATTGAAATAGTAAAGAATTCCGATCCAGGTGACACCCGCCAGAAAATGAATCCAGCGCAGAAAAAACAATGTGACTTCCATACTCTCCCCTCCTTGCTCCCCTGAACCCACAGGCTCAAGGCAAACTGTGATTTAAATCTGCTTATAATCGGGTCAGTTCATTCTTGTCAAGGCAAATCCTCGCAGGACCTCCACGAATGATATTGCAAAATCTGCCGGGGTCGATGGCTACGCTTCATGCTCAGGGCGGCGGCACAGGCCGTGCGGAGCGAGCTTCGAGGGCGGCAAATTAGCTTGACCTATCTAAGGATCTATGACATTTTTCCTGCTATCTTTTGCATTCCGTCGGCTCGCTACTTGAGATTCGAGACATAAGCCCGTGAAACCCAATTCTGCTATCCCCTCCGCCGCCCCGCGTCGAATTCCGCCGCTTCGCGGGGCTGGCGATCCTTTCAGTTACGTTTCCGAAGAGCTCGATCTCGTGGAACAAAATCTCGCCCGTGCCATCCGCTCCCGTGAACAAGGGTTAACCGAAATTGCAGCCCACCTCATCCTTGGGGGAGGGAAGAGAGTGAGGCCCGTGGTCACGCTGTTGGCCTTTCTCGCCTTCGACGGCAAACGGACTCAAGACATCGTGGACATCGCGACCTCGATCGAGCTCATTCATACCGCAACCTTGCTCCACGACGACATTCTCGACGGGGCGGAAACCCGGCGCGGCAAGGAATCGGCTTTCAAGAAATTCGGCCTCAAATCGACGCTGGTAGCCGGGGATTTTCTTTTCATCAAGGCGTTCGAGTTCGCGGGAAAATTCGACGAGACGGTAGTTCAATGGACCGCCGACGCCTGCGCGCTGTTGACCGAGGGGGAAATACTTCAAGGGATTTTCAACCGCAACAAAGCCGTAACCGTCGACGACTATATCGAAATTGTCAGACGGAAAACCGCCTCCCTGTTCCAAACCGGGGCCAAGGTCGGAGCTTATCTCGCGGGCGCGAACTCCGCTCTGATCGAAGCGGCCCACAGCTACGGACTTAACATGGGCATCGCGTTTCAAATCATCGACGACATTCTGGACGTCGTCGGCCATTTGGAACTTCTAGGTAAGCCCACAGGCATGGATTTGCGTGACGGGAATCCGTCTTTGCCGATCATTTTATCGCTAAATACTGGCGATGCTGCGGTCTGTAAAGTCTTCAAGCAGGCGCGACCGTCGGAGGATCAGATCTCGACGGCGCTAGAAGCCATCAAGACGGGTCCCGCCATCCGACAAGCCAAAGCGCTTTCACGGCAATATGCCGAGGACGCGCTGAGATCGCTAAAGATATTTCCACCTTCGCTCTATCGCAACGGGCTCAAGACACTCGTCCAGTTGATTATCGACAGAGATTTCTAGATCGAACCGCCACGTCCGTGGCTGATCCGACCTCGAGCAATCGGCAACTCACGCCACCTATCGAACAATGGCCGCGTCTGAAAACCCGCGTGACCGCGCCGTGCAACGTATGTTCAACCGGATTGCGCGGCGTTACGACTTGCTTAACCGCGTGATCAGTTTCCGTCTCGACAACCGCTGGCGAGAGCAAGCGATTCAAAGCATTTGGACCGCTGACAACCCTCTCATTCTCGATCTCGGCGCAGGGACGGGCGATCTGACTTTTTCGGCGTTGAAGACGGCCGGCGGCGGCCGGATTATCGGCCTTGACTTCTCTCTGGAGATGTTGCGGCTCGCGCAAAGACGAAGCCGCAGGGTGCCGCACGGTGAACAAACCCGCTTTGTCCTCGGCAGCGGCTTACGGTCGCCGTTTAGAGACGCCGTCTTTGACGGCGTCATGAGCGCGTTCGTCTTGAGAAATGTTTCCGACTTGGCGCTTTTTTTTGACCAGGCATTTCGCGTCCTGCGACCGGGGGGAAAATTCGTATCCCTAGACATGTTTCCACCGTCCAAGGGGCTGTTCGCGGGATTTTACGGTCTCTATTTTTACCATGTGGTGCCATGGATCGGCGCGTTGCTTGCCCATGATCGGGCTGCTTACAAATATCTCTCCGAATCCGTGAGAACTTTCCACGCCCCCGTAACGGTAGCTGAGATGCTAAAGCAAGCCGGCTTTGCGCATGTCACCTGGCGCAGATTTTTGTGCGGCGCGGTTTGCATGCATGTCGCAGAGAGGCCAAATCCATCCGGTATCCCAGCGTGAATCGATGCAAGGTTTCTCGAGCAGCTTCCTTATCTTCTTCCAGCAAATCGCGCTGGGCGGGTTGTTCGCCATATCGGTGACACCCTTTCACGAACTCGAAAGGGCTTTCTATAAATCCACGGGAGGGGTTTTATTCATCATCGCTTTGCTCGGGCTGTGGGGAAAGAGCAGAATTTATTGGGAGAGTATCTCGCAGGTTTTTACCTTGGGCATCGCGGCCGAGATTGTATTTCACGTCGCGTTCGTTTTGGCATTCGCTTGCTATATGACCTCCCTGTGGAGCGATTGGCAACGGTTTAGGGCACGAAGCTTCTCCGCCTGCATTATCACGGGCCTGATCGGCCTTATCTTGACCGCCCGCGGCTTTCACTCCGCGTCTGGTTTTTCTTTGGAGAGCGTTATCTACCCCGCGAGTTTTCTTCTTTCTTCTCTCTTGTTGGGCGGCGTCACCGTCGGCATGCTCATCGGCCACTGGTATTTGATCGACACGGGCCAAAGCCTCGATCCCTTCATCCGCATCTACAAATTTTTCGTCGTCTCCCTGTTGCTTCAAACCGTATGTTTTGCGCTAGTCTTACCGGTACTCTACTTTTTTCACGGCTCACCGCAGATCGATGCCGGCTTTGCGCGGCTCTGGACAAACCACGCGACCCTTTTGGCACTTCGGGTCCTGGTGGGTCAGATCGCGCCGCTGATTTTGTCTGGAATGATTTGGCGAACCCTGAAAATCCCGCACACCATGGCGGCCACGGGTCTTTTTTATATGGCTCTACTAGGCGTATTCGTCGGTGAAATATTGGGAAGGCAGATCTTGGCCCTAACCTCTCTGCCGCTTTAGGCGCTCACCTTGGAAATGTTGAACAGAACGACTCCAGGAAAATTTATCCCGCCGAGACGCCAACGAAACAAAATCCGAAATCCGAATATCGAATTCCGAAACAAACCTAAAGGCTTAAATCCCAATGACGAAATCCGAAACCGGCTTGTTTGAAACTTTGTGAGTTTTGATCATTTAGAATTGTTTCGGATTTCGAATTTGCAATTTTGTTTAACCTTGGCGCCTTTGCGCCTTTGCGGGAGACATGGTTTTTCCGATCTCCTCTTTGTTTCCGAATTCCAAAAAACTTTGGCTAGGCTTAACACCGAGGTTACTCACCTGGTTTGGGATAGGTTTTGATCTTCGTGATTCTAAGACCGTTCGACGTCCAGCCCAGATCATACCCCACGGACTCCCCTTCTGTTAATTCCGCGGGGGTCTTTGCCTCACCAAAAAGAATGACCAGCTCATAAGAAAAGGTAAGCTCGCGCCCGCTCTCGGTGCGAACGATCCCGGTGTTATTGGACGGAAAAAGCTTGGTGATGACTCCATGATGATATTGGTCGTTCGGGTCTATTGTGCTGGGATGATCGTTGGTCTCGCTCATGAAGGTATTTAAAACCTCCTGGACCGAAGCGTCAAGCACCCGTCGCTCGCAGGCGCAAATTGATGGCAATTTCAGCTCCGATAGCCATCTACTTTCACTACCTAACACTCTGCCACAAGAGTCCCGCGGCGTTACCGCGCGGGCGAGGAAAAAATGCGAAACGATTTACAGGGGATGCTTCTGGGTCGCGATCCGGCCTTGAAGCTGCATGAGACCATCGAGCACCGCTTCGGGCCGCGGTGGGCAGCCGGGGACGTAAACGTCCACCGGTATGATTCGATCGATCCCCTGCACCGTCGCGTAGTTGTCGTAAAAGCCGCCGCTAGCGGCGCAAGCCCCGAAAGCCATGACCCACTTCGGCTCAGACATTTGTTCATAGACACGCTTGAGCACCGGCGACAGTTTGTGATTGACGGTTCCGATAACCATCAGCAGATCAGCCTGGCGCGGGCTAAATCGGGGCAATAGCGCGCCGAAGCGGTCGATGTCGTAGGGCGACATCGAGAGCGACATATACTCCATGGCGCAACAAGCAGTCGCGAACGGATAGGGGAACAGAGAATATTTTCGCGCCCAGCCGACGGCCTTATCCAAGCGCGTGAGCACAACGGTCTCCGCAAGTAGCGCGTCCGGGGCGGATTGCGATTTAACTATGGGATTAGCCATATTCGTGTCACAGCTACGAGGGCTCTGAAGCAGCGCTGCCGCTAAACCAAAGATTACAACGATTTTCCCCGACAAACAAACGCCAGCCACGTTTCCCAACGCGCAGGCTCATTCCCTCGGCGAGATTCCGGCGCCAAATCAACGAGGCTCTTCCCATTATTTCGTCGCCTGTTACCAGTTCAATTAAAAGCTACTCCTTTCAAAGAACCCTTTCTTGTCCAATCGTTCGACAAACGAGCCATCTATGAAAGATGCTGGATTCACCCCTTTCGCCTTTGGGTTGGATTCTGCAACGGTCTCCAGAATAATTTTCAATCCATTTGCATCAGGATAAGGCTTTTTCACGGTCATATCGCGGTAGGTCTCGTAGCCTTCCTCGACTGCGGCCCTGTTCTTATCCAGCGAAACGCGTAAATATTTGGCTAAGATTTTTATATTTTCTTCTTGGTTGGCGGGATTTTTATAAAACTGGATTCCTTCGGACACCGCCTCGACAAAGCGCGATACGGTAACGGTATCCTGCTGCAAAGATTTTTCGGTAACGGCTACTACGGATCTAAGGTAAGGGACATCGAGGGCCCTCAGGTCCACAAGTAGCTTCATGCCTTCTTTAGCAGCCATGGTGGTAAAAGGAGGATCTAAGACGGCAGCCGGAACTCTATTGCTCAACAGGGCCTCGTAACGTTCTACCTTCCCTCCTGTGCTAAGCGGGACAACTTGGTCTTTTGTCAGACGTAGTTCTTCCAAACAGAGGAGCAGCGCGGTGTAGGGAAGCCCGGAAAAACCCGATATCGCGATCGGTTTGCCCTTCAAATCCGACGCAGCCTTAATCCCGGGATGAACGACAAGCGCAAGATTCAAACCGCGCACAGTTCCCATAATCATTTTTACGGGAAACCCTCCCAGGGCGCTGTGTATGACCTTGTCCGGCGAAAGAAGGTCAAATTGGATATCGCCGGCAACCAGGGCATTGATGTCGTTGCCCGGCTGAATGTAATGATCTTGGGATCGAGGTCTCTTTTTTTGAAATATCCCTTTGCGTCCGCAATATAAAAGGGCGCATACATCGCGCCGCGAACGGCTTCGCCGATCATGATGACCTTACTTTCCGAATGCGAGGGGACAGGAATTGAAACGAGAAAAAGAGCCGCTATGACGGCGACACGCGCATATCGATTCATTAGAATTTCCTCATCGAAGTTTGATGCGAACACAAATACACAACTCAAGTCTGGCAATTCACGCAAGCCAACGCCTGCGTACGGCTTTCGACCCTGGTCGTCTGCATATGAGTGCTGGTCCGGCCTGGGATAAACGCCGATTTCACGCCCTTGCCACCCGCTACGATAATCCAGATGTCCTCCGGCCGATCAACAACGGGCAGTTCCCGAAAGCCGGAGTTCTGGAACCACATAGGCCGTCGTTTGGCTAACAGTTCAAGATTGTCCTCAGAAATTTTTTCATGCGGGGTGCGCGCTCTGGCAAACAGTTCTTGGCGAATGTTTTTTTTCGAATAGCCTCCCGCTGATAGGGTGGCCGCGTGTTCCGGACAAATAATAAGAAGCGCTTCGCTCGATGTCACTCCGCTGGTGGCTCCCCCCATCATGGAAAGCGCCATCGTCATGATAATCCCCTTTGCGGTTTTACTCGCCTCGTCAATGATGCTGTGCACTCCGCTGCATCCGACGACACTGACCGCATCCGTTTCGCGCTTCAATCCGCGCTCCACATGAAGCGGTTCCCAAGGATTCTCCTCCTCGTTTTCGCCAATGCAGAAAGTATATTTAGCAGGTTGACCGAGGGTTGCTTTATCGTAGATGCCGGGCGTTGCGCCGCCGATATTGGTTAGGACGAGCCTAATGGCTCTTCCGATCGTGGAATTGGCGCGCCAACCCTGACCCAAGACGTTGCTCGAATAGTTGATCTCCAATGCATTCCTGCACGGCCCATTGACGATAATGAGCGGCGCAACGTTACCCGTAGTCGTTTGAACTCCATTGAGATTGAAACCGGGCTGGAGTAATCCTTTCACGGCGGCGATCACGATGGGGAAGTACTCGGGCAAACAGCCGGCCATGGCTGCGTTGGCGGCAATTCTTTCGATCGTGGCAATGCCATTGAGCGGAGGAACGATACCCAATCTTTCGTCTCTGTCAAAGCCGCTCGCTTTAATCATCTCGCCAACGGCCTCACGCGTTGGCGGCAGGACGTCGGTCCAACCTTTTTTCGCAAGGTATTGAAACATTCGAACAGGACTTTCCGGGACTGCCAGCGATTCAGGCTTGGACTCTCGGTTATCAGCCGGCTTCAGAGAATCATCATTGCGCACAGGCTCGCCGGTGAGGGCTTCAATAATCGACTCGATATTTGATTCCGCTAAGGATCTTAGCGAATCAAGAAAAATGGAACTGACCGGGTGCGGGACCTCAATAAGGGGAAGATCGCTCAAACCACGGGTTTGAGCCTCCATTTTAGCGAGAACAAGAAATTCGTCTGTGACTAGGGTAGCAGTCGGAATTCCGGCCGCTTCAAGCACTACCGAGTCGTGGATACTCCACGACGTGCAAGAACCTCAATCGGCAAAGGCGTTGACGACAACGTCGCACTTTTCTATGAGATCCTGGACACAATCGGCCTCGGTCCGGCTCATCTTCCGCCTAAAAACAATTTCGACTCCCTCGTATCGTCGCTTTAACAGTTCGCCAACGTAGCCGAGAAATCGATCTGCATTTGGCTTACTGTTGTCTAGTAAACCAACGCGTTTATGATGCAATCGAGAATGTTTTCTACGTGCCGGCCCCGTTCTCTTGAATTCTCGTGTTGCTGTAGGATCGATTATCTCAATCAGGCGTTCCTCCATAGTCGTCCCCCTTTCAGCCGCCACTTTGTTAACCCAGCGGACATCCATATTGTTGGCTTGCAACGTGCTCTTGAACTGGCGCCCATTGCCATTGAGCAACCAGCTCAGGAAGGCTCTGCTTTTTCCCTCAGCCCCTAGCGAATTTCATCGTCACGAGCAGCACGCTATCTGACATAGACTTAAGGGTCAAACATTTTGTTGACAACTTTGTCGGATGCTGCCTACCCGATCCCGAAACTTTGCATCGGATTCCATATCAGACAATAGGCAAAGATTTCGACTCCCCAACGCTCATGGATTTCGCCGATGGTTCTAAGAAAGACCTCGCAGTCCTCCTTCTCGAGAGAAATTTTTGTCGGGAGCCTCCACGATTCATAACGTGATAGACAGCTCCGGGATACTGAATTCAAACCGGCCGCGCCATCACAACGGTCACTACCGCGGCAGGGCGTAAACTGGTCGAGTAGAGCACAGGCGCGCACAACCCGAGGCCGGGAGTTTCCGATCTTCACTCTTTCGATTGCGAAGCGGGTTCCTAGTCCGGCCTAGCCCACGTTTCCTGCGCCCTCTCTAAAATTCCGTACGTTGGGTTTTCCCCAATACGGCTTCAAGCTGAGGCGTCTTGCGATCAACCCTACCCTTCCCGACAACCGTATAAGATTAAGCGCCACGTCCACATACTCCCACACGGCTCGCGGTTTGATAGAGCCTTCG
>Ga0214472_10000732_pt1 | contig 39663 bp, 28 predicted proteins | sample RVTome_6_FD_207662 | JGI IMG/M metagenome (GOLD analysis project Ga0214472, IMG submission 207662) | Soil microbial communities from uranium-contaminated site in the Upper Colorado River Basin, Wyoming, United States - RVT140D175 | ecosystem: Environmental > Terrestrial > Soil > Contaminated >...
CCCGGTGCCGACGACCTGCCGCTCCCCCGGCTTGATCGTCGCGTCCACGGTCGAACGCAGGTCCAGGCCGGCATCGCCGGGATTGGCCGCAGCCGGCAGGGCCACACCCGGATCCAGCCGCTTGATCGAAAGTTTCACGGGCTCCATCGCACACCTCGAGGATGTGTCGCGCCCCCGACTCGTGGGCCGCACGAATGCGGAGCCGGGGGCGCGACGATCTTGTCGTCTTAGCTGCAGCCCGACGTGGATCCGCAGGCTTCGCACACGAAGCACGATCCGGCGGGCCGCATCTGGTTTCCGCAGTTGTAGCAGTAGGGCGCATCGGCGGCCTTCACCGAAGGCATGTCGGGCTGGACCGGTGCAGACGTCGGCGCCGGTGCCGAGGCGATCTGCATCGGCTGCTGCGCCTTTCCGGCGACCTCGTCTTTGCGCTCCTCGGTCGTTCGGATGCCGAGGTCGGCGCGAACCTCTTCCGGCAGGAACTCGATCGCGAGCCGGCGGAAGATGTAGTCCACCAGCGATTGGGCCATCCGGATGTCGGCGTCATCGGTCATGCCGAGCGGCTCGAAGCGCATGTTGATGAACTTCGACACGTAGGCCTCGAGCGGCACGCCGTACTGCAAGCCGATCGACACTGCGATCGCCAGCGCATCCATCACACCCGAGACGGTCGAGCCCTGTTTCGAGACCTTCAGGAAGACCTCGCCCACTCCGTCGTCCGGATACATGCCGGCCGTCATGTAGCCCTCTTGGTCGCCGACCCGGAACGAGATCGTCCGCGACGGCCGCGACTTGGGAAGCCGTTTGCGGTCGGCGAGCGTCTTGGGTGCATCCACCGGCTCGGCCGCCGCCGCGGGTGCTGCCGTCTGCTTCTTGTCGGCAGACAGCGGCTGCGCAACCTTGCAGTTGTCCCGATACAGCGCGAGCGCCTTCAGCCCGAGACGCCACCCTTCGGCAAGCAGGTCCTCGACCTCTTCAACCGTCGCCGACTCCGGCATGTTGACCGTGTTGTGGTTGACGATGCCGTTCGCGACGAATGCTTCGGTTGACGGTACGGCGATGTCGTAGACTTCGCGCTCGCCCGCGTCGGCGACGGACTCGACGGGACTGAAGTGAAGTCCGTCGGACAGCACCGTGCGAAGCCACTCCGGCAGCGCGACGCCGGGAATCTGCGCGACGCGTTCGAGCGTGCGCCGCGACACGCGGCGGGTGCGACGATCCAGCAAGAAGGAGAACTCCTTGCGGAACCCGTATCCGTTCCGGCCCAACCGTCCGCGCGGGATCATGTTGTAGAGCTCGCGTGGCGCGACGCCGGGAACGACATCGGCGGTGCTCTGGGCCGGCGTTGCCTCCAGGCGACCTTCGGCCCGCTCACGCTTGTCGGATTCGACGAACGGGACCGTGCGGATCAGCGCCATGGCCTGCTCGCCGACCGCGTAGACCTCGCCGTAGCTCTTGCCGTACTCCTTGTTGTATTTCTCGATGCGAGAGTGAACGATGCCGAGGTTCGTCAGCACCGCCTGAAGGTCGTCGAGCATCGCGGGCGAATCGAGGCAGATCGCCCACTTGGGGGTACTTCCCATCCGCGCCGTGTACGGTTCGAGCCACAGCCCCTGCAGGAACGCGAGGACCATCTGCTTGGGCGAGCGCAGAATCAGATCCGGGATGCGCTTCGCCGATGCGCGATGTCCGCAGCCGAGCCAGTCGAAGAACTCGACGATCGTCTTCGACGACACGACGACACCGGGACAGCGCTCCGGCTGCCGATCGATGCGAGCTTCGACGCCGAACACCGTCCGCCATGCCGAGACCACCTTCGCCAGCACGGCCTCGTCGGCGTTCGTGATCGTGATCGTCCAGTTCGAGGGGGTCGTGTGTCCCTCGGCGGCGTAGGCACCGAGCAGGAACGCGAGGTCCCCGGTCATCTCAGCCGGGATCGATACCTTCCGCTGGTTGCCGTAGGCCGGGGACGCAGCGAATCCGGTCAGGGACGGAGGCACGGACGCCCACATGTCGGCTCCGTATTGCGTGGCGACGTACTCGCCCGCCGCGATCTCGTCGAGATAGCGCCACTGCAGCTCGCCGTCGGCCGCGACGAGAACCCGGTGGTTCGGGGTCCCGACGATCCGCTGTCCGGAACGCAAGCGGATCTGGCGAACGGGCCGCACGCCGCCGAAGTAGAAGGATTCGGCCTTCTGCTGCCCGCCGAGCGACGCGACCAGCATGCGGTGCTCGCGGTAGGAGTCGGGCTCTTCGCCATCGTGGAGCGAGGCGATTCGAATGAGTCCGTCCTCGGTGGTCAGCAGCGTCTCGCCGGTGACGCACTTGGAGATCGCTCCGCTGATGAACGGCTGCACGCCGGCCATCATCTTGACGTGGCCCATGTAGTGGATGGTGTGCTCGCCCATCGCGCAGTCGAAGACGGGATAGTGCTCGGGCCGCACGTGCGGTGCGTCGTGCACCATGTTGTGCTCGTGGATGTAGGCCGTGATCTCCTCGACCTGCTGCGGGTCGTAGCCGAGCCGCGTGAGCGCCCGCGGAACCGTCTGGTTGACGATCCTCATCGTCCCGCCGCCGACCAGCTTCTTGGTCTTCACCAACGCCAGGTCCGGCTCGATCCCGGTCGTGTCACAGTCCATCATCAAGCCGATGGTGTTGTGGCTGACGAACCCGTTCGCAACGTAGGTGACGTTGTCGGGCACGCTCAGGTCGTAGGTCAGCTCTTCCTCGCCCAGTTCAGCCGAAGCGATCTCGTCGTAGAAGAACCCGAGCAGATGGCCGAGTTCGTCGTCGCCAACGCGCTCCTGAAGCTGCTCCGCCACCGCGCGAGAGACCGATCCGCTCCGGCCGGACTCCATCAGGAGCACGCGGCGCAGCCGGTCGTTTTCCGGCGCGAGACGGTCGATCATCTCGCGGAGCATCGGGATCCGATCCTTCTTGCCGCTCTGCGAGGCCGCGGGCATCGTCACGCGCGCGTTCTTTCGGCCGCTCAGGAAGCCGATCTCTTCGAGCCAGCGCTCGTTGCGCGACGAGTTGGCGTGACGAAGGACCACGAGTCGCGAACGGCCCCATCCGGTGGTGTCGAACTTGCGCGTCGTCGGGTATCCCATCGCCAGCATCAGCGACTGGACATCCTGCGAAAACTCGAGCGACGTCGTCGACCAGGACGGCGCACCGGCCGTCACCGTTCCGTCGGCTTCGTAGAGGCCGCGCAGGAACGCCGCATAGGTTTCGCGGTCGTTCGAGTGCAGGATCGCGTCGGGGACGTGCGGCAGCCAGCCCTTTCCCGGTTTCCCATCCGGCCGGGCGTACTTTGCGAAACCGCAAGCCTGCCACCACTGGACGAGACGCACCGAGTGGAAAGCGACTTCGACGTACCCCTGCTTGTCCGTGACGGCCGCTTCGATCCCGAACAGCGACTTGCCGAGACGCGTCAGGTGTTCCACGACATCGAAGTCCTCGGCCGCGACGCAGAAGCGAAGCCCGCGCGAGTGGAGCGAGCCGTCGCCCATGAAGTAGCCGACCAGCTCGGCCAGTTCGGACGTCACCCGGTCGGGCACGCGGACGTGATGCTCGCCCGTCCAGTACCCCTCGCCGAGCGGAGGCAAGGTAACGACCTGCGGCCGGCCGACTAGCGAATCCAGAGCCAGAGGCACCCGATCGCCTTCCGTCAGATCCGCGAACCGCTTCCAGACCCACGCACCCGACGGCTCGACGACCTTGATCCGATGCGTCGTCGTCCCCTGAATCCGGTAGCCGCGCCGCGTTCGCACATCGACGACCGGCTCCGAGCCGTTCACGTAGAACTGGGTGGCGCGGCGGACACCGTCGTCGGTGGCGACGTCGATGCCAAGATCCTGCCACTTGGCCCCATCCGGATCGCCGAGCGAGCGAAGTCGAACCAGACCGCGCTCCGTCGGAACCAGCGAGCCGCCGACCAGGCAGCCGGTAGGAGCTAATACCGTGGCTTGCGAGTTTCGGTAGCCGTGCTGCTCACCGAAGGTGATCGCGTCGTCCCACGATCCCTTCGCGGCCTGCAGCAGCCCTTCCGGAACCAGCTCGGGGTCGATGTCGTCCACGGCGGCGCGGTGCTTGCGCATCACACGCAGGTGCGCCTCGCGGTTCGGCGGATAGCCGTTGTATGGGCCCTGCTTTTCGGCGACTTGCGCGCTGACGCGGTAAGCCCAGCCCGTCATGAGCGCCGTGATCGCCCCGGCCCACGCGCGACCGGCCTCGGAGTCATACGGCACGCCGCGGCTCATCAAGAGCGCGCCGAGGTTCGCGTAACCCAGGCCCAACTCGCGGTAGTCCTCGGCGTTCTTGCCGATCTTCTCCGTCGGATACGACGAGTTCGACACCAGGATCTCCTGCGCCAGGAACACGATGTCGATCGCATGCCGGAACGCCTGGATGTCAAAGTTCAGATCCGCGTCGAGGAACTTCATCAAGTTGAGCGAAGCCAAGTTGCACGCCGAGTTGTCCAGATGCATGTACTCGGAGTTGTGCACGACCACACCCGTGGACGCAGGTCCGTCCCCCGTAACCACGAAGTTGTGCGTGTCGGCGATCTCCAGATCGAAGACAGGAACGGGCTCCTCCGGACAGAGCCGCGCAACGTCGGCGACCGCGTCCTGAACTTCCTTGCCGTCCGAGTCGAAGGCGGTCAGAGCCATGCCGGCCTGGAGGTTCTGCGCCTCGATCCATTGGTCGTTCGACAGGAAGCGATGCTCCGGCGTGCACTCGAAACGCTGCCCACTTCGGGTTCGGACGACGACCAGCTCTTCGGCCTCGCCGGCAATCCAGGCATTGGAGACAACGGTGAACCGCGACTTCCCCGATTGGAGGTCACGCGTGAGGACCCGGGGAAGCTGCTCGCCGGCGCGGGCCATCTTCTCGATGATCTCGATGCTGATGGATCCGAACTCGGTAACGACGAGCGTTTCTCCGATGAAGCAGCAAGGGTTCGACGCGTTGATGCGTCCGCTGGCGGGGCAGGTGTGCCAGTCGTTGATCGTGGTGTCGTACTGCATGCCGGGATCGGCGCACTCCCACGCGGCTTGCGCGATCTGGCGCATCAGGTGCCGCGCGCGGACTTGCTCGACGGTCTCGCCCGTCTGGACGGCCTTCAGGTCCCAGTCGGCGTCGTTCAGATACGCCTGCATGAATTCGTCGGTGACGCGCACCGAGTTGTTCGCATTCTGGTACTGGATCGAGTGCGAGTCGCTGCCGTCGAGATCCATGTCGAAGCCGTTGTCGCGCAGCACCCGAGCCTTGCGCTCCTCGACGGCCTTGCACCACACGAAGTCCTCGACGTCCGGATGATCGACGTTGAGGATGACCATCTTCGCCGCGCGCCGCGTGTTCGACGCGTACAGCCCGTTGGCCGAGAGCAGGTGAACGTCGGCCACCTCGATGTCGTAGGTCTCGTCCTCAACCGTGGCCTCGATCGAATCAAGCCGTACCTGAACCGTGCTCGAAAGCGTCTCCTTGTCGGCGCCGTCGGAGGGCACGTAGTTGTGCTCCGCTTTTGCGGAATGCGGCGCGATCCAGTCGGTGAGCCGCCGCACGAACGTCGAGCCGGCGACGTGCAGGCGATAGAGGGGTTTCCACGCGCCGCGAGCCTCGCGATTCAACGTGAGCTTCGAGGGCACGCCCAGGCTGAGTAGCAGTCGCTGCATCTGAACGAGGAAGTCGCGATCGATCGATGAGATGCTCCAGCCGCCGCGAACCTGGTAGGTGCCGTCGGCGTCGATCAGACCGGCGGCGAAAGCCGCGCGCTGTTCGGCCGGCGCCCGGAACAGTTGCGTCGGGAACCCCAACGCGTCGCCCTTCCCCTTGGCGAACGAGTTGGCCGCGAGGAATTCGACGAGTCGCTTCCGGGTGTAGCCGAGAACCTGGTAGCCGTCGTAATCGCCGAGCAGCAACGGCTCTTCACCGAACAGCTCGAGTCCGTACTTCACGAACCGCTCGGCCGACAGGTAGCCGGCCGCGTCCTTGGCGAAGGCGACTCGCACTCGGTGCGGGATGGTCTCGCGAAGTTCGCCGTCGCCGTAGATAAGTCCGAGCATGTATGCGAGCTTGTCCGTTAGCACAGCCGGGAAGTCCATCTCTTCGATCATGGTCGCATGCCGCGAGTCGTTTCGTTCGGCGGCACGCAGCTCGATCGTGCGTCCTTCGAGACTCGGCTCGACCAACACGTAGAGCGCATCGCCGGGCGAGAACTCCTCGATGGGCTTGACACCGAACTCGCCGGCGTCGGCATCCCAGTATGCGAACTTGTGACCGGTCGTGACCTCGACCTCGTAGCCCTCGACGGTACGCACGCGGTAGCACTGCTTGACGCCGTTGGGCATGAAGTCCAGGACCGCACGGGGGCCGGCGTCGGTCAGGACGGGATCGCCGATCTTCAGATCCTCGACCGGACGCAGGCCGTCCGGCGTTGCGACCAAAGTGCCTCGACGGAAGCATTTCCCACCCGACTTGATCGTTCCGGCACTGGCGTCGGCGCCGCGCATGAACGACACGGGGCCGCTCGCCTCACCGCCGGACGAAAGTTTTTCCTTCGAGGAGCGGATCGACGACAAGTTGATGCCCGAGCCGGATCCACCCTTGAAGATCGTTCCCTCTTCGACGTACCAGTTCAGGATCGAGCTCATCTTGTCATCGACCGCGAGGATGAAACAGTTGTGGACGACGATGTTGTTCGTAAGGTACTCGCCGCTCTCAGTCTGGATGTCGAAGACCTGCTGGTCACCCAGCAGAATGATCTCGACGATCTCTTCCTCCCGGATGTCCGGGCAGTCCTTGCCCACCAGGGCCAACGAATCGCGCAGGCGCTCGCTCTTGTCGAAACCGATGAAACCGATCTCCTCGTGGAATCGCTTCCGTTCGCTGCGGTAGGAGACGCCTACTTCCCAGATATCCGAGCGATCCTCGCGCTTCTCCACCTTGTGGAAACGTCGCGAGTAGATGCCGTGACGCAAGAGCAAGTTCTGGACATCCTCGGTCCAGCGCTCGCTAATGACGGCGAACCCGATCCGCGTCGATCCGTTGTTACGTCCGACAAACCCGTCCGACTGGAACACGCTTCGCAAGTACGCCCGAGAGGCTTCCTTTGACGCCGTCCACAGGACCACGGGTACCCGGATGTCGTGACGACGGTTCAGCAGCTCCCACCGCTCGACGAACTCCCTCAAGTGTTCGCCGTACAACCGGATGCGGTTCATGCCGGGATTTCCGTCAACGGGACGGACCTTGCGATGAGCGTTCGGGAAGACGACGTCGAGGTGCTCCTTCACCCAAACTTCCTCGTCGGCGTTCGCGATGAAGAACTCGATCGTGAGGGATCGGTTCGTTCCCGTTTCGTACTGTCCGACGAAACCGTCGGCTTGCAGCCAGCCAGCAAGCGCAGCCTCTGAGACTTCCGCTTCGGTGGCCGCCGGCGGCTGAGTCGTACCGCGGTGGGGGTGAAGGTGCATGCGCATGCCGGACACCAACTCGTCCACGCGATACCACGCCGGACGCGTGCGGCGCTCACCGACGGCGCGGACCACGTGGTCCCCCGTCGCCTCCACGAAGGCACCGTTGCGGAGCAGGATGCGGTAGACGGGCTTGATGCCGTTGTCCTTGGTCGCGACGACTTTCGTCTCACCGCTGGAATCGAACACCGAAAGCCCGACCATGTCTCGTTTGACGATCTCGCCGATCGGGATCATTCCGCCCGGGGTCGAGATCAGTGCATCACCGGGCTGGCACGCTGAGCATTGCGGGTGCTCTTCGCTGCCGACGTTGAACCAGACGGGCGAGTTGAACGCGGCTTTCTGCGTGACCAGGATGTGCTTGAGTTCGGCGTTGAAGATCTGACGGTCGTCTTCGGCGGCGAAGTAGCCGTCCTTCCATCCCCATGCGGTGATGGTGTCGGCGACGCGGTCGATGAGCTGACGCACCGAGCTTTCACGCTGGGGCGAGCCGAGCGGTCCGCGGAAGTACTTCTGGGCGACGATGTTGGTGGCGTTGAGCGACCACAGCGAGGGGAACTCGACGGCGCGCTGTTCGAAGGCGTTGCCGCCCTCTTTGTAGTTGGGGATGATCGCGTCGCGAACGTCCCATTCGATCTCGTCGTAGGGATGCTTCCCCTGCGACGTGAAGTATCGCTTGACCGCCAGGCCCTTCTCCATCGCTCGTTCCGTCTTCGCCACGGTCCCCTCCCTGAAGTCCACTGTCGCCGTCACTTCAACGCTGCACTGCCTCGGGCTGCTATCCGTCGGGTTTGCCGGCCGCGTTCACGGTTTTCGGCGGCGTCTTCTTCTGCAGGAGCAGGCCGACCTCACGCTCGAAGTCGGTCAGCTCTTGGAAGTCCTTGTAGACGCTGGCGAACCGGATGTAGGCGACCTGGTCCAGGTCGCGCAAGCGATCCAGGACGGCGATTCCGACGTCCTGGCTGCGGACCTCGTTGACGCCCGGAGCTCGCATCGCTTCCTCGATCTCATCCGCCACGCGCTCGATCTCCTCGCTCGCCACCGGCCGGTTCACGCATGCCCTCCGGAGTCCTTCGACGACCTTGCCGCGGTTGTAGCCGACCCGCTCACCGGAGCGCTTCACCACCCAGAGCGTGACCGCATCGGCCCGCTCGAAGGTCGTGAACCGCTTCCCGCATGCCAGGCATTCGCGTCGCCTGCGGATCGCGGCGCCCTCTTCGGCCATCCGCGAATCCACGACCTTGTCGTCCACCGACCTGCAATAAGGGCACCGCACCCGAACCCTTCCATTTATCTTGGCCGTCCCCTTGTCCACCGCTGTTGACGAAGCCGCAGCACTAGATGTTGGGGATATCGACCCGAAACCACAATATCTTGTGGTTGGCGGTAATCTACCACACCAGATAGACGCGTTCAAGGATCGTGGAAGAGGCGGAGAAAACTGCTGGTCAGGGCGCCGGAATTCGCAACTTCTGCCCCGGGAGCACCACCGAGGACCGGATCTGGTTCTCGGCCTTGATCCGCGCGATCGCCTCGCGAGGGTCGGTCCCCGGGTAGGCGTCCTTGGCGATTTCCCACAGGGTTTCCCCAGGCTGCACCGAGTGGACGCTGCCGCGGAACGGCTCGGGGTGGTCCTGCCGGGCGGTCACGTTCGCCGCGCCGCCGATCAAGATGCCGGCGGCCAGGGGAACCGCGATCCATAAGCGTTTCAGCCGTTTCAAGCCTTCCATCGCTCCTCACTCCTTCGATCGGCCGGGTGTCTTCAGGTCCGGACCCAGGCTAGACCCAGGCACCGACACTATCGAACACCTGTTCGATCCGGTCAAGGGGAGGCGAGGGGATTTCCCGTCTAATCGTTGCTCGACCGAAGGCAGCAAAGGGGGGAGGGGATCCCGCTCGAGTGGAGCGGGATCCCTGTGGTATGGCTCATTCGCAGTTGCGGGTCGTCTCGCCGTTGCACGAGTCCCAGCTGTCACCGCCGTCGATCGTGTCGTCGCCCGCGCCGCCGTTCAGGCTGTCGGGTCCGCCCCCGCCGTCGATCCTGTCATCGCCCTCGCCGCCGTCGATCGAGTCGGCATCCTCGCCCCCGGAGATCGTGTCGTTGCCGGCGCCGGCCTCGACCGAGTCGGGCCCTGCTCCCGCGACGATCATGTCGTCGCCGCCCCCCGCCGAGATGTTGTCGGCGTCGTCGCCGCCGTCGATGGTGTCGTCGCCGTCGCCCGAGCGGATCGTGTCGGGCCCTTCTCCGCCGGTGACGGCGTTGATGCCGCCCCCCGCCGAGACGTTGTCGGGACCTTCACCGCCGTCGATGGTGTCGTTGCCGTCGCCCGAGAAGATCGTGTCGGGGCCATCTCCACCGTCGATGACGTTATCGCCGTCGCCTCCGTCGACGATGTCGGGTCCATCTCCGCCGTCGAGGTCGTCGTTGCCTTCGTTGCCGTAGACGGCGTCCGGTCCCCAGGTCGCCTCGATGGTGTCGTCGCCGGGCCCGCCGGCGAACCGGTCGTCGTGGTCGACGCTTGTGCTCGGAGTGTGCAGCGTCGCGGGCGATCCGGACGAGGGCGCCGCGTCGCCGCTTACGATTGTGTCGTCTCCTTCGCCGCCGCAGATTCGGTCGCTGCCGCCGCGGCCGTCGATCCGGTCGTTGCCGCCCATGCCGACGATGACGTCGTCTCCGGGCGTACCTTCGATGACGTCGTCGCCCTCGGTTCCGACGATCGTGGGCTCGCGGTCGAAGCACGAGCCCGGAGGCCCGGACGAGAACACCGGCGCCGCCGACGCGAGTCCTCGTGTCGTGCGGACGGCCTCGCCGAGCTCGGACGCGCCGGGCTGCGGTGAGGAGGAAGCGGCCGCGTGCGTCGCCGCCCCAGCCGCCGGCGTCCCGCCGTCGCCCGCCGATGTCCGGCGAACCCCCTCGCGCGCGGGGCCGACGATACCGGCGAGCACGCTTCCGGCGAGCGACACGCTCATCACGATCGCCGCGATCAGCACGATGCCCGCGCGGCGAGTCCTCGTCCGCCTTTGCGCCAGCGTCGCGAGGACCCACGCCTCCGAGACCGGCGGCGGGGCCGCGACGCGCGGCGCTGCCGCTCCGATGTCCTGCCAGTCGGCGACGAGCGCCCGGCATGCCTCGCATGCCTCCAGGTGCGCGCGCGCGCGGACCGTCTCCTCGGCCGTCTCCTCGCCGTCGCAGTAGGCGGAAAGGATCTCGCGGATCTGTTCGCAGCTCATCCTTCGGTCCTTTCAGAGTCGGTGCGCAGGTGCGCCCGCAGCGCGTCGCGGGCGCGGAACAGGCGCGATCGAACCGTCCCGATCGGCACGCCGAGCACGCCGGCGATCTCCACGTAGGACAGGCCCTGTGCGTGGAGCAAGAACGCTTGGCGATGATGCTCGGGCAACTGGTCCATCGCGGCCTGCAGCGCGATGCGGCGATCGACGGCGTGCGCCGGATCGGGAACCGCTGACGGCAAGGCGACCTGCCTCAGGCGAGCATGCCGCCGCTCGCGGCGAAGCAGGTTGGAGCACGCGCGGTGCGTGATCGTGAAGCTCCACGCAACCACGTTGTTCTCTTCGTAGGCAGGCAGGAACCGGTACATGCGGATGAAGGCTTCCTGCACGGCCTCCTCGGCGAGCCGACGGTCGCGGACGATGCCGATCGCGTACCCGGTCAAGCGATCGGCGAGGTGCCGGACGAGGGCATCGAACGCGCCGGGCCGCCGTTCCCGAGCCGCCGCGGCGAGCGACTCGGGCGAGCCGGGCTCGCCGGACGCGTCCACGGCGGCCGGAGCCGCGACATCCTCGTCCATCCGGCTGCCCATTCCTCCCCCTCGGTTGATCATCACCGGATAAACCCGGCGAGGCCCCGCAAAGTTCCATCCAACCGACGATTCGGACCAGGAATTCTTTCGACCCGGGCCCGACCATCCGCGGGAACTCGAACAGGTGTTTGATTCGAACGCGCGTTCGTGTTACGGTCCTGCTCGCTTCCCGAAAAGGAGGGACCCGTGAGCGAACTGACCAAGCGGCAGCAGCAGATCCTGCATTTCATCCGGAACGTGACCGAGCAGCGGGGCTATCCCCCGTCGGTTCGCGAGATCGGCGACGCGGTCGGCTTGAACTCGCCGTCCAGCGTGCACGCCCAACTGGCCACACTCGCCCGCCACGGCTATCTGTCGAAGGACGCCTCCAAGCCGCGAGCGATCGTGGTGCGCATGGACTCCGAAGGCATCCCGGTCGAGGCCGCAGCCGTCGAGCACGTGCCGCTGATCGGCCGGATCGCCGCCGGCGGGCCGATCCTCGCGCAAGAGAACTTCGAGGACACGCTGCCGCTCCCGCGCGACATGCTGGGATCCGGAACGCTGTTCGCGCTGCGCGTGCAGGGCGATTCGATGATCGACGCCGGCATCTTGGACGGCGATCTGGTGATCGTTCGCCAGCAGCCCGACGCGCTCGACGGAGAGATCGTCGCCGCGCTCGTCGACGGCGAGGAAGCGACCGTCAAACGGCTCCAGCGCAAGCGCGGCAAGGTGCAGCTGATTGCCGAAAACCCGGCCTACGAGCCACTCACGCCGGACGAAGTCTCGATCCTCGGCAAAGTCGTCGCCGTCTTCCGCGCCAACGTGTAACGCGTTTCAGCCGAAACGCCGAGCGGTGCTAAGCGCTGGCCGCCACACGCCAATAGCCGGTGCCGGCCGCGCTGGCAACCAGCGTGACCGTCTCTCCCGCGCGGAACGGCCCCGAGAGGCTGTGGCTGCACGACTCGGATCCCAACAGACTCGATCGACAATGGATCTCGATCCGCCCGCCAGACGGAGATGTCGCGACGGCATCCACTTGCCCATCCATGAGGAGCTGCGACTCCGAGCCAACCCCACCGCCGGAGGCGGTGAAGGTCATCCGGCATGTCGAGATTGCGGGCGCCACCCCTGAGCACTCAGCCGCTCCCGCCTTGCCAGGAGCCATGCCCAAGGTCGCAACCGCCGCAAGCACGTACGCAGTTAGGCGCATTGCCGATCCATTCTTCCGCTGACGGTGCTCTTCATCTTACGACGTGGGCCACGCCAACCATGCGGTCTGCTTGAGCGCGTCTAGGCTGCTGCCCATCAAACCGGCCTCGGACAGGGTCAAGAGCATGTCGCCGGCGACGAACGCGCGACGGATCCCGTGCAGGCCCTGATCGGGTTGGGCAGCCGGGTGCGCGAGGCGGCCGGCTTCGGCGATCGTGGATTCGCCGACCGTCATGCCCACGGCGCCGGAAAACGAGACGCCGCCCGACGATAGGTCCCACGACTGATACGGCACCACCGCGAGGCGGCGCGACGGCCACCACAGGAACGCGTGGTGATCCTGCTCGGCTTCGCTCTGACCCGAGCCGAGCACGTGCTGCGCAAGCCGCTGCGGCTTCGCCGGATCGGACACGTCGAACAGAGACACTTGCGTCGCGGTGACGCGGCCCTGATCGTCGGCTTCCTTGCCGATCCCCAGCAAGAGCCCGTCCCCGACCGGATGCAGATACGACGAGAACCCGGGAATCTTCAACTCGCCGGTGACGCGCGGGTTCGCCGGATCGGACAGATCCAGCACGTAGAGCGGATCGACCTGACGGAACGTGACGACGTAGCCCCGATCTCCCATGAATCGAACCGCGTAGATCCGTTCGCCCTGGCCGAGATTTCCGACCTTCGCCGTCACGTTCAACGACGGCCCGCTTTGGGTCAGCACCGACACGAAACTCTCACTCGACTCGCCGGATCCGCCGAATCGCTGGACGGTCGTCGCGACGCGCAGCCGGCCTTCATGTTCCGACAGCGAGAACTGGTTCAGGACGGTGCCGTCGACCGACCCGCTCGCCAGGTAGCGCGCCGGTCCGGTCCCGGTGATGTCGAACGAGTGCAGCGCCGTCGACGCCGCCCCGCCGGGCGCAGGAACCGGTTGCTGCTGCTCGGGATACCGGGTCGTAGCAACGTAGAGCCGTTCGGGCGAGGCGTAGATCGTCTGTGCGTCGCCGAGCACCGACACGCCATCGCGCGGCTCGGGATGCATCGGGTCGACGGTCACGACCGAGATCATGCCGAACCCGGAAAACTGCTTCGGGGACGCGACCTGATCGCATGAGGCCAGCGTCCCGGTCTTCCGAACGGACTTCGGTCCGCGGCGGTCGACCATCAGATAATCCGGGCGGAAGTCTTCGGCACCCAGACTCGCGGCGATCCGGCGGTTTCGTCGTGTCGAGCTCCGCAGGGCGCTTGCGGACGAATCAGCCGGCGTGATGAACGAAATCTGATCGGGTCGCGCGCGCAGCACGAGACGCGCGACGCCGCCGATCATGCGAGCCGAAACGTAGGCACCTTGAAGATGCAGCGTCGCGAGGGATCCGAGCCGCGCCGGATCCGACACGTCCACGACCAGAATCGTCGTGCGCTCGCGATTGCGCCAGACCTGGGGAACGCCGCGACCGATCTCTCCGGCCGACGGAGTGATCACGAGCGCCCGGTCGCCCGCAAACAGCACCTGGTGTCCCGATCCGTCGGGAAGCGCGAGCGAGTCGCGCAGCACCGGCTTGCCGCCGCGCAGCACGAGGGACCGAAGACGGTTGCCTGCGATTGCCAGGATTCGCTCGCCGTCGGTCTTGACGATGTCCGGCTCGTCGACGCCCTCCTCTTGCACGTTCGTGGTCGAGTACGAGCCGGGCGCGCCGCCGTAGGACTCTTTGGCGGCACCCCCAGCGGGTACCGCCATCGGCGCAGCTTGCGCCACGCCGTCCACGCCGGAATCCGTCGGGGCTTCCGCGGTGGAGGGCATCATCATCATGAGGTCGCCGTGGAAGTTCGCCAATTCCTGCAGCCCTTCAACACCGTAGGGGCCGGCTCGGCGGACGGCCTCTGCACGAACCTTGTCTTCAAACGCCCGGCAGTCGCCGACCGGCTCGAGCCCGACGGACGACACACTTGGACCCGCCGCAAAGACCCGCCTGGGACGCGGATCGTCGGAGGGCAGCCGCAGGCTGCGGGTCGGGACGGCCACGGACGAGGTGCAAGCCGTGGCGGCAAGCAGCACCAATGCGAACGTCCGGCGCAGGCGAGTCATTGGGTTCCCCCTTACTCGATGAATCCGTCGTCCTGGGACGCTCCGAAGCGACTCGGGGTTCCGGCGCGCCATCACACGCATGCCCGGTCACTTCCATAGAAGAGGTTCCGAATCCTGCTCGTGGGCGGGGCCGCCACAAGGGTGTCCGGACGACCCAGATCTACACCCTCGTTCCGAACAAGCTGCTTGGTCAATGTTGAGGCAGGGACATGACCCAAAGCCATGGTTTGAGCCACGTGTCATTAATCCCTCGGGCGCGGTAGTTCCATACCCCGGCGACCTCGCTCGCAATATAGAGTCCCCCGCGCGATTCCAGTCTCATCCCGTGAGGGTCCGTCGCAGAGAGTACTCCGTGATCAATATCCATCACTGCGAACTGGAAGGCTCCGCTGCTTTGGTCAACGCGCAAACCACGGTCCATGGCGGCGATCGATGTCGGCACGTCTCTGGTGGCATGCCCCGCCGGTGACAACCCTGGGCTCACTTCGATCCCTGCCCCTGACGTCCCTTCACTGGGCAACAGCACCCGAGCTTGTCCACGCAAGAGGGGATTCAATCGAACGCTGTTTCCGTTGACACTTAGGTGGCACGTATGGTCCGCCCCCCAGGCGGCAACACCGAAATACAACATGGACGCGCTCGAGGCGACCCCTAGGGAACCGAACGCTCCCGTAGCCCCGTCAACTTCAACACGAGGCCACGCGCGAATCGAACGGCGCCCATGACCAGCAGACGCACCGGGGCCCGCCTGCGCGACTCCCGTCAGGAAGAACTTCGCCTGCGCCTCCCTGTCGGCGTTCCCCACCAGAGCGAAGGCAGCAAAGGTAAACGCAGGCGCTGACTGAGTCTGTTCTTTGCAGTCAAGTTGATACTCGTCACCCGCTGAGAGGGGTATCCGTTGAAACCAGCCGACACGGCTGTCGCCTTCGCCCCCATGCGCCGACCCGACAGGAAACAGCACAGCAATCGCCAACCCGACTGCACAGACCCGTACGCGCGACTTCCTTCCCCGCTGCATCACGACAGATGCCCAGTGAGCAGTAGCGAACGAATGCGATGCTGGCGATGTCGTGGCACGATGCCCCCTGGCATGACAAACAATGACGGGCGAAATCTTCACGTCCAATCGACGTCCAAGTTCGACGTCCGAGCGAATTATCCTCCTTTGCCCCGGCAAAGGCGCCGAACCGTTCTACAGACGATGGCGAGAGTAGAATGCGGCCATGACCGTTCGCTACAAGATCGCCCTCCATCGTTCGGACGAAGGGGTCGCCGTCTCCGTCCCTGGCCTTCCTGGATGTTGGTCACAAGGCAAGAACGAGGACGAAGCGATCGAGAACATCCGCGACGCGATACAGGCCTACCTATCTGTCGCGGACGAACAGCTCGAAGGAGCTGAAGTTCGGGAGATTGAAGTCGCCATCTGATGCCGAGTATCCCGGGCATCTCGCACAAGCGCGCGGTTCGAGCTCTTCGCAAGGCAGGCTTCACGGTTGTCCGGGAAGGGAAGCACATCGTGATGTCGGATGGGGGCCGCATCCTGACGATTCCCCGAGCGAACCCGATCAATGCCTTGACGATGGGCGGCATCGCCCGAGATGCAGGCCTCAGCGTGGAAGACTTCCGCAAGCTCCTATGAAGTCACCCGACCGTCTTCTCCATCGCACGCGCGCTGAACGCCACGTCGGTGAGGACTGCCCGTGACGACTGTAGGCATGCGCCGTTTCTGCCTGGATTAGATCTCGTCGTCGGGGGCAGCAGTGCGGGCTCGCTGCTCGGGGAGGATGTAGGGGTCGAGGCGGCCGAGTTGGTCGGCGCGGAGGCGGGCGCGGATGATCGTTCCTTCGTCGGCGTAGCGTTCGGTGACGACGGCACCGGCAGCGTGCAATGCGGCGGCCACGTCGCCGCGATCGTAGGGAATGAGCAGTTCGACTTCGATCTCGGGCCGCGGCAGCTGCGCGGCAAGCTCAGCGAGCAGCTCGTCGATCCCGTCACCGCTCAACGCCGACACGAGCACCGCATCGGGGAAGGTTCGGCGCAGCCGCGCCAGCGTCATCTCGTCCAGTGCGTCGGTCTTGTTCACGACCAGCAACTGCGGGATCTCGGCCGCGCCGATTTCTTGCAGCACTTCCAGCACCGAGGCGTGCTGCCCGTCGGGATCGGCGGACGAGCCGTCCACGACGTGAACGATCAGATCCGCGCGCGATGCTTCCTCAAGCGTGGACTTGAAGGCTTCGATGAGCATGTGGGGCAGGCGCCGCACGAAGCCGACGGTGTCCGACAGCACGCACGAGCGCCCGTCGGGCAGGTCCAGCCGGCGCGTCGTGGGATCCAGCGTCGAGAACAGCTTGTCTTCGACGAGCACGCCGGCTTGGGTGAGCCGGTTCAGCAGCGTGGACTTGCCGGCATTCGTATAGCCGACGATCGTGGCGGCCGGGACGCCGGCGCGTTCGCGCTGCCGGCGTTTCGTGGCGCGCGTGCGGTCCATCTCGCGGATCGAGCGTCGCAGCTTCGAGATGCGCGTCTTGATGCGGCGCCGGTCCACTTCCAGCTTCGTTTCACCCGGTCCCCGCGTGCCGATACCGCCGCCGAGCCGGGACATCGACTCGCCCCAGCCTCGCAGCCGCGGGATCAGGTAATTCAGTTGGGCCAGCTCGACTTGCATCTTGCCTTCGATCGAATGCGCGTGCTGAGCGAAGATGTCAAGGATCAGCGCGGTCCGGTCGATGACCTTCACTCCGACGATCTTCTCTAGGTTGCGAAGCTGGCCGGGCGAAAGCTCTTCGTCCACGATCACGGTGTCGGCACCGAGCATCTTCACCGCGTCGCGCACCTCGTCGGCTTTGCCTTTGCCCAGGAACGTCGCCGGATCGGGCTTGTCGCGCCGCTGCACGAACGTGTCGAGCACTTCCGAGCCGGCGGTTTCGGCGAGGCGCTGCAATTCGGCGAGCGAGGCGTCGGCGTCCTCCGGGTCGCGACCGACGGCCAGACCGACCAAAACCGAGCGCTCGAGCCGGACCGCTTCGCGCTCGAGTTCGATCGCGCGGAATTCGTCGGAGAGCTGTGAATCGCGCTTGCGACGCTGCTTGTCCTCGCCCTTGTCGTCCTTGGAGCGCCCCCGCACCTACAACACCTTTCGGATTCGCTGAAGCGCCTCTTCCAGACGATCGTCGGGCGTGGTGATCGAGATCCGAATGTATCCTTCGCCGGCCTCGCCGTATCCCCGCCCGGGCGGAACGACCACGCCCGCCTCGTCCAGCAGCAGGGTTGCGAATCCGGCCGAGTCCTGACCGTCGGGCACCGGGATCCACACGTAGACCGCGCCCTTGGGCGCCGGCAGGCTCCACCCCGAATCGTTGAACGTGGCCACCACCAGATCGCGGCGCGTGGTGTAGAGCGCGATCATGTCCTTCAAGAAATTTTGCGGCCCTTCCAATGCGGCGATCCCGGCGCGCTGCACGGCGTTGAAGATGCCCGAATCGATATTGGTCTTGACGCGGCCGAGCGCTTCGATCGCGGCGGCGTTGCCGACGACGAACCCGATCCGCCAGCCGGTCATGTTGTAGGTCTTCGACAGCGAGTGAAACTCGATCGCGTGATCTTTCGCGCCCGGAACCTGCAACGCGCTAGGCGCGACGTAGCCGTCGTAGGTGATCTCCGAATACGCGTTGTCGTGGACCAGGAGCAGATCGTTCGCGCGGCAGAAGTCGACGGCCTGGGCGAAATCGTCGAGTGTCGCGACCGCTGCGGTCGGGTTGCAGGGATAGTTGAGCCAGAACAGCTTCGTCGTGTCGGGAACGGAGATCGAGTTGTAGTCGGGCAAGAAGCCGTTGCCGGCATCGAGCGTGAACGGAACCGGGATGCCGCCCGCAAGCCGCGTGCCGATGTCATAGACCGGATACGCCGGGTCGGGCACCAGCGAGACGTCGCCGGGATCGATGTAGGCGGTGCACAGGTGCGCGATGCCTTCCTTCGATCCGATCAGCGGCAGCACTTCGGTGTCGGGATCCAGGTCGACGTCGAAACGACGCTCATACCAGGCGGCGACGGCGCGGCGGAACTCGGGCAGGCCGAAATAGGACGGATACTGATGCGTCGCCGGATCCGCGACGGCCTCTTTCATCGCATCCACGATGTGCTGCGGCGTGGGACGGTCCGGATCACCGACGCCAAGACTGATCACGTCCATGCCCTCGGCGCGCTTCGCCTGGACCTTGCGGTCGATCTCGGCGAACAGGTACGGGGGCAGCGTCTCGATGCGGCGAGCAGGCTTCACGCAATCCTCCTAGACGGTTTCGGTCTTGACATGATGCGACACGAAGCGGGGATCGAGCGTTCCGCGGAAGACCTCTTCGGCCGGGCCGGTCATGAACACGCGACCGTCGCTCGCCCAGTCGATGTCGAGCGTTCCGCCGGGGAGCTTCACGGCGACCTGCCGTTCGGTGAACCCGCGGAGCGAGGATGCGACGGCGATCGCGCAGGCGCCGGTCCCGCACGCAAGCGTCTCGCCGACGCCGCGTTCCCAGACGCGCGATCGCACCTCATTGCGGTTCAAGACTTGGACGAACTCGATGTTGGCGCGCTGCGGGAACAGCGGGAGCATCTCGATCGTCGGCCCCAGGTAGCCGAACGGAACGGCATCCAGGTCGGTGACGAAGAGCACGCAGTGCGGGTTTCCCATCGACAGCGCCGTCGCGATGAAGGTGAAGTCGTCCACCTCGATGGTCTCGCGCAGCGCGTCGTCACCGGGGCCCGACAGCGGGATTCGCTTGCGCTCGATGACCGGCGGGCCCATGTCCACGCGAACGCGCTCGACGTCGCCGCCGGGGCCGCGAAACAGCTCGAGATCCTTGATGCCCGCGCGCGTGCCGACGCGGAGCTTGTCGCCGCCGACGAGCCCGCGGTCGGCGACGAACTTGGCCAGGCACCGGATGCCGTTGCCGCACATCTCGGCCGGCTCGCCGTCGGCGTTGTAGTAGTCCATGAAGAAGTCCGCGTCAGTCGCGGGAGCGACGCGGATCAGCCCGTCGGCGCCGATTCCGAAGTGGCGATCGCACAGCAGGCGAACCATTTCGGCGCCGACCCGGATCCGGTCCTGCAGGTCTTCGATCATCACAAAGTCGTTCCCGGCGCCCTGGCTTTTCACGAACTGCATCGGGTGTCCGCTCTCCTGTCGTGGTCGTGAACGTCGCGCTTTAGTCTACTGCGGCCGGAGGGGCGAGCCGCTGTCTTTCCCGCCGAACCAGACCCCGACCGGATCGGCGATCTGGGCCGGGTCGTCCGCGTCGAACCAGCGGATGCGCGGATCCTTTCGGAACCAGGTCATCTGCCGGCGAGCATAGCGCCACGTCGCGGACTCGATCGCCGCCTGCGCCTCATCGAGGCTGATCGTGCCGTCGAGGTGCGCGACGATCTCGCCGTAGGCGATCGCACGCGACGCGGTGAGTGCGCTGCGAAGCCCGCGGTCCAGGAGCGCGCGGACCTCATCCACAAGACCGGCTTCGAACATCCGGCCCGTTCGTCGCGCGATCCGAGTCTTGAGGATCTCGGGAGGAAGCGCGATTCCGGCAACGGTCAGATCGTAGGGACTCTCGTACCGGTCCCAGGCTTCGCGGAACGCGCTGAACGGCGACCCCGTCAGTTGCGTCACCTCGAGCGCACGCACAACGCGGCGAAGGTTCGACGGGTCGATTGAAGCGGCCGCGACCGGATCCAGCGATCGCAGCCGCTCGCGCAACGCGTCCGGATCCTGTTCGGCTATCGCCGAGCGCACGGCCTCATCCGTCGGGGGGAAGGTCAGGTCGTCGACGACGGCGCGGAAATACAAGCCCGATCCGCCGACGAGCAACGGCACTCGGCGACCCATCGCGACCCGGCCGATCGCGGCGCGCGCGACCTGCTGGAACTGCGCCACGCTGTAGGGATCGGCGGGGTCGGCGATATCGATCAGGTGATGCACGACGCGGTCGCGGTCGGCGGGCGGCGGCTTCGCGGTGCCGATGTCCATGCCGCGGTAGATGGTCATCGAATCCACCGCGACGATTTCGGCGCCCATCCGCTCGGCGACGCGCATCGCGATCTCGCTCTTGCCCGATCCCGTCGGCCCGACGATCGCCGCGATGCGGATCTGGGCGGTCGCCGGGTCGCCGCGCAGCGCGCCGGTCGAGGCAGGCTCGGCCATCGCGCTCTAGACGAGCGCGGGCGCGGCCGCGTCGAGGAAATGCGGATGCGCGCCGGTGATCCGGGCCGTGAGGAACGTTCCGGGGGCGGCCGCGCCGCGGATGTGGGCGATCTTGTTCGTGCGCGTCCGGGTCGTCAGCACCGCCGGGTCCTTCTTGGACGGACCTTCCACGAGCACCTCGAAGTGCGCCCCGATCAGCGCGGCGTTCTTCGCAAGCGAGATGCGCTCTTGCGCTTCGACCAGACGGCCGAACCGTTCGGCGACGACGGCGGGCGGCACCTGCTCGTCATAGCCGGCGGCGTCGGTCCCGGGCCGCGTCGAATACTGGAACGTGTAGGCCGAGTCGAATTGGGCCTGCTCGACAACGCGCAACGTCTGGGCGAAGTCGTCGTCGGTTTCGCCGGGGAAGCCGACGATGACGTCGGTCGAGACGGCGACGGCCGGGATCGCCTCGCGAATCGCATCCAGCCACGCGAGGTAGCGGCCGCTGCGGTAGGAGCGACGCATCCGGGAGAGCACCCGATCCGAGCCCGATTGCAACGGGAAATGGATGTGCTCGCACACGACCGACGACGATGCCATCGCATCGATCACGTCGGGCGTGAAGTCGTGAGGGTGCGGACTGGTGAACCGCACGCGTCGCAACCCTTCCACGTCGTCGAGCGCGCGGAGCAGCTCGGCGAACAGCGGCCGGCCGTCCAGGTCGCGGCCGTAGGTGTTGACGTTCTGGCCGAGCAAGGTCACTTCCAAGACTCCCTCGCCGGCAAGCGCCCGGACCTCATCGAGAATCTCGCCCATCCGGCGGCTGACCTGCTTGCCGCGCACGAGCGGCACGATGCAGAACGTGCAGGCGTTGTCGCAGCCGACGCTGACGCTGACCCAGGCATGGAACGGATGATCGCGCCGCGCGGGTAGCGCGCTCGGAAATACCTCGGTCTGCTCGCGGAATTCGAACGCGGTGGCGCCGGTCCGTTCGCGTTCGCGAAGCAACGCGGGAAGCTCGCCGACGGCGAACGTTCCGAACGCGACGTCCACCCACGGCGCCTTCTCGATCACCAAGCCTTTGTCCTTCTGAACCAGGCAGCCGCCGACCGCGATGCGAAGGTCGGGGTTCGCATCCTTGGCGGGCTTGAGCGCTCCGAGCGCACCGTAGAGCTTATTGTCGGCGTTTTCGCGGATGGCACAGGTGTTGAGCAGCACCAGGTCGGCGTCGGAGGCCGTGGCGGCGCGCTCGTAGCCTTCGGCCTCGAGCAACCCGGAGATGCGCTCCGAATCGTGCTCGTTCATCTGGCAGCCGAAGGTTCGGACGAAATATCGCTTGGTCACGGCGATCATGCTACCGCTCTCGACGGCGCGTCACTCGCGAAAGCGAAAGGGCCGGGAGACAATCCCGGCCCTTTCCCCCTTCGCGTTCTAGGCGTCGCTTCGTCCGCTCTTGCGCCGCCCGAGGAGCACCAGGGCCGCTCCGCCTGCCAGGAACATCAGACCGTAGAGCCAGCCGGCCGGGCCGGTACCGGTCGGAACCAGGCGCACGCCCGCGACCACGGTCACCGTCGCCGGGTCGGTGTCGCTGACCCGCAGGCCGAGCACGTCCTCGCCCGAGGCGGTCCCGATGTTGGTGATCGCCGTCGTCCCCAGCACCGCGCTGCGCGTCAGGGTCGCCTTCGCCCCGGCGGCCAGCGATGCGACGGTGCCGATCGTTCCGAGCTTGTCGTCGGTAACGAGGACATCGAACAGCGTCGTGTCACCGGTGTTGGTGACGACGTAGCTGTAGATGACCGGCGTCCCGAACGTGCCCGACACGGGCGAGACGGTCTTGTTCAGGTCGATGTCGGGAGCGATCAGATCCACGACGTGGTCGTCATCGTCGGTCACGGTGACGCTATTGCCTACGCCGGTCGCGGTGGCCGTGTTCGGCAGCGGATCCGGGTCGGTGGCGGTGATGAGATGGTCGCAGGTGTAGATCCACGTCTCACCCACCTCGAGCAGCCCGTCGCCGTCGTCGCCGAGCCGGAACGCCGGCGCGGCATCGCAGTTCGGGTCGGTCACCGCCACCTGCGCGAGCGGCGTGAGCGTCGTCGTCGTCACGGCCATCGTGTAGGAAGCCGTGTCGCCGCGATGCGCGAGATCCGGTCCCTCTTTGACGATGTTGATTCCGACGGGGCAATCCACCACGATCGTCGCGTTGGCTTGCGCCGAGCCGTCGTTGCTCGTCGTGACCGCGGCGACGTTGACGATCGCACCGCATGTGAGCCCCGTGGTCGGCGACGAGATGTGCACGGTCGCAACGGCCGCCGGGGCCATCGTGCCGAGACTGCACGTAAGCGTGCCGCTCGTGATCGAGCAGGATGCCGCCGCGGTGCCGCCGTCGATCGTCCACGACAAGCCGGGGTTGCCCGGCAGCGTGTCGGTCACGGTGACGCCCCGCGCCTCGCCGGCCCCATCGTTGCGGACGGTGATCGTGAACCCGATCGCCTCACCGGCCGTCACGGCTGCGTCGTCGGCGGTTTTGACGATCTGGATCGAGGCGCAGTCAACCTGCGTCGCGTCACTGTCGGTGACGTCGGCGTGGTTGGAGGCCGACGCCGTGGCGGTGTTGTCGTAGGTTCCGCACGACGCCCCGGTCGTGGCCGATGCAACGTGGACCGTCGCACTCGTCGCCGGGCCCATGTCCCCGAGGTCGCATTCGAGCGAGCCGCCGGTGATGGTGCACGAACCGGCCGCGGTGCCACCGTCGATGCTCCAAGCGATTCCGGGACCGGACGGCAGCGGATCGGAGACGACCACGTCGCGCGCCGACCCGGGTCCGTCGTTGAAGACGGTGATCGTGAAGCCGATCGGGTCGCCCGCGGTCACGGACGCGTCGTCGGCCGTCTTGACCAGTCGCAGCGACGGGCAGCGAACCTGAATCGAAGCGCTCGCCTCGTCGCTGCCGTCGTTGGTCGTGGTCACGCTCGCCGTGTTCTGGAGCGTTCCGCACGACGCGAACGTCGTCGGGCTGGACACGTGAACGGTCGCCGTTGCGCCGGCCGACATAGTGCCGAGCGCGCAGGCCAGGGTGCCGCCTGCGATGGCGCACGAACCGGCCGCGGTTCCGCCGTCGATCGTCCAGGTCAGTCCGGCCGCGGCGGGAAGCGGGTCGCTCACGGTGACGTCGTATGCCGCGCCGCTGCCGTCGTTGTGGACGGTCACGGTGAATCCGACGGGATCTCCGGCGCTGACGATTCCGGAGTCGGCCGACTTCTCGATCGAGATGTCGGCGCAGCGGACCTGAATCGTGGCGGCGTCGGTCGCCGTTCCGTCGTTGCTCGCCGTCACGGTGGCCGAGTTGTCGATCGTGCCGCATGATGCGGCGGTCGTGGCGCTCGAGATGTGCACGCTTCGTACGGCCCCGAACGGCATCGTCCCGAAGGAGCACGACAGAACGCCGCCGGCGATCGAGCATGCCGCCGCGCCGCTGCCGCCGTCGATGTGCCAGGACAGGCCGGCCGCGGACGGAAGCGTGTCGGTCACGGTCACGTTGTACGCGTCGCCGTCACCCGTGTTCGAGATCACCAGCAGGAAGCCGATCTGATCCCCGGCGTTGACGACCGCGGCGTCCTCGACCTTGAGGATGTTCACCGTTGCGCACCGAACCTCGAGCGAGGCGCGGTCGTGGTGATCGCCGGCGTTGCTGGAATGGACGCTTGCGACGTTGTCATAGGTCCCGCAATCGTCCGCGTCTGAGGCAGCCTGGACGTGCACTGTGAACGACGTGCCGGCCGCCATCGTGCCGATCGTGCAGGTCAGGGTGCCGCCGGCGATCGAGCATCCGGCCTTCGCCGGCGAGATCACCCAGGCGAAGTCGCCCGGCAGCGGGTCGGTCATGACCACGTCGAATGCCGAGCCGGGGCCGTCGTTGTGCACGGCGATGGAGAAGCCGACCGTGTCGGCGGCGGAAACCGACGAGTCGTCGGCGGTCTTGACGATGCGCAGGTCGGGGCAGTCCACGCGGACCGAGGCCTGCGACGAGTCCGTGCCGTCATTGGTCGTCGTCACCGATCCGGTGTTGTTCACCACGCCGCACGAGGACGGCGTCGTCGGGCTGATCAGGTGAACAGTCCGAACCGCTCCGGCGCTCATCGTGCCGATCGCGCACGTGAGCGTGCCGCCGGCGATGACACACGATCCGGCCGCGGATCCTGCGTCGACCGTCCAGAGGAGTCCGGCGGCGGCCGGCAGCACGTCGGTGACGACGACGCCGAAGGCGGAGCCGGATCCATGGTTGGTGATAGTCAGCGTGAAGCCGATCGGCTGTCCGGCACTGACGGCCGGCGCGTCCGGCGTCTTGTCGATGTCGATGTCGGCGCAGTTGACGACGATGGCGACGGGTCCGGCGCTGTTGTTGACCAGCGCCGACGACGGTTCGTTGCTCGCCCCCACGGTCGCCTCATTGTCGTGCAGGCCGCAGTCGTCGAAGTCGGTCGGGCTTTGGACGTGGATCGTGATGCTCGCGCCGGGCGCCAGCGTCGCGAACGAACACGTGAGCACGCCGCTCGCGATGCCGCAGCCCGGAACGGCCGGGTTGATCGTCCACGAGAACCCGGCGGGAAGCACATCGTGAACCGTCACGTTCTTGGCCGTCCCGGCACCGATGTTGGAGACCGTGATGTCGTAAGAGACGGTCTCCCCCGCGCTGACCTCAGGCGTCGTCGTGGACTTGAGCACCCGAACGTCCGGGCACCGAACCGTGATATCGGCCGAGTCCGACCCCGATCCGTCGTTGGTCGAGGTGAATCCCGCCGTGTTCGGCAACGTCCCGCACGAATCCGCGGTCGTCGGCGACACGACGTGCACACGCAGCGTCGCGCCGGCAGCCAGACTCGCCTGCGTACAGGTGAGCGTCGATCCGGCAATCCCGCACGTCGCGCCGGCCGAGGAGGACTCGATCGTCCATGCCATGCCGGAACGCTGCGGCAGCGAGTCGGAGATCACGACGCCCTTCGCCGCCCCGGCGCCGGTGTTGGTCACCTCGATGGTGAAGCCCACCTGACTTCCGGCGTCGACAACGGTCGCGTCGGCCGTCTTGACGATATCCAGCTCGGGACACCGCACCGTGAAGGTGACCTGGTTCGATTCGTTATCGTTTCGATCGGCGATCGCTTCGACGGCTGCGTCGATACGGGCCCGGTTGGTGCGCACGCCGCACGATGCCGGCGTGGTCGTCGCGGTGATCGTCACGACGACGGTGTCCGGCTCGGCGCCGGTCGTGTTGCCGTCGCTCGCGGCCAAGGTTCCGACCGCGCAGGTGACGACGTTCCCGGCGCCGACGCTGCACGTTCCGGTCCCGCCCGCCGTGTTCGGGTCGACATCGAATGTCGCCGACACGCCGGTGAGCGAGTCGAGCAAGTCGTCGGTGATGACAACACCGGTGGCTTGCGCGATGCCGTCGTTGGTTCCGACGAGCGAGAAGGAGATCTGATCGCCCGCGTCGACGGTCTGCGTCGGCGGGGATTTGGTGATATGCACGTCGGGGCAGCGTGCCAGCGTCAGCGGCACCGGCTCGCCGACATCTTTGAGTTGCGAATTGAAGGACTCACCCGATGCACGCGTCTTCACCGAGAACTGCGCGAAGCCGGGACACCCCGGGAACTGTGAGCCGAAGATGGCACCCAGGCTGAGGGCCGCTTCCCCGAAACGCAGCGTATCGACGGTTCCGCCACCGAAGGGGGCGGCCGAGGGCCGCAGGACCGAAACACCGTTGACGTCGGCGCGCGCCGACCCCGCCGGCAGCGTCGCAAGGTTCCAGCTTCCCGACAGCGCGGTGCCGCTCCACGTGCGCACCTCGACGGTCGCTTCCTTGCCGCCCCCGTCGAAGTCGTAGACGACCAGAAGGTCACCGGCCGTTCGTTCCGGGATGACTGCGCCCTTGGAGTTGGTGACGGTCGTTACCTTCTGGTTGAACTCGAAGTTCGCGTGTGCGTCTCCCACGCCTTCGACCTCGAGCCGTTCGAAGCCGATGAACAGGTAGGCGTCGGTCGCCGTCACCGAGGTCGCGCCGTAGAAGCGAGTGAGATCGTCCTTCCCCGGAGGCTTGGGGCCATCGGTGAACGTCCATGTGTCGGGCGTTTCCTCTTTGGCGCCGCCGCCGAACACATCGTCGGTTGCCGAGTTGAAGGCGTCGTCCCCGCGCGAAACGGTTCCGGCGATGGTTGCCCAGTCCTTCGTCGCGCCGGTGATGGCCGGCACGAACGGGAACGCAAAATCACCGTCGATCTCGAATCCGCCGACGTGGCCGGCGGTTGCCGTGTGGCTCGCGAAGGACGAATTGGAATTCAACGATGGAAGGACTCCAACCAGCAGCAGCGAAACAACGAATGCACGATAGACGCGCGTGCGCATTGCACTCACCCTCTCTCCCACGAGCCTCATCCGCGTCGTCGCGGACGTTCTCGTTCCCGCTGTCATGGTCACGCGGAAATGGCCCCGACGGAATAGAGAGTTAGGCCCAAAGTCCTCCACGCATTGGGACTACGGAGACTCGAAATAGGCGAAGAGTCCCGCACGGAGCGGGACTCTCGTTTCCTATGCGGCGAAGCCGGTGCGGCTACTCGAAACCGTAGCCTTTCGCCCACGACGTCTCGTAGCCGTCGATCGCCGCCGCGAGCGCGGCGTCGTCGAGCGTCAGCGGTTTGACCGCTTCGACCATCACGGCAACTTCGTCGGCGAACTCCTTCGTCTTCGCCGCCTCAAGCGCCGGAGCTTGCGGGCCGTGATGAAGTCCCTGAGGGTGGATGGTCATCATTCCCGGAGTAATCCCGGCCCGCGAAAAGAACTGCCCCTCGTGGTAGAAGATCACTTCGTCGTTGTCGATGTTCGAGTGGAAGAATGGGACCCGCAGCGCGTCCGGGTCGCCCGTTTCGGTCGGCCGCGGCGCGAACGTGCATACCGCGAAACCGTCGTTCGCCCAGGTGCAGTGAACGCTCGGCGGCAGGTGATAGCGGGGCGAGACGACCGGCCGGAAGTCCTTGACGTTGAGCCGCATCGGACACAGGTCGCCTTGCCACCCGACGACGTCGAGCGGGTGGTAGGGATAGGTCAACGAGGTGTACGCGTTGTCGCGCTTGACACGCACCTCGAAGCGGCCCGGTTCGTCGTGCGGGTCGGGTTCGGGCGTCGCGATCACGCCGGGATCGAATTGCGCGTGACGGCCAAGCATCCCCCGGTCGGGGATGTGGAACTCCCCGGCGCCTTCGATGACGAGCAAGAACAGCTCTTCGTCGGGCACGAAGCGATGCGTCGTCCCCTTCGGGACGATCAAGTAGTCGCCGGACTCGAACGTCAGCGGTCCGTAGTCGGTTTCCATCGTGCCCCGGCCGCGGTGCACGAAATAGCACACGTCCCCATCGGCGTCCCGCAAGAAGTACGGCATCGGATCGCTGCGACGCGACACGTACAGGGCGCAGTCGTCGCTGAACGCGATCCGCTGCCACATCCCGGCCGCATCGGTCATGTCCTGCGGCTTCAGAGCCGCGACGTCGATGGCTCGCGGCCGAAGCGGCCCGTCGATTGCGACCCACGCGGTCGGCGGGTGCGTGCGATACAGGTGACTCGCACGGCCTTCGAACGCCTCGCGGCCGTGTTCTTCTTCGTAGGTGCCCTCGGGAAGCCCGACGTGCGCCTGCTTGGTGATGCGTCCCTTCGACAGCGGAAACATTCGCCCTCCCTAGAGCCCTAGAGCGTCCCGCGCAGCTCTTGCTCGCGCTCGATCGCCTCGAACAGGGCCTTGAAGTTGCCGAGGCCGAAGCCGCGGGATCCGTGCCGCTCGATCACTTCGAAGAACACCGTCGGGCGGTCCATCACCGGCTTGGTAAATATCTGGAGCAGGTAGCCGTCCTCGTCGCGGTCGGCCAGGATCGACAATCGCTTCAACGCTTCGATATCGACTTTGGTCAGGTCGGCGAAGCGGTGCGCGACCTCTTCGTAGTAGGCGTCGGGCACACGTAGGAATTCGATGCCCCGATCCCGCAGGTCCGAGACCGTGGCGACGATGTCGTTGGTGAGCAGCGCCACGTGCTGAACGCCGGCGCTGCCGTAGAAGTCGAGGTACTCGTCGATCTGCGAGCGCTTCTTCCCTTCGGCCGGCTCGTTGATAGGGAACTTGACCCGGCCCGAGCCGTCCCACATCACCTTCGACATCAGGGCCGTGTATTCGGTCGAGATCTGATCGTCGCGGAAGTGGACGAGGTTCTGGAAGCCCATCACGCGCGCGTAGTAGTCGGCCCACACGTTCATCTTCCCCATTTCGACGTTGCCGACGACGTGGTCGATGATCTTGAGCCCGCCCTCGGCACGCGGGTCGTCGACGGCGGAAAACCCGGGCAGAAACGGCCCCCCGTACTCCTCGCGTTGGATCAGCGAATGGACGGTCTCGCCGTACGTGCCGATCGCGGCCCGGACGACCTTGCCGTGCTCGTCCTCTGAGATCTGCGGCGAGTGCACGTCGATCGCTCCCCGTTCGAGGGCAACCCGGTATGCCTCCTCGGCGTCGGGAACGCGAAGCGCGATGTCGCGAACGCCGTCTCCGTGACGCGCGACGTGCGCGGCAACCGGCGACGAGGGGCCCAGTGAGCCGGTGATCGCGAAACGAATCTTTCCCTGCTGCAGCACCCGCGTCGTCCGATCGCGAACCCCGGTCTCCAATCCCGCGAATGCCACCTCGCGGAAACCGAGCGCTCGCGTGTAATAGTAGGCGGCCTGCTTGGCGTTTCCGGTCCAGAATTCGATGTGATCGATTCCGAGTACGGGAAATGCGTCATCGGTCATGACGAGTCACCTCCATGATCGATCGAAGCGTATCACCGGCCGGCAGCCACACCCGGGCGAACTCGGGCCGTCGGGGCTGATGCGGTCAGACCTGCGGAGCGGCAACCGCTGCCGCAGCGTCCTTCGCGGGCATCGCGTCCGTGCGATTCCGGTCCAGCACCGAAAGGCAGATGGCCGTGCGTCCTTCGCCACCGATCTCGATGTCTTTGAACGCGGGAATGCACACCGGGTCGATACCATCTTCGGACACGAACGAGCGGGCGATGGCGATCGCCTTGACGGCTTGGTTGAGCGCTCCGGCGCCGATCACTTGCACATCCACGTAGCCGCGCTCGCGCAGGATCCCTGCGATCGCCCCGGCCACGGAATTCGGACTCGACTTGGCCGAGACCTTGAGAAGTTCCACGGGTTGGGCCCCTCTACTCCGACGTCCTGGTTTTTGTCCGACGTCCCGACCTCAGTCTCCAATGGTTGCGTCGGATTGTCCACCGTTGTCCGAATCTTTTTTTTGCTGCCGGGGGGCGGCCGGCTACTTGGCGAATTCCGTCGAGCGTGTTTCTCGGACGACCGTGATCTTGATCTGTCCCGGGTACTGGAGTTCCTCCTCGATGCGCTTGGCGATGTCTCGTGCCAGAACCTGACAGGACAGATCGTCGAGCGACTCGGGCTCGACCATGACCCGGACTTCGCGGCCCGCCTGCATAGCGAACGTCTTTTCTACCCCTGGGTAGGATGTGCAAATCTCCTCCAGCTTCTCCAAACGCTTGACGTAGTTTTCGAGCGTCTCGCGTCGCGCACCGGGGCGTCCGCCGGAGATCTGGTCGGCCGTCTGGGACAGCACCGCCTCAATTGTTCGTTGCTCGACCTCGCCGTGATGCGACTCGATCGCGTGAACGACCTCGTCGGGCTCTTTCAACCGGCGCGCAAGTTCGGCGCCGATGAGCGCGTGGGATCCTTCCACCTCGTGGGTGACGGCCTTGCCGATGTCGTGCATCAGGCCGCATCGCTTCACCATCTGCACTTGGTCGGGCGTCAACCCCAGCTCGGCCCCCATCATGCCGGCGAGATGCGCCGTCTCGATGAGATGCTTGAGCACGTTCTGGCCGTAGGACGTTCGATATTGCAGCCGCCCCAGAACTCGGATCAGCTCTGGGTGCATATCGGTGATTCCCACGTCGAGAACGGCGGCTTCACCGGCTTTGCGGATCTGCTCTTCGACGTCGCCGGACGCGCGCTCGTAGACCTCTTCGATCCGTGCGGGATGGATCCGTCCGTCGGCGACGAGCTTTTCGAGGGTGATCCGTCCGACCTCGCGGCGAACCGGATCGAAGCACGAGAGCAGGACGGCCTCGGGCGTGTCGTCGATGATGATGTTCACGCCGGTGACCGATTCGAACGCCCGAATGTTGCGGCCTTCGCGGCCGATGATCCGTCCCTTCATGTCGTCGCTGGGAAGAGACAACACGGCGACAGTCGACTCGGCGGTCTGTTCGCTGGCGAGGCGCTGAATCGCGAGGGTGATGATGCGGCGGGCACGGACTTCGGCCTCTTCCCGGGCGCGCGTCTCGAGCTCACGGACGGTGGCCATCGCCTCGCGCTTCGCGTCGTCTTCGATCCGCTTCATCAAGACGGCTTTTGCTTCGGCGGACGTCATCGCGGCGACTCGTTCGTATTGGTGGTCGAGATCGCCGGCACGAGCGGCGATGTCCTGGGAACGGCGATCGAGTGCTTCACGCTCTTGCCGGAGCGACTCCTCGCGCTGCTCGAGCAGACGACCCCGGTCGGCGAGCGAGATGGCCTGCCGATCCAAGTCTTCCTCGCGGGCCTGCAGGTGCTGCTCACGCTGCTCGAATCTGCTTTCGCGTCGCTCCAGGTCGGTTCGGCGGCTCTTGATGTCGGCTTCTGCATCCTCGCGAAGGCGGAGCACCTCGTCCTTACCGACGACGAGGGCTTCGCGACGGGCGCGCTCGACCTCCTTGTCGGCGTCGGCGAGCAGGTCGCGGGCCTTTGCCTCGGCGGTCGACACCATGGCAAGACCGGCTCGGTGACGGATGAAGTACCCGATGCCGCCTCCGACGATGAGCCCAATCAGGACTCCGATCGCGAGAGACATGGCAGTTCCTCTCTTCACAACGACCGGACGTTCGAGCCCGGCCGGTTCATGGTCGGTGGGATCGGTGCGGCATCCCGCCGAAATGCACGGCGTGCTCGATCGGAGTGCGGTTCCCCGCCGGGATAGCGACACTGCGAACCCGTCTGGGCTCGCGACGAAGCGGACGCTGCGTTTTCGCAGGTCCTAGGGAGTTTCGGCCCTCGTCATCGTCGTTGTTCGCGCCGCCTGTCCGGATCGTTTGAAGGAATTGGTTAGTTTTCGGGTTTCCGCATTCACAACCGAGCAATTCCGATCCTAGCACCGCGAGGTTTTCCCACTCAAGGGACCCCGCTCAAGAATAGGAACACGCCGCGGAAGATGCGTCCTAAATGTCGGTCTCGGCGACATCCTTCGACAGTTCCGAAGCGAGCCGGAAGACGATCTCGGCGGGATAGCCCCGTCGGGCCAGCGCGCCGGCAAGTCGGCGGTAGCGCACGTCGGGGGGGTGGGAGGCGAGGCTCCGGGCGCGCTTGGCGGCAAAGACGCGGGCGCGGGCTTCCTCATCTTCGGGGGAAACCGTCGCTGCCTGGGCCGCGACGTCGGGCGCGATCCCCTTCGTTCGCAGGCGCATCCGGATCGCCGCCGACCCGTAGCCCCGCCGCTCGGCGGCCTCGGCCGCGAACGCCTCGGCGAAGCGCGTGTCGCTGAGCAAGTTCTTGGACCGGAACTCTTCGACGACGACGGCGATGGTCTCGGCGTCGTGTCCCCGCTTGCGGAGCGCCTGGCGAACCTCGGCCTCGGAGCGCTCCCGGGTCGTAAGCATCCGCAGCACGATCTCGCTCGCCGCGCGGCGCCGTTGCTCGGGCGTCGAGTCGGCTTCGGCCGGCCAGGTGCCGCCGCGCGTGCCACTCCGCCGGCGGGAGGAAGAGGACGGGGAGGCGGGTGCCTCCCCGTCGCCCGGCTTTTCGCTCATGCCGCCTTCCCCAGGTGCGCGAGCGGTGGGCCGGACTATTTCTCGTCCTCGTCGTCGTCGTCGTCTGCTGCGACCGGGTCGGACGGCACGGCCGGCGCGGGGGGGCCGGCCGGTTCGTCGCCTTCTTGGGGAACCAGACCCAGCCCATCGCGGATCCGCTTTTCCAAATCGTAGGCAACGTCGCCGTTGTCGATCAGGAACTGGCGCGCGTTCTCGCGTCCCTGACCGATCTGGGTCCCGTCGTAGGTGAACCAGGCGCCCGACTTCTTGACCAGCCCGAGGTCCACGCCCACGTCGATGAGCGAGCCCTCCTTCGAGATGCCTTTGCCGTAGATGATGTCGAACTCGGCCTGACGGAAGGGCGGGGCGGTCTTGTTCTTGACAATCTTGGCTCGCACGCGCGAACCGACGACCTCCGCTCCGTCCTTGAGGTTCTCGATTCGGCGCACGTCCACGCGCACCGACGCGTAGAACTTGAGCGCGCGCCCGCCCGGGGTCGTCTCGGGCGAGCCGAACATCACGCCGATCTTCTCGCGCAACTGGTTGATAAAGATCGCGCACGTGTTCGAGCGGCTGAGGTTGCCGGACAGCTTGCGCAGCGCCTGCGACATCAGACGCGCCTGCAAGCCGATATGGTTATCGCCCATCTCGCCCTCGATCTCGGCGCGAGGCACAAGCGCCGCGACCGAGTCGATCACGACCACGTCCACCGCGCCGGAGCGGATCAGCGTGTCGGCGATCTCCAGCCCCTGCTCTCCGGTGTCGGGCTGCGAGATGAGCAACTCGTCGAGATTCACTCCCAGCGCGGTCGTGTAGACCGGATCGAGCGCGTGCTCGGCGTCGATATAGGCGGCGATGCCGCCGGCGCGCTGCGCCTCGGCCACCACGTGCAACGCCAAGGTGGTCTTGCCGCTGGACTCGGTGCCGTAGATCTCGACGACGCGGCCGCGGGGCATGCCGCCGATCCCCAGCGCCTGGTCGATCGCGATCGAGCCGGTCGGAATGACTCCGATCCGCATTCGCTCGTGCTCTCCCATGCGCATGATCGCACCCTTGCCAAACTGCTTTTCGATCTGTCCGAGCGCTGCCACGAGGGCCTTATCCTGATCCGCCATCTGGCTCTCTCCTTTTCCCTGTCTTCGAACGGAACTGATGCTAGACCGGGCCGCCGACATAATCACAGGCGTGTGGTTCGGTGGGAACTCTAGGCGAACACCTGTTCGGAGTCAACGACGCCGGGACCTACGCTACTGCCCCGTTGAGACATGGTCCCGTCCGGGAAGATCGAGCGAAACGGCGCTCACCCCAGGAAGGGCGCGAACGCGATCCGCTCGTAGCGGGGCGCGGGCCGGCCGAGGTGCGAGCGGAAGATCGACAGGCCATCGGCCGAGAATGGAACCGGCCCGACCGAGACCGCGCCGAAGTCGATCCGGCCGGGAGCCGGAAGCCGTGCCAGGGTCACGTGTGGTCTGAACGGCCGGGCCTCGGATTCGAAGCCGAGCGGCTCGAGCACTCGGGAGACGGCAGCGGCGATCCCGGTCATGGCCGCGACGTCGCCGCCGAGTCCAGCCCACAGCACGCGCGCGCGACGCGCCGACGGAAAGGCGCCGAGCCCTTCCAGGCGCAGCGAAACCGGCGCCCACGGCGCAGCCGCCGCCGTGACCGCATCGACGACCGCGTCCGCTGCGGATGTTTCACCCAAGAACGCGACCGTGGCGTGGAGATTCTCGGCCGGTACCCAGCGCGGGCCGATACCAGTGCCGAGACGGGGGGCGATTCGCGGCGTGAGCGCCTCGATCGCGCGCGCCGCAGCGGCGCGCACCTCGTCGGGCAGCGCCACCGCGACGAATAACCGCGTTACGAGACCTCCTCGGTCAGAAAGAGGCGGAGCAGGTTGAGGGCCGCCGCGGCGGCGGCGCCGCGAACGGCGGCCCGGTCGCCGGCGAATCGCACGGTGCGCGCGGCGCTTCGGCCGAAGCCGTCGACGGCGATCCACACGACCCCCGGTTCGGCGCCTCCGTGCACGTCGGGGCCGGCGGCGCCGGTCAATCCCACGCCGACATCGGCACCGAATCGCTCGCGCGCGCCGCGGGCCATCGCGCGCGCCACCACCTCCGAGACCGCGCCTTCGCGCCGGATCGCGGATGCGTCGACGCCGAGCAGCGACGACTTCGCGGCGGCCGAGTATGCCACGACGCCTCCCGCGTAATACTCCGACGATCCGGCAACGCGCGTGATCCGCTCCGACACGCCGCCGCCGGTCGCCGACTCGGCCACCGCGACGCTCGCGCCCCGCCGGCGGAGCAGTGCGCCGACGACGACCTCAAGGGTCTCGTCTCCCCCGCCGACGACCGCGGCTCCCATCGCTTCACGGACGCGCCGCTCGACCGGATCCAGCAGCGCATCCGCGCCGGCGGCGTCGCCGGCCTTGGCCGTCAACCGCACCCGCACTTCCCCCCCGCCGGCGAGATAGGCCATCTTGACCGGACCGTCCTCCAGCGAACGCCACAGCGGTGCGAGCGTCTCTGCGATCGCGGACTCGGCTACGCCGGAGACGCGCACGACGCGCGCGTGCGTCACCGCCGTGGCACCCGCCCGGCGCGCCAGGTCCGGCAGCACCGCGCGCGCCATCATCTCGCGCATCTCGGCGGGGACGCCGGGGACCGCATAGATCACGCCGCCGTCGTGTTCGACGATCAATCCCGGTGCCGTGCCGATGCGCGTCTCGATCGGCGTCGCGTGCGCGGGGCGGTCGGCTTGCCGCACATTGATCTCGGCCATGGGACGACCGATGCGTTCGAAAATGGCGCGCAGGCGCGCTTCCGATACCGGATCTCGGACGAGCCGTTGCCCGGTCGCACGCGCGATCGCCTCGCGCGTGACGTCGTCGTGCGTCGGGCCGAGCCCGCCGGTCACCACGATCGCCTCGGCGCGACCGAGCGCGTCGACGATGGCACGTGCGATCCGCTCTTCGTTGTCGCCGACGGCGGTGTGAATGTGGCAGTCGACGCCGATTCCGGCAAGCATCGCTCCGATCTCCTGCGCGTTCGTGTTCGCGATGTCTCCGAGCAGCAACTCGGTTCCGACGGCGACGACCTCGGCCCGCATCGTGCTAGCGCAGGATCGAGGGTGCGCGGCGGAAGTAGGCCCAGCCGGTGACGAGGGTGAGCGCGACGGCGATGCCGAGCATCGACGCGCGGGAGACCCGCCACGCGTCCGCGGACGCGGGAACCATGAAGGCGGCGACGGCGATCAACTGGAGCACCGTCTTCCATTTCGCGAGCCGGCCGGCGGGGAAGCCACGCCCGCGACGCGACGCGACGATGCGCAGCGCGGTGACGCTCATTTCGCGCACCAGGATCACGATGGCGGCCCATGCGGGGAATCGTTTCAGGTACACCAGCGCCGCCATCGACGCAGTAACCAAGAGTTTGTCCACGAGCGGATCGAGAAATTGCCCGGTGGCGGAGACCGCCTCCCAGCGCCGCGCGAGCGCGCCGTCAACTCGGTCGGTCAACGCCGCAAGCGTGAAGACGATGAACGCGACCCAGTCGGCGCCGTCGGTTCGGCGAAGCATCAACAGCACGACCGGAACGACCAACAGGCCGCGAAGCGCCGTGACCACGTTGGGCAGGTGGGCCGATCGAAGCCGCGGTCGCACGCCCGGAGGTCTCGTTGAAGCCGCTACTCGAGCGGGTGGCGGCCACCGACGATGCCGTGACGGCCGACGAAGGCCTCGAAGCGTCCGGCGGGCGCGGCGAGCGGCCGGTCGTTCGCCCAGATCGACACGGCCGACGCGTCCACGACGATGACGTGGATGAGACGGTCGCCGCCGAACAATTGCGACGCGCCGGGGGACAGGATCTGGTCGAAGACGATCTTGCCGTCCACGATCACGCGCACGCCTGTCGCGGCCTTAGCGGCGATCCGAACGGCGACGGCATCCTCCGCTTGGCTGAGCGGCTTGACCGCTCGCGACGCTTGCTGCACGCGCGCCGACGGCCGAGAGGCCGGGGTTGCGTCCCCGCCGGGCCCTTTCAGCACGCCCAGCACGCTGCCGGCGATCAGCAGGATCGAGGCGACGACCGCCGCTCGTAGCCAGCGCGATCGAGGCCCGTGCTTTCGAGCGGCGCGATCCTTCTCGTCGAGCGCGGTCAGCGGCGACTGGTCGTCGGGCTCGTGCAGGCTGCGATACGCGCGAAGGATCTCGCCCGAATCCAGGCCGAGCGTGCGCGCGTAGGATCGGAGGTGGGTCCGGATGTGGCCGTGGTGGCCGAGCTCGTCGAACGCGTCTGCTTCCAGAGCGCGGAGAAGCTCGGGGCGGATCCGCAGGCGCCAGGCGAGTTCTTCGATCGACAGATTCCGCTCGGTGCGTGCCCGGGACAGACGTGCGCCGACTCCGGATTCGATGGCTCCGGATTCGCGGTCGACCGGCACACTCACCTCCCGAGACATCGTCGCGGCGGATTGGCCCGCCGGCTGTGGCCCTGCGCCGGGGCTCGGGCCGCGCGAATCATACTGTCCGGACCCGCTCGGTTCAAAGTGGAGTGGTCCGCTGGCCCACCGGGGAGGGAAACGGTCGAAAACCGCCTTGAGCAGTGCTAGCAAGCCCCAGGCTGCCGGTAGTCGGCCGGGGAGATGGCCGCAGTGCCGCCGCCGGGGCCGCGGCCGGCAGCGCGCATGAACACGCGCTCCAGCGTCAACAGGTTCAAGTTCGACGGGCAGTGAACCGGCGTGCTTTGCAGCCCGTCGGGATGCTGGTAGATCGTCTGCATCAGGTCGCCGCCGGGCACCGGCAGGTCCAGGTGCGCCAAACCCAGGCAGTGGCCGACTTCGTGCGCGGCCAGGTTGGTGACATCGTTCGGCGTGAAGGACGCGTGGGCGGCCTTCGCGACCGACGCCACGCACGGTTGTCCGCGTCCCCACGAGGTGCCAAGGATCGGTCCGCTCGTCTCGTGGAATGCGAGAAGGATCTCGGGGTCGCTCGCCACCTGCTGCGGGATCGCATCTCGCCCCGCGACGTAGATATCGATGCGAAGCGATTGCGCGAGCCATGGCACGCCCGTTGCGCGCACGGCCGCCTGCCACAGGCCGGCTCCGCGCTCGGCCGCCGCCGCATAGGAGTTCGCGAGCGGATGCAAGTCGGCGGTCCCGGCCGGCAGCAGTCCGGCGTCGTTGTAGATCTGACCGTGGCCGGGCGGAAGGATGATCACGTCGATCGCGAGCCGGTCCCATTCGAACAGGGCCGCTTCACGATACGCCTCGGTCGCGCCGGCGATGCTCGCACACGTGATCGCAACGGCGGCGAGTATTCCGATCGGACGCATGCCCGAATCGTTCGCTGCGTGTCCGCGCGCTCCCTTTCGGCCGAAGGTTCGCTGCTGCCGCTTCGCCCGTGTGCGCCGCGATTGTCCGTCAGCCGCCGGCGGCGGCGGTCGCGCCGCTGCGCATCTCGTCGAGTTCTTCGATCGAGATCAATACCTCGCGCGGCTTGGAGCCGACCGACGGGCCGACGACCCCGCGCTCTTCGAGCAAGTCCATGATGCGACCGGCACGGGCGAAACCGACCTTGAGCTTGCGCTGAAGCATGCTGGTCGAGCCCAGACCGCTTCGCACGACCAGCGTCATCGCCTGCGTGAGCAAGTCGTCGTCGTCGCCCTCGCCGTCCGGCGACGTGTGGCCGGTGGTGACCGACACGACGCCGTCGGCGTAGTCGGGATCCGACTCGCGCCGGCAGTGCGTGGTGACGGCCTCGACTTCCGGATCCGACACGAAGGCGCCCTGCACGCGCAGCGGCTTGGACATCGCAGCCGGAAGGAAGAGCATGTCGCCGAATCCGATGAGCTTGTCGGCGCCGACCTGATCCAAGATGACGCGGCTATCGGCCTGCGACGATGTCGCGAACGCGATCCGGCTGGGGATGTTGGCTTTGATCAACCCGGTGACGACATCGACGCTCGGCCGCTGTGTGGCGACCAATAGATGGATGCCGACGGCACGGGCCATCTGCGCGATGCGGCAGATCGAGTCCTCCACGTCGCGCGGGGCGACCATCATCAGGTCGGCGAGCTCGTCGATGACGACCAGGATGTAGGGCATCGTCTGAGTGACCGGCAGGCCCATCTTCTTGACGCGTCCTTCGCGCACGGCTTGGTTGTAGCCGTCGATCTGCCGGTGTCCGCTCGCGGCCAGATCGTCGTAGCGGTTCTCCATCTCCTTGACGACCCACGTCAAGGCTTCCGCGGCACGCTTCGGATGCGTGATGACCGGCGACAGCAGATGAGGCATGCCGTTGTAGTGGGTCAGCTCGACGCGCTTTGGATCCACCAGGATCATGCGCAGGTCTTCCGGCCTGGCCCGCATGAGGATCGATACAAGCATCGTGTTGATGCACGTGGACTTGCCCGATCCGGTCGCGCCGGCGATCAGCAGATGCGGCATCTGCGCGAGGTTGACCATGATCGGCTCGCCGGAGATGTCCTTGCCGAGACCGACGAGCAGCGGATGCGGATCGGTCTTGGGCCTGGCGCTGATGAGCAGCTCGCGCAGCGCGACGAGTTCGCGCTCGACGTTCGGAACTTCGATGCCGATCGCGCTGCGACCGGGGATCGGAGCGATGATGCGCACGTCCGGTGTCGCAAGCGCGTATGCGATGTCGTTGGCGAGCGAAACGACACGGCTCACTTTGACTCCCTCGCCCAACTCGACCTCGAAGCGCGTAACGGTCGGACCGCGCGTGTGGCGGGCGACGGAGGCATCCACGTCGAACTGGCGAAGCGTTTGCTCGATCGCGCGGACGGTGTCGTTGACCGACTTTCCGGCCGGAGTCGCGACGGCCGACTTGCGGAGCAAGTCCATCGCCGGCAGCCGGTAGTCGCCGGCGCGTCGCGGGGTTACCGCCGGCCCGCCGTCGTCTTGCTCGTCATCGTCGGGGAGCAGGATCTGCACGATCGGCTCGGTGGGAAGCGGGGGTGCGGCCGCGACGATCGGCGCCGGCTCGTCTTCTTCGTCGCCGGGTTCGGGTTCAGGTTCGGGTTCGTCCTCGAGC
>Ga0214472_10000733_pt1 | contig 39641 bp, 58 predicted proteins | sample RVTome_6_FD_207662 | JGI IMG/M metagenome (GOLD analysis project Ga0214472, IMG submission 207662) | Soil microbial communities from uranium-contaminated site in the Upper Colorado River Basin, Wyoming, United States - RVT140D175 | ecosystem: Environmental > Terrestrial > Soil > Contaminated >...
TGCGCCGATTTTGTGACGCGACAGATGGTTCTGGCACGGGGTGGGATCCGGGACCAGGCGGGACATACGGGTCAAAATCGGGACAAGAGTCGGAGAATCAGGGGGTTAGCGGAGGGGGTACTGAGCGGGCGCGCGCTTGAGAATGATTCTCAAACGACACATGGATCTGGCACGCGGGACGACCGCGACACATGGTTCTGACACGAAGCGTCGGCCGCGCCGGCGGCGGGTGGCTGGTCCGATTCAGTCGTGCTTGGCGTCTATCTCCCAGGCCATCCGCAGGAAGGGATCTCCACCGCCGTCGTCGATGATGTAGTAGTAAGCATTGCGCGGGGAAAGGCGGATTTGCTTAGGAATTCCGGCTTCCGGAATTGCCGGTGCGTGTCCCACGAGCGAACCTTTCGGTCTCCAGCTCACACCGACGATTCGGCCCAATTTGACAGCGCGCATCGCCGGAATGCCATAGGCGTTATATGCGTACTTTCCCACCTGGTCGCAATATTCTGAGGCTACCCTGTTCGGGCAAGTGTTCGTCCACGGGCCGATTGTTTCCGCCGAGGCTGTTGCTACTAAAGCACAAAGTGCCATCAATACGACTAAAACACGCATTTATAGACCCTCCAAATCGGGGTTACATTCTCCTGCCTGACCAGACGACGCGGCCGATGACGGCGACTTCCCCGGTCACGTCTACCTCGAAAGGCTGGTAGGCGGGGTTGTCGCTGGATGCCCGTATACGCCCGCCCGGCAGGCGCTGCAGGCGCTTTACCAATAGCGCGTCGTCCATCCTGAGCACGTAGATACCGTCCCGGCTGGGGCCGGTGTCACGGTGGTTGACCAGGATCACGTCACCCGGCCGCAGCGTCGGCTCCATGCTCTCTCCGTCCACATATATAAGGTACAGGTCGCCCGGGTTGGCGTGCAGCTCCGATCGCACCCATTGGGACTTGAATGCCAGATCGTCGACGGCGGCGCCCTCCTCGACGATGGCGCCACCACCCGCCGCCGCCCGCACATCATAGAGCGGGATGTACTCATAGCCCGCCAGCTCCTCTGCGACGCCGCCCCGCCTGGATTCACGGTGCTTTGGGCCTTTTCCGGTGGCGAGCCATTGCACTGTTACGTCTCCGGCCTCCGCGAGGGCCATGAGTACTGGCCGTGTCGGTTCACCCTTCCCATTTAGCAATTTCCGTAAAAATGTATCCGATAAACCTGCAGTGCGAGCGAAAGCTCGCACAGATCCATCTCCGACTAGCCCCCGCAGTCGATCGGAGAACGCGTCAGACTTCGGCACACGAACCTTGACCGTCGCGTCAGTGTTGTGAGTTTCGGTCAATGTTTCCGTAACTCATTGATCGGCAGCCATTAACTTTTAGTGTCAAAACCGCAGCGGCGCCACAAACATTGACCGCGCGTTATAGCTCTTGACCTGCAATCTTTAGTTGGCTATGTTTACCGGGCCATGCCGAATAGACGGGCCCCAAAAAAAAGCGCCGTCCGTGAAGACTGGCACCCCGCCATTGTCGTCGCCCGGCTGCGCATGGCCGGGTGGTCGCTGCGTAGCCTGAGCGTCCGTCACGGGCTGACTCACAGCACCTTACAAAAGGCGAACAGTCAACCGTACCCGCACGCCGAACGCATTATCGCCCGGGCCATCGGCGTCAAGCCGCAAGACATCTGGCCTAGCCGTTACGACGCTAATGGCCGAGCACTCCACCGGCGACGCGGCCCCAAACCGAAAACCCAGTCTACCCACAACGGCGCCGCACGCAATGTATGCCGCGCAGGAGCTGAATAGACATGTCAGAGCCCCAGGCCCCGCTCATTCGCCAGAACAGCATCAGTCTCCAACGCGGCGACCGCGTCCTGCCTGAGCACATTATTAAGGGCACCGATCCTGTGATTTTGCGGCTCGGTTGCCTCGATCTTGCCCTCAGACACGCGGAGACGGTCCCAAAGGCGTTTGAGTTGGCGGATACCTTCTACGCCTACGTCACCGGCAGCGTTGTCTCCACCGAGGCGGCGGAGTTACTCGCAGATATCGAGCTCGCGCGCGACGCCAGGTTCTTCGGCCTCCCCGTCAATCGGAACGAGGATGCCGGGAGTCGCGTCTTCTGGGGGAATTTTCTCTCCCGCTTCTCTACTCCTCTGACTCGAGCACCTGAATGAGATCGGAGATCACCCCTGCCTCCACTTCGCGTCCCGTCGCCTGCGAGAGCGAGCGCGCGACCAGCAATTCGGTGGTCAGGTCATCTAGTTCGATCATGCCTTTTTTCACGAGCACTCGAACGAGTGCTGTCACGGCGGTCAGCGCGGCAAAACCGCGCATGTCAGCAGAGTTTTCCATTCGGAGGTCCTCCCGTGTCGGGTGATTGGTGTGGCAGCCGGCACCTTAGCACTGGACATGGCCTCCGTCCTTACCAGGGTGACGTAGGGGTGCGCGACCCGAGCGCCGGCCATAAACGCGTGGATCCCCCGAGCGGGTGCGAGGCCCGCACATGACGACATTCGACCGTGAACTGACCAGGCACCGCCGGCAATTCATCCAGCGCCTGCTGTCGCTGTTCGGGCAGGGCGGGCTGATCGACGAGATGATCCTGTATCTGGTCAATCACTTCGGGTACAACGCATCCCTCGATCGGGTACGTACAGACCTGACCTGGCTCGCAGACCAGTGCCTGGTGTCCACGTCCGAGGTCGTCTTCAAGACCGTCGTCACGAAGACCGTCATCTTTGCCAAGGCGATGTGACGATGGCGCGGCGGCCCGATCCGACAACACCCGATCTGTTCGACGCCGAGCCGCCGGCGCCGCGTGCCGGCTCCGGGAACCACGCCATCGAACTGCGACATCTTCTGAGCGACATCCTCAAGCGCTGCCCGCATGACCGCTACGAGATAGCGGCGCGCATGTCGCGTCTGCTCGGCACAGACGTCACCAAGCACCAGCTCGACGCGTGGACGGCGGAGAGCCGAACGCCCTGGCGCTTTCCGCTCGAGTACCTGTGGGCGTTCGAGCAAGCGGCCGAGACGCACGAGCTGACGCGGTTCGTCGTGGAGCTGGGAGGCGGCTGGTACGTCGAGAACGATGAGCTGCTGTGCCTCGAGCTCGGGCGCGCGCAGCGCACGCTCCACGCCGCGCAGGACCGGCGCGACGATCTCGCGGAACGGCTGCGCCGACGGGAGAACACAGCGTGAGAGAGTGGTTCTCAGCATCGGAGCTGGCGGGGCTGCCGGGAATGCCGGCCACGCATAGTGCTGTGATCCGATTGTCGAAACGGAATCGTTGGGACTTCCAACATAAATCCGGCCGCGGCGGCGGCCGCGAATATCACATTGCCTCGCTGTCGGCCGAGACGCGCGCCCACCTCGCCACCACTCATTTGAGTGGGGCGGATGTCGATGCCGGCGCGGCCGAGGCACGCAAGCTCGATATTGTGGCCCGCGTCGGCCAGGCGGCCGAACGGCGCACGCGCACATACGGCCTGGCGCGCGCCGCGGCACTGCGCCCAGCCGACCGCGCACGTCTCGCCGCGAAGCGCCGCATCCTGATCCTGGCAGACGATTACCGCCGCGCAGCGCAATTGCCCCTGCGCGATGCAGACCTCGCTTTTGCGCGCGCGTACACGACCGGCGCCCTCGAGGTGGACGAGGCCACACGCGCCGCGGTCCGGCGCGTGTCGGCATCGACGTTGCGTGCCTGGCGCCGGAGGCTACAGACCGAAGGGGACGCCGCGCTCGCCGGCCGCTACGGCAACCGGCGCGGCACGTCGCGGATCGACCGTACGCCAGAGATCCACGATTTCATCCTGGCGATGGTGCACGACAACCCGCACGTGATGTGCAAGGGCATCTACCGCGGGTTAAAGGCCCGTTTTGCCGCCGATTTGCGGCCGTCGAAACGCGCGCTGCAGCGCTGGCTCAAGCGCTGGAAACGGGAGCACGCGGAACTCTACCAGCACATCTTGAACCCCGACCGGTGGCGGTCCCGCTACCAGGCCGCCGGCGGCAACGCTGCCGAGGCGATTACCGCGCTCAATCAATTGTGGGAGATGGACTCGACGCCGGGCGACGTGCTGCTGGCAGACGGCCATCGCCACGCACTCATCGGCGTCATCGACGTGCAGAGCAGACGCCTCAAGTTCCACGTGTCGCGAACGAGTCGATCGACGGCTATCTCCGCGCTGTTGCGCCGGGCAATCCTCGAATGGGGCGTGCCCGACACCGTCAGCACCGACGAAGGTTCGGATTACACCAGCCTGCACGTCCGGCGCGCGTTCTCCGGTCTGGATACCCATCACCATATCTGCCGGGCGTTCACCCCCGAGGACAAGCCGTTCATCGAGCGCGCCTTCGGCACGTTCTGCCGGGACCTGGTGGAGCTGCTGCACGGCTACATCGGGCACGACGTCGCCGGGCGCAAGAACATCGAGGCGCGCCGCTCGTTCGCCGATCGACTGATGAAACGCGGCGAGGAGCCGGCGGAGCTGCGGTTGACGCCGGAAGAATTCCAGGCGTTTTGCGACGCGTGGTGCGATCAGGTCTACGGAATGGAGCCGCACAGCGGTCTCGACGGCAAGGCGCCGCTCGAGGTCGCGGCGAGCTGGCCGCACCCCATCCGGCGCATCGACGACGCGCGCGCGCTCGACATTCTGCTTTCCGAGGCGCCAGGCGACGGGCACCGCACGGTCACCAAGAAGGGCATACGCATCGACGGCGCCCTGTTCGACTCGCCGGCGCTCGGCGAGATGGCCGGCAAGCGCGTGCGTGTGCTGCTGGACGAGACTGACCACGGATCCATCTACGTGTTCGACGGCGACACGGGCGCATTCGTGTGCCAGGCGGTGTGCCCGGAGCGCACCGGGATCTCCCGCAAGGAAGTCGCCACCCATCGCAAGCAAAAACAGAAGGCACTCATCGCTGAGCAGCGCAAGGAGCTGAAGGCCATCGCGCGCCGCGTCGACACGACAAACATCGTCTCGGAGATCCTGGCCGAGCGCGCCGCGGCCGCCGGCAAGCTCGCTTACTTCCCGCAGCGCTCGATCGATCACACCACGCCCGAGCTCGAGGCCGCCGGCGAGGCCGCGCGCCGCGCCGCGCCCAGTGCCCGCCCGCTCGACGACGACGAGCGCGCCGCGCAAGCGCGCATCGCCGAACAGCTCCGATCAGGCCGCGGACCGCACGAGCCGGAGGAAACCTTGGACCAGCGCGCGCGCCGGTGGGACGCGATCCGCGTCCGCATCGAGCGCGGCGAGCGCGTGACGGACGACGAATACGCCTTCTACGAGGGCTGGCGGGACACGCCGGAATGCCGGGCCTACGAGCGCATGCGAGTGGACCTCGGCTGGCGCGCCAGCGAAGCGAACTGAAGCCCGCCGAAGAAGGCGGGCTAAAAATTTGAGGAGCTTAATCAATGGAAACTAACGGTACGACCGCGCCGATCCAGAACGTGGCGATTTGCGCCTCGGCGATCGGCAAAGCGATGGACCGGCCCGCGCACCTGCCGGGCATGGTGTGCTTCTACGGGCCGTCCGGCTGGGGCAAGAGCTCGGCGGCGGCCTATGCGGCCAACGCCAACCGCGCTTACTACGTGGAGGCGAAGTCCTCCTGGACGCGCAAGGCGCTGCTGATCGCGATCCTGCGCGAGATCGGCATCGTGCCCGCTCGCACCATCTACGAGCTGACCGACCAGGTGTCCGAGCAGCTCGTGCTCTCGCAGCGCCCGCTGATCGTCGACGAGATGGACCACCTCGTGGACCGCAACGCGGTTGAAGTGGTGCGCGACATCTATGAGGGATCGAACGCGGCCATCCTGCTCATCGGCGAGGAAATGCTGCCGTCGAAACTGAAGAAGTGGGAGCGGGTCCACGGCCGCATGCTGCACTGGGCGCCGGCGCAGCCGGCCAGCATCGACGACGCGACGCACCTGCGCGCGCTCTACTCGCGCGGCGTCGACATCGCCGACGACCTGCTCGGCTGGATCCACGAGCTGAGCAAGGGCTCGGTGCGGCGCATCTGCGTCAACCTGGAGCGCGTTACCAGCGAGGCGAAGGGCAAGGGCCAGATGGCCGTCGATCTCGACTGGTGGGGCGGGCGCGAGCTGTTCACCGGCGAGGCGCCGGTGCGGCGGGTGTGACGCCGATATGAGCGACCACCAAATCACGCTCGAGAATCTGCGCGATCGCATCTGGCAGGCGATTCGCAACCGGCTCGACTTCACGGTGAGCGACATCCACGCCGACATCATCCGCGGCTCGGTGCCGCGCGGCGTCGTCCGCTCGCATATCTACCAGTACGTCCGGCTGCTCGAGCGCGCCGGATACCTGGAGCGCTGCGGCCACGTGCCCGGCAAGCGCAGCACGTGCCTGCAGGTGCTTTTCCGCCTGCGCCAGGATGTCGGTGTCGAGCGTCCGATGTTGACCACTGCCGGCACGCTGTCCAGCGCAGGGGTCAGGCGCGAGCGCCTGTGGCGGACGATCAAGATTCTGAAGGAATTCAGTCTCGACGAGCTGGCCGCGCACGCCTCGACCCACGACCTCGAGGTCTCCAGGGCGGCGGCCACGAGGTTCGTCCGCGCACTGACCAAGGCCAGCTACCTGGTCGTCACACGGCGCGCGTCGGCGCGCTCTGTCCGCCGCTGGCGCGCCGTGCCGTCGAAAGTCCGCGGCCCGCATACGCCCCGGTACCGGCGGCGCGACCAGGTCCTGTTCGATCCGAACACCGGCGAGGCGATCCGGCTTGGCGACGGCGATGAGTGACTGGATAGAGACCCTGGCCAAGGCGTGCGCCGCGACCTCTCAGAAGCGCGTCGCGGACCGCCTCGGCATCAGCGCCACCGTGGTCAACCAGGTGCTCCACGCCAAGTACCCGGGGAATTTGAGGCGGATCCAAGACCTCGTCGAATTCGGGCTAACGGGCACATCCGTGCGATGTCCCGTCCTCGGCGAGATAGGAAAGGAGGACTGCCTCGCCCACCAGCGCCAGCCGTTCGCGGCGACGAACGCGCAGCGCGTCCGACTGTTCCGCGCGTGCCGGAACGGATGCCCGCACAGCCGGATAGGAGGTGACTGACCATGACTCTAAGCGACGAGACCATCGACACCCTGGCAGAAATCTACATTGCCAATCGACTGTCCGCGTTCGGCGTGACGTTCGGCGAGTTCGTCGCGTTGCCCGGGCACTACAAAAACACGCTGCTGTTCGGCGCGCGCGAGGCGATCGAGGAAGGCTTTCGGCCGCTGCTGCCCCGCCAGGCGAAAGCGCAGCTCGAGGCCGACTTCCAGGAGACCCTGGCGCAGCTCCGCGACGACCTTGAGAACGAGCTCGATCACCTGCATCACGTCATCGGACCGCGGCGCCAGTCCCAGGCGGCACGCATGTGCGACGGCCGCGCCATTCAGCCCATGCACCCCCGCGCCATCGCCGGCGAGCGCTGCACGCGAGTCCGGCGATGAGGTTGCCGGCGGAGCGCTGGGTCGACGCCGCGGTGATCGCGATTGCGATCGCGGGCGTCGTTACCGGATTTCTCGTGGCGCTCGGCGCCATCGGAGGATGAGATGAGGAAACCGCAGCACAGGTTCATCGAGCGTTTAGCCGGGCATGTGCGGGACTATATCGCCGACCACCCGCTGTGCGATTGCGGCGATGTCGCGAGACGCGTCACTGAGCCCGCGCTTGATGGCTATACGCTCTTTTACAAGCTGCCGGGGCTTGGCGAGGAATACGCGCGCGCCCGGTCGTGAGCGGCGCCGATCGCATCGTCATCGACACGCGCGCGGAATCGGGATCCGTATTCGCCATGCCGGCCGACCGAACCGATTACGCGGCCTGGCTCAAGGAGCGTTACGAGGCGCTGAAGGGCGAGCAAGTCACGATCATGAAAACCACCTACCGGCAGAGCCTGGGCGGCGTCAACCAGGCGATCAATCACGCTATCGCGCACGCTCAAGCGGGAGGGCGGGTCGTCGCCATCGGCCCCTACGCGTTCGAGGCCGCGGAGGTGGTGGCGGAGCTGTCCCGCGACACGGTGCGCCCGGAGGTCGCGGCATGACCACGGAGCAGTTTCTCCAGGTGCTCTCGTGGCACGTCGGCCAGGCGTACGGCATCACCGCCCGCGAGCTGGCCGAACGCTGCGGTATTGCCGAGCGCGAGGTGCGCCGCCACGTGAGCGAGCTGCGCGACGAGGGGATCGCCGTCTGCGCCCACCCGCGCACCGGGTACTTCATTGCGCAGACGCCCGCCGAGCTCGACATGGCGTGCAAGTACCTGCGCCGCCGCGCGCTGCACAGCCTCACCCTCGAATCGCGGATGCGCAAGATTTCGATGGCCGAGCTGCTCGGCCAGATAAAGGTGCCGACATGAAGCGCTGGACGTCGAAGCTCGCCGTCGCGCGCTCAAGACGCCAGTTAAATGCGGCCATCGAGCGACTGAGGAAAGTCAGCATCGAGTGGGATGACGTGGATCAGATCTTCGTGTTTCGTGCGGAGGATCTGATCGACGAGCTGGAGCAATTCGCGGACGAGATACGCGACGTAGTCCAGGAGCGCCTGGAAGCCGGCGAGGACATAGGGCTTTAACGGAGGTGAAAAGATGGATTTATACGAAATTGAGGAGCTGACCGCGCAGTACAGCGAAGCGCGCGGCAAGCTGGCCGAGCTGGTCGGCGTTCTGCAGGCCGAGATCGAGGACGCCAAGCGCCGTCGAATCGCCGCCATCAAGCGCGCCGTTGCGGTCACGGCGGACAAGCACGCCGCACTGCATGCCGCGGTGGACGGCTCTCGCGAGCTGTTCGGCAAGCCGCGCACCAGAACGTTTCACGGCGTGAAGGTGGGCCTGCAGAAGCAGCGCGGCCAGGTCGTCATCGACGACGAGGAACGCACCATTGCGCGCGCCCGCGCGCAGCTACCGGCGGACCAGGTAGAGCTGCTGGTGCGCGTGCGCGAGTCGGTGCACAAGCCCGCGGTGTACGACCTGGTCGCAAGCGACCTCAAACGCCTCGGCATCAAGATCGAGGACGACGTCGACGCGGTAATCATCAAGCCGACAGACGGCGAAGTCGAGAAGCTGGTCAACGCGCTCCTTAAAGACGCCGAGCGGATCGAGGAGGAGCAGGCGGCGTAATGGACCTAGTTGGCACCTGTCCGAAGGGTTTTTGGGCGGAATGGCTCGCGGAAGGTGACTGTGCGGGCGATCCGTGGAGCGGCGTGTATTACGACTGGGTCAGCGGGCATCCGTTCCTGCGACTCATCGAGCCCGATGATCGATTCTACGTGGTCGCGCACGGAAAGCTACGCGGATGGGCTCCAGTTGTCCGTATCGATGGCTGTTGCATCATTCGTGGTGGCGGCGCCGTTGCCTGCACGATAGCCGATCCGATCCCGGGCTTTCGCGGGCTGCGCAAGCGCTGGTGGCCGCGTGAGCGCGAGATTCCCTTCCAGGACTGGATGCGGCCGTGAGCGGCTACGGCCTGCACGAATGTCACTGGCCTGGTTGCACCGTGCGCGTGCCCACGGAGAAGTGGGGATGCGCATACCACTGGTACAAATTGCCGCGGCGCCTGCGGGAGACGCTCTGTTACGCGTGGTTTCATCGCGGCACGCGGGCGTACATGGCCGTGCACGACGAGATTTCCGAATGGTGTCGAGAGCACGCGGTTCGGGTGACCCCGCCATGAGCTCGAGAAACGCACAGCTCGCGAAGATCCACATCGCAAAGAAAGCGCTCGCGCTAGACGACGACGCCTACCGCAACATCCTCTGGACGATCGCGCGGGTCAGGAGCGCGCGCGACCTCGACGACGCCGGCCGGCGGCGTGTGTTGGATCACTTCCGCGCCTGCGGCTGGCGGCCGGCGCCCCGGGCAAAGCGCAGGCATCACGCCGGCGCGCCTCACAACATCGACTCCGAGGAGCGCGGCCCCATGCTGCGGAAGATCGAGGCGTACCTCGCCGAGGCTAAGCGGCCGTGGGCGTATGCGGACGGCATGGCCAGGCGGATGTTCCACGTGGACCGCATCGCGCTCTGCAGCCCGGCGCAGCTCCACAACATCATCGCCGCGCTCGAGAAGGATGCGCGGCGCCACAACCGCTACCGGGGGCGCGCGTGACGGCGTCGGCGAAACCGGAGACGCACGCAGTCGTGCTGCCGGATTCTCTGCACGAAATGACGGCCCTCGTCGGGATGTCAGACACGCTGAGGCTCGTCCGGGCATACGGTGGCACCCGGCTCTGGGTCCCCGCCGACATCACTCCCGACCATCCATTCTCGACGCTGCTGGGCCGCGCCCAGGCGCGGGCGATCTCGGCGCGATTTGGCAACACGTATATCGATATTCCGCGCTGCGCCGGTGTCGCCCGCGCCGCCCGCGACGCAGAAATCCAGCGCCGATACGCCAGCGGCGAGACGCAAAACGCCATCGCGCTTGCATACGGGCTGACGGAACGCCGCGTCCGCGAGATCGTCAGCGCCAGGTGAATTGAGCTCCGTCGAAGCGGAACCCCTTCCGCTACGTGTCGCCCGGCGCCAAACCTACAATCTGCCCGCATGGGACGCCGGCGCGAAATTTCCGACATCGACACCATCGTCATCCACTGCGCGGCGACGTATAACGGCATGCCCGTGACCGCGGCCGAGATCGACGGATGGCACCAGCAGCGCGGATTCCGGCGCGACATGGCCATCGATCCCGATCATGCGCCAAAGCTCCGGCACATCGGCTACCACCTGGTGATCCTGCTGGACGGGTCCGTGCAGCGCGGCCGGCCGTTGATCGAGTCCGGCGCGCACGTGCGCGGCCACAACGCGCGCAGCATCGGCATCTGCATGATCGGCACCGACGCATTCGCGCCGGCACAGTGGCGCGCGCTCGCCGTGGAGGTTGGGGATCTGCGCCGGCGCATTCCTGAGTTGCGCGTCGTCGGCCACCGCGATCTGTCGCCGGACATCGACGGCGACGGCACCGTCGAGCCGCACGAATGGCTCAAGACCTGTCCCGGGTTCGAGGTGGCCGCCTGGCTCGCCTTCGGCATGCAGCCGCTGCAGGGGCACGTGCTGGGGGAGACCGGATGAGCCGGATAACCGGTGTACGAATCGGGGCAGCGCTCGCACTCGCGGGCGTCCTCGCATGTTCGGGCGCGACGGCCTCGCCTGCGCCGTCCCAGGGAGCAGGGTCGTCGCGACAGGCGCCACCTGCCGGTGCGCCGGTGATTCTGCCCGGCCTGTTGATCCCGGTGGCCGGCGGCAGCATCGCGTGCCAGGGGCGGCTGCCGGATGACCTCACCTGTTATCGCATTGTCGAGCCGGCGTTCCGATGCGTGGCGAAACTGCCGCGCATCCATTGCAGCGAGGTGAAGGACCCGTCCGGGGATCCAACCGAGCAGGAGGGCACTGACCGGTGAGTTTCCTCAGCAATCTGATCGGAGGCGGCGCCAAGGGGATTATCGAGGGCGTTGCCGAGGCCGCGGACCGCTTCATCACCACCGGCGACGAAAAAAACAAGTTCGTCGTCGAGGTCGAGAAGCTGGTCACCGAGCGCATGGGAATGATGGAGCAAAGCGCCCGGGACACCGTCAAGGCGCGCATGGAAGTGATCGTGGCCGAGCTGCAGCACGGCGACGAGTACACCAAGCGCACGCGCCCCATGATTGCCCGTTGGGGGCTGTACACCATCATGTGGAATCACGCGGCGGTCCCGACGCTGGGCGGCCTGGTCAAGTTCGCGCTCGCCGCCGCCGGCTCGGACATTGCGGCCGCGGTCAACGTCGCTCCTATCGACCTGCCCACCGAGTTCTGGGTGGCGTGGGGCGGCATCGTCGGCACGTATGCCGTCGGCAGAAGTTTCGAGAAATTCGGCGTGCGCAACCCGCTCACAAGCGCCGCCACCGGTACCCCTTCACCGGAGGGCGTGGCCGACCGGGTCCTCCGAGGGCTGGGATAGCCGAGCGCCGGGACATTGGACGACGCCGACCGCGCCCAGGTGCTGGAGGAAATGGAGAGAGACGCGGCTTTAACGGCCGTTTTGGCGCGCCACAAATCAGGCCAGGCGAAGGCCGGCAACGGCGCGTGCGAGGACTGCGGCAGCCGGATCCCGGCAGCGCGCCGGCTGGCGGTGCCGTGGGCGACGCGCTGCGTCGAGTGCGCATCGATCGCCGAGCGTAACGGGGGACACACATGACACCGAGCATCGGACGAATCGTCATCTACAGGCAGCCCGACACGGAGCTGCCAATCAACGGGACGCGGGAGCACCCGGCGATCGTCACCCGCGCGTGGAGCGAGCGCTGCGTGAACCTGACGGTGTTTCTTGACGGATGCTCTCCGGTACCGGTGACCTCGGTCGAGCGCATCGACGACGGCACGCCCGATCAGCAGGCGGGCTGGCGCTGGCCGGAGAGGACGTGAACCCTGACGTGCTCAAGGGCGCGCTCGAGGCTGCGCAGCTCGCCATCACGCTGGCGGGCTGGCTCGTGGCCTGGTACGTGGCGCGCTCGCGCGCGACGCGGGCGAGTATCGCCGAGCTGGACAAGCGCCTGGACGATACGGCCGAGCGCATCGTGCGCGTGGAGAAGGACCTCGAGCACGCCCCGACCCGCGAGGACATCGCCGCGCTGTACGACACGATCAAGCCTATCGATCGCCAGCTCGCGGGCCTGGCTGCGAGCGTCGGCGCCATGCAGGGCACGTTGGAGTCGGTGGGCCGCGGCGTGCAGATGGTGCAGGACTACCTGCTCAACCGCTCCGGGTTCGATCTCAAGGGAGGCCGCTGATGGTGTTCGGCAAATATCTCACCGAGGGCCGCCGCCTGGTGATCCTGAGACTGCTGTCGCAGGCGCCGGAGTACGAGCTGAGCGACGCGATGATCCAGGAGCTACTCGATAGATTCGGCCACAACGTCTCGCGCGACCGCGTGCGCACCGACCTCGCCTGGCTCGCCGAGCAGGGCCTGGTGACCACAATCGACGTCGCCGAGCACGTCGTCACCGCCACCGTCACCAGGCTCGGCTTCGACTGTGCCGCGGGACGCCACGTCGTGCCGGGAGTCAAGCGCCCGGGGCCGCTGGGCTGACACGTGCCGCGTAAGTCCTCCATCCTGAAGCTCGATCCGGAGCTACGCGATGCGCTAGACCGGCTGCTGCGCGAGGGCCGGCTCAGCCAGCGCGAGATAGCGGAGCGCGTCAACGCGATGGCCGGGGAGCAGGTGATCAGCAAGAGCGCGGTCAATCGCTACTCGATGCGCATGGAGGAGGTGGGCGCGAAGCTCAGGCAGATGCGCGAGGTCTCCCAGCAGTGGATCGGCGAGCTCGGCACCATCCCCGAAGGCGAGGTCGGCCGGCTGCTGATCGAGGTGGTGCGCGGCCTCGCCTGGGACACCGCCACCCGGCTTTCCGAGGGCGAGGAGCCGCCGCCGCCGAAGCTCATTCGCGAGCTTTCCGTCGCCGTCGAGCGCCTGCAGCGATCGGCCAGGAGCTCGCTCGACTACGAGCGCGAGATCCGCCGCCAGGTGGCCGAGCAGGCGAGCGAGGCCGTCGAGCGCGAGGGACGACGCCAGGGCGCGAGCACTGCCACCATCGACGCGCTGCGCGCGGCCATCGGTCAGGAGCTCTCGGCGTGAGCGCGTCGATCCTGCTGCCGTACCAGGCGCGCTGGACCGCGGATCGCTCGCCGGTGAAGATCGGCGAGAAGAGCCGGCGTATCGGGTGGAGCTATTGCGAGGCGTCGGACAGCGTTCTCCATGCCGCCGACGGCGAGCGCGGGGCGAACGTGTATTACATCTCCTACGACAAGGAGATGACCGCGGGCTTCATCCAGGACTGCGCGACCTGGGCGCGCGCGTTCCACGTCGCCGCCGGCGCGATCGGCGAGCAGGTGCTGACGCGCGACGACGGGCGCGACATCCACGTCTACGACATCGCGTTCGACTCCGGGCACCGGATCCAGACGTTCTCGTCCAATCCTCGCAACCTGCGCAGCAAGGGACGGCCGGGCGAGCGCCTGGTCATCGACGAGGCGGCGTTCGTCGACGATCTCGAGGAGCTGCTGAAAGCCGCGCTGGCGATGACCATGTGGGGCGGCAGCGTGCACATCTTCAGCACGCACAACGGCGACGACAACCCGTTCAACACACTCATCCAGGACGCGCGCGCCGGGCGCAACGATTATCCGGTACATCGCGTCACTCTGGACGACGCGATCAGTGACGGGCTGTTCCGCCGGATCTGCGAGGTCACCGGACGGGCGTGGTCGCCCGAGGCGGAACGCGAGTGGCGCGAGTCGCTGATCCGCCGCTACCGCCCGAACGAGGACGAGGAGCTGTTCTGCATCCCGGCGCTCGGCGGTGGCACCTACCTCCCGCGCGAGCTGGTCGAGGCGTGCATGGCCGATGCGCCGCTCGTCCGATTCGACGGCTCGCGCGCTTTCAATCTATTGCCCGAGCCCGCGCGCGCGGCCGAGATCGACGACTGGCTCGCCGAGGTGGTGCGCCCCGTGCTCGCAGGTCTCGACCGCGGCCGGCGCCACGTCTTCGGCATGGACTTCGCCCGCTCGGGCGATATGACCTGTATCGTGCCCCTCGAGCTGGGCGCCGATCTGCGCAAGCGCTGGCCGTTCGTGCTCGAGATGCACAACGTGCCGTACCGGCAGCAGTCGCAGGTCATGCGCGCCGTGGGCAACGCGCTGCCGCGGTTCTCGGGCTGCGCGATCGACGCCACCGGCAACGGCGGGTTCGTCGCCGAGGACGCGCGCGACGAGTGGGGCTCGCTGGTCGTCGACGAAGTGCACTTCACCGAGGAGTTCTACCGCACCGAGTTCCCGCGCTACAAGGCCAGTCTCGAGGATCGCATGACCATCATCGTGCGCCACGACGACGTGCTCGAGGACCACCGCGCGGTGAAGCTCATCCGCGGCGTGCCGCGGGTGCCGCCGGCGAAGACCGACAAGAAGGGCGAGCGCCACGGCGACAGTGCGATCGCGGGGCTTCTGGCCGACTACGCGGCGCGCCGCGACGTCGCGCCCATCGATTTCGAGAGCGCGGGGCCGAGCGAGAGTATGGCCGGACTCGACGGCTGGACCGGCGCCGGCGCGCACGACGCGTACCGCGATGCCGGCTTCGGCACCGTCGCCGGCGACAACGATTTCAGGGGGTGGTGATGGAGTACGTGCGCACAGGCAGCGGCGTGCTCGTGCCCGAGGCGGCATTCGCGGAGGCGCCGGAGAATCGCGAAATCGCCACCACGGCAGACGGGCGCGACGTCACCCGCGGCTTCGTCGACGCGCTCGATCTGCTGACCACGCAGGACACCGTGCTCGCGGGGCGCGGGATCGATCTGCGCATCTACGAGGAGCTGCTGCGCGACGACCAGGTGGCGGCGTGCTTCGGCCAGCGGCGCATGAGCCTGCTGGCGGCCGAGTGGGAGGTGGAGCCGGGCGGCGAGCGGCGCATCGACCGCAAGGCGGCCGAATCGCTCAAGGCGCAGCTCGACGAGGTGGGCTTCGACCGGATCACCGACCGGATGCTCTACTCCATTATCTACGGCTACAGCGTCGGCGAGTGCCTGTGGGCGCGCGACGGCGACGAGGTGGTGCTCGCGGATCTCAAGGTGCGCAAGGCGCGCCGGTTCGCCTTCGCGCCCGACATGAGCCTGCGCCTGCTCACGTCGCGCAACACGCGCGGCGAGGCGTTGCCCGATCGCAAGTTCTGGGTGGTGGCGACCGGCGCGGACAACGACGACGAGCCGTACGGGCTCGGCCTCGGTCACCAGCTCTACTGGCCGGTGCTCTTCAAGCGCAACGACATCAAGTTCTGGCTCGTCTTCCTGGAAAAATTCGGAATGCCGACCAGCAAGGGCACCTATCCGCCGAACGCGCAGCCGCAGGAGAAACAGAAGCTGCTGGCCGCGGTGCGCGCGATCCGCAGCGACAGCGGTATCATCGTCCCGGAAGGCATGATGATCGAGCTTATCGAGGCGGCGCGCTCGGGCACCGCGGACTACAAGGAGCTCTGCGCGCGCATGGATTCGGCCATCGCCAAGGTGGTTCTCGGCCAGACCGCGAGCAGCGAGGGAACGCCCGGCCGGCTCGGCAACGACGAGCTGCAGGGCGACGTGCTCGCCAGCGTGGTCAAGGCCGACGCGGATCTCATTTGCGGCTCGTTCAATCGCACCGTCGTGCGCTGGCTCACCGACTGGAACTACCCAGGCGCCGAGTACCCGCGCGTGTGGCGCGTGCTCGAGGCGCCCGAAGACCTCAACGGGCTTGCCGAGCGCGACGAGCGGCTCGCGGGTATCGGCTACCGACCGACGGCAGAGCGCATCGCCGAGGTGTACGGGGACGGATACGAGGAGGCGGCGCCGCCGCCGGATGCGGCGTCACCGCCCGCGGCGCCGGCGCCGGACGACGCGAGTTTCGCGGAGCGCGATGCGGAGCGCGATGCGGCCGACGTCCTCGCCGACAGGCTCGAGACGGACGCCGGCCCGCTCGTCGACGATCTGATCGAGCCCGTGCGGCGCCTGGTGATGGAGGCCGATTCATTGGAGGCCGTGCGCGACGGTCTGCTCGAGCTCTACGCGGAGATGGACCCGGCCGAGCTCGGCACGCTGATGCAGCGCGCGCTCATGGCCGCGGAGATGGCGGGACGCTTCGACCTAGACGCCGGGGACTGATCGGTGGCCGTCGCGGAATACGGCGGGCTCTCGTTCAAGGAGCAGATCGAATTCTTCCGCCAGAAGGACCTGGTCCCGACCGAGCGCTGGACGGATCTGTGGAAGGCGCAGCACGACCGCGGCTTCATGGTGGCAGGCGCCGCAAAGCGCGAGCTGCTGGAGAATTTCCAGGCAGCGATCGGCAAGGCGATTTCCGAGGGCACCACGCTCGCCGAGTTCCGCAAAGACTTCGACGGTATCGTCGCGCGGCACGGCTGGTCGTACAAGGGCGGGCGCGGCTGGCGCACGCGCGTCATCTACGAGACGAACCTGCGCACCTCGTACCAGGCAGGGCGTCTCGCCCAGATGCGCCGCGTCGCGGACCGCCGCCCTTACTGGCGCTACGTGCACTCGGACTCGGTCACGCACCCGCGCCCGCTGCACGTCTCCTGGGACGGTACGGTGCTGCGCCACGACGATCCCTGGTGGGAGACGCATTCCCCGCCGAACGGCTGGGGCTGCAAGTGCCGGGTGTTCTCGCTCGGCGAGCGCGACCTCGAGCGGCTGGGAAAGGACGGCCCGGACACCGCGCCCGACGACGGCACGCGGGAGTGGACCGACCGCGCCACCGGCGAGGTCCACCGCGTGCCGAACGGGATCGACCCCGGGTGGGACTACCCGCCGGGGCGCGGCTGGGTCGAGGGGCTCACCCCGCGCGAGCTGGAGGCCGACGACCTGCTGCCCGCAGACGCTGGCGGAGCGGCCCGCCCCACCGACGCGCTCCCGCGAGCCCGCCCGGCGCCGGCTAGCCGGCTGTTGCCGGCAGGGTTGTCCGAACAGGAGTATGCCGACCGTTTCTTGGCGGAGTTCGGCGTGCGCGCGCCGGCGCGCCACACCATTTTCGAGGACGTCACCGGCGAGGTGCTGCTGATCAGCGACGCGCTGTTCTTGCGGCGCGACGGCACCCTCAAATCCGATAAGCGCGGACGCGGGCGTTACCTGCTCTTGTCGGCCGACACGATTCGATCGCCCGACGAGATCTGGCAGGCGTGGGAAAACGTTGGCGGGAAGACCACGCTCCGCAGGCGTTACGTCGCGCGATGGGAGATCGAGGGCGAGGAGGCCCCGGCGCTCAGCGTGTTCGGCTGGGGACGCGACGGCTGGACTGGCGTGACGGCATTCAGCCCGGAGTCGATCAGGAATATCGAGTCACGGGCCAGGCGGGGGAAACGTGTCTATCGGCGGCCGGAGTAAGCCCGCGGCGCCGCCCCACCGCGAGCGTCCCGCGCGTAGGAGTAGAGGCCGGGGCGGCGGCCGCTCGCGCGATGGACTGTAGATAAGGTACGGATGGCAGGCACGAGATTCAAGGTCGAGATCGACGACGCCGCGGTGCGCCGCACGCTCGAGCGGATCGTCGCCGCCGGCGAGGACCTGACGCCGGCGCTCGAGGACATCGGCGAGGCGCTACTGGCGAGCCACTTCGATCGCTGGCGGCGCGAGGAGGCGCCGGACGGTACGCCCTGGGCGCCGCTCTCGCCCAAGTACGCCGCGCGAAAGGCGCGCAAGCGCCCAAACGCCGGGATCCTCGTGTTCGACGACCTGCTGCGCTCGCTCGCCTGGCAGGTGCAGGGCGACGAGCTCGAGCTTGGCACCGGCCGGGTCTACGGCGCCACCCACCAGTTCGGGCGCGGCGGCATCCCCGCCCGCCCCTTCCTCGGGCTCTCCGGCGACGACGAGGCGGAGGTGCTGGAGATCCTGCGGCGGCACCTGGCGGACGCGATCCCCGGCGGCGGCACCTGACCGCCTGTGCGGCCCGTGAGGCTTACGTGGCCGTCCGCACGGATGGAGGGCCGCGTGCGATGGAGTTAAACGTTTTGGGGGAAATTTAAACGCCTTCCCCGGCGGCTGGCGGCAGAGGCGGCAGGCGACAAAGGCGACCGCACCTAAAATTAGCAAAAAGCCTTGACGGTTTCCCCTGACGCGCGTAGAATTGAACTCACGCTGGCAGACACGCCAGCACCCATCAATCTCTTGATTAGACAGGAGGCAGCATGAAAATCTACCACAAAAGCAATCTCGGCAGCGCCAATCAGTGGGGCACCTCTCACCCCGATGATGACATCGAATTCGACACGGCCTACGCGCCAACGGAATTCCGTAATAAATACGGCGTGGAGTGGGATGTGTTTGGCCGCTTTATCCCGCTCGACGGCATGGTGGTCGGCGAGCGACTAGCTGAAATCGATGGCGGATTAGTCCTCGTCGGGCAAAACGACGATGGCGAGATTGAAGTGTGGACTGGCACCGCGATCCAGGACCTCGAGGGATACTATTACGAGGCTGAGATTTCAGCTTCCTGAGTATTGATTTTTTGCGCGGCGGCGGCCTCATTGCAGCATGGCACATAGATTTATTGCGGATGATAGTGCCACACATTTCCGCCGCCGCGCCCCTGATCTAATGAAAGAATTCCGAGGAAAACCCGACACGCGCCTGGCGTTCCAGTGCCGCCCTGACGGCGGCACTGACACGTACAAGCTCATCTTGCGCCACCCGTTCCAGTCCGCGGAGCTGCGCGAGCTGCTCGGTACGGCGCTCGCGCAGTGGAAGCGCGATGGCCGGCGCGAGCCGAGACAAATAACGCTCGGCCGATACACGCCGCACGGGTTTTCGCCGTCGCGGCGCTGGCTGTCGGCGCTAGAGCTGGAGGCTGTCGCCGACCGCATCGCCTACGATTTGATGCGGCTCTACGGCGAGGGCGGGCCATACCATCAGGTGCCATCCGATGACACATAACCAGCAGAAGAAACTGCGGCGAATCCAACGAGAGATCGCCGAGTTCGCGGCGCGCGCAGGCGCGCCGGCGGATACGCCGCGGCAACGCGCGACCGTCACCAGGGCCAACCGCTGCCTGATGCGGCGTTGCCGGGATCTCGATGCACTCATGCGAGTGGTGGCGGCCGAATGAAATACGGGCCGTATCGCGAGGTCCCTGACAATGACGCCGACTGAATTCGCCGCGGCCGCCGACCAAACACGCCTGCGCGAGAAGCGCCGCGAGGCGGCGCGACTCGTCCTGGTCGGCGGGCACTCGATGGCCGCGGCCGGGCGCGCGGTCGCGATCTCGCGCCAGGCGGTGCACGAGGCCGTGGCGCGCATCGAGCGCGTGCACCAGGGCCTCGCCGGCGCGCCGCGCGACTGGTGCGTGGTCACGGTGTGCGTGCCGGCCGGCGACGTGGACGCGGTGCGGAACATCGAGCGCGCGGCACTGATCGACGCCGGGTTACGTCAGACTTAAGCAACTGCGCCGTCCTGCCCAAAGCGGAAGCCCTTCCGCTACGTGATGGCCTGATCGCTTCGTACAATCCGCCCCGATGAACGGGGCATCCCTGCAAATCTTCCGCGCCGGCCGTCACCGCGCCATGAGCGGCGTCGAGATCGAGTTCTCCGCGGACGACCTGGCCGCGAGCGCAGCCGCCTACGATCCGGCGCTGCACGAGGCACCGCTCGTCGTCGGCCATCCGACGCTCGACGCGCCGGCGTACGGCTGGGTGGGCGCGCTCTCCGCGCGCGACGGTTCGCTCGAGGCCTCCCCGCGGCAGGTCGACCAGGCGTTCGCCGAGCTGGTGCGTGGCGGGAAATTCAAGAAGGTGTCGCCCGCATTCTATCCACCGGACCACGCCGACAATCCAAAGCCGGGGATCTACTACCTGCGCCACGTCGGTTTTCTCGGCGCGCAGCCGCCGGCGGTCAAGGGACTGCGCCCCATCGAGTTCGCCGACGATGTCGACGGTGTCGTCGTGTTCGCCGACGCCATCGATCGGGACGTCGCGACGCTGTTCCGCCGGCTGCGAGAGTGGATTATCGGCAAGTTCGGCGCGGAGGACGCGGACGCCGCGGTGCCGGGGTGGGCCGTCGATTACGTTCAGGAGGTCGCGGCGGCCGACGAGCCGGCGCAAGCATTCGGCGAGGAGGATGACGACATGACCAAGGCAGAACTGGAGCGTCTCGAACGCAAGCTCGCGGAGGAAAAGCAAGCCCTCGATGCGCGAGCGGCGAAAGTGGAGCAGCAGGAGGCGGCATTCGCAGAGCGCGAAAGCCAACTCGCAGCCGAGTCGCAAAAACGCCGGAAGATCGAGGTCGCTGCCTTCGTCGAGACGCTCGCCAAGGACGGCCGGATCCTGCCGCGCCACCAGGCCGGGCTCACGGAGTGCCTGCTTGCGTGGCCGGCGGACGCCGTCATCGAGTTCGGCGAGGGCGACGACGCGCACAAGGGGGCGCCCGATGCGTGGCTGCGCGACTTCCTCGGCGAGCTGCCGGGTCGAATCGAGTACGCCGAGCTCGCGCCGGGCTATCTACAGGCCCCGGACGCCGGCGCAAACGACGAGGAGATCGCGCACAGGGCGCGGAAGTATCGGGAGCAGCGCATCGAGCAGGGAGCGCGGCTGAGTTTTGCAGAGGCCGTCGACGCGGTGCGCCGCGGCGACGACCGGGACGCCGCCTGAACCAGGCTTCAACGGGGGATTAAACCGTGCGTAACGAGACACTAATCAAGACTTACGAGGCGGACGCCGCCATCACCAAGTACCGCATCGTCAAGCCAGGCGACGCCGACGGCGACGTCGCCCAGGCCGCGGCGTCACACGATCCGCTCTTTGGCATCGCCGACCGGCTCGGCGCCGCGGCCGCGGCCGACCGCGTGGAGATCGTGCGCGCCGGCATCGCCGAGGTGGAGTACGGCGGGACCGTCTCCCGCGGCGATTTGCTCACCAGCGACGCGGACGGCAAGGCGGTCGCCGTTGCCGAGGACAGCATCGAGCAGACCATCGTCGCCGGCGGCGCGGCCGGTAACCACACGGTGACCGGCATCAAGACCACCGACAAGCTGCTGGCCGTGATCCACCTGGACATGACCGACGCCAGCGAGACCGGCGACGACGTGACGAGCGAGTTCTCGATCACCGCCGCCGACACGATCAACAACACCGGCGGCACGGACACGACGGACGGCTTCCTGCTCGTCACCTACCGCCGCCCGGTGCGCGTCATCGGCGTCGCCGAGGTGGCGGGCGTCGCCAGCGACGTCGGCTCGTGCCTGATCGCGCCGGGCTACGTCTGAGCGCAAGGCGCCACATCTGATTACCGGGAGGACCTGACCGATGCTCGACACCGCAGCAGCACCATTCACCATCCAACCGCGCCTGACGCAGATCGCGATGGCGATCAAAGTCGCCGGCATGATCGCCGACAGCGTCTGCCCCAGGGTCCGCGTGCCCGGGCAGCTCTTCGTCTACACCAAGCTCACCACCGAGGAGGGGTTCACCATCCCCGACACCAAGATCGGGCGGACCTCGCGCGCCAACCAGGTGGAGTTCGGATCGACAGACGTGGAGGCGAGCACCGAGGACCACGGTCTTGAGGACCCCGTCCCGGTCAAGGACATCCAGCTCGCGCAGGCGCAAGGCGCGAACTACGACCCGCTGGCACTCGCCACCGAACGCACCACGCAGCTCATGGAGCTCGCACGGGAGGAGCGCGTGGCCAACCTGCTGTTCACCATCGGCAACTACAGCTCCTCCTTGCGCACCACGCTCAGCGGCAACGACCAGTGGAGCGACTACACGAACTCCAACCCGGTGGACGCCATCCTCGACGCGATGGACCAGATGCTCATCCGGCCGAACACGGTGGTGATGGGGCAGGCGGTGTGGACCAAGCTGCGCCAGCACCCGAAGGTCGTGGAGAGCGTGAAGGCGACCGGCGCGGGCGGCATCGCTGCCACGGGCGTCGTCGCCAGATCGGCGGTCGCCGAGCTGCTGGAGGTCGACGAGGTCCAGGTCGGCGCGACGTACAAGAACACCGCGAAGAAGGGGCAGACCGCTGACTACTCGTTTCTCTGGGGCAAGCACTGCGCGCTGCTGCATCTGAACCGCAACATAGTGAGCGCGCGCGACGCGATGCCGACTTTCGCCTTCACCGCGGAGTGGCAGGGACGGCGCTCCGGCACGTACACGGATCCGAGCCGCGGCATCGAGGGCTCCACGATCGTCAAGGTCGTCGACCAGGTGAAGGAGCTGATCCCGTTCACCGACGCGGGGTATTTCTTCGCCGACGCGGTCGCCTGATACATCGCACGCCGCAAACGCGCCCATGAAGGTGCCGCTGTCGTGAGGCACAGCGGTATCCCGAGGCACAGGGTGACGCGGGCGGGGAGCCTCACCTACCCCGCCCGCGCTGCATAGCGGAGACATCGACATGAAATCATTCCGAGTGCTCGACAGGCTGAATCACGACGGCAAGCGCTACGGGCCGGGCGACACAGTCAAGCTGGATGCAGACACGGCGGACCACCTGGTCGATGCCGGCGTCGTCGCGCCCCCGTCGGCGCCGGACGCAGAGCAGCCCCCGCCCCGCACCGAGCTGCTGCGCGAGGCGGTGAACGCGATGCTCGCAGAGGATCCGGAGCGCGCGCAAAAGGACTGGTGGCTCAACGACGGGCGGCCGGAGGCGCGCGAGCTGGCGCGCCGCGTCGGGTTCGACGTGTCGGCCAAGGAGCGCGACGCGCTCTGGGCGGAGATGGGGGGCGGATGATGTCGCCGATCACCATGTCCATGCGCGAAGCCGTGCAATCAGCGTTTGCGTACCCGGCGCTCCGGAGCAGGCTGCGCGAGGAGATCGCGAAGTCGCCGGCGCGTCGCAGGCGAGCGCCCAAGGGCACATTCATGCGGCGCCGTGACCGGGCGGCATGAGCAACGAACGACATGCCCCCGATGCACTGATCGGTAATACCGGTCACGGGTCCTGCGCGCTCTCCGATCTGACGAGCGATCCGGATTCCGGCGACGCCAACTGGTGCGTGGCCGCCGACAACAAGATCAGCACCGAGTGCCACGTGGCATTCGCCACGCCGAGCGGCGATCCGGCAGTCGGCGCCGACTTGCAGGAATTCCGCGCCGAGTTCCGTCGCACGTCCGGCTCGGGCAGCGGCACGCCCACGGCCCGCCTGGAGCTGTGGGAAAACGGCGCCCTGGTGCGCGCGGGGAGCGAGGTCGATATCACCAGCGACACCTCGCAAGTGGTGAGCTTCCCGTGGAATGCGAACGAGATCAGCAACGCTGACGGCTCGCTGGTCGAGTGCAAAACCGTCACCACGGCCATCGGCGGACAGCCCGCGCAACGCTCCGCGATTGACACCGGCGGCATCGAGTGGAACGCCGAAATCCCGGACCAGGTCGCCAAGTTCGTGACAGACGCCGGCACCGGCGCTGACGCCGTGGCGGGACTCGGCGTCACGCTCTCCGTATCGGATGCCGGTGCGGGCGCCGATGCGCTGGTGCCGGCGGCAAGCCTGACGCTGACGGAATCGGGCGCCGGCGCCGACAGCGTCGCCGGCGTGAACGTGACGCTCGGGATCGCGGACGCAGGCACCGGTAACGATGCCCTGGCACCCGCCGCGAGTCTCTCGCTCAGCGAATCGGCATCGGGCGCGGACGTGCTGTCGCTCGCCGCGCTGCTCGCGCTCGCAGACAGCGCGAACGGCGCAGATGCGATCGACGTGGGCGCGGCGCTCACACTCCTGGACACGGGCGCCGGCGCCGACGTGCTCGGCGGGTTGAGCGCCCTGGTGCCGGTGTCCGACGCCGGCACAGGCAGCGACGGGATTGCCGGCATCACGGTGACGCTCTCCGTGTCGGATACAGGCGCCGGCGCGGATGACGTCGATGTCACCCAGCTCCTGTTCAAGGCGGTGAGCGATCTCGCCGCCGGCGACGACGCCATCGGAGCGGTACGTGTCCATGTGCCGGTCACTGACATCGGCACGGGCGCGGACAGTCCCGGCATTGCCGCCCGGGTGCCGGTCGCGGACGCCGGCACGGGCGCGGACAGTCCCGGCATTGCCGCCCGGGTGCCGGCCTCGGACAGCGGCTCGGGCGCGGACGACGTCTCCATCGGTGCCGCCGTCGGCATCGGTGACGCCGGCGCCGGTGCCGACAGTCAGAGCATCCAGGTGCAAATCGGCGTCGGCGACAGCGGAACCGGCAGCGACGCCGTGCTGCTGCGCGTGCTGCTGCAGGTCGCAGACGCCATGCAGGGCGGCGACAGCGTCGCCTGCGCCGTCAGCGCCTCGGTCTCGGATTCGGCGAGCGGCGCTGACGCGGTTGCCGGCATCGCCGCGCTGCTGCGCGTGCTGGACCAGGTCAACGCCAGCGACGTCGTGACGATCTTCGACCCGGGCAAGCGCATCGTGACGATGACGTTCACGCTCGCCAACCGCAGCGTCGTGTTCGCCCCGCTGCTCGCGCGCTCGATCGATTTTCAATTCTCCGCGCGGTCGATGGAGTTCGCGCTTAACTAGGAGACAGAGATGCATATCAGTGAGGCCATCACCATCCGCCGGACCTGGACCCTCCGCAAGTACCAGGACGATCTCGCCTACGCGCGGCGCGACGCGTACGCGGTATCGCGATTTGACGGCAACATCCTGCTGGAGGAGGGCATCACGGAGGCGCTTAACCTCATAGGCGGCATTGCGGCGACCGCCTTCGACAACGCGAACGCCAGCATCGGCGTGGGCGACGACGCCACCGCGGAGGACGCCGGGCAGACGGGTCTTCAGGCAGGGGCAAACAAGCTCTACAAGGGCATGGAGGCGGGCTACCCGCAGGTCACAGATCAGACCATCACCTGGCAGGCGGTGTTCGGCTCGAGCGAGGCGAATTTCGCGTGGAACGAATTCACGGTGGCAAACGGCGGATCCGACGCCGCCGACAACCTGAACCGGAAGGTCTCCGCGCAGGGGACCAAGACCAGCGGACAAACGTGGACCATCGACTTTGACATCACGCTCAGCTAACAGGCGCGGCGATGAACGAAGTCCCGCAGCGCACGACGGCGTATCTGTCGGTCACGTTCCGGGACAAGAACGGCGACGCGCAGGCGCCGGCGTCCGTGCAATACCGGATCGATTGCCTCACCACCGGCACCGCCGTGAAGGCGCTGACCGGGCTGACGCCGGGCGCGACGATCGAGATTGTGCTGAGTGCGGATGACAACGACATCATCACCGAGAGCAACACGCGCGAGGCGCGCCGCGTCACCGTCATCGCCGTGCACGGCGCGGGCGACGAGGTGACCGGGGCATTCGACTACGCGGTGAAAAACCTGACGGGCGTTTGAATGGACTACATCACGAGACAGGCACTCATCGACAGATTCGGCGAGACCGAATTGATCGAGCTGACTGATCGCAGCGGCTCCGGCGCGATCGACGACGCCGTGCTCGACCGCGCGGTCAACGACGCAACCGCCGAAATCAACAGCTACCTCGAGGCCAGATACACGCTGCCGTTATCCGCGGTCCCGCAGGTCATCAAGACCCTGGCCGCGAATATCGCCCGCTATTACCTGTTCGATGACCGGGCCACGGAAGTCGTGGAGGCTCGCTACACCAACGCCGTCAAGTTCCTGCGCGCGCTGGGCAAGGGCGAGGTGAGTCTGGGGCTGGACGATGCAGGCGACGCAACGTCCCCCGCCGGCGGGCCGGATTTCGAGGCGCCGGACGCCGTGTTCAGCGGCGACGCGAAGACGCTCGATGACTTCTGAGGCGCGGCATCGTGGCGACACTCCGGCAGCTCATCGAGGCGCGCATCAAGTCGGAGGTCGACGGGCTGCGGGCTGTCGCCGGCGCGGCCGATATGCAAAGCGTGCTCCAGGGCCGCGTGTCGCCGCCGGCCGCTTACGTGTTCCGCCTGCGGAACGCTGCCGGGCCGAACACGCTCGCCAATGCCGTCGACCAGCGCGTGAACGAACAGTACGCCGTGGTGGTGGTGACGCGGAACGTGGGCGACTCCCGGGGCGGCGACAGCTCGGATGCCAACGAGGCGATTTGCGACGACATCGGCGATGCGCTGCTCGGCTGGGAGCCGGCGGCGGATGCCGAGCCGATGGAGTACGGCGGGGGCAGGCTGGTGAGCCTGCAGGACCAGTTTTTGTTCTGGCAGGAAACCTACACCACGGCGCGCTACCGGCGGGCGGTGTGAGGGAGGCGAGACCATGAGACGAGGCGGGAGCTATATCGCAGAGCGGGGCAAGAAACCGCAACGCGTCGAGGGCACCGAGCCGCACCCGGAAGGGCCTCGCGCGCGCGATGCGGAGGGCAATCCGCTCGACGACCAGGGGAGGCCCGTGGCGCCGCGCAAGCAGCCTGAGCGCCCGCGCGACGAGACGAGCGAGGCCGCCGGCGCGCCGCGCAAGTCCACAGAGACGGAGACCGACGGCAAGCAACCCGGCACGCTCAAAGAGGGGAGGCGTAACTGATGTTGTTCTGGCGCAAAAAATTGCTGCTCTCGAAGATCGAGTCGAGCTATGGCGTGGACTCGTCGCCGGCGGCGGCGACAGACGCGGTCCTCATCCAGGCGAGCGACGTCACGCTGACGCCGCTCGAGGCCGAGGAGCTGCCGCGCGACGTCGTGCGCGCCGGCGGCGAGAAGGGCGCGTTCCTGCGCCAGCTCGTCGGCAAGCACGTCGTGCTCGAATTCTCGGTCGAGATGGCGGGCTCGGGCACGGTCGATACGCCGCCCGCATACGGCACGCTGCTGCGTGCCTGCGGGCTCGCCGAGACCATCAACGCCACGACCTCGGTGCAGTACGACCCCGTCAGCGAGTCCGAGGAGAGCGTCTCTGTGTACATGCACATCGACGGCGTGCTGCACAAGCTGCTCGGCGCGCGCGGCAACGTGTCGCTCGAGTTCGCGGTCCGGCAGAAGCCCCGGTATCAATTCCGGCTCATGGGCCTGTTCGCCGCCGTCACGGACGTGGCTTTCCCGTCGCCGACCTACGCGAACCAGCAGCAGCCGCTGCCGGTGTCGAATGAGAACACGCCGACCGCGACCCTGCACGGCACGTCGATCCTGTTCTCGAACCTCAACGCCGATCTGGGGAACGCGGTCGTGCACGACGAGCTGGTCGGCTCCGAGGAGATGATCATCGAGGACCGCGAGGCGTCCGGAGAGGTGACCATCGAGGCGGTCACCGTGGCGACCAAGGACTGGTTCGGCGCGGTGACGGCCGAGACGCTGGACGCGCTGCAGGTCGTCCACGGCACGGTCGCCGGCAACATCGTGCAGATCGACGCGCCGAAGGTGCAGCTCCTCAGCCCTCGCTACGACAACCGGGCCGGCAAGGCGATGCTGACGATGGGACTCAATCTCACGCCTGACTCGGGCGACGACGAGCTCCGTATCACCACCCAGTAGGAGGCGAGGCAGCATGTTCCGTATCCAGAGCGCATCGGAGCCGGTCGAGTGGCCGGTGACGGTGAAGATCCCGCAGCACGGCGGCAAAACGGTTAAGGCCACGTTTAATGCCCGTTTTCGGGTGCTCGACGAAGACGAGCAATCGGAGTCGTCGGCACAGGGCGACCCCGCGTTCATTGCGCGGGTCCTGGTCGGGTGGCAGGGCGTGGAGGACGCAGACGGGAACGAGCTCGCGTTCTCCGACGAGGCGCGGGACAAGCTGGCGCAGATCCCGTACGTCAAGACCGCGATCATCAGCGCGTATTTCTCCTGCGCCAACGGGGTCGCCGCAAAAAACTGACAGCAGCGGCGCGTTACTGGATCAGTCAACCGAGCGCCGCCGGTGAAGACGAACTCGAAACAGACGCCGCGTTCTTCGGCGTCGATATACCAGACACCGGTCGCGACGATGAGCCCTTCGCGGTCCTCGCAATCAACTGGCCGACCGTCGAGGCATTTCTCACGGTGCAGAGCCAGATGACGAGGACGGGATTTGGTTACGCGGGCGTCGAAGCGGGGTTGCGCATGGCCGGCCTGACGTCAACGCCTGAAATCTTCAGCGGCCTGCAGATCATGGAGGGCGCCGTGCTCGATTGGGTGGCCAGCACAAGGGACCGAGGCAATGGCTGAAGACCTGGAACTCAGCGTACGCCTGAAGGCCGACGGCTCCGGCCTGGTCGGCGAGGTGCGCGTCTCGAAGGAGGCGCTTGAAAAACTCGGCAAATCCGGTGCCGCGGCGGAGCGCGGCATGGGGAGGCTCGGCCGCGGCGCCGACTTCGCACAGCGCCAGCTCGGACAGCTCCGCAACCACGCCAACCGCGTCGGCCGCGCGCTCACGTCGCTGCGCGGTATCGCCGCCGGCCTCGGCATCGGGTTCCTGGCGAAATCCTTCATCAACGCCGCGTCCACTGCCGAGCAATTCCGGGTGCGCCTCAACGTCCTGCTGCAAAGCGTATCGGAAGGCAATCGCCTGTTCGCCGAGATGGCGCAGTTCGCGGCGACCGCGCCGTTCGAGAAACAGCACATCATGGCTGCGGCGACACAGCTCGCGGGCGTCATGCGCGGCGGCGTCGACGAGATCGTGCAATGGATCCCGTTGATCGCCGATCTTGCGGCGGCGGCGGGACTCGGCATACAGGAGACCACCGACCAAGTAGCAAGAATGCTCTCGTCCGGAGCGTTGTCGGCCGATCTCTTCCAGCAGCGCGGGACCCTGGCGATGATGGGATTCACGGCCGGCGTGTCCGTATCCGCCGAGGAGACGAAGCGCCGCCTGATGGAGGCATGGCAGTCGACGACCTCGCAGTTTCGCGGCGCGACCGGCCAGCTCGCGAAAACCTGGAACGGGTCCATGTCGATGCTGGCCGACAAGTGGGAGGAGTTCCGCCTTCAGATCATGGACGCCGGCCTGTTCGATTTCCTGAAAGCTGTCGTCAGCACGTTCGATGAGGACCTGGGCGCAGCGCTGCAGGGCAATCAGGACATGGCCAAGCGCTGGTCGGATGCGACCATCAACGGCATCGAGAACGTGGTCAAGGCGATCGGCGTCATGGCCGACGGCTGGCGCGGCATCGAGGCAATCTGGAAACTGCTGGAGATCTCGTTCACGGCCTGGAAGCTGACGATACTCGAGGGGCTCGGCAGCATCACGGCCAAGGCTGCCGAGTTCCAGGCGATGTTCGAGGACAAGGTGCCGGCGGCGCTGCGCAAGGTGCTCGAGGTCACGCCGCAGTTCGGCCCGCTGCTGGCCGCGATGCGTGGACTGTCGAATCTGGACAGCTCCGCGATCCAGCTCTGGGGACAGGACACTCGCGCCGAGCTCGACGGACTGAAGCGCGAGCTGGAGGATCTCCTGACCCGGCAGCTCCCGAGCGAGCAGCTCGCGGCGAAGCTCGAGCAGGTGCGGGAAAAGTACGCGGAGCTGCGCGAGGCGGCCGCGCGCGCAGCGACAGCGACGGACAAGTTTACCGGCAGCACGAAAGCGTCGACGGCGGCCAACGAGAAGGAAACCGAGGCGCTGCAAAAGCGGCTCGACGCGCTGGCCGACTCATTGCAGTCCGAGATCGAGGCCGAGCGGCGACGGCACAAAGAATCGATCGCATTGCTGGACCAGGCGGAGGCGGCGAAGCTCGCATCGATCTTAAGCTTCGCCGAGCTGCGAGCGCGCGCGACCCGGGAACACGCTCGCCGTCTCGGTGAAATCGACAGCGCTCGTGTCCAGAAGCAGATCGATCTGGAAGACGCGCGCATCGCCAGGTTCGAGGCCGGCATCAAGGACTCGACAGACACGGCGGGGGAAGCGGCGCGCGAGCTGGGACTGACATTCGAGTCCGCATTCGAGAACGCCGTCGTCAGGGGCGAAGGATTGCGCTCCGTCCTGCACGGCATCGCCCAGGACATTCAGCGCATCATCCTGCGCAAGACCGTCACCGAGCCGCTGGGCGGGTTCTTGAGGGGCGCGATCGCCGGGTTGTTTTCGGGCGACGAGCTTGGATTCGACGCCATCGGTACCGACGTCGGCTTCCAAATGCACCGCGGCGGCATCGCCGGAGAGGCAACGACCAGGCGCACGGTGCACCCCGCCGTCTTCGCCGGCGCGCCGCGGATGCACCGCGGCGGCCTCGCCGGCGACGAGGTGCCGGCTATTCTGAGGCGCGGCGAGGAAGTGCTGGTGCGCAGCGACCCGCGACACCGCGCCAACGCCGGCGGCGCCAGCATCACGGTGATCAACAACATCGACGCCCGCGGCGCAGACGCCGGCGTCGACGCAAAGATCCGCGCGGCGATGAAAGAGACCAGCGACATCACCATCCAGCGCATCCGCGAGGAGAAGCGCGCCGGCGGGCCGCTGTCGAGAATGTGATCGATGACGGGCACATTCCCCACCGCACCGAGGCCGGAGAGCGTGGAGTTCCACCTGGAGGTCAACGCCAAGGCGATCGTGTCGCCGTTCGACCGCTCCGCCGACGTCGCGGAGATGGCGGGTGACCAATGGGTCGCGTCGCTGTCGTTCACCCGCCTGCGGCGCGCCACGGCGGACGTGCGCGCGCTGCTCAATTTTCTCTCGGCGCGGCGCGGACCGATCAACAATTTTTTCCTGTGGGACCACTCCCGCGAGTCTCCCCAGGGCAGCGCGCTCGGCGCGCCGCTGGTCAACGGCGCATCGCAGACGGGGCTCTCGATCGTCACTGACGGCTGGACGGCGAGCGAGAACGGCCTGCTGCTGCCCGGCGATCTGATCGAGTTCGGCGGCGAGCTGAAGGAAGTCACCGCGCAGGTGGACTCGGACGCCTTCGGCGATGCCACCATTGCGTTCGTGCCGCCGATCCGGGTCTCGCCCGCGGACGACGCGGCGATCGCCACCAGCTCGCCGAAGACGCTGTTCCGCCTCGCGACCAAGGACGACGGCCGGCCGCGCCATCACGGCTCGCTCGTCGACGTGCAATTCACGGCGCTGGAGGACTTCTAATGGGGAGGCCGCTCACCGCCGCCATGTCGGACGAGCTCGCCGAGCGGATCTACCGGCCCGTGGTGTTTGCCGAGCTCAATTTCGACGGCGGTGTCGAGCGGGTGCACACCTGGCGCGGCAATCTCACCGTAGACGGCAATACATTCGTGGGGCTCGGCGAGATGGTCGGCGTCGGCGATATCGTCGAGGGCGGGGGCCTGAGCGCCGAGGGCCTGACGGTGAACGCCACCGGCCTCACGGACAAGTGGCTGCAGATCGCGCGCGACGAGCACATGCACGGGCGCACAGCGCGGTTGTGGTTCGGCCTGCTGGACGACGACTACGCGCTGATTCCAGATCCTGACGGGCCGTATCTCATGCGCATGGACGGCAACGAGATCACCCGCGACGACGAGACCGGCACGGTGTTTCTCAAGCTGCAGACCCTGGCGGTGCTGTGGGCGCAGGCCAACATCCGGCGCTGCACAGACGAGGATCAGCAGGCGGTGAACCCGGGCGATCGGTTTTTCGAATTCATGCCGGAGATGGCGGAACGCGAGCTTATTCTCGGTACGCCGGAGAGCGCGTCGAGCCCGGTGGCGCGGGTTGTCACTTCGTCGGGCAACATAAACTACGACCGCATGGGCGAGTTTACCGACGATTACATCGAGGACCGCTCGCCGTGATCAGGCGCCGGCATGCATGGCAGTCCGCGCTCTCGCAAGAGTGCGCGCGGGCACGCGAGAGCATGTTCACCTGGGGGTCGCACGACTGCGTGACGTTCGCCGCGGACTGCGTGCTGGCGATGACGGGGTTCGATCCGCTGGGCGACTGGCGCGGGGCGTACGACAGCGAGATCGGCGCCGGGCGCCTGCTGGTTGCCCGGGGCCACGGGTCGCTCGAAGACGCCATCGCCGAGCGTCTTGGACCGCCGTTGTCGAACGTCGCCCGAATGGGGCGCGGCGACGTCGCCCTGGTCGACCGCGCCGGCACGCGCGCCGCCGGGATCTGTCTCGGCGAAGTCGTCGCGGTGCCGGCGCAGACCGCGGGACTGGTGTACGTGAGCCGTAGCGCGGCGCTCGCCGCCTGGCGGATCTGATGCCCGGCTTTGCCGCAGCGCTCGCCCCGCTCGTCGCAGGCTTCACCGTCAAGTCGCTGGTGATCAAGCTCGCGCTCAACTTCGCGATCATGGCGGTGACGAAGAAGCTCAGCCGCAAGAAACGCCCGTCAGGATCGACTCTCGCCTCGGAGACCTCGCGCAAGAAATTCATCGTGCGAAGCTCCACCGCGCCGATGCGCATGATCTACGGCCGCGACAAGGTGTCCGGCGTGCTGGTCTACGCCGCCGTGACCGGCACAAAAAAAGACATCGTGCACATGGTGATGTTCGTGGCCGGCCATCCGTGCGAGGCGATCGACCAGTTCTGGCTGGACGACATCCAGGCGGGCGCGCGCGACGGCAACGGCAACGTCACTACCGGACAATTCGCGGGCAAGGTGCGCATCGTCGAGCACCTGGGCGCGCACGCCGGGCCGGATGCCGATCTGGTGAGCGAGGTCGCGGCCTGGACTGACGACCACAAGGGGCTGGGTCTGACCTGGGTGTGGCTGAGGCTCGACATGAGCGACGCGGACAAGACCTTCCCCGGCGGCCTGCCGACGCCGCGATTCGTCGTGCGCGGCAAAAACGACCTCTACGATCCGCGCACGGCGTCGAGCGGGTACACCGACAACGCGGCGCTTTGCCAGCTCGATTATCTGCGCGGCGGCCACGGCTTCGGCGCGCCGGACAGCGAGCTGGACATGGTCCATTTCGAGGCGCAGGCGAATCTGTGCGACGAGTGGGCGCCGGCGCAGGATGCCATCGCTATCTCGAGCGCGGACATAGGCAACCCAGGCACCCTGCACCTCGCGGCCGCGCACAACATGCGAACCGGCGATACCGCGCAGATCGCCGGCACCACAGGCTACACGCCTGACATCAACGGCGAGCACACGATCACCGTGGTCGACGCCGACAGCTTCACGATCCCGGTCAACGTCACCGCCACCGGCACCGGCGGCACGTCGCAGCACGTGGAGCGGCGCTACACGTGCAACGGATCGTTCACGCGCGATCGCCGCATGCGCGACGTGATGGAGGACCTGCTCACCGCCAGCGCGGGCACCATCGCACCGCTGCGCGGTCTCTGGCGTGTGCACGGCGCGGCCGCCGGCGTGGTGACGCGCCCCAATCTCTCCGAGTCCGACATCGCCGGCGGCGTCAGCATCCGGCCGAAGCCCGGGCGGGACAACCTGTTCAACGCCGTGCGCGGCGTCTACGTCGATCCGCTTCGCGCGTACCAGGACACCGACTTCCCCGTCGTGACCAACGCCACCTACGAGACCCAGGACGGCGGCGAGCGGATCTACCGGGACATCGAGCTGCCGTTCACGCAATCGGTCTTTGCCGCGCAGCGCCTGGCCCGCATCGAGCTGGACCGGGCGCGCACCGGCGTGATTTTCGAGGCGCCGCTGAAGAAGGCCGCGCTCGACATCGCCTACTGGGACGTGGTCGCGTGGGATCTCGATTTCATGGGGTGGAGCGGGAAGGAGTTTCGCCTGCTGAAATTCTCTCTCAAGCCCGACGGTCAGATCGCCGGCGTGTTCCAGGGTGACGACCCGACCAGCTACGACGACGACCCGACGACGATCGCGCTCGGCGCCGGCGAGCAGACCATCGACTGGACAGATCCCACGGTGGTTGCGCCACCCACGGGCGTGACGCTCGAGAGCGGGACCAATCATCTGCGACAAGGCAACGACGGCACCATCGTGTCCGTGATCCACGTCGAGTGGACGCTCTCGGACGACGCCTACGTGCAGCACTACCGCATCGAGTACCGCCGGGTTGGCGCGGCCGAGTGGACGCCGGCGCACGTGACCGGCCCCGCCACCACGGAGGCCGATATCGTCGGCGTGGTCGACGGTGCCGATTACCAGGTGCGCATCCGCGCAGAGAATCGCCTGGGGTTTGCGTCAGACTGGGTCGAGCCGGCGGATCATACGGTGGTCGGCAAGACCGCCCCGCCCGCCGACGTCACCGGCTTCGCCGCGGCGCCCGGCACGGACGGCGTCGTCACCGCCTCGTTCCAGCCCGTGCAGGACGTCGACGTCGTCAGCGGCGGCGGCTACGAGATCCGCTACCTTCTCGGCGGCACGTTCGATTGGGGCACGGCAACCGCGCTCACCAGCGGGCATGTGACGGAGAGTCCGGTGCGTGTCGAGTTCACCGCGAGCGACGACGTTTATTCATTCGGTATTAAGGCCGTGGACACCTCGGGCAACGAGTCAGTCAACGCAGACACCGTGCTGGGCGTCACGACTACCCACCCGAGTAATGTAGATGCGCCGATCGACATCGTGCTGTCCAGCGGCGACGCAACGGCGTATCGAAAAGCAGACGGCACCGTGGTCTCACGGCTGCTGGTGCAGTGGACGGATCCAACACACGCCAGTGCCGAGACCATCACCATCCAGATCCGCAGGCAAGGCGGCGCATGGGAGCCCGCGGGAACGGTGGATATCGACGTCGGCCAGGCGTACGTGTGGGACGTGGAGGACGGCGTCACCTACGAGGTGCGGCTGCGCGCGGTGGCCAAGCGCGGATTCGTCTCCACCTGGTCCGCCATCGATGCGCACATCATCGAGGGGTCCACCGCGCCGCCCTCGGACGTGCAGAATTTCAGCGTGACGGCCGGCGCCGACGGCTCCCTCACCTGCACCTGGGACGCCGTGCCGGACGTGAGCATCAAGGGCGGAGGCGGTTATCAGATCCGCTATCAGATCGGCGCCACCTTCGATTGGGGGCCCGGCATCAACCTGCACGACGGCAACCTGCCGGGGTCGCCTTTCCGGGTGGAGTTCAACCAGGGAGACGAGACTTACTCGTTCGGCTGCCGCGCGATCAATCCGACCGGCATCCTGTCGGATAACGTGGCGACGGCGCTCGCCGTGGACACCGCCCATCCGAGCCAGGTGGATGCGCCGACAGGGCTCACGCTGAGCTCCGGAGACGCTACCGCCTATGTGAAAAGCGACGGCACGGTAGTCTCTCGCATCAAGGTGGAGTGGACCGACCCCGTCCATGCAGCCGCCCAGGCTATCGGCATCCAGGTGCTACGGCCCGCCGGCGTGTGGGAACCGGGGGGAACAGCGGAGCTGGGGCTCGGCCAGGCATACGTGTGGGACGTGGAGGATGGCGTTGGGTACTCGGTGCGGATCAGAACCCGCGCCTTCGGCTATGTCTCCGCCTGGGTCACCGAGCTCAATCATGTTGTGATCGGCAAGACGGCGCCGCCGCCGGATCCGGGGTCTCTGCTGGTCAACACGATGCCGGACGGCACGCGCGAGTTCCGCTGGTCGCTGCCCTCGCTGCCGAAAGACCTCGCGGGTTATCTGCTGAGATACCAGCCTGGCACCGGGCACGCCTGGGGAGCGCTCACCAAGCAGCTCTCGGATGAGGGCACGGGCATGGTGCTCTCCAGCCCGTACGAAACCGCGCAGCTCCCGGCCGGTACGTTCACTTTCGGCGTGGCGGCAGTGGATACATCCGGTAACGTCTCCGGCACGCCCAAGGTCGTCGAGGCCACGCTCGGCGATCCGCCGATTCTCGGCAGCTTGACGCAGTTGGACCTCGTGCGCGAGGGCTGGAGCGGGCAAAAGATCTCCTGCTCGTTGGGCTCGGTATTCGGCGATCTGGTGGGCGATACGGCCGCCGGCCAGCAGTGGGCCAACATGATCACCTGGGCGACTCATCCGAACTGGATCTTCGCCTCCGTCTCGGCGTGGGAATACCGGCACGAGGACGGCGCCGGTGGCGCGCTTATCGACCTGGGATTCGACGGCCTGTTCACGCCGTTATTGAGCCTCACTACGGTTAACGCCAACGTCACCGTCACCTACAACTATAAAACGGACGCCGGCGCGTATTCCGGTTGGGTGGGCGTGACGGGCCCCATCACCGCGCGCTACATCCGTATCAGGATAGAGGTTGCGGTGCCGGATACCGGCAGGGCATCCGTTATCAGCCAGGCGTTTTTCATCGCCGCGGCGCAGCCGATCGAAGAGGTCGTCAACGATCTCGATACCTCCACCCTGGGCGCGCCGGCGGGGGATTTCCGTGTGCCGATCACAGAGACCTACGCCGTCATCACCGCCGTGCAGGTGATTTTCCAGAACACGGGCGGCGGCTGGAGCTACGAGGTCATCGACAAGGACCCGTCGCTTGGGCCGCGCATCAAAACGTACAACGCGACGCCGGCGCTGGCGGACGCAACCATAGACGCAGTAGTAAGAGGGCTTTAATTATGGCGTGGCCGACCGGCGGCGATATCGTAGTCAACAACGTAGACGCCTCCACCGACGATCCCGATCTCGCCCGCGGCGATCTGTTACTGCTGTTCCCGCAGCATAACGACATGAAGAACGCACGCGGCAATGCGAACGGCGTCGCGAGCCTGGACAGCGGCGGCAAAGTGCCGGTGGGCGAACTGCCCACCAACGTCGCCAACGGCATTGCCGGGCTCGATGCCGGCGCCAGGGTGCTGCCCGGGAACCTGCCGCGCGGTATCGCGAACGGCGTCGCGAGCCTGAATGCTTCGACGAAGATCCCCGCGGCCGAACTGCCGAACGCTACAGAGACCGCGGTGGGCGCCAGCGAGATTGCGACGCAGACGGAAGTAAACGCCGGCACCGACGATTTCCGGTACGTGACGCCCGCGAAGCTCAACAACTGGAACGGCGACGCATCCATCGTGACCGTGGGCACCGTCACCACCGGCGCGTGGAATGCAAGCACCATCTCCGTCAACAAGGGAGGCACGGGGCAGACTGGCTACACGAACGGCCAACTGCTGATCGGCAATACTACGAACTCGACGCTCGTCAAATCGACGCTGAGCGCCGGCACCGGGATCAGTATCGCCAACGGTGCCGGCAGCATCACTATCTCCATTGCATCACCCGTCGCGATCGTCAACGGCGGCACCGGCGCGACCACGGCTTCTGGAGCCAGGACTAACCTGGGTCTGGGGTCCCTCGCGACGCTCTCGACCATCAACAACGGCAACTGGTCCGGCACCGACCTGGGCATCGTCAACGGCGGTACGGGGGGCAGCACTTCCAGCGCCGCGTTCGCAAACATTAAACAGGCCGCGAGCGAGACAGCCACCGGCGTCGTCGAGCGCGCCACGCAGGCGGAAGTGGACGCCGGGTCCGACGCCACGCGATACGTATCACCTGCAACGCTCAAGGCTTCGACTACCGCCTCTTTCCCCGCCGGGACCTTGATGCTGTTCCAGCAGACCTCCGCGCCCCCGGGATGGACGAAGCAGACGACGCATAACAACAAAGCTCTGCGCGTCGTCACCGGCACGGCGGGCAACGGCGGCGCGGCAGGCTTTACCAGCGTGTTCGGCAGCGGTAAGACGACCGGGGCGCACACGTTGACAGAGGCCCAGATGCCGGCGCACACGCACACGGAAGAGGAGGTTGCCGGCGGGGGATCCATTTTCGGAGGCGCCGGTACCCTGTTCACGCCGCTCAAAGACACAGGGTCTACCGGCGGTGGCGGGAGCCACTCGCACACTCTGTCCCTCGACCTGCAGTACGTTGATCTGATTATCGCAGCGAAGGCCTAATCAATGAAATTAAGTGTAATCGTACCTGACAACAAAATTGTAATAGACGGCGAGGCCCGCACAGTCGATCTGTCGGCACCCGCGGCACTCGGCATCCACGCCGTGCAGTGGGACGGTTCCAGAGGTCATCTCGAAGCCGCCGATCCGGGAACGGAGAACACCCCGCTCAACAAGCTGGACGCCGTACAGGAATATATCGATCTGTGGGAGACTAACCGCCCTGCGGCGCCCGACCTTCCGGCCGAAGACCCCCAACGATTGCGGTATTTCGAGTTGCGCGAAAAGTTGGTTGATCAACTGATCTCAGGCGAGACGCTTATGCAGGCTGAAAAAGCGGAGTTCGCGGCACTCGCCCGCACGTACGGCAGACTGACCGATGTTTAGCCGGCGGGCATCGTCACAGGGAGACGACCTTTGCCCATTCGACAAGCAACCCTGCGTCAAGCATCAGTGCAAGCTGTATCTGGGGTTGATTGGCAGCAACCCCCAGACCGGAGAACCGGCGAAGGAGTACGATTGCGCGATAAACTGGCAAGTGGTGGTGACGCTGGAAGGTAACAAGGAGACGAGGCAAGCTGCGGCGGCAACAGAGTCCTTTCGCAACGAGGTCGCCGCATCCGTGCAGATTATGTTTCCAGGCAGCAGGGAAGAAATTGACAGGCAAGTGCGCCTGCTCGGCCGGGCAGGGGAGGAGAACTGATGCCCTACAAGCTCAGCGAACCCATACAGGTTGACGAGACGCGGGTGGTCCGCCAGGAAACGATCGCCGCGGAAGTCACAGCCTACCGCGTGGTGCGGTTCACGGTGGATCTCGACAAGGACCGGCTGGAGATTGTCGCAGTCGCCGAGGACGCGACCGGCCGGCGCGTCGAGACCGCACCCTACGGGCTGAGGCTCTCCGACCAGCCGGAGGCGTTCGCCGTCATCGAATCCGCCGACGCCGGCGTCTCGCTACGCGACCTCATCGCCCAGCGCCTCTACGCGCTCCTCGAACGGCGCGGCCTGGTGCCAATAGCGGGGACCGTGGAATGATCACGATTGCAATCAGCGTGCTGATAATCTGGTCCGTCTTCGGCCCGGCCCTGCGCCGTTATGACGGCGGGGGGCGCGCGTTACCGTCTGACGGCTGCACCATCGCGGGGACCCTCTACGGCTGGTTCGGCGATGCGCCGCCCTGGCGGGACCACTGCATCCACGTCCACGATCCGGCCTACGCCAAGGGCGGGTCCTGGTGGCACCGCATCGTGGCCGACTGGCACCTCGCGCGTGTCATATGGCGCTGCGGCGACTGGCACCGCCTGGAGGCGGCGGCGGTGTTCGTGGGCTTGCTCTGCCTGGGCGGCCTGCCCTGGCCGTGGCGCCACTATCGGTGGGGCGGCGCGACGACAGCGTTGCTGACAGTTTAGGCGACTTCCTCCAGCGCACGCCGGGGGCGAGCCGGAGGAGATTTTGCAGGGTCTCGAGACAGCATTTAACCGGGCCTCAATGGCAGATTTTGAGCCCATTTTCGGCCCAGCGGCGGTGGCAGAACCATGTGTCGCGTGTGCCAGAACCATCTGTCGCGTTACAGCTCCATACGCTGGGTCCT
>Ga0214472_10000734_pt1 | contig 39607 bp, 38 predicted proteins | sample RVTome_6_FD_207662 | JGI IMG/M metagenome (GOLD analysis project Ga0214472, IMG submission 207662) | Soil microbial communities from uranium-contaminated site in the Upper Colorado River Basin, Wyoming, United States - RVT140D175 | ecosystem: Environmental > Terrestrial > Soil > Contaminated >...
CTGGACCCTGACATCGAGAGCGCCGCCCCATTCGGGTCGCGGTACGAGTCCGATGTCAAACTGCGGTCGCCGTTGGTTCTTTCCCTTCGCCCGGCCCAGGGGGCCGTCCGATCCCCCCGAAATTGGGGGATGGCTGCTGCCACGACATTGCTCTCCCTTTGGGAGAGGACAGCCGAGCGTCAGCGAGGCAGGTGAGGGTTTCTTCGAATCCAAAGCTCGAGTTCAAAAGGCCCTCATCCCCCTTCGCTGCGCTCGGGTACTTCTCCCAGAGGGAGAAGAATGTGTGGTTCATCGCCCTCGCTGGGCATCGTCAACGGTGGTTGGCGTTGGTTCTTCCCCCTCGGCCCCCCGAGAGATGGGGGTGGCTTGCTCAGACTGAGTTTCCGCTTCAGCGGAAACTCAAATCTGAAACGTCGCCTCTGGCGACGTTTCAGACGTCGACCTGTTCTTTGTCGTAGCGGTCTAGGGCGGCTACGAACATGAGGAACAGGATGAATGAAGCCAGGGTCAGGGCGATAGCAGGTATGCGGATCTGGAAGGCGTTGAGACCGCTGAGGTTGGCGGGACGCAGGCCACGGGGGGCATACACCACAAACAGCATGGAGCCGATCACAAGCCATCCGAAGGTGGCTGCACCGGTCACCAGAAACGCCAGACGGGTACCCAGGTCGGTGTAGAGCAGCAGGTATCCGGTGCCAATGAAAGAGACGATCGAGACGACGGTGATGAGGATTCCCCGCATGGCAATCGCCGTGCCGGTCAACTCCCCGCTCTCGTCGACCTGGCCGAGAGTCGCGTCGAATAGCTCGCCGAGGACACTCCGTACTGCCGGGATGAAGATCAAGATAACGAACACGGCGGAGAAGATGCCGAACTTCTCTAGTGCGCTCACGCTGCCGCGCTCGTCTTTGATGAGACTCCTTGTGAAGCTCCGCAGACTCACATCGACCTCTCATATGCAACTATCAGTTCGATGTCCTCCATCGACAGCACGGCGCCAAACCCGGGCATGCCGCCGACCCCGCTGATCCCGTTGACGCCGTATTCGGTAGCGGCCTGTGCACCCTCGACTATGAAGTCGATGTGATCCTGCACCTCGGGGAACTGGGTGAGCGTACGGCCCTGGGTCAATGCCGGTGCCCAGGCGCCCGACCCCGGTTCCTGCTCGAACTCGACTCCGGCGCTATAGCCGGCCGTATGACAACGAGCACAGTATGCATTGAACAGGCCGGCCGCACGGGTTGCATCCTCCACGCTCAGCCCGGTTTCGTCGGCGACAGTGGCGAAATCGACTTCCCACGCACGCTGCTCGAGGGCATTCTCCAGGAACGCGATGCCGTCGATGACCGGCTGGGCGAACAGGTCGTTGCGTTCGGTGAGCAGGGACAGCTCCAGATGTTTGGCGTCGACGTGGGTGATCAACCCCGCGGCGGTGTCGAGGTCGGGGACCGGGCTGCCGGATTCGGTCATAGTGAACCCGGTAGCGGGGTCAAAGGACAGGTCGAAGCCGTCGTCGACCTCGGGGGTGACTTCGAGGCTGACTGTGTCGACTCTTTGTGTGACGATTTCGGCGAAGGCTCGTTGTGCCAACGATGCGAGCCCGGCTTCTGCCTCGTCGGTGAGACCGTCACGGTCCGTGTCCAAGCCTTCGGCTGCGCAGCTGGCGCCGATCAGCGACGCCGACTCGACGGTACACGTTCCCTCGCCACCGAGCAGGCCACCTATGTCGTCCGGCATGCTCTCGATGACTCCGAACCGGCGGGGACCATCGAGGATGTTTTCGACAGCGGTTTCCTCAACGAGGATGCGAGTCCGAATCGTCTGTTCGGCGTTGGTCATTCTGTTGAGCGCCGTATCGACAAGCGTTTCGGTCTTGGCCACCGCGTCGTCCTGGCTGATCTGGAGGCTGTACAGGTATGCGACCACCTGGTCGATCTCCTGGACCGTCATGGCACCGCCGCCTTCGAGGCCGTTGGCGGGCATCGGGGTGCCGGAGCGCCCGTAGGTGATCCAGTGGCGCACCTCGGACTCTTCGTACCTGTAGAACACGTCGTTCAGTGAGGGCGCCGCCCAGTTGGCGTCGAGCCCCGAGCGGACCTCGGGGATCGCGGCTCCGCCCCCACCACCGTCCGGACCGTGACAGCTGGTGCACTCGAACTTGCCCCACCACTCCTCGCCGAAATGTACGTAGTCCTCCTGGATCTCCTCGGCGGCCGCCTCCTGGCGCCCGGATTCGTTGACGAAATAGATCGGCATCACAATCGCCAGCACCCCGGCGGCAACCACCGCTGCCGTCAAGACCCGGGTGAGCCGATCGTTCTCGAGATCGGCGTTGTCCATGAAGAACTCTTGGTTGGGGGCGGTCTTCTCCGGTGGTCGGGTCCGCCGGCGGCTGTTGATGACGATGTAGCCAACCCAAATGAGAAATACGACGACCGCAATCGTGAGTACGACCGAGCCCAACCCGACGTTGCTCGGTCCGACCGGCTCGGATTCGGCCGTAGCGACTAGCGGTGCAAACAGAGTGCTCACAGGCAGGACGGCCCCTGGGGATACGCGATGGTCTTGTGGGACGCTCGGGGTGTCTCGAGGACCGTTCCGGTGTCGGCAATCAGGTTGCCGGCGTCGTCCACCTCGACGGCGAATCGATCAAGGTTGCGGGGTGCGGGGCCGGCCTCGTATTCGCCGTGGTAGTTGTACCGGGAGCCGTGGCAGGGGCACTCGAAGCCCTGCGACGAGGAGCAGTCGGGAACCCGGCAACCAAGGTGCACACACTTTTGCCAGAGCGCCATCAGACCGGTGTTGCCACCCTCGGTTCCAACCACGACCGGCAAGCCCTCGAACGAGGACCCTTCGATGTCGTCTTGTTCCATCGGCACGAGCCACGCCTGGGCTTCCGGCACGAACTTCGGGTGGATCGTCCCGTCGCCGGGGACCACCTCGGCACGCAAGTCGTCCAGTAGCCCGAGGTTCACCTTGCTGCCAAAGCCACCCCTGAGCTTTGGCCAGAAGAAGGCGAGCATCGATATGCCCATAGTCCCCAGGAAACCGCCACCGAACAGCCCGAGCGCCGCCCGGTTGAGGAACTTCCGTCTGGTGACTCCGTACTCTTGCGGCGACACCGGCTCCCGAGCGTCGGTGATCGTTATCGGCTCGTGGAGTTCCTCGTCGGCCTCCTCGGCCTCCCCGGTCTGTTGAACATCCACCTGAGCATCCACCTGAACATTGACAGCCACCGTCTTGGCGGAAACGTCACGTTTGGCAGCGGCACGGTCGAATTCCCCGACGATCGGTGCCGCAGCGGGCCCGCGGCGCCATGCCACCGCAAACACACCGGCCGCCGCCACCACGCCGGCGGCCACCAGGGCGATGATCAGGATTGTTGCTGCGTCCATTGCTGGCCTGGTCCTTTACTCAGAAGTCCTCTGCTCGTAATCATCTGCTCAGAAATCGAAGAAGATGCCGTCCGTCCATGGGAATGTGAAGTTGAATCCGGGCCCCCGGAAGAACGAACCGTAGGTGGTAAGTATCGCTGCCGCGAAAACGAAGAAGCTGAAGATCATGATCGCCAGTTTGCGGTCTGATGGTTTCACCGCCGGGTTTTTGTCCACGTAGGGAATCATGGCGAGCCCGACGAGGCCGAAACCGGGAATGATGACCCCGGCTACCTGCGGGTCGAAGTATGACAGCAGTTCCTGAAGACCGAGGAAGTACCACGGTGCCTTGGACGGGTTTGGTTGCTCATTGAAGTTGGCGAACTCGAGAAGCGGTGCGTCGACGAACACCGAGAAGATGATCAATCCGGCGAGAACGACCATTAGTGCGACAAACTCGATCGCGAGCAAATGCGGCCAGACGCTCACCTTGTCGGTCGGGGTGCTCTTGACCTGCTGGATCGCTCCTGCTTTCACCACGGTTAGCAATCGCTGAGTCGTCACCCCTTCCGGAATGGCGGGAGGGGCGGCTCGAGGAGTCGGTTCCGCCGCTGCAGCTGGTGTGGGTGTCACCGCCCCGGCCTCGGTCGTGGCCGCCGGGGCGCCTGCCGCAACAAGTTCGCGTCCTTCTCTCTTGGCCCGCGCTTGTATCGCCCGCTGTAACAATGCAACGGGGACGCCATATTGTTGCGACTCGGTGTCGAGGTCTCGCATCGTGGTCGCACCCGACGGTGCTGCGGCCGGTTCCTCGGCCGGTTCTTCGGCTGATTCCGCTGCCGGCGGCTGCTCGGCGTCGGGTGCGCTCGTTTCCGGTTCTGCCGGTGCGGCCGGTTTGGGGGGCGCTTCGCCCTTCAGTTCGGCGAATACTTCTTCGACGTCGCGGCCTTCCGCCTTCGCCCTCGCCTCGGCAGAGCGTCGCAGGATGTGGTCGGGTAGACCTGCCATTAGAGCGGCCCCGAGATGCCGCCGTCCTTGCGGACTCGCCAGAAGTGGACCGCCATGAAGACGACGATGATGAACGGCAGGAACAAGACGTGCAGCACATACCAACGCAACAGTGTGTCCGGGGTGATCTGCACCCCGCCGATCAACGCAAACGAAACCTGATCACCGATGACCGGGGAGTAGAGCGCCATGTTGGAGCCGACCGTCACAGCCCACAGGGCAAGCTGGTCCCAGGGCAGCAGGTACCCGGTGAAGGACAGCAGCAGGGTGAGCAGCAGCAGCACCACGCCCACAACCCAGTTGAATTCCCGCGGCGGCTTGTAGGCGCCGTGGTAGAAGACCCGTGCCATGTGGAGGAAAACGGTGAGCACCATCAGGTGGGCTCCCCACCGGTGCATGTTTCTCACCAGCTGCCCGAAGGCGACGTCCGTCGACAGTGCCTGTATGTCGAGGTACGCCTGAGGAGACGTAGGCCGGTAGTAGAACATCAGAAAGATGCCGGTGATCGTGAGCAGAATGAACAGGAAGAAGCTCAATCCGCCAAGACACAATGTGTAGGAGAGGCGGACGGCATGTCGTTTCACCTTCACCGGGTGGAGGTGATACAGCACGTTGTTCATGATCACGTACGAGCGGTTGCGCGGCGAGTCTGTATAGCCGTGGCGGAACGGCGAGCCCGGCCGGAAGATGCTCGACCAAAGCTGGCTCGAGCGCATCTGATCACCGGCCTGGGAGAGGCGCTGTCTCAGCCCTACCCGTCCGTTGCCGTTTGCCACCTGTTCTCCCTCACTCGCTCAACCTTTACCAGCGGATTCCGTACATGTAGCCGTTCTTGAAGTCACGATCACCGTTGTCGTACTCCCATGGTTTGGAAGCGAACTGCTCGGCCTGTTCCGAAACCGAACCGGCGAACTTGCCCAGCGAGATCACCCCGGTCGGGCATCGATCGATACAGAGCGCACACCGGGTGCAAGCGTCTTCGTCGACAACGAAGAACCCACCGTTGTCGGATGTGTGCGGGTCGTCGACGTTGGCCGCCTCATCGATGGCATCCATCGAGAGGTAGTGGATGCACTTCCAGGGGCAGATGTCGACACAGCCTTCGCACAGGATGCACTCGGCCTCGTTGATGTGCAGGAACTGTTTCGGTTTCACTGCTGCGGTCAGGTACGAGCCATCCACCAGTGCGAGCTGGTAGTCGTCTCGGCTGCGAATCAACTCGGTCCAGGCTTCACCCGCCATCTACCGTCCCACCTTCCGCAGCGGGCGCCCGTAGACACTCACATCTTCCACCAGAGCCTTCTTCTCGCGGTTGGCGCGGATCTCGTCTCGCCTCTGATACGCAATCATCGCAGCGCCGATGGCAACCGTGATCACCAATACGTAGGTGCCGCTGACGATGTCCTTGAACGCGTTTGCGGAGATATTCAGCTCGTTCCCGCCGATGAGACCGCTTGGGACCCTGATCCAGACCTTCTGGTCGGTCCACTCCCAGACAGATTGCGCATAGGTGAGCCACTCGTTCGGGATGACACCGTACAGAATCATCATCAGTGACGTGAACAGGAACGCACCGATCGAAGCTCGGGCCCAAGTCATGGTCTTGTCGTAGAGGAAACCAAGCGCGGCACCGCCCAGCATGAGCAGGACGCCGCCAAGGGATACCAGCTGGCCGATCAGTACCCACACCCAGCCACGTGGGAATGCCGTGTAGATCTCTCGACCCACGTTGTTGACCTCGTCGGCGCCTGTGAAATGCGCCCATAGAGCGCCGAGCAGTGCCAGGATCAGACCGACAGCGAGACCGGCGATCCCCCGGACGAAGTTCTTGTCTCTCGGTTCAGCCATTGATGATTCCGCTTTGCCTATCCAGGACGGCACGTTTCTTTCGGGACGGCCTGCATTGTAAGCCTAGGCACACGTGGAGCGAGCCCCTACGGCCGTCGGCGCCCGCAACCATAGTGCCGGAAAGCACCGCTTGCAGTTCTCGCACGGCCGGCGTTCGACAGTCGGTCGGGAGCTGTTCACATCGGCCTGCTCGGTTGATTACAGTGCCGCCGAACCCGCCGAGATCCAGGTGCCGGGCGACGACGACACATTTCGGGAATCCCGGACCGATCTGGCTAATCTCCCGTGGTGGCAGCACGAGCTGCGAGTGACCGAGGAAGGGACTAGGCAAGGGTGACCGCCGACGTTTCGCATGACAATCAAGTGGCGGAATCACCCGCCGCATCGTCACAGAGCATCGCCCGTTACCACCTCTGGGCTTCCCTCGTCTTCCTGATCGTTGGCGTTTCATTGCTAGCGCTTGCCAGCGTTCAGTTTGTCTCTCCCGACCTGCTCAAAGGATCTGGCTGGTTGTCGTACGGCCGGCTACGTCCCGCGGCGATCCATTTCCTCTTGTATGGGTGGCTGACGATCGGGCTGATCGGTGCGATGTATTACGCGGTGCCCCGACTCACCGGCGAGAGACTCACCGACCCGCTCGTCGCCAAAATCAGTTTTGGGTTCTTAGCGGTTGGATACGCATTCGGCGGGATCGGCATTCTCGCCGGATCTAGCGAGGGTGTCCGCTATCTAGAGGCCCCACCCGCTGCCGATCTGCTCGTTCTCGTCGGCCTGGCCGGGATGGCGCACTCGATTGCGCGCACGATCGCCAGGAGAAACGATCGGGAGCGCAGCCCTGCCGAGTGGTTCATTCTGGCATCGGTGCTCTGGCTGGTCGGGCTGCATTTCATCGGCAACCTCAACATGCTCACGGTCTTGGCCACCGTGTTCTATTCGCAACCACCGGCGCTGCATGGCATCAACACGGCCGTGCTTGCAGCCTTCTACCGGGCCGGCATCATCGGTCTGTGGGGGGCGACGGCCGGTGCGGGCATTGTCTATTTCCTGGCACCGCGACTCGTGGGGTTGGCCAGATTCAAGCCCACCCGCATGTCGGTGGTTGGCTTCTGGGGTCTCGGGATTGCGTGGGTATTTACCGGGTCGGCTGAGCTCACATACACCGCGGTGCCCGACTGGCTCGAGACGATAGGAATCATGTTCTCGATGGCGCTCTTGCTTCCAGTTGCCACCATCGTTGTCGATGTGCTGGGTTCGCTGAAGGGGCAACGCAGCGAGGTCGCTGCCAAGGATCGGTACTCGCTCAACCTGCTTTATGTGGGGCTGGCCCTTTTTGCTGCATTGCCGGTGCTCAACCTGACTTCTGCGCTGCGGGCATCGGGTGGCATCGTCGGCTTCACCGACTGGGTTTACGGTGTCGAGCTGGTCGCGATTCTCGGAGCCTTCAGCGCTTGGCTGTTCGCTTATGTCTTCCATGTCGCCCCACCGATGGTCACCCCGGACGCGCTGCGGGTGCAGCGGTGGCACGGTTGGCTGACCGTCGTTGGTCTGGCGGCAGCAGGCTTCGCCATGCTGATCGGCGGCATGGTGTCCGGCCTCACCTGGGCAGGCGGTGACGCTGCCGGAGTCGTGGCTGCCGGTGACGGGTTCGAGAGCACGGCCGACGCCATGTGGAACTTTGGATTTGCCATCGTGCGGATGGTCGGGCTGATGGTCTTTGCCGCGGGCCAGGCGCTGCTGCTCTCTTATGCCGCCACCGCGTGGTTCGTCGCCGACGATCGTGCCTCGGTGCTGGCGATCGACCCTGATCTCGATGCCGCGGGTCAGGACGTCAACGCAGAGCTCGCGGTCGATCCGGCCACTACACCGAGTGGTCTGCGTGTCGGCACGATCGCCCTCGCCGCGGGTATCGGCGCGTTCTTCATGGTCGTGATGCTGCCGTCCTTTGAGGCCGATGCGGCAACACCGACCCTCCTTGCAGACGATTCCCGGATCTATCCGGAGAACTCGGACACTGCAATCGGGCGTGACATATACATCCGGGAAGGGTGCATGTTCTGTCACACCCAGTCGGTGGGGCCGATCGTCACCGACCTTGGCCTTGGTCCCGTGTCGGAACCGGGCGACTACGCCCACGAATCCCCCGTGTTGCTGGGGGTCGCCAGGATGGGACCGGACCTGAGCCACCTGGCGGCACGTGGAGGCACCCTCGTCGACCACCTCAAGGACCCCCGTGCAGACAGACCATGGTCGACAATGCCGTCCTATGACTACTTGTCCAACGCAGATCTCGAAGCGCTGCTCGCCTATGTCAACGGGTTGAAGTGACGGTTGAAGTGATGGGTCGAAGTGACGGATGGAATGATGGATGAACATCTGAACCAGGTTTCCGAGGAAACCGGCGTGCCCGCCGACCTGCTCGAGCGGGCGGCGCGGGCTCGTGCCCAGAGCCAGGGTGTTGCCGTTGATGCTCTCGTTGCCGGGTGGGCGGGGGGTGAGGCACCAACGTCCGCCCCGGCTGCGCCTGCCGAAGCTGCGCCGGCTGAGGTCCCTGCGGCGCCTACCGAGCCTCCGCCGGCCGACGTCGCTTCCGACGCACCTGCGTCCGGAGGAGCCGGCAAGCTACCTGAAGCGCTGCTCCGTCGCTCGGCCGCCGCCAAGGCGAAACGTGAAGGGCGACCGCTCGACGAAGTCCTCGTGGAGATGGGGCTCAGTCCGGAGGGTGCGACAGGCGAGGCACCGGCCGAGGCGCCGGCCCGAGCCCCCGCGCCGGCGGCCGAGACACCGCCGGCGGCCGGCGATCAACCCCCGGAGGAGGAGCCCGAACCGGAACCCCAGCCGGTGTTCGCCGGCTTCCCACGCTGGCTGGCCGCAGCGTTCATCGTCATCCCGATGGTTGCGCTCTTGTATGCGGGATTCGCACCCAATGGACCGGACTGCGGTACGTCGGGTCAGCTGGCGATCAACCCGGTCAGTGGTGAGGCCGAGTCGTGTGACGGCGGCGGAAGCCCGTTCTTCAGCCTCGGCCAGAGCGTCTACGAGGCTCAGTGTGTCTCGTGCCACAGCGCCGACGGCAGCGGCGGGGTAGGGCCAGCATTCACCGGTGGTGCGGTGCTCAACACGTTTGCAGCATGCTCGGACCACGTCAATTGGGTGACGATCGGCTCGAACAACTGGCCGGACCCCACTTACGGTGACACCGGCAAACCGGTGCTCGGCACGGGCGTCGCCATGCCCGGCTACGAGGGAAATCTCAGCGCGGAGGAGATAGCCTCGGTCGCGCTATACGAGCGGGTGGCCTTTGGCGGTGGCGATCCCATCGAAGAGGAAGCCGCTTGCGGGCTTGGGGAACCCACCGGAGGCTGACCCGACGCCGGAAGCGGGAGTGGCGGGCCGCTAGCCTCGCTGAGACATGTCGAATCTCGATACAGAAGTCGATACAAAAGTCGATACAAAAGTCGATAAAAATCTCGATGTTCTCGTTGTCGGTGGTGGTCCCGGTGGCGCCGCGGCCGGCTACTGGGCGGCACGGCGTGGCCTGTCGGTGCTGATCGCCGAGAAGAAGACGTACCCCCGTGAGAAGGCGTGTGGCGACGGTCTCACCCCCCGTGCCATCCGACAACTCATCGACATGGGTTTCGATTTCAACGGCCACCACCGGATTGTCGGGCTGCGCGCTTACGCCGGCGACATCCGTCTCGAGATGCCGTGGCCCGAGCACTCGACCTACCCGAATTGGGGTGCGGTCGTTCGTCGTAGTGATCTCGACATGCAGGTTGCCCAACTCGCCGAGAAGCAGGGAGCGGTCGTCGCGATGGGCGCCGAGGCGGTCCCCAACATCGAAGCCGGTGACCTCACCGCGGTGACCCTGAAACGCAGAGGTGAGCAAGACGAGGTGGTCAGACCGAGGTACGTGATTGTCGCCGACGGCTCGTTGTCACGGTTTGGCCGCAAGCTGGGGATGCAACGACGCCGCGACTACCCATTCGGCCTGGCAGTGAGGGGTTACTGGAGCTCGCCCAACTCACAGGACGAGTACATCGAGAGCCAGCTTGACATCAAAGACCGGGAGGGAAGGTCGATGCCGGGTTACGGCTGGGTCTTTCCTCTCGGCGACGGCGAGGTCAATATCGGCGCCGGTGTCGTCTCCTCGTTCAAGGGTTGGAAGGACCTCAACACCTCGCAACTCCTCGAGGCGTATGTCGACGGTCTGCCCGAGCACTGGGGGCTCACAGTCGATTCCATGGTGCGTGAGCCGATCGGTGGCAAGCTCCCGATGTCGCTGTCTGTCGGTCCGCGCTTCGGGCGTAACTGGGTGGCCATTGGAGATGCCATCGGTGCGGTCAACCCGTTCAACGGCGAGGGTATCGACTACGCCTACGAGACCGGGCGGATGGCAGCCCGATATGTGGCCGACGCGATCGCAAACGGCAACCCGGCCACGTTGCAGGGTTACTCCCATGAGCTCGACGACATCTTCGACGACTACCAGCGAGTTGCCCGCCGCTTTGTCATGGTGATCGGCCAGCCGGCGATGATGAAGACCTTCACCTACCTCGGGATGCGCTCCCGGCCGCTCATGGAGTGGGCTCTCAAGGTGATGGCCAACCTACTCGAGCCGGAGGACAGGGGTCTGTCCGAGCGCATCTACGGTGCCATCGAGCGCATCGTCAAGATGACCCCCGACCCACTGCTCAAGTAAGTCGGAGAACGCTCCGGTATTCGACCGACCTCCCTGCTTTGCCGCAAACCTCGATCCCGCCGAGATGACGGAGACAGTAGGTCGTCTGCTGGGCGACCCGCCGGGTGCAGCCGGTGAGGTCCACGAGATCGGCCGTTGTGAACCGCGCCGGTAAACCACCCGGCAACAGCGCTGCGAAGTCATCCGGTGTGGAGAGATCGATACTTTCCTCGACACTGGTGAGACGGCGCTCCTGTACAACCCAACCCCTCCGACGCCAGGCTCGGTCCGGGTCGTGTTTGCGGTACTCGTCCTCGATGGTCAAGACGACCTGAACGGCGAGGCGCGGGTCATCGAGAAGATCCTTGATATAGACGAGCTCCGAGAAGACATCGAGGCGAGTGCCGTGCTTGGGTGATTTGCGCCGCCCCAGGATCTCACCGTCGCTGCCGAGCCTGACGATCGTCTTGGTGAGCGGTACCGGATGAACCACCCGGACTTGGTGACCGAGGCCGAGCAGCCGTCGAAGCTTCTTGCCCAGCGACGCAAACCCACTCGTTTGGATCTCGATCAACAGGTCGTCGCGAACCACGTCGATGACGTACCGGTCCATCGGAACCTCGAACCGATCTCCCGGTCGGTAACACCACTGCTTGAGCGACGCATGTAACGGCTTCTCACGCAGGGTGCCGATCTGGGATGGGGAAGCAGACACGCTTCGAGGGTACCCGTGGATGCGTCCCCTCAGTGGTCAATCCCTTCCGGCGACGTCGGGCAGCTCGGTCTCGATGTTGCGGATGTGGCCGATCGACCAGCCGACCACGGCAAGGGCGATCGTCGCGAGACCGGCAACGATGTACAACAGACCGATGCCACGCCCCTCCCCGACTCCGATCACCGACCCCACACTCCCGGCTAGGGCTCCATCGGCTGCAAGCAGTGGCTCGAACACACCGTCGGCAAGCGGTCCGGCCAGGAGGATCGCGATCGGCGAGACAGCCTGACCGATCATCCGTCGCAACGAGAAGACCCTTCCCTGGACGCCTTCCTCGACCTTGGTCTGCCAGATGACCTGGCTGGCGCTGTTGACGACGGGGTTGACAAGCAGCAGCATCACCGTAGCTGCACCGATCACGAGCAGCGATGCGCGGCTGCCACCGATCGCGAGCACGATCCCCGAGACGAGGATTCCCCCCATGATGGTCCGCACGAGCGGCCTCGGCGCACCGGCGGCGCCCACGGCGACACTGCCGACGACGGCGCCGATTCCCGCAAGCGACAGAATCGTGCCTGCGGCCGCCTCGGTGGCGAATGAGACGATGAGCGGGATGACCAATACGCCCGTCATCGACAGCATGAAGTTGACGCCGCTGTAGACCCACAGCAAGCCGAACAGCCCGGGCCGGATTCGCAGGTAACGCCAGGCGATAATCGCATCCTTCCGCACCGAGCGGGTCTCGCCCTCCTCAGACTGGAACGGTGGGAACCGCACGGCCGCGAGGGTTCCGATTCCGGCGAGGAACGAAGCCGCGTCGACGATCAGGACGCCACCGAGGTCGAACGCCACGAGCAGCGCGCCGGCGAGCGCTGGGGCCACAACGATTGAGATGCCCTGATTCAGCTGTACCAATCCGTTGGCTCTGGCCAGTTTGGCTTTTGGCACGAGGACCGGGATCGACGCCTGCCACGCCGGCTCTTGGAACGTGTTGGCGGCTGCGCCCATAAAAGCAGCGACGTAGATGTGCCAGATCTCCAGATTTCCCGTTAGGTGCGCCGAGAGAAGGCCGAGGGTTGCCAGCCCGCCGAGCGCATCGGAGGCAAGCATGACCAGCCTACGATCGAGCCGATCGGCTACCGATCCGGCGACTGGTGCCAGCAGCACGGCAGGCAGGCTGTTTGCGAGCGCGACGAGCGTCAAGCGAGTCACCGATCCTGTCTCGGTGTACACCCAGATCTGAAGACCAAACGCCAACATCGTCGTGCCCGTAATCGATACGAGCTGCCCAGCCCATACGACGAAGAAGGAGCGCAATGAGGTGCGTGCTTGCGCAGGTGATCCGGTCATTTCCCGCGGACTCTACCGACCCACGCTGCGCCAATGATCGGTCTCGACAAAATGCCCCAACGATCCTGTCCGGGTCCGGTAGCCGGGACGTGTCGGTGGGGAGACGCTCGGCGGTATCCGGCGCGGTAATCACCCAGAGGTCGGTCCGTCATCGACCCCATCGCCACGAGGCCGACAACATCCGGATCTCGCCGAGCCGCGGTGAGTAGTGCAGCCGTGAACTGCTCATATCGCTGCCGCTTCATGAGGGCGACGCCGGCCGGTCAATCCCACGCTGTTCGGACCGTCGGCACAAACGCCAAATTGCCAATAGGCTGTGAACGGTGACCTGCTTTGTGTGCATGTGAAGAGATTCCTAATCTTGCGACCCGGAAGGAGCCTCTGAGCCGATGACGTTGTCTGACTATCTGCCGATCGCAATTGCGTTCGTCCTTGCGGCCGGATTTGCGGTCGTCAGCCTTACCATCTCCCGTTTGGTCGCACCGAGGCGGCCAACGGAGGAGAAGCTGGCGCCTTACGAATGCGGCATTGTCCCGCTCCAAGAGCCGGTGCAACGGTTCCCGGTGAAGTTCTATCTCGTCGCAATGCTGTTTGTCATCTTCGATGTCGAGATCATCTTCCTGTTCGCCTGGGCGGTCAACTGGTCGGAATTTGGCTGGGCAGGCATCGCGGCGATGGGTGTCTTCGTTGCCCTCGTCGCCGAGACACTGGTCTACGTCTGGAAGCGTGGTGCCCTCGACTGGAACGTCGCCCACCGCCGACGCTATCGCCGGGTCGTTGCCCCGATCGAGTCCGTACTCGGCGATAGTGAGGAAGCGGCCTGATGGCACATCAATCCGGCCCGTCAGGGTTCCTCCTCACAACGCTCGACTCTGCGATCAACTGGACCCGGACCCGGTCCATGTGGGCGGCAACCTTCGGCCTCGCCTGCTGTGCCATCGAGATGATGGCTACCGGTGCGGCCCACAACGACCTCGCCCGGTTCGGGATGGAGGTCTTCCGGGCATCGCCACGCCAAGCCGACCTCATGATCGTCGCCGGGCGTGTCTCGCAAAAGATGGCACCAGTGTTGCGGCAGGTCTACGACCAGATGTCCGAGCCCAAGTGGGTCATCTCGATGGGTGCCTGTGCGTCGACGGGAGGCATGTTCAACAACTACGCGCTCGTCCAGGGTGTCGATGAGGTCGTGCCGGTCGATGTCTACGTGCCCGGCTGCCCCCCCGGCCCGCAGTCGCTCATGCACGGCATCTTGTTGCTCCAGGACAAAATCATGGCCCGGGAGATCGTGCGATGACCGACGAGGTATTCGCCCCCCTCGCCGAGCGGTTCCCGGACGTCGATTTCGAACAGGTGCTCGCCTCGAAACAGGATGTCGCTCATGTCCCACTCGACCGGTATCGAGGATTCGTCGAGGCGGCCCACAATGTCGGGTTCGATGTATTCGTCGATCTATGCGCCGTCGACTATCTCCATCGCAAGCCCCGGTTCGACGTAGTGCTCAATCTCCTCTCCCACACGAACAGACGTCGGCTCCGTATCAGAGTCGGCGTTCCGGCGTCCGACCCGACCGTCGCCTCCATCACAGGCATCTTTCCCGGTGCCAACTTCTACGAGCGGGAGACCTTCGACCTGTTCGGAATCGTATTCTCCGGCCACCCCGATCTGACTCGTCTGTTGCTTCCCGACGACTGGGAGGGTCATCCTCTTCGCAAGGACCACAGCGTCGGTTCGGTGCCCGTCCGTTTCAAAGCTTCACCAAAAACATCATGAGCGACACACCGAACGTAACGACAGGAGACTTCGAGGCTCCCACCATCGATAGGCCGGATGACGCGCACACGGCCACATCGGAGACCGCCGAGGAGCGACGCCGGATCCACGACCTGTGGGTCGCAGGTACCGAGGAGCCTTCGTGGCTCCGGGGTTCCACCGATGAGCAGTCCCAGGAGCTGCTGGATAGAAACAGCGATCCGGCCCTTCGGCTGTCCCAGGGCATCGCCGTCGACGACGACTATCTCTTCGACGACGTCACCGACTCGGACGAGCTGCAGATACTCAACATGGGCCCGCAACACCCGTCGACCCATGGTGTGCTCCGTCTCCATCTCGAACTGGACGGTGAGACGATTGTGAGGGCAAAACCAATCATCGGCTACCTGCACACCGGCATGGAGAAGACGGGCGAAACCCTCACGTACATGCAGGGCTCGACAAACGTCACTCGCATGGACTATCTCTCGCCGATGCACATGGAGCTGGCGTTCTCGCTGGCGGTCGAGTCGCTCCTCGGTGTCGAGATGCCCGAACGTGCCCAGGCGATCCGGGTTCTGATGACCGAGCTCAACCGGGTCTCCAGCCACCTGGTGTGGGCTGCCACCCAGGGCACCGACCTTGGTGCGGTGTCGATGATGATCTACGGGTTCCGGGACAGGGAGTGCATCCTCGAGTTCTTCGAGAAGACAACCGGGTTGCGGATGAACCACAACTACATCCGTCCCGGTGGCGTCGCCGCCGATCTTCACGACGGCTGGGAAGACGAGATCGAGCTGATCATCGAGAAGGTCACCCAGGGTGTCGGTGAGTACGAAGAACTGTTCAACGGCAACCCGATCTTCCGCGACCGCACGATGGGAGTCGGTGTCATCACCCCCGAAGAGTGCCGGGCGCTTGGCGTCAGCGGCCCTATCGCCCGGGCGGCCGGTATCAAATGGGATCTTCGGAAGGTGTTCCCATACAGTGGTATCGACAAGTACGACTTCGAGGTTCCCGTCGGCAAGCATGGTGACGTGTGGGATCGGTACCTGGTACGGATCGAGGAGATCAAGCAGTCTCTCGGCATCGTCAAGCAGGTGCTCGAAACGATGCCCGCCGGGGACTATCGAACCCTCGACCGTAAGATCACCCCGCCGCCACGCAAACGAATCGATGAGTCGATGGAGGCTCTCATCCATCACTTCAAGCTGTTCACCAGCGGTTTCAAGGTTCCGGCGGGCGAGACCTATGCCGCGGTGGAGTCACCTCGCGGTGAGCTCGGCATGTATATCGTCTCCGATGGCCGGGAGAAGCCGTGGCGGCTGCATGCCAGGACGCCGTCGTTCAACCACGTCCAGGCGCTGCCCACCATGATGACCGACTCGCTGGTGGCCGACATCGTCGCCACGATCGCATCGACCGATCCGGTGCTGGGAGACGTGGATCGATGAAGGAAGTCACACCGAGCCCCGTGGAGCTCGATGCCATCGCCGACTGGAGCGACGACTCCCGGCGGCTGGCCGCAGAGATACTCGGCAAATACCCCGACCGACGCTCTGCGGTGATGCCGTTGCTCTACGTCTCCATGATCGAAAACGGCTACGTCAGCCCGGAAGGAATGAAGGCAGTCGGCCTGCTCACAGGGCTGACCGGCGCCCAGGTGCAGGCGGTTGCCAGCTTCTACACGATGTACAAACGTGAGGCCGTTGGTGAGTACCTCGTTTCGGTGTGCACTTCGATCTCGTGTTTCCTTGCCGACGCCGACGATGTGCTGGCGGCCGTTGAGGACGAGACGGGCGTTCCCGACGGCGAGACGGGCGGAGACGGCAAGTTCACCGTTGAGCACATCGAGTGCAACGGTGGCTGTGGCGGCGCCCCCGTTGTTCTCGTCAATTACGAGATGGTTGAAGGGGTCACCCCGGAGAAGGCACGAGAGCTCGTCCGGTGGCTGCGTGACGGAGGCCCGGAGGTGATCAGCACCGACGAGATGCAGCAACTCTTTGGCGGCCGTCGCTCTTTCGACTGGGCCGTCAAGGAGCCGGAGGGTTCCTTTCTGCCGGTACCTGCCTTTGGACCGTACGGGTCTGCAAGGGAGGTCAAGTGACCCAGAGGATCCTGACCGAGCGGATGGAAGCCCACCGGGCGGACAGCCACACCTTCGAGCGGTACGAAGCGACCGGTGGGTACACCGCGCTGCGTAAGGGACTGCTCGAGATGGGCGCCGAGAAGATCGCAGGTGAAGTCAAGGCATCAAATATCCGAGGTCGCGGCGGCGCCAACTTCCCGGCCGGGGTGAAATGGGGGTTCCTCGGGCCCGCCAGACCTGCATATCTGGTCATCAACGGAGACGAATCCGAGCCCGGCACGTTCAAGGACCGGCAACTGCTGGAAAGGGATCCGCATCAGCTTGTCGAAGGCGTCATCCTCACCTCGTTCTCCCTCGGTGTTCACCACGCTTTCATCTACATCAGGGGCGAGTACCCCAAGCCTGCCCGCAGGTTGCAGCGCGCCGTCGATGCCGCCTACGCCAAGGGGTATCTCGGCGGCGACATTCTCGGCAGCGGCTTCGACCTCGACGTCACGGTCCACCTCGGCGCCGGTGCCTACATATGTGGAGAGGAGTCGGCGCTGCTAAACAGCCTCGAAGGCAAGCGAGGAGAACCGAGGCTGAAGCCTCCTTTCCCTGCCGTGGAGGGTCTGTACGCCAAGCCGACCATCGTCAACAACATCGAGACGATCTCGAACATCCCATGGATCGTCAACAACGGTGGGCTGGCTTACGCCTCCATCGGGCCGGAGAAGTCGGCCGGGACGAGGATGTTGTCTCTTTCCGGGCACGTCAACAACCCGGGCAACTACGAGATCGTGATGGGTATGAGCTGGCGAGAGCTCATCTACAACATCGGTGGCGGCATCCCGGGCGGCCGCGAGCTCAAAGCCTGGATTCCGGGTGGCTCGTCGGCGCCCTGGTTCGTGCCCGAGCACCACCTCGATACGCCGGTGACCATAGACGACGTCGGTGATCGCGGCTCGATGCTTGGCTCGGGTGCGGTGATCGTGATGGATGACAGCACCGACGTCATCGCCGCTGCGCACCGCATCGTCCGTTTCTACGAACACGAGTCATGTGGCCAGTGCACGCCGTGCCGGGAGGGAACGAGCTGGCTGGAGCGCATTTTCAACCGGATACTCACCGGTCGCGGTCGCCCCGAGGACATCGATCTACTGCTCGATGTTTCCGACGGCATCAGCCCCGGGCTCGCGTGGCCACCGGTCATGACCACGATCTGCCCGCTCGGCCCTTCGGCGACGGCACCGGTCGTTTCTCTGATGCAATACTTCCGCGACGAGGTGGAGGCGCGCATCGCCGCGGAGGTAGTACATGGCTGAGCTGGTCACGATCACTGTCGACGGCGTCGAGATGCAGGGTCCCGCCGGTGAGGTGCTGATCAAGGTCGCTGAGGACAACGGCAACTACATTCCCCGCTTCTGCTGGCATCCGCGGATGAAGCCGGTCGGCATGTGCCGGATGTGTCTCGTCGAGGTCGAAGGCCCACGCGGCAAGATGCTGCTGCCCGCCTGTACCGCCCGGGTCAACGAGGGGATGGTTGTCGACACCCAGTCCGCAGTCGTCAGAAAGGTCCAGGAAGGCGTCCTCGAGTACCTGCTGATCAACCACCCGCTCGATTGCCCGGTCTGTGACAAGGGCGGCGAGTGTCCCCTTCAGGATCACACGCTGGCATACGGGCCGGGAGAGAGCCGGTTCGTCGAAGAGAAGCGCCACTTCGAGAAGCCGATCCCAATCTCCGATCTCGTGCTGCTCGACCGGGAACGATGCATTCTGTGTGCCCGGTGCACCAGGTTCTCAGACGAGATCTCGGGCGACCCGCTCATCGAGTTCCAGGATCGTGGCAACCACACGCAGGTCCTCACTTTCCCCGGTGAGCCGTTCAACTCCTACTTCTCGGGCAACACCGTTCAGATCTGCCCGGTGGGTGCGTTGACTGCGAAGCCTTACAGGTTCAAGGCAAGACCGTGGGACCTCGAGGCAGTCGAAAGCGTCTCGATGGTCGACTCGGTCGGTTCCAAGGTGTCGGTCCAGTCGAGCCAGAACCGGGTCGTCCGTATCGACGGCATCGACAGCGACGCCACCAACCACGGCTGGCTGTCCGACAAGGATCGTTTCGTGTTCGAGGCGATTCACAGCGACGACCGCCTGACCAGACCGCTCATCAAGAAGGATGGTGAGTTCCGGGAGGCCGGCTGGGGCGAGGCTCTTGACGTTGTCGCAGAGAGATTGGCGTCCGTACCCGGCGACCAGGTCGCTGGTCTCGGCGGAGCCAACAGCACCAACGAGGAAGCGTTCGCCTTTGGCAAGTTCCTCCGCACGATCGTCGTCACCCCTCATGTCGACGCGCAGCTCGACGACGGTCTCGACCCTCAGTTCCTCGTCGGGTTGGCCCCACGGGCGCTAATCAACGACCTGGAGTCGGCAAAGACGATCCTGCTGTGGGCCGCCGATCTGAAAGAGGAGTATCCCGTCCTCTACCTGCGGGTACGCCGCGCCGCCACCGAGCTGGGTGCAACCCTCATCGTGGTCCACCCGCGGCGGACCGGGCTCGACGACGTTGCTACCCACAAGGTCCGGTACCGCCCGGGGACCGGCCCGGACGTCCTGCGTGAGCTGATCGCCGGCGAGGGTGACTACACCGACATCAAGGAAGCTCTCGCCGAAGGTCCCGTCGTCACAATCGTCGGGAGGACCGGGCTCGGCGAAGATCCCCGGCTCGCAGAAGCAGTTGCCGCCCTCGGTCGCGACCTCCCGGGTGGCAGGGTGCTGCCGCTGGCGAGACGGGGCAACGTCATCGGCGCTCTCGACATGGGCCTCGCCCCGACCCTGCTTCCGGGCAGGGTCTCGGAAACCAGCGCCCACAGGAAGCTCGAGGCCGAATGGGGTCCTCTCCCCGAAGGGCTCGGCAGGGGCGCCACCAGCATCCTCGAAGGATTACGTGACGGCGAGTTGAAGGCACTGATCTTGTTGGGGTCGGACCCGGTACGCGACCACCCGGAGCCGAACCTCGCCAGGGAGGGGTTGAACGCCGCCTCGTTTTTGGTAGCCATCGACACGTTCCTGACGGACTCGTCGTCGCAAGCCGATGTTGTGCTTCCTGCCGAGGGCTTCGCAGAGGTCGAGGGCACCGTCACCAACATCGAAGGCCGGGTCCAGAAGGTCAACCGACTCATCCCCGGGCCGGGGCAAACCCGGCCGGCGTGGTCGGTGCTCGACGACCTGGCCCGGCGGATGGGCGGTGATCTCGGGGCCACCTCGGCCGAGGCGATCGCCAAGGAGATCGCCACCGTCGCTCCCGCCTATCACGGTGTTTCTTGGGACGCGCTCGACTGGGGAACCGGTCGAGAGGGATTGCTTCTGCCACTCGAAGCTGGTGAGCAGCAGCTCGAGTACATCCCGGTAGACGGGAGTCTTTCGGCGGTGAAAGCGAAGTTCGGATTGCACCTGGCGCGAGTGATGTATGACGACGGGGTCAGGGTGCGCAAGAGCCCCTCACTGGCGGCGCTCACCCCGAAAGCGGCGGCATACCTGAGCCGTGCCGATCTGGAGTCTCTCGGCGTGGAGCCGGGGTCAACGGTCACGGTCGCCGGTGACAGCGGCGAAGTCACCTTGCAGGCGGCAGTCGACACGTCGCTAGGCGACGGTACGGTCTACGTCACGGCCAACCTGAGCGAGACCGCCGGGCTCGGTGCAGCCGTGGCAGTGACGGTCACCCCTGGAGGTGAAGCGTGACCGGTTGGGAACTGCTGATCGAGGGTGTCATCAAGGCCGTCGCGGTCTTTGCCCTGGTGCTGACCACGGTGATCATCCTCGTGTGGTTCGAGCGCAAAGTCGTTGCCGACATGCAGAACCGACTCGGCCCGATGCGCGCCGGGCCATACGGCATCCTCCAGACGGTGGCCGATGGGGTCAAGCTGCTGGTGAAGGAACCGGTCGTCCCCCGCAAGGTCGAGTACGGGCTTTACATGGTTGCTCCGATCGCGGCGTTGATACCGGCCATATTGATATTCATGGTCATCCCGATCGGGAGACCTTTCACCCTCGGCGACCGGGTGATCAACCTCGCCGGGACGGACCTCAACGTGGCATTGCTGTACGTTCTCGCCATGTCGTCGATCGCGGTTTACGCGGTTGTGCTCGCAGGCTGGTCCTCCGGTTCGAAGTACCCGTTGCTCGGCTCGGTGCGGGCCAGCGCCCAGATGATCTCTTACGAAGCCGCAATGGGGTTGGCCCTGGTGCCGGTGGTGATGTTCGCCGGTTCGGCCTCATTTACCGGGATCGTCGAGTCGCAGATGGGCAGCTACTTCAGCGAGGACAGCATCCTGAGGTTCATCCCGGCATGGCACTTGATCCTGATTCCGTCCTTTGTGATCTTCTTCGTCTCCGGTGTGGCGGAGACCAACCGGGCTCCCTTTGACCTGGTCGAAGCCGAGAACGAGATCGTCGGCGGCTACCACACCGAATACGGGGGCTTCCGGTTTGCGATGTTCTTCCTCGCCGAATACGCCAACATATTCAACATCTCGGCGTTGACCACGACCCTGTTCCTCGGAGGCTGGCTCGGGCCCGACTTCGGAACTCCGGATTGGATCTCATGGGTCTTCCCGATCTTCTGGTTCATGTTCAAGACGTTCCTGCTCGTCTTCATGTTTGTGTGGATCCGGGCGTCGTTGCCACGGATGCGCTATGACCAGTTGATGAGCTTTGGTTGGAAGCGGTTGATCCCGTTCTCGCTGCTGTGGATTGTGCTCATGGCCGTGTCGTTGGGTGTACGTGATCTGGGTTTGCCATGGAGTTGAGATAGATGGGTTGGTTTGCTGAGATGCTCGGACCGTTCCGGGGTTTTGCCGTCACGTTGCGGCAAATGACCCGGCCGCGGGTGACGAGGTCGTACCCGGACGACAAGCGCGAGAAGCCCCAGCGCTTTCACGGCAGGCATGTGCTCAACCGGTATCCGGACGGGATGGAGAAGTGCATCGGTTGTGAGTTGTGCGCGGGTGTGTGCCCTGCCCGGTGTATCTATGTGCGTGGAGCCGACAATCCACCGGACAACCCGGTCAGTCCCGGCGAGCGGTACGGGTTCATATACGAGATCAACATGCTGCGCTGCATCTTCTGTGCCATGTGTGTCGAGGCGTGTCCTACCGAGGCGATCACGATGACCCACCTCTTTGAGATGTCGGTCACCAACCGGAACGACTCGATCTATACGAGGGACGAGCTTCTTGTCGAGCCGGATGGCACCCCGAATCATCCGGTGGAACCCAATCGTCTCATCGACATCGACGAGTTGAAGCTGGGCTCGGGCTGGATGCGAGCGACTGCGTCAAGCGGTCGGGCAGCGTTCGAGGGTGTTACCGGGTGGACCCCTTCCGCCACCCAGGGTGAGCTGCCTCCGGAGATGGGGCAGCGGAAGGTGGAGCCCGAATGACGACACTGCTTCTCACAAGGTACCCCCACCCAGCGACGCAGGTGTGTGCCACCGGCATTCCTCTCCCTTTGGGAGAGGTCCCGAGCGAAGCGAAGGGGGTGTGCCACGGCATTCCTCTCCCTTTGGGAGAGGACAGCCGAGCGCTAGCGAGGCAGGTGAGGGCTTCTTCTAATTCAGTGCTTGAATTTATGAGGCCCTCATCGCCCTCGCTGCGCTCGGGCACTTCTCCCGGAGGGAGAAGAATTAGTGGCTCGCCCTCGCTGCGCCAGCACATTCCTCTCCCTTTGGGAGAGGACAGCCGAGCGCTAGCGAGGCAGGTGAGGGGTTCTTCTAATCCGGCGCTTGAATTTATAAGGCCCTCATCGCCCTCGCTGCGCTCGGGCACTTCTCCCGGAGGGAGAAGAATGTGAACGCTGAGTTCTTTGTTTTTGTGATTTTCGGCGTCGCCGCCCTTGTCGGTGCGGTGGCGTTGGTCATGGCCCGCAACACGGTCTATTCGGCCATGGGTTTATTGCTGACCATGCTGTCGATCGCAGTGTTCTACGTTTTGCTCGACGCTCACTTCCTTGCGGTGGTCCAGGTGATCATCTACGCAGGGGCAGTGATGACCCTGTTCCTTTTTGTGATCATGTTGATCGGGGTGGACCGTAGCGACGACTGGGAGGAGCAGATCCCGTTCCAACGGCCGATTGTGGCAATCCTCGGAGGCGGATTGATCTTGCTGCTTCTGCTGGCCGGCCAGGGTGCGTGGACGCTGCGTGACTCCGGTGTCGGACAGGTCGGCACCATCGAGGAGATCTCAGAGGCCCTCTTCGGCACCTGGATGATCCCCTTCCAAGCTACGGTCCTCCTGCTCACCGTTGCTGCGGTGGGTTCGGTGGCGCTGGCCCGGTACGAAGGCGTCCTACGCGGGGAGCAACCCGTGATCGAGCCCGTCGTCGATGACGGAGGTGAGCAATGACGGTCACCGCAGGCTGGTATATGGCGCTCGCTGCCGCGTTGTTTGTGATCGGTGGCGGTGGGCTGCTCCTGCGCCGGAACGCACTTGTGATGTTCATGTGCATCGAGCTGATGCTGAACGCCGTGAACCTTACGTTTGTCGCCGCCGGCAAGGCGGTGGGCAACCTCGATGGCCAGCTGGCGACCCTGTTCGTTGTGGTCGTCGCTGCAGCCGAAGTGACCGTCGGCCTGGCAATCATCATCACTGTGTTCCGCAAGCGGGCAACGGCAAGCGTCGACGAGCTTTCCGGGCTCAAGGGGTAGCGATGGTCGATTATGTATGGATCGCGGTTGCTCTGCCCCTACTTGGGGCTGCCCTACTCATGCTGTTTGGCAAGCGGATCGGTGAGCCGGCATCCGGATATGTGGCGACGCTGCTGGCGGCGGCCTCATTCGTAATTGTGGCGATCGCAGCAGCGGACTTCTTCACCGGTGGCAACCATGGCGAGCAGGTGTCCCTATTCACCTGGATTCCCGGGCTCGGCATCGAAGCCGAGTTTCTGTGGGATCCGCTCGCTGCGCTGATGACCATGGTCGTCGCAGGGGTGGGTTCGCTCATCCACATGTACTCAATCGGCTACATGCACGGCGACGAGCGCTACCCACGGTTCTTTGCGTACCTCAACCTGTTCCTGGCCTCGATGCTGATCCTCGTGCTCGGTGCGAATTTCGCCGTGCTGTTTGTCGGTTGGGAGTTGGTCGGTCTCTGCTCCTACCTGCTTATCTCGTTCTGGTTCGAGAAGCCGTCGGCGGCAGCGGCGGGCAAGAAGGCGTTCGTCGTCAACCGCATCGGTGACTTCGGCTTCATCATCGCCCTGATGCTCATCTTCGCCACCTTTGGCACGCTCGGCTTCGAGAGTATCTTCACCCGGGCCGGAGAGCTGCTCGAAGACGGCGGCGTGACCGTCACCGTAATCACCCTGCTGCTGCTGGTCGGCGCCGCCGGCAAGTCTGCGCAGCTGCCACTGTACGTGTGGCTGCCGGACGCAATGGAAGGTCCCACCCCGGTGTCTGCTTTGATCCATGCCGCCACCATGGTCACCGCCGGTGTCTACATGGTGGCTCGCACCAGCGTGCTATTCGAGCTGGCCCCGTTCTCGGCGGGAGTCGTCGCCACCGTCGGTGCCGTCACCGCGTTGTATGCGGCAACGATCGCCATCGGGCAAAAGGACATCAAACGGGTCCTTGCCTACTCGACGATCAGCCAGCTGGGCTATATGTTCCTCGGTGTCGGCGTCGGGGCTTACACAGCCGGCATCTTCCACCTCATGACACATGCGTTCTTCAAGGCGCTGCTGTTCCTCGGCGCCGGCTCGGTGATTCACGCCATGTCCGATGAGCAAGACATGGACAAGATGGGTGGGCTCCGTCAGGTCATGCCGAGGACATTCGCCACCATGGCGATTGCATGGGTGGCCATTTCCGGTATCCCCCCGTTTGCGGGTTTCTGGTCAAAGGACGAGATCCTCGCCGCAACCTTCAACCACGGTGGGTTCTTCGTTGTCCTGTGGGTGGTAGGGGTGATCACAGCCGCGCTGACCGCCTACTACATGAGCCGGCTCATGTTCCGCACATTCTGGGGTGAGTCGCGTTGGGCGGAGGGAGTCCATCCGCACGAGTCGCCGGGCTCAATGACCATCCCGCTCATCGCTCTCGGTGTTCTGTCCGCCGTTGGGGGTTTGATCAACACTCCGTGGCGGCTGAGTCTGGAGCACTTCCTCGAGCCGGCCTTCGAAGCGGTGGAGCTCGCCCACGCACCGGAGGGGTCGACACCGTGGATACTCGCCATCATCTCGATTGCCGCCGCAATGGTTGGCATCTGGTATGCCTATCGCCGGTTCCTGGTTGGTGAGGCACCAGAGGAGAAGGGTGGTGTCTGGGACGCACTGCTCAACGGCTACTACGTCGACGACCTTTACGGTCGGACGATCGTGCTCCCCGGTAAGGCCGCCGCCAACCAGATGGCGTTTACCGCCGATGCGAAAGGCATCGACGGTGCAGTCAACGGCATTGGTGCGCTGGTCGGCAGGATCGCCATGATGGCCAAGCCGATCCAGACCGGACTCGTCCGCAACTACGGCGTCGGCATTCTTGGTGGCGCCGCCGTGCTTGTGTTGGTAATACTGGCGCGGGGGGTGTGGTTGTGAGCTTCCCGACCCTCGCCGTCATGGTGCTGTTGCCCACGCTGGCTGCGCTCGTAGTGGCTCTCGTCCCAAAACGGCGCCCCGAGCTGGTCTACCCGCTGTCGCTGACGCTTAGCTTCCTGCCGCTTGCGATGGTCGGGTACGTTCTCTGGGAGTTCGAAGTTGGTGCTCCCGGATATCAGTTCACCCAGCAGGTGCTCTGGTTCGAGCCGTTGGGGATCTCATGGAATGTCGGAGTCGACGGCATCTCCCTATTGCTTCTCGTGCTCACCGCGATTCTCTTCCCGCTGTCCATCGCCGCGTCCAAGTCGGTCGCCAAGAACCAGAAGATGTATATGGTCGCCATGCTGCTGCTCGAGACGGGCATGCTCGGAGTGTTCGTGGCTCTCGACCTGTTGCTGTTCTTCGCCTTCTTCGAGATCACGCTCGTGCCGATGTACCTACTCATCGGCATCTGGGGCAGCGGCAACCGTGTGTACGCCGCTCTCAAGTTTGTGCTCTATACGGCGCTTGGCTCGGCGTTGATGCTGACCGGGATCATCTGGCTCGGCGCAATAACCGGCACATTTGATTTCACCCAAATCCTCGATGCCACCATCACGCCGACTCAACAGGCGTGGCTGTTCTTGGGGTTTGGCATCGCGTTTGCAGTGAAGGTGCCGATCTTCCCGTTTCACACATGGCTGCCCGACGCGCATACCGAGGCGCCCACAGCCGGCTCGGTGCTGCTGGCGGGTGTCCTGCTCAAGCTCGGCACCTATGGGTTCATCCGTTTCAACCTGACGCTATTCCCGGATGCGGCCGTGCGGTTCGCCCCGTGGCTTGCATCGCTTGCGGTGATCGGCATCATTTACGGGGCGGCTGTCGCGATAGTCCAACCCGACGTGAAGCGACTGGTGGCTTACTCGTCGGTGAGTCACCTTGGGTTCATCATTCTCGGCATCTTCGCCATGACCAGCCAGGGCATCACCGGCGGTGTCATCCAGATGGTCAACCACGGCCTATCGACCGGCGCCCTGTTCTTGCTGGTAGGGATGATTTACGAGCGCCGTCACACCAGACTGATCGCCGACTACGGGGGTATCGCCAAAGTGATGCCCGTTTTCGCCGGGCTGTTCTTGTTCTCGGTGTTTGCGTCGGCCGGTCTGCCCGGTCTCAACGGCTTCATCGGCGAGTTCAAGATCCTTCTCGGCTCGTATCTCCGCTTCCCGGTGGCGGCCGTGGTTGCGGCGGGTGGGGTGATTCTCGCCGCCGTTTATCTGCTGTGGGCATATGAGCGGGTGTTCACCGGACCTATCGTCCACAAGGAGAACAGCAAGCTGATCGACCTCGACCGGCGTGAGATCTTGATCATCGCTCCGTTGGTGGCGCTCATCGTGTTCCTCGGTGTCTATCCGAAGCCTGCCTTGGATCGAATCGAGCCTGCGGTCGAAGAGGTGCTGGAACGCATCGAGCAGGCCACCGACTACACGGTGCCTGAGTTTGGGACACCGGAGGATCTGGCGAATGTGGGAGGTGGTCAATAGTGGAGAACATTGCCTTCTTGCCGATCGCTCCCGAGATCGCGGCACTGGCGGGCGCCGTCATCGTCCTCATGAGCGCGGCGGCGCTGGGTCAGGAACGCAGGGAGTGGGGGGTCGCCGGCGCGGTTGCGCTTCTGGTGGCGGTTGCCCTGTCCGTCCTGCAGTGGCTGCGGCTCGACTCGCTCGAGTCGGCACGGGAACTGGCATTCTCGGCTCGAGGCGTCACTTCAGCCGTCCAGAACCCGATGGTGGTCATGGATCGTTTCTCCGCGGTGGTTGGTGTCGCCGTCTACCTGGTGGCCTTTCTCGCCCTGGTCGGCAACTGGCGGCTGGTTGAGACGCTATCCGAACGGGGAGCCGAGTATCTAGCGCTGGTGCTGCTGTCTGCCGCGGGCCTCCACATGATGGTCATCTCGTCGAACCTGGTCTTGTTGTTCATGGGTCTCGAAACGGCGTCGATCGCCCTATACGTCATTGCCGGGTTCACCCGGACCGAGCGCAACTCCGACGAGTCGGCTCTGAAGTACTTCCTGCTCGGGTCTTTCGCCTCAGCGATCTTCATATACGGCGTGGCGCTCGTGTATGCCGGCACCGGCTCGATATCGATCTACGGCTCGGCGGGTATCAGACAGTTCTTCTCGACCCAGCCGGTGGCTGTGCTCGATGTGGGCATCCTGCTGACAGGTATTGCGTTGATCATCGTCGGACTTGCCTTCAAGGTAACGGCCGCCCCGTTCCACCAGTGGGCGCCCGATGTGTACCAGGGTGCCGCCTCCGGGTCGGTTTCGCTGATGGCGGCCGGTGTGAAGGTTGCCGCCGTTGGCGCTCTGATCAGGCTGTTGATGGGTGCGTTCGGCACGAGGATCGACGACTGGGCTCCGCTGCTGGCAATCCTCGCTGCAGCGTCGGTGGTCATCGGTACGATCGGTGCGATCGGGCAGCGGGACCTGAAGCGGATGCTTGCTTACTCGGGTGTCGCCCACGCCGGATTCATGCTCACCGCGTTTGTCGCCGGCGGCGTGGCCATCCCATCGATCCTGTTCTACCTGTTCACCTACGTCATCGCGCTCGTCGGTGCGTTCACCATCACGGGCATAGTGAGCGGCGTGGGCAGCGGATCGTCGGCTTTCGACGACTACAAGGGCCTCAATGAACGGTCACCGTGGGTAGCCGGCACACTGGCGGTGTTCATGCTGGGCCTGGGGGGCATCCCGTTCTTCTCAGGATTCGTCGGCAAGTTTGCGGTGTTCACCCAGGCCATTTCCGTCGGATACCTCTGGCTCGTCATCGTCGCGCTCGTTGCCTCGATCGCCGGCCTCTTCTTCTACCTGCGGGTGGTCGTCCTCATGTATTTCGAGGACTCGGCGCTTGCGGAGGCTCCCGGTACGGCGACAGCCGCTCCACGTATGACCGGCGGGTCGGGTTCTGTGGTGCTGGGGACCGCAGCCCTCACCATCCTGCTCGGCGTCGTCCCCTGGCCCCTGCTCAACTTGCTCCGCTTCGTCCTGTAGCGCTTGCTCGATCTGTGTGGATGGCTGGTGTGAAAAGAGCCGTGGCGGCTCGCCCACCAACGAATCCGGCTATCACTGCGGCGCCCGCGAGCCAAAACAGGCGATTCACACCAGCCATCCAGCGACAGCGAGTCCCACAGCCGGCATCGAGCGGCTATGTAGGAATATCGAGAATGAGGACCACGGAGTCGAGGATCTGGTTCAGAACGATCAGGCCCACGTTGCCGTGAACCTCGTCGACCCGCCCCGTCGAGACAGATCGAATGTGCTGGCACTGTGCAGCAGAATCGTATTGCAGGCCATTGTCGGCATCGGGCTCAATCGTGATCTCCGACACAAAGCCTCGAAGGGTGGTCGTCAACGGCACGACCTGGATCACGTTGGGCTCTGCATCGAGGATACGCTGAGCGGTAATCACCACGGCAGGGTGTCGAAAGCCTGCCTCGCGACCCTCGGGAAGCCGGAGATCGAGTTCGACAACATCACCCGAGGTCAGCATCGAGCCAGTCAGCTTGGTCAGGTCTAATCGTGGCGGTGAGCTCTTGCCCGATACGGTCTTGACGTAGCCGCCGGACCGCCAGCGCGACGGTTTCTCCGACCGTTGTGCCCAGTTGATGGGCGAGTCGCTTGAGTTCCCGGTGAGTTGCTTGGTCGATCCGAACGCTGGTGCTCTGCATGCAGATCAGCATATACACCTGCATGCACCGGTGGAAGCGTCCGACCTCCAATGCCCGCCGAGATCACTCGACGAGCCGGCTAGGGCTGAGGGCATGACTGATTTACAGTGGACCACGCCCTTTGCAGCCTCAGCTATGTGGCTGGCCATTGCCATCATCGGCACGCTGTTCCTCGGTGAAGAAGTGGCCACACAACGTTGGGTCGGTATCGGCGCCGTGCTTGCAGGCGTCCTCCTGATCGTCCAGTCCTGATCCCCGTCAGCGCCACCTCACGGTCGGTGGAGACGGCTCGAGCGGTGGCCTGGGACCGTCGGGCTTTCCGGCTAGATGTCTGTAGGAATCCGGCGCAACGATGTGTCTAATTCGCCCAGCAGCTCTCCAACGCGCCCGCGGCCGCTTGGAGCGTTGGGATAGCGTGCCAGGACACTCACCACGACGGGGTTGGCCAGGGCTATTGCCTTCTTGATGTAGTCGACACCCACGCTACGGTCGTCGCCAGCGTCGAGTTCAATCGCTCGTGCCGCGTGAACCGCTGATCCGAGGATGTGTAGGACCTGGTGCGAGTTTGCCAGCGGATGCAGATACGCAGATGCCGCCGTGTGACCGGTAGCACGCGCCGCGTCGGCTGCGGCTTCGCGTCCCGTTTCTCGAGCCGCCCGCGCAGCCCGATGCGCGGCGAGCGCGGTCACACGGAGCGTCTGGGTTCGGTTACCACCGGCGGCGAACCTGCGCGCCTCTTCAAGCGCGTCCCGTGGCCGCGCGTCCTCTCCACAGTCGCGCTCGAAGATCACGGTTGCCGGCTCGGCGCAGGCCACGGCGTAGGCCGTGATCTCGCGCAGCTCTGCCATGCCCAGTTGAATGATCAGATGCTCGTCAGCCACAGCCTGATTATCGCTGATCCCCGCAGAGTCCGATCAGAGATCCGTCAGCGGATGAACCGCGCCGGGTTTCCGGCCCACACCTGACCCGGCGGGATGTCGTGGGTGACCACAGATCCCATCCCGACGAGCGACCACCCACCAACCGTGGTGTGCTCCCGCAGAAGTGCTCCGGCACCCACGTAGACGCCCTCACCGACGATCACGTCACCGGCGAGCTTCGCCCCCGACCCCAGGGTGGCGAAGTCGCCGACCACGTCGTCGTGGGTTAGCACGACCGCAGGCATCATCGCCACGTGGGCACCGACCTCGACCTGGGCCGTGAGCACACAATGGGCGTGGATGACCGATCCCTCCCCGACGCACGCCGAGCCGGGCACGACGGCCGTTGGGTGGATGAGCGTCGCATAACGATGGGCAGGCAGGTCCAGCGCGGTGACGATTCGCTTGCGGGCCCGGTAGTCCACAGGACTTCCAATCGTGACCACCAGCCGAACGTCCGCGCTGTCGGCTGCCTGGGCCACCGGTCCGACGACGGGGACCCCCAACACCTCCATGCCGTGTAGGTGCGGGTCGTCGTCGTAGATTCCTACAAGCTCGTACCCGGCGCCGACCGCCACCGAAGCCCGCACCAGCTCGACGGTCTCCCTGCCGAATCCTCCCGCACCGATGATCGCAAGCGGTCCGCCGCCCGGCTCACTCCCCATCGGCCACCCGCCCGATACGGTCCACAACCATCCCGAGATCGCTCTCGGTCATCGAGTGATACATGGGCATGATCATCGCCCGATCGGCAAGCCATTCGGTGTTGGGGAGGGGAGCTGCGTCATGATCATCGAAGGTCGGTTCCCGATGGGCCGCCATGACGCCCCTCCGGGTAGCCACCCCCGCTTCGTGCAGTTTCTCCATCAGTCCGTTCCGGCTCACCGGGAAGGCGTCCTCGACCACCAGGGTGTACGACTGGAAGTTGGTGCGACCGTACGGTGGGTCCACCGGAACCCGGAGACCGGGAATCGGCCCGAGCGCTTCGCCATAAAGGGCCGCCAGCACACGACGTCTCTCGACCATGGCGTCGAGCTTGTCCAGTTGCACGATCCCGACCGCCGCCTGCATGTCGGTCATCCTGAAGTTGAAACCCAGCTCCGGGTACTCCTCGAAATCGGTGGCCCTGGCGGCGTGGCGGTCCAGCGCCGAGACACTCATCGCATGCTGGCGCAGGGTGCGCAGCCGGGTCGCCAGCTCGGTGTCGGCAGTGATGATCATCCCGCCCTCGCCCGTGGTCAACAGCTTTCTGGGGTGAAAAGAGAACACGACCGGGTCGGGGCCGGCGCCGACCATGCTGTCTCGATAGACCGACCCGGAGGCGCACGCGGCGTCCTCGATGATGCGGATGCCGCGGCCGGCGCAGTACCGGCGAATCTCGTCGAGGTCGAGCGGCATCCCCACCTGGTGGACGGCGATGACGGCCGCGGTCCTCTCGGTGGCCACGGCGTCGATGGTGGCCGCGGTCAGGTTCTGGGTGACCAGGTCGACGTCTGCAAAGACCGGGGTGGCGCCGACGTAGCGGGGTGCGTTTGCGGTGGCGATGAACGAGAGCGAGGGGACGACCACCTCGTCCCCTGGGCCGATACCGAGCGCATGGAGCACCAGGTGCAGCCCGGTTGTGCAGGACGAAACGGCAACCCCGGCGGTGTTGCCCACGTGAGCGGCGAGCCGTTCCTCGAACTCGGCGACCCTAGGCCCCTGGGCCACCCAGCCGGATCTGATCGTCGCGGCAGCGGCGGCGACTTCCTCCTCGCCGAGCCACGGCCTCATGACAGGAATCATGTCCAATTCTCTGCTCTCTCCTGCTCCAGCAAATCGGCGGGATCGCCGAGGTCGCGAAAGTAGGCGACCGTTCGCTCGAGCCCTTCCTCGAACCCAACGCGTGGCGTGAACTCGCTGTGCTTGCGGATCAGCGTCACGTCGGCGAGCAAGCGGGGAAGATCGCCCGGGCGCGGTGCCACATGCTGCACCGGGGCGCCGGCTCCTGTCATGTCGAGGACCAGGCGAGCCAGTTCGTTGACCGCCACCTCCCGCCCGTATCCGATGTTGAAGACGCCGCCCCGCAGATCGTCCGAGGTGGCCAGCTCGCAGAGCCAATCGGCGGTGTCCTCGACGTACATGAAGTCCCTCGTCTGGGCGCCGTCCCCGTGGACGAGCAGCGGCCGTCCCGCCAGGGCGCGCAGGATGAACTTTGGGATTACCTCGCCGGAGTCACCCTCGAAATGCGACCGTGGGCCGTAGTTGTTGAATGGACGGATGACCACCGTGTCCATGCCGTAAGTGCGGAAGTATGCCTGGGTGATCAGCTCACCGGCGAGCTTGCCGGCTCCGTAGACCGTGGTCGGTGCGGGAAGTGTGGTCTCGGAGAACTCACCGGCGACCGCGGTGCCGTATATCTCGGACGACGAGACGTATACGAACCGGCCCTGCCCGCCACGACGCATCGCCTCCAGCAGCTCGAGCGTCCCGTCTGCGTTGACCCGGAAGTTGTCCCGCGGATCGCGAATCGATGCCCGCACATTGCGCACTGCCAGATGCAGCACCATCTCGGCATCGCTCACAACCGCAGCCACGTTCGGGTCGCAAATGTCGCCCTCGACGAAGTCGATGTCGGCCAGACACGAGTCGAGGTTGGCGAGCGACCCGGTTGACAGGTCGTCGATCACGGTGACTGCCGCGCCCCGTACCAGCAGCGACTCGACAAGGTGGGCGCCGATGAAGCCGGCGCCACCGGTGACGACGACTCGCCCTCCGCTGAGACTCAGGCTCACGCCAACGCCTCCTCGATCGCCGCAGCCACTGCTTGTTGTTGCGGCCCGGTCAGCTCTGGGAACATGGGGAGCGACAGGCACTCACGGGCGATCCTCTCGGCGACTGGGAACTCTCCTTCGACGTGGCCGAGATGGGTGTACGCCTTCTGGAGGTGGACCGGGATCGGGTAATGGAGACCGTTACCGATACCGGCCGCGTCCAGCAGCTTCTGGATCCGGTCGCGCTCGGGATGCATCACGACGTAGAGATGCCAGACGTGCCGGTTGTCGGGGGCCTCGGTCGGCAGCATCACGGGCAGGTCGCTGAGGAGCTCACCGTAACGGGTGGCGGCCCGGCGCCGGCCCTCGATCCAGGTCTCGAGTCTGGGGAGCTTCACCCCGAGAACCGCCCCCTGGATAGCATCCATGCGGTAGTTGAAGCCCAGCTCGTCGTGGTGGTAGCGCTCTCCTTGGGCGTGGTCACGCAGCGCACGCAGCCGATCGGCCACTTCCTCGTCGTTGGTGACGATGGCCCCACCCTCACCTAGAGCGCCGAGGTTCTTTCCGGGATAGAAGCTGAAACACCCGGCAAGGCCACGGCTGCCGACTGGTCTTTCCCGGTAGGCGGCGCCGTGAGCCTGGGCGGCGTCCTCTACCACCGGGATGCCGTGGCGCTCGGCGATCTCGAGCAGTGGATCCAGGTCCGCAGCCTGACCGTAGAGGTGAACCGGGAGGATCGCTCGGGTATGTTTCGTGATCTTGGCCTCGACCTGGGAGACGTCCATCGTGTAGGTGACCGGATCGACGTCGACGAAGACCGGCTTGGCCCCGACGTACGAAACCGCCCAGGTGGTGGCGACAAACGTCATCGGCACCGTGATCACCTCGTCACCCGGCCCGACGCCGGCGGCGATCAACGCCAGGTGAAGCGCCGAGGTGCCCGAGTTGACGCCAACGCAATACCGGCCGCCCATGTGGGATGCGAAGCTCTCCTCGAACGCGGCCACGGCCGGACCGAGTACGTAGCGGCCGCTGTCCGCGACACCGGCCATCGCGTCGAGAAGCTCGCCGCGGATGCTCCGGTACTGAGCCCCGAGGTCCAGAAACGGAACGGGTTCACCCATTGTTGTCCTCTCTTGCGGTTACGTCCGGTGCCTCTCCGACGATTCGTGCCGGGACTCCGACAGCGATCATCCCAGCCGGAACATCCCCGGTCACCATCGCTCCTGCCCCGACCAACGCGTCGGCCCCTATCGTCACGCCACCCATGATGGTCGCTCCCGAGCCGATTGAGGCGCCCCGCTCCACCCTGGTGGCGAGCTTCTCCCAGTCGGTATCGACCTGCACCGCACCCCCACGGGTGACCGCCCGCGGCACGCGATCGTTGATGAAGATCACGCCGTGGCCGATAAAACAGCCGTCTTCGATGGTCACGCCGTCACAAACGAAGCTGTGGCTTCCGATCTTGCACCGGGCTCCCACCACCGCCCCCGTCTGGATCTCGACGAAGGCCCCGATGGTCGTCTGGTCGCCGATCCTGCACCCGTAGAGGTTTATGAACGACGACAGCCTGACGTCGGCCCCGAGCTCGACATCGGGAGCGATGACCTGGTACTCGCCGCGGAACGGCCGGCGTCTCTCGGTCAACGGCGGCCACCCAGCGGTTGCATGCTGCCTTTGTCGGCGAGGCTTCGCTGCACGGCAGTCAACGCCTCGAGGACTCTCAAGCCGGCACGACCGTCGGTGAGCGGGCGGCGCCGTTCCCTGATGGCGGCCGCAAACTCGTCGACGACGGCGCGCAACGCCTCGGTTTCCCGGATAGCTGGGGCAACCATGTCGCCGCTGCGGTATGACACCAGATACTCACGGCGCTCCTCGTCGTCGATCTCCCGCAGCTCGACGCCGCTGTCGTATACGTGGATTCGCTGCCCGGGCCGCAGATCGTCCCACACCAGCATGCGCTTTGACCCCCCGACGATCGTGGTTCGTATCTTGGTTGGGCTGAGCCAGTTGAGATGAGCGTGGGCAATGCCGCCGTTGGAGAGCGGCAGCGTCATGTAACCGACGCATGCCTGTCCCACATCCATCGGGTCTGCGGCATGGGCGGCGATCGCCGTCGGGACGACTCCCTCAGGCAGGACGAAGTCGAGGATGGACAAGTCGTGTGGTCCCAGATCCCAGAAGACGTCGACATCCTTCTGGATGAGCCCGAGGTTCACCCGGACCGAGTCGAAGTAGAGCACGTCACCGAGCTCCCCGCTCCGGATGACGTCGCGGATCTTCCTCACCGACGCCGTGTAGCAGAACGTGTGGTCGCACATGAGGGTGAGACCGGCATCGTCTGCGGCCTCGACCATCGCGATGCCGTCCTCGAGTCGCTCGGCGAGAGGCTTTTCGACGAGTACGTGGCGTCCCGCCTCGAAGCACTCCTGCGCCAGGCGAGCATGGGTCGACGGTGGTGTGGCGATGGCGACGGCCTCGACCTCCGGGTCGGCGAGCACGTCGGCGAGATCGTCGGTGACGCGAAGCGACGTCTGTGCTCCCACCACCTTCCTGGCCCGCTCGATCGACACGTCGCACACCCACCGCAGCTCGGTGCTCTCGGTAGCGGCGAAATTGCGCACGAGGTTGGGTCCCCAATAGCCCGCACCGACAACTGCAACACCCACCGGCTTCATCCGAACTCCGATCGCTTCGTCGACGTCCCACACAGACAATGCCGCCTCGGTAGCGGCGGTGTGGACGGCAGGGCCGTTAGTGTAAACGAGCACCTACGTCTACCCAGGATGTGGCGACTGTCATGAGCACACCAATTCTCTCCGTGGTGCTGCCTGCCTACAACGAGCAAGGCGTCATCGGCGGAACGTTGCAGGACATCCGCAACGCCGTTCTCGCCGAGCCGAAGCTCGCCGGATCCTTCGAAGTCGTTGTCGTCAGCGACGGATCGACGGACGGCACGTTCGACGAGGCGACCGCCGCCCTCGACGCGACCGGCCTCCCCGGGATCGTCGTCGAGCTGGTGACCAATGTCGGTTCGCACGCCGCCATTCGCAGCGGCCTCCGCCACGCCCGTGGGGAGCACGTCGCCATCATTGCCGCCGACGGCCAGGACCCGCCGGGGTTACTCACCGAGATGCTCGACGCTCTGCGGCCCGGGGTCGACATCGTCTGGGGGGAACGTCGGGATCGGCGCAACGACCCTGCCATCTCTCGGCTCGTCTCGCGTGCCTACTACGGGTTCTTCCGGAGGATGACCGGGATGGATTACCCCCCTCAGGGTTACGACTTCGTCATGGTCACCAGACGGGTCCTCGACGCAATCTTCCAGTACCGTGAGCGAAATGCGTCGATCTTCCTGCTCATCTTCAACCTCGGCTTCGGGCAGACCACGGTCGGCTACGAGCGGGGAGCTCGGGTTGGCGGCAGCAGCGGCTGGACGCTCCGCAAGCGGGCGAAGCTGGCCATCGACATGCTCACTGCATTCTCGGCGGCGCCGATTCGGGTCGTCTCGGCCGTGGGTGTGATCATCGGCGCCTTTGGGGTCATCTTCGGCGGCGTGACCGTGGTGCGTGGTCTGCTGGGGCACATCCCGGCTGAGGGGTGGGCGTCCCTGATGGTGATGACGTCGTTGATGGGCGGCACGATCCTCGTTGCCCTGGGGTTTATCGGGGAGTACCTGTGGCGCACGCTCGACGAGGTGAGGGGTCGACCTCTGTATCTCGAGGCCCGAGCGGCCCGGCGGCCCGTGATCGAGGACAGTGATGAGCCGGCAGCCCGGTAGCCGCGGAGGCTGGTCGCGGCCGGCGCGGCGGGAACTCCTGCTGCTGGCTGTGATTGTCGGTGTCTACCTGCTGATGGCCCTGTGGTTGATCGCCGCCGGCGCCCCGCTCGGTCACGACGAGTCCGTCTATGCCTTGAGGAGCCGGCAGATGCACCTCGGGGGCACCTCCGCCTGGTACTGGAACGACTACCGGGCACCCGGGTTACCGCTCATCCTGCAAGTCACGTGGCTGATCAGCGGTACCGAGCCGTTTCTCAGACTGACCGTGTGGTGCTTTGGCGCCGCCGGCGTCGTCTTGGTGTGGATGCTCGGTCGGCTCCTATTCGACACGGCCACCGGGCTCATCGCAGCCGCCGGGCTGGCGCTCACCGCACCTTGGTTGGCAACCTCGGTGATGGTGTGGCCGGACATCCCCGGGGCAGTTCTCGGTCTTGCCGCCGTCACAATCGTGTTGGTGGCAACCGGGCCGATCCGTACTTCGTGGTGGATCGTCGCCGCGGCACCCGTTGCGTCGGCGGCGGTGCTGCTGCGATATGGGGCGCTCTTCCCAATGGGAATCGGCGTCCTCGCCGTGATTGTGTGGAAACGCGACATAGTGCGCCGCTCGGTCCCCCAATACGCCGTGGCGGTGGGCGCAACGGTGGCGGCCGGTTTGGCCGTGCTCTTCATCCCGGCGGTCACCGGGGCCACTACCAGCCCGGTGTCGTCGATGAGAGCGCTGCAGGCAGACAACGCGCTGCCGCTTACACAGGGGATCCGCGACTACGCCGAGCAGGCCGGGTTCATTCTCGGAGGATATGCCGGTCTGCTGCTGGTTGCGGGATTGGCCCTCGGTGCGCTGTACGCCCGGCATGACGAGATCCGGCGCTCCGCCTGGCTGTTTGTGCTGGCGTGGATGGGAGCGACCGCATTGCTTCTTGCCATCATCCTCCACGGGGAGTACCGCTACCTGAGCCCTGTTTACCCGGTTGTATGGCTGATCGCGGGGTGGGGGTTGGCCGAAACCCTGCGCCGTCTTCCCAGGGAGCCGGCGCTGGTGATCGGGCTCGTGCTGGCGGTCCTCGCCCCGATCAACGCCGCCACCCACACCAGTTCGGAGACCGACCTGCTCGAGGAGCGGTTCGGTGACCTGCGTGCGGTGTCTCGGGTGATCGACACCGAGAGCGGCTACGAGGATTGTGGTGTGATCACCTCGTATATCCCGCAGGTTGCCTGGTACACAGAGTGCGTGGCGCGTCGATTCGAGCCGAGCCCGGTGCTCACCTCGCCGTTCTTCGCAAGATCGCAAGCCGACTACCTGCTCCTCGTCACCGGGGGCAAGAGGCAGCCGGAAGGCGATGCGCTTGATGCGTACCTGGAACTTGTAGATGATGTCTTCGCCGAGTCGGGGGATCCTAACGGCGGCAACCTCGAGTACGCCGTGGTCTACGAGTTGGACGAGTAGGCGCACGCTTTGCTCTCGTGTTTGCTGTCGCTGCAAGCTGAGTCGCCGCAGGCTGTAGATTGGCCCCTCAATGATGCGTGCGAGATCTCTGTTGTTTTCTGCGGTAGTCGGGGTCGCCGTGCTGGCTGTGTTGGCGCCGGTGCGGGGTATCTTCGCCGACTTCATCACAACCAACATCTATCTGATCGGCGCCGATACGGTTCAGGAGGAGGACGTCTATGTGGCGTCGAGCACGGCTCGTATCGATGGAACCGTCGATGGCGACCTGATCATCTCCACCGGCAGCCTCGAGATCAACGGCACGGTCACCGGTGACGTGTTTGTGCTCAGCCACGGCCCTGTTGAGGTGACCGGCAGCATCGGGGGTTCGCTGCGAGGAGTCGCCCGCAGTGTCGTTGTTGAGGGCACCGTCGGCGATGACGTGACGATCACCGCCATGTCGACTCGTATCTCCGGCTCGGTCGCCAGGGACGCCCTCTTCTTTGGCGGGGCGCTGGAAATGGACGGCGCGGTGGGCCGGGACGTCAACGGCCGCATGATCTCGGCGGTGCTCGACGGTGAGGTGGGCCACGATGTCGATATTGCAGTCGGCAGCCTCACTCTCGAGGGTGCCACCGTGGTCGAGGGTGATCTGCTGTACCGCTCTGGTACGGATGCGAACATCGCCGCGACGGTACAGGTCGGTAGTCAGCTGGAACGTCTCCCCGCCCGGGGTGGCTGGGGGACCGAACTGGTGCTCACCATCGCTACAGTCGTTGGATATCTCGGGTTTCTGTTCGCAGGTATTCTGCTCATTTGGCTGTTTCGCCGCACAGCACCGAGGGCGATCGACTCGGTCGTCGGGTCGCCGCTCCGGGCAGCCGCCGTTGGCTTCGTGTCCCTGATCGTCGCGCCGATCCTGGTTGTTGTGTTGATGATGACCCTGGTTGGCGTGCCGGTGGCGATCGCCCTGATGGTCTTGATGGTGCTCGTACTGTTTTTTGGGCCGGTGCCTGCAGTGACTGCGCTCGGGCTCAAAGCCTTGCGGGGTAGGTGGGGCGTCTTCGCTGCCTTTATCCTCGGCTCGGTGCTGTGGAGGCTTGGGATCTGGCTGATTCCGCTGGTCGGGTTCGCCCTATACCTGGGCGCACTGGTGGTCGGCACCGGGGGCTGGGTCATGGCCATCTGGGAGCTGCGCAGAGAAGCTCCGCCACCGGCCGATTTGTTACCTGCGGCTAAACAACACCCGCCCGCGGAGTCGGCACCCGCACCGGTCGATTGGGATGCTCCGCTGGCACCCGGAACCCGTCATCAAACGGAGGACTAACCGAGATCTAGACGGGCTCACGCGGGAGCCCCGTGGGGTCGGCACCGCCAGAGTCCGTGGGCGGGCTGCAATAATCTGAACGATGAGCGGAGCGAAACCGACGGGGCCGAGCCGTCGGAGCATACGCATCGAGGGTGCGTCCGAGCACAACCTCCGCGACGTCGACGTGTCGTTCGGTGGAGGGATCACCGCCGTCGTCGGGATCTCGGGATCGGGAAAGTCCTCCCTGGTCTTCGACACGCTGTACAGCGAAGCGCGCAGGCGGTTCCTCGAGACGCTGTCCCTCGGATCGCCGTGGTTGCAGATGCGACCCGCCAAGGTGCGC
>Ga0214472_10000735_pt1 | contig 39602 bp, 31 predicted proteins | sample RVTome_6_FD_207662 | JGI IMG/M metagenome (GOLD analysis project Ga0214472, IMG submission 207662) | Soil microbial communities from uranium-contaminated site in the Upper Colorado River Basin, Wyoming, United States - RVT140D175 | ecosystem: Environmental > Terrestrial > Soil > Contaminated >...
GCGGGGCCCCCCGCCGCCGGGCCCCACCCCGCCGTGGCGGCCCGGCCGCCGGGGGCGCCGGCGCGGCTGATCTTGCGCGGTGCGCTCTGCGCTCGGGTCGCCCGGACCGAGGATCGGTAATGACTACCGAGGGTGGCGCGGAGCGATCCCGTGGAGCGTCGCCAAACCCGTCGGCCTTGCCAGGTGAAGCCAGTGATGGTTGAATCCGCCGCCAAAGGAGGCTTCGGACATGCCCTATGTTGACGGTTTCGTTCTGCCGGTTCCCAAGAAGAACCTCGCAGCCTACCGGCGCGTTTCTCGGCTGGCGGGAAAGGTGTGGCGGGAACTCGGGGCGCTGGAATACCGCGAGTGCGTCGGCGACGATCTCGCGGTGAAGATGGGCGTGCCGTTCACGAGGCTGGCCAAGCCCAAGCGCGGCGAGACGGTTTTCTTCTCGTGGATCGTGTACAAGTCCCGCGCCCACCGCGACAAAGTCAACGCCAAAGCGATGAAAGACCCCCGCCTGGTGAACTTGATGACCCCCACGGCCATGCCCTTCGACTGCAAGCGTATGGCGTACGGCGGCTTCAAGGTCGTCGTGGACGTGTAGCGCGGTGCCTCGCGCCATGGCTGGTGCGGGTCACCCGGGAGCGGGTTATGCTAATTCTGAGAGAATTAGTACGAGATTAGTATTTGCCGTACCCGCGCGGACCGCCGGATGTTGCGTGTAGGGGCGGTTCGGAACGCCGCATATGCCGCCTCGCGGCCTGTGATTTCCGTGTGAGCCCGCGGTGCTTATTCTCTATCCCTTGGTCACCCCGATCGGGCGGAGCTTGGCTGCTTTGCGGCTGATGCCGGCGGTGTGGAGGACGTTGACCACGCTGACGACATCCTTGTAGGCGTCGGGCTGCTCCTCCTCCAGCCCGGTCCGGCCGCGGGCGCGGGCGTGGACCGCGCGGCGGACGCGACGCTACAATTCCTGGATGGCCCGAGTGTATCTGGAGACGAGCTTCATCAGCGCCTGCGTTTCGGATCGATCGGATATCGGAAGCGTTTACCGGCGCGAAGTCAGTCTCGCGTGGTGGAACCACGAAGGCCCACGGCATCGGCTGTTCGCATCGGACGAGGTCGTTACGGAGCTTTCGGATCGTCGCTTCGCGCGGTCCGACGCGGCGATGGCGCTGATCGCGGACGTGCCGATCATCGGCGTAACAGCCGACATGGTGGCGCTGGCGGAGGCGCTGGTGCGGGCGAAGGCGATGCCGAGGCCGGTCGCTGGCGACGCACTGCATGTCGCGATGGCGACTGTTCCCGAAATGGAGTACATGCTCACGTGGAACGTGCGACACCTGGCGAATCCCAACAACGTGGAACACGTGACCGGCGTGTGCCGCGAGTTCGGATTGGTTCCCCCGCGCATTCTCCGGCCCGACGACATGATGGAGATGAACGATGAGTGAGGTTAGTCAAGAGCGACGGCCAAGAGACTTTATCGTCGAGGAGGTTCGCGCGGTGCGTGAAGCCATCGATGAGGAGGTCGGTCACGACGTGGCGGCGCTGGCCGAGCGCGCCCGCCGCGTCGGCGAGGCGTTCCGGCAACGTCGCGACGCGCGTCCTGCGGCCGACGAGAGGAATTAACCCTTGATCACCCCGATCGGCCTCAGCTTGGCGACCTTTCGGCTGATGCCGGCCGTGTGGAGGACGTTGACCACGCTGACCACGTCCTTGTAGGCGTCGGGCTGCTCCTCCTCCAGGCCGGTCCGGCCTCGGGCCCGGGCGTACAAGGCTACTCCGGCAGGGCGACCCGCGCCTGGAAAAAGTAGAAGCGTTGCGCGAGGTCTTCGCGAAACGGCGGGCGAAGAACCGCGCGGCGCTGCACGCCAATCTCCTGGCCTAACGCAAACTGGCGATAGACGTCATCCGTTGGCACGGTGAAATATCGTTTGAAGTCAATGCCCAACTCGGGCATGCCGTCGCCGAGGGAATCAACTCCTGGCGAGGCTGCCGAAAGTACATGGTACCGGAGTTCGAGGTTTTTCCGGGCTCTTCGAAAGATGTCAGACTTCATTTCCGAGCGGAATTTCATGGTCTCAAGATCTGTCACCTGGCTAAACAGCACGCTCGGCATCAACTTTGTCGTATCCGCGGCGTTGTTCCTCGCCTTGAAATCCCAGTCGAGGTCGCAGTCTTGCGACACTACGATCGCAAGCGGATGTGCAATACGGTCGACTCGTGGCGTGCCTTCCTTCAAACTCTCTATGTCAACCACACGTTGAATCAGTCCGGACAGGATTTCGCCCTGCCGGAGCGCACCGTCGCGAGCGGACGCCTCATAAATCGACTCCGGGGGCGGCAACGCAGGCTACTCCTCCTCAAAGTAGAACTCCGGGCGAGTATAGTCTTTCCCGCTTTCCCCCTGTTGGGTGGTATGCGTGGGTAGCAGCGGCAAGGTTGCCTGGCGATTGGCATAGAAATCAAAGATTGTCGACATCGACTCACAAAGCTCGCGGAGGCCGCGCTCCGGGATCTGATCGACGAGCACGTGGCAAACAAACCTTGCTTGGGTCGGCCACGCTAGGGTGCGCTCGCGCCACGGATCGTCCGGGTGGACGTGAAGTTCATGCACGAAGCGGACCCCCTCGTGCTCCGTACCAAAACGCAGCAGGACGCGACGCGCAGATGGATCGGATGGGTCTCCAATCGTAGGGTCACTCAACAGGTCGAGGTCCCATCGCTTCATGGAGGCGTTTGGTGATGCACCACCGAAAGAGGTTGCCGGCCTGGCGATTGAACTCGTTAAGTCGCCTAATGACATCGTTCGTCTCCGTTCGCTCAGTGCTAAAGTAATCGGAGTCGATCAGGAAACACTCTTCTTTGATCTCGCTGTCCGTTGCAAGGCCGTGTCGGACAAGCACTTGCCCACTCGCAGTTGCTAGCCGTAGCCCGACCTGCCGAGCAGCGCGGTCAATTTCGCCCCGCACCTCCTCACATGCAAGCTCGCCAGCGATGTGTGGCTGCAACAGGTCCGCCCAAGGAACGTCCTTGAGGTGGAGTTTGGCACGACGAATCACGTCCTTGTAGCGCAGACCGACGCGCGAATAGAACGGCGACCCGTAATGGCGGATCAGCGTGTTGACGAGGTCCTGGAATCGGTCCCTAAACTCTTCCCAACGCTCATAGTGCTTGGCGGTCAGGCTCAAGGCATCGTGTCGTAATGTTGCTATCCATTTTTCATCTGACGACGTGAAGAGATGGACGCGGCTTGCCGACGTCGGCCAACCCTGGGAGATAATCTTAGCGATCTCCGGCGGCACCCCAGCCGCATCCAGATCGGCCGTTTTCTCTTCATAGAGCGGGTAGGAGCAGCGCACGTCTTCCTGAAACTCGACGGGCGGTTGCATACCGATCCGCAGTACTGGCGGAAACCGTACTTGGCAGATCACCTCATCAAGAGGGTTGTTTTGGTAGATGACGCGTTGTGAAGTTGGTATCGGCATCGTTTCAACACGCCCCTGGCTTCGAAGGAACAAGCCGTCCGGCTCCTACCGTAGCGCTACGATCGTAGCGAAACTTTGTTCGGTACGTCAACCCTTGATCACCCCGATCGGGCGGAGCTTGGCTACTTTGCGGCTGATGCCGGCGGTGTGGAGGACGTTGACCACGCTGACCACGTCCTTGTAGGCGTCGGGCTGCTCCTCCTCCAGGCCGGTCCGGCCCCGGGCGCGGGCGTACACGCCGCGGGCCAGCAGCTCCTTGCGGATCGAGCGGCCCTTGCTGGCCCGGATGGCGGCCCCGCGGGACATTCGGCGCCCGGCCCCGTGGCAGGAGCTGCCGAAGGTGTGCTCCATCGAGCCGGGCTGGCCGACGAGGACGTAGCTGGCCCGGCCCATGTCGCCCGGCACCATGACCGGCTGCCCGATCTTCTGGTACTTGTCGGGCAGCTCGGGATGCCCCGGCGGGAAGGCCCGCGTCGCCCCCTTGCGGTGGACGCACAGTTCCAGTGTCTTTCCGTTGACCTTGTAGGGCTCCATCTTGGCGATGTTGTGGGCCACGTCGTAGACCAGGTGCATGCCCATCCGCTCGGCCGGCTGATCGAACACTTCGGAGAACGCCTGCCGGGCCAGGTGGGTCATGATCTGCCGGTTGCACCAGGCGAAGTTGGCCGCGGCCCGCATCGCTCCGAGATACTGCTGTCCCTCCTTCGACTCGACCGGGGCGCAGACGAGCTGCTTGTCCGGCAGGTCGATGCCGTACTTCTGCGGCACGTTGTGCAGCGTCTTGAGGCTATCCTCGCAGACCTGGTAGCCCAGTCCGCGGGAGCCGGAGTGGATGAGCACGGTAATCATCCCCTCCTCGAGCCCCATGGCCCGGGCCGCTTCGGCGTCGTCGATCTGCTCGACGTACTGCACCTCCATGAAGTGGTTGCCGCTGCCGAGCGTGCCGCACTGGGTCGCGCCGCGGTCCAGCGCCGTATCGGAAACGAAGTCGGGCCGGGCCTGTGGGATGTGCCCGCCGGCCTCGGTGCACTCGACGTCGCTGTTCCACCCGAACCCCTTGTCGACGACGTATCGCGAGCCCTGCTCCATGAGTTTGCGCAGCTCGTTGTGCTTGAACTTGACATTGCCGCTCTTGCCCACCCCGCACGGTACGGTCGAAAAGAGCGTGTCGATCAGCTTCTCGATCCGCGGCTTGACGTCCTCGTGCGTCAGGTTGGTTCGCAGCAGTCTCACCCCGCAGTTGATGTCGTAGCCGACGCCGCCGGGGCTGATCACGCCGCCCTGCTGCGGGTCGGTCGCGGCCACGCCGCCGATGCAGAAGCCGTAGCCCCAGTGGATGTCGGGCATGGCCAGCGAATGGCCGACGATCCCCGGAAGGCAGGCAACGTTCGCCACCTGATCCGGCGATTTGTCCTCCTTAATGGCCTCGACCAGCGCGTCGTCCGCATAGATCAACCCGTCGACGCGCATGCCCTCCTTGTAGGATCTGGGGATGCGCCAGCGAACTTCGTCAACGCGCTCCAGCGGTCCGGTGTAGTTCTGTGCCATGGTCGACGCTCCGCGGGCCACGATCGGATTTGCATACCGAGCATCCGAGCCGCGTGGGACCTTGATTATACGGACGCGGGTGCGGACGGACCACGGTTCGGCGGGCCGGTCAGACGAGTCGGCGCGGCGCTGCACCTCGAAGGGGGAAGCGGCTGTGAACCACCACACGCGCGGGCACCGCGAGCAGGTTTTGGTAAAGAGCCGTCAGGTTGCCCGCCAGCCGCGTCAACGTGAACCGCTGCCTCGCGAGATTCCGCGCGGCGGTGGACATCTGTCGGCGTAACAACGCGTTGTCCAGGAGATGACGCATGGCGCGGGCCAGCTCCTCCGGGGACTGCCGCGGCACGAGCAGGCCCTCCCGCCCGTCGGTCACGACTTCTGGAACGGCGCCAACGCGCGTGGCGACCACAGGCAATCCGAAAGCCAGCGCTTCGAGCAGGGAGATCGGCATGCCCTCATGATGGCTCGGCTGGACGTAGACGTCCGACGCTGATAGAAGACGAACCTTCTCCTCGCCCTGGACCGGCCCAACGTAGTGGACCACGCCCGCCAGACCCAGCGCGGCAATCGTCGCGGACAGAGTGCGCTCGTCACCCGCCGTTCCAGCCGGACCCGCCAGGGTGACCTCGAACGCCACCCCATCGTCGCGCAGCCGTTTGCAGGCTGACAATAGGTCGTCCACGCCCTTCCAGATATCCATCCGCGCCAGGAGCGCGAAGCGGACGGCCTCGGAGCCCGTTGCGCCAGGCTGCCGCGGGAGGCGAGGCGGAAGCGCGACGGCGTTCTCGATCACGTGCACGCGGGCGAGCGGGGCCATCGCCCGGAGCTGGTCGCCCCACTGCCTAGACAGCGCGACGACCGCGTCGGCCCGGGCGAGCGAACGCGCGATGAGCTGTCGCACGACGGCGTTGGAGTCTGAATAGAACTCGTCAAACGCGGCGCCGTGCATGTGGAGGATCACACGCGCGCCGGACCGCTGCGCGGTGAGCATGTCCGCGGCGGACCGGAAGAACGAGAACCCGCTGCACGTGTGCAGGTGCACGATCGGCGCGCCGACGGCGCGGATCGCGTCGCGAAGGCGCTGAAGCTGCCTCCTGTGCCGCATGACTTTGGCGATACGCGGCTCGGCGGACCCGGAGGAGGTCGTGTTCGGAACGTACTCGATCCGAAACCGCCCCTGGAAGTCGAGGTCGAGGATCTGGTTCGCGACGGTGGCCATCCCGCCGACGGCATCCCGCGGCGGCCCGGCCATGACGACGGTTGGGCAGGTGACGCGGCGAACATCCCCGGTCCGAGTGCGGGCCGATGTGCGCACGGGTCCAGTTGTCGCCGTCGGGGCCATCGCTATGAGCTATTTCGGTATGCCGCTTTGGCGGGTTTAGCGCAGAGTCCGAACCCGCAGCTCGCGCCCGAACATCCGCCCGCGAACCGCCGTCGCGGTGCCCCGACACCTTGGCAGCCAAGTTGTCCGGCATGGCAATGGTCGCATCGCGCCACGGCACCGGCTCGTCGTCGTGACGGCCGTGTTGGCCGCCGAGTCCCACGTTTGAAATCGCGGCCCGCCGTCCTCACAGAGGCCCAGCCACGTGCACTCCTCGCGGTTGCCGTGGGTAATGCCGAGGCCGATGGCGCCATGGGTACCGACCTGCACAACCGTGCCGGGACGTGCGCTCCTGCTGTCGCGGCCGCGGTTCGACACGCTTCGACAAACACACCGAAGCCGGTTTCTCATTGCGGATGCAAGCCGGCGTCTCGTCTGACACATCACGGTAGTGCAGGGTGAGGCTGGGGCTCCGGTCCCCGCGCGCCGCGTCGGAGTACGCGCAGGGAGCAAGGCTTGCGTGCTCCGACAAGTGTAGTAGATTGTTCCCGGGGCACCGAAGCCGCGGCGGTCCGACGGTTGCAGTGGTGCGGCCGGGCCGGTGCGGGTGGTCCAACACGGGCGAGCCAGAAACGGCAATTCAAATGAACATGGTGCGGAGGTCTGCTGGGTGGACGCTGTGGGTGATCCTTGGGGCGACTGGGGGCGGCGCATTGGGGCAGGCGACCGAACGGGTGTCGGGCCTGGAGGAATGGAGCCTTCGCACGGCGGATGGGGAGGCCTCGCTCTACGTCCAGGAGCGCGGCACCGGCGATCGGGTGATCGTGCTGCACGGCGGCTTCGGGGCCGAGCAGATGCCCCTGTGGGATATCTCGCGCGGGTTGGAGCATGAGCACCGGTTCATGTTCTATGACCAACGCGGCTCGCTGCGCTCTCCGTGCAAGATCGAGGATGTGTCGTTCGCCAAGCACGTCGAGGACCTCGAGACGCTGCGAGGCGATTTGCAGGAAGAGAAGCTCACGATCGTAGCGCACTCTGCGGGGACGCTGCTGGCCTGTGCCTATCTCGAGAAGCACCCGGAGAACGTCGAGCGGCTGGTCCTCATCGGCTTCGCTCAGCCGAAGTGGAGGTTCGGAGACGAAGACTTCCCAGACGGCAAGCCTCCGTTCGATTGGGACGAATATCCCAAGCGCATCGCGGCGTTCTACAAGCGCCCGGAGATCGCGGCGGAGCTGGCCCGGTACGACCCCAACCAATCGAAATCCCCGTCCGGCGTATCGACGGGCGGGACCGCGTCGGCCGAGTGTCAGGATTCAGGGACCGGCAGCGAGGGTCTCAATGGGCGGGAGGCCACGGCGCGCTGGCGAATCCAATTTGCCGGTGCGAACCTCTATCACGTCGAGCGGTGGAGGGAACTTCGCGGCGTGAGCCATTTCTTCAACTCCCAAGCTGCGGACGCAACGAAGGACCTGTTTTCCACCCGCTACGACTTCCTGGGGGCGATCCGGTCGAACACGCAGGTCGCGATCACCATTATCGTGGGGACGCACGACTTCTGCGATTTCGGCGGGCAGATGTACCGGGCCCTGTTCGCGAAGGACGAGCACATCAAGGTAACCGTGATCGAGAAGGCCGGTCACATGCCCTGGATCGACGACCGTGAGGCGTTCCGCGACGCGCTGCGCCACGGGCTGAAGCGCGGCACCGGAAAGTAAGCGCTTACCCAATTCGCAGGTCGGGGCCCGCCGGCTGCACGGTGACGATGCCTCACGCGCGTTTTCGCTTTCCGGCGGTTGCCGGGGGCCCGGTTTCGGCCTTCGGCGCGGAGGCGCTCTTGGCGATCGTCGCGGCCGGGCGCTCAGCGGTGGCGGCTGGGACGACGCGCTTGGCGATGACGGCCTTGTGCAGCTCCTGCCGCAGGTCGGGGTTGTCCTTGAGGAACTGCTTGACGTTCTCGCGGCCCTGGCCCAGCCGGACGTCCTTGTGGCTGAACCAAGCGCCGCTCTTGACCACGATCCCGTCGGCGATGGCTAGGTCGAGCAGATCGCCCTCCCCGCTGATCCCGCTGTCGAACATGATGTCGAACTCCGCCTCGCGGAACGGGGCGGCGACCTTGTTCTTGACGACTTTCGCCTTCACGCGGCTGCCGGTGACCACGTCACCCTCCTTGATGGACCCTATCCGGCGTACGTCGAGGCGGACCGAACTATAGAACTTCAGCGCCCGACCGCCGGGGGTCGTCTCGGGGTTGCCGAACATGACGCCGATCTTCATGCGGATCTGGTTGATGAAAACCACCACGGTCTTGGAGCGGCCGATGGCGGCGGTGAGCTTGCGCAGGGCCTGGCTCATCAGGCGGGCCTGCGAAGCCACTTGCGGGTCGCCCATCTGGCCCTCCAGCTCGGCCCGGGGAATGAGGGCCGCGACCGAGTCGACGATGATGATGTCCACCGCGCCGCTGCGCACGAGCATGTCGGTGATCTCGAGCGCCTCCTCCCCGGCCTCGGGCTGACTCACAAGGAGCCTCTCGAGGTTGATGCCGCATTTCCTCGCCCAGGCCGGATCGAGGGCGTGTTCCGCGTCCACGATCGCCGCGACGCCGCCGCGTTTCTGCGCCTCGGCGGCCACGTGCAGGGCGAGCGTTGTCTTGCCGGACGACTCGGGTCCGAACAGCTCGACGATCCGCCCGCGGGGCAGTCCCCTGCCGCCCAGGGCGAGATCGAGCGAGAGCGCCCCGGTCGGGATGCCCTCGACGTCGGCCTCGAGTTGATCGAGCTGCATGATCGCGCCCTTGCCGTACTGCTTCTCTATGAACTTCAGGGCCCGATCGAGCGCTTCCTCACGCTTGGCGGCGGTCTCTGCGGGTGCGGCGGACGCGATTTTCATGGATCACCTCGAAGGACGTTGTGGGGTCTCGCTTCGGCCGAGATTCGACGTGCTCACTACGGAGTACGTCGGACCCTTCGGCGACAGTACGGCACACATCACGCAAACGGCGTTGACCGGTTGTTGAACCGGATCGAGCCGCGCGGCCTCCACGGCTGTACGGATTCCCCCGCGCGATCGGTCCTCGCGGACCCGGCCGAGGGTCACGTGCGCCGACCACGGCCGACGCTCACGCGGGTAACCGACCTGCTCCAGCTCGGCGGTCACGGCCTCGACACATTGTACCATGGCTTGCGAGTCGCAACGAGCACCGGCCCAGACGATCCGAACCGGGCCCTTCTCCGGGAAACAGCCCGCGCCGTTCGCCACGATCGTGAACGGTGGGCGCAGCGCCGCGCGCTGCACCGCCTCGCACACCTCCGGGACGTCGCGGTCACGAACTTCGCCGAGGAAGCTCACGGTCAGGTGCAACTGGTCGGCCGGAATCCAGCGCACACCGTCGCACGCCGGGGCGATCGCCGACTGGAGCCTGGACAAGGCCCGACGAACCGCTTCATCCAACAAGATGGCCACGAACAGCCGCATCCCCGCTCCGTCATTCTCGGACTCGGTTCTTCACGTCAGGTCGACGGACCATACACACCGCCGGATCGCTAATCGAACCGCAGCATCCGTACCATCTCGTCCACGCGGTCGTCGATTTCCTCGCGGGGCAGCTTCTGGACACGGCCGAGCGAGAAATCCTCGATCGCGAACGACGCAGCCACCGTGCCGTGCACCATCGCTCGCTTGAGCGCCGGGCCGTTGAGTTCGTCCTGGGACGCCAGGTAGCCGAGCACCCCGCCGGCAAAGCTGTCACCCGCGCCTGTCGGATCGCGCACGAGCTTGCTTGGATACGCCGGAATCGCCGCCGGCCCGTCGGCGGAAACGAGCAGCGCGCCGTGCTCGCCCTTCTTGACCATCACGAACTTGGGACCCAGGTCGAGCACGAACTCGGCGGCTTCGATCAGGTTCGTGCGTCCCGTAAGCTGCCGCGCCTCGCCGTCGTTGAGGATCACGCCTGTCACCCGCGTCAACGTTTCGACAAGTGAGTCGCGCTCGATCTCGATCCACAGGTTCATCGTGTCGCAGACCGACAACCTGGGACTCGTGATCTGCGCGAGCAACTCGCGTTGAAGGGTCGGGTGGGTGTTGGCCAGGAAGACGAACCGGCTGTCGGCGAATTTCTCCGGTACAACGGGCGCACGCTCTGACAGCACGTTGAGGTGGACCTCGACGGTTTCGGCCTCCGCAAGTGCCCCCTCATAACGTCCGGTCCATCGGAACGTCTTGCTGCCCGAGCGGACCTCGAGCCCGCTGAGGTCGATGTTTCGACTTTCGAGCATGCCGCGGAACCGAGGCGGGAAGTCGTCGCCGACCGCCCCGACGAGGCGGACCGGTACGTACTGCGCCGCCGCGAAGGCGAAGTAGACCGCCGACCCGCCAAGAACGTTCTCTGCCTTGCCGAAGGGCGAGGTAACGCTGTCAATTCCGATGCTGCCCGTGACCAACAACGACATTCAGCTCGGCTGCTTCTTGTAAAGTATAATTAGAGTTTTCTCGCGTCAAGGGCACCGGCTCCCAATGCGAGCCCGCGCCGCGGCGAGATAATCTAGCCGACCTTCGCGCTCGCCGCAACCCGAATGTTAGAAAAATGTTAGGACCCACGAATTTGCTTCGACGAGCTGTTTCCAGCGGCGCCGGGGCGTGGAACGCACATGCGAACTCCCGATTCGACCGTGCCCGACAGACCGATCTCGCGGCCCGATTCGGATCCTACGCCCGCGCGGTTCCGGCGGGAACCGTGCCTGGCGAGCTGGGCAATGGCCGGTTGTTCACGGACGCGACCCCCCGGGATTTGATAAGCGGCATCTTATTTTTCCTTTGCGTGTGCTTTGCTGCGTCGTTGCGATGCGGATGGTCTTGAGCCACCGCCAAGTTCGGGTGGGCTTCCTCGATGCTGGACACGGGGCCGATAATCGTGTATAAGGGGCTTGGTCCATTCAGAGCCGTGCATTACTGCGGGACTGCGGTCGAAGGATTCGTGCGTCTGGAGGGTCTGAAACGCACCGGCTCTAACGACACCTTCGGTGCGCACCCGCGCATGCTTTAGGAGAGGAAAGCCATGTACCGTTCTCGAACAGGGCTCTTGCCGGCGGGACTCTTCGCACTGCTCACCGCGGTCACTTCGGGTGCGGAGATCGAGCTGCGGCCGATCTCGGCCAGCGGTGTCCACATGGTCAACGGCAACCAGATCGTCCTGACCGGCGCCGACCAGCAGGTATTTCTTGAGATCTTCGCGTCCGCTTGGGCGCCCGCCGAGATCAAGATCATGCAGGTGACGATCGACTCGAGCGGCTACTCGAGCGGCTTGGGCGCGCCGCTGGAGCCGGCCTTTTCCGCCTGCTCTACGTTGGCCGATTGCAATGCCGCGTTCGGAGGTGGGAACTGCGCGAAGGCGTGCAACGCAGGTGACCGCGCAGGTGAGCCGTGCAACACCGACACGGACTGCCCCAACGCGCCGGCCGGTTCCTGCGTCGCGGCGTACTGTTTGGCCGGATTCCAGGTCACGACGCGCGCCGACTGGATGTTCCTCGGCGCCGAGTCGCCCATAGCGAGTGTGGACACGAGCTCGCTGGATTACCGGTACGGTGGCACGGATATCGGCGGCTTCCTCGCCAGCGACTCCGGTACACCTGCGTACTGCGGCACGTTGGTGCTCGACGTGCCGCCGGCCGCCGCGGGCACCTATACGATCGGGTTCCTGGTCGCCGGTAACGGGACATTCTTGCTGGATGAGAACGATATCTTCGTGGAACCGCTCGATCTGGTTCCCGCGGTCATCGCCATCGAATGCCTCGCCGGGACGGACTGCAACGACAGCAACGACTGCACACAGGACGTCTGTAACCCCGACGGGACATGCAGCAACCCGCCGAACTTCGACGACTCCGACTTCTGCTGTGACCCGAGCGACGGCTCCCTGCTGCCCTTGAGTGACGGCATTGAGTGCACCCAGGACGTCTGCAATGCGGCCGACGGCACCGTGACGCACCCGCCGGAGCCGGCGTTCACGCCCTGCGGCAGCTCGTCGAACACGCAGTGTGACAACCCCGACTCCTGCGACGGGGCCGGCGCGTGTCTGCCGAGGCTCGAGCCGCCCGGCACGCCGTGTGGGAACCCGTTGGACACGGATTGCAACGGAGCCGACACCTGTAACGGCAGCGGGGTTTGCCTCACGAACATTCAAGCGGCGGGCACGCCCTGCGGAAGCCCCAATGACTCGGAGTGCGACGATCCTGACACGTGCAACGGCGTCGGGACTTGCCTGAGCAACACCACGCCGGACAATACGCCCTGCGACGACGGGTTATTCTGCACGATCAACGAGCGGTGCCTCAGTGCCGTGTGCGGCAGCGGAACCCCGCGCAACTGCGCCGATCTGCTGACGTGTACGACCGATTCGTGCAACGAGGGTGCCGGTCAGTGCGACCACCCACTCGACCCGAATCGGTGCCTGATCGCCAACGTCTGCTACTCGGACGGGGACTTCAATCCGGCCAACGACTGCGAAGAATGCGACTCGGCGCTGAATACGATGGACTGGACCGTGCGCAGCGACGGCAGCGAATGCAACGACGGGGATGCCTGCACGGGCACCGGGCGGCCCGGGATCGGCATCGACACCTGCACCGGCGGGGTATGTGCGGGCGTTCCGGATCCGGAGTGCAACGATCAATGCGCCTTCGCCGTCCCCGCCGTCGAGGGCGCCACGACCAGCAACAACGCCAGCACCGGTCCCGACGACGGCGAATCGTCCTGCGAGCCGGACTCCAACGGGGACGTCTGGTTCAAGTACACGGCGGTCTGCGACGGGACCATCTTCCTGAGCACCACCGGCAGCGAGCTCGCGCCGTCGAACGATCCAGTGCTGAACGTGTTCGACAACTGCCCGGCGTCCCCCGAGCTGCTCGACGGCGAGATCGCCTGCGACGACGACAGCGGGTTCAACCTCCAGGCGGCGCTGACCTTCGCGGCCAGTTCCGGCGTGACCTACTACATCCGCGTCGCGGGCTTCCAGGACAACACCGGGCCGATCGTGCTGAACCTCAAGCCGATTGACGATTGCCTGATCGACGGTGTGTGCTACGAAGAGGACACGCACAACCCGGACAACGACTGCCAGGCCTGCGTCCCCGACCTCTCCACCACACAATGGTCCGCGCGGCTCGAGGGATCGTCGTGTGGCGACACCAACGACGACGACTGTAACGGCCCGGATGCCTGCGACGGCTTCGGAGTGTGCGAGTTCAACTTCAAGCCGGACGGCACCGTATGTGCCGACGAGGAGCTGGCCAACGAGTGCACCCAGAACCTCTGCGGCAACGGGGCATGCACGCACCCGCCGGAGCCGCTGGGCCTGCCCTGCGGCGATCCGTCCGACTCCGAATGCGACGACCCGGACACCTGTAACGGCGGCGGGTTGTGCGCTCCGAACTACGCGGACTTCGGCGCGCCGTGCGGCGACCTCACCGAGACGCAATGCGACAACCCCGACATTTGCGACGGGAACAACGTCTGCCTTCCCGACCACAAGGAGGACGGGCTCGGCTGTGACGACGAGGACGTTTGCACCGGCTCGGACGCGTGCGACACCGGCGTCTGCGTCGGCGTTCCGATTCCCCAGGCGCCGGCGGTCGGCGGGCTGGGCGGACTGGCTATCACCGTCGCGGCGCTCCCGCCGGGGTCACCGGCACCGGTCGCGCTTCATGTGACCTCGCCGGATTGGCCGTGCCTCTCACGCTACGTACAGTTGGACGGCAGCCTGGGCGACACGCCGGTGTTCCGCCTGCCGTCCGAATGGGGGACCTTCCAGGTGGATGACCAGAACATCGTCCCGAGCAGTGTGTATGAGGTTCGGGCTGAGTGCGGCGCCTACACGTCCGACCCGGGACAGGGCATGACGTGGCTTTGGGGTGACTTGAACAACGACGGGCTTGTGAGCTTTACCGACATCAACATAGCCGCCGACTTCTACAAAGGGATTTTCCGGGTGCCGTTCGTGGTAGCGAACATCCACCCGTGCCCACCCAACGACTTCTACAACTACTTGGACATCAACTGGACGGTGAATGCATACAAGAGCTTCCCGTACCCCTGCGCGAGCCCTTGTCTGCCCTGATCGCACGGCGTAATCCCGGAGCGGACCGCACCCTCGGCGACGCTCCGGGGGGTGACCGCGCAACGTGAGCCCGCCGCCCGATGCTCGACCCAGGGTGGCAACCGGGTACGGCGAAGTTCCGCGCTTCTTCGCGGCGTCGAGTGCCGATAATCTCCATTCTTGGCCCGCGTCGTCACTGCGGATACGATGCGAGGGCCGGGAAGGGGAACCCCGGCGAAACGGCAAGAATCCTCCCCGAAGCGACATTTGATGGATACAGCGCGGCCATGAACCCGGTTGACCCGCACCACGACACCGGGGAGGCGGACGGCGGGACGCCCCTCTCCCCGGCGGAGTTCGCGGATCGGTTCAAGGCATCCGCCCGACTCTACTGGCTTGTGGCCGCCGGCGTCGTTCGTGATGCCTCGCTGGCGGACGACGTGATCCAGGAGGCTGCCATCGTCGCGCTCGAGAAGCTGGACCAGTTCCGCCCAAACTCGAACCTCACAGCCTGGATGTCCCAGATCGTCCGTAACGTGGCCATGAACCGGGCACGCAAGGAGCAACGTCGCCGGGCACGGTCGCTCGACGGCTCCCAGGCTCGACCCGGGAACGAACCCGTCAGCCCCACGATCGATGCCGGGGCGTCGCCAGGGGCTGGTGTAGGGAATGACATCGACCGCCGCGTGCTAGCGGCGCTGAACGAGGTCGGCGACGCGGCCCGGGCGTGCCTGCTTCTACGGACGATTGAAGGCCTGGATTACGCCCAGATCGCCGCACTCTTGGAGATCCCGGAAGGGACTGCAATGAGCCACGTGCACCGTACCCGCCGGTTCCTGCGGGAACGGCTGGCCGATATGGGACCGGAGGCGCCAACGGGACGGAGCGGGCAGGCATGACCCAATCTGACCGACCACATAGCCACCCGACGCTCGAGGATTACCTCGACGGTATCCTCGATCGGACCGACCGCGAGGCGTTCGAGTTCCGCGTGCAGGCCGATCCTGCGCTCCGCCGGGCGGTCGAGCAACAGCAGCAGATAGACGCCGCACTGTCGCGGCTCTTCACGGCCCCGTCCGCTGAGACGTTGTCCCGAAAAGTAACCGATGGCGTCACCGCCAGAAGAGGCGGCAAGGGCGTCGCCGGCGCCGACGCGGGAAGGCGCCGGTTCCTCGCACTCGCGGCGTGCATCGGCATCGGGGCGGTCGCGACGTGGCGGCTCTGGAGCTTCTTCCAGCCTGCGGGCCGCGACATCTACGCCGCGCAGGAATGGCGGAGCCTCCAAACGGTTTACGACGACGTTTTGGCCGCAGGCTTCAAGCCCGACTGGGTCTGCAAGGACGACGAGGAGCTTGTTTCGTCGTTTCGCAAGCGGCTCCGAGCACGGCTGATTGTGGCCCAAACACCATCCGTCGCCGCCGGTGGGCTCGGCTACTGCAATTGCATTACGCCGTCTACGATGTTCGTACTGGCGCGGGTGGCCCCGGAGGGGACGCTAGCCAAACCCGACCCGCAGAACGCCGCCAAGGTCATCGTGTTTGTCGACCGAGCATCCAGGGACACCGATCAGACCCTGCCGGACGACAGTCCTCTCAAGCTCTTCAAGAAACAGCTCGGTCCGTTCGTGCTGTACGAGGTCACGCCGCTGTCCAAACCGTTCGTCCTCGACCTGTTCCGACAGCCGCTTTGACGGACCGCCCAGCCGGGGTGATGTCCGACGGACCCGCTGGGACGGACGGCGAGTCCCCACGCGACGGGATGCTCCGCCGCGGCGTCGCCGGCCGGGGAGGGCGGGGCGTCCTGCCGTCCCCCTGTGGCACCGGGGGCGGGTTGGAGCGACATTCTTCGGAAAGTCGTGCAAGTTCTCGCCGGGCTTCGGACATGCGAATAGGGGGCGGTTCGGGCGCGTGTTCTTCGGAGATGGACCTTGTCGGTGCCGCCCGCTCATCGGGCTTCGCGGCGACGCGTATGGAGGCGGGGACCTGAGGCATACTTCTGCTATCGGAGGCACCCCCCCGCATCCGGGTCGATTCCAGTCGGTGGCTTCATGCGGCGACACTTGTAGGTAGGGAGGAACGGACAATGGCCTCGAACGGGTCGGTACGTCTAGTTGCGTTGATTGTCGTGCTGTCGGTGGCGGCGGACCGTGCGCCCGCCGCCTTTCACCTCATGCAGATCGAGCAGGTGATCGGAGGCGTCAACGGCGACACATCGGCGCAGGCCGTTCAGCTTCGCATGCGGACTGTGGGTCAGAACTTCATCACGGGTACCGAAGTGGTCGTTCGGGATGCCGCCGGGGCCAATCCGGTCACCGTCATCCAATTCAGCGAGGGAGTCGCCAACGGTTCCACGGGTGACCGCGTGTTGATCGCAAGCGCCGCTTTCAGCGCACTGACGACGCCGCCGGCGGTCGCGGATTTCGCGATGACGAACCCCATTCCCGCCGCCTACGTGGCGGCGGGAAGCCTCACGTTCGAGGCCGGCAGCTTCGTTTATTGGCGGTTGAGCTGGGGCGGTGCGGGCTACACGGGGTCGAATGCCGGCGCGTTCGATAACGACGGTAACGGCGACTTCGGCCCGCCGTTTGCGGGCCCGTTGCCCAGCAGTTCGCTCCAGGCCCTGCGGTTCGGCGGCGGCCCTTCCGCACCGAGTACCACCAACGCGGCCGATTATAGCCTGACCGCCGGGGATGTGACGTTCACGAACAACCCGCGGAACGCGTTCCTCCTCAGCGGCCCGCCGGTGCTCGGCGCCTGCTGCGATCGCGCGATCGACAGTTGCGTCGACGACGTCGCCTCGGACGACTGCCAGGGCGGCGAACCGGAATGGACCGCCGAGACTTCGTGCGCCGAGTTGGATCCGCCTTGCACGCCTGCCGGCGCGTGCTGCGACCTCGTGACCGGAACGTGCGAACAGAAGACGGCCGCGGCGTGCGATGATCATCGATCGCGGTTTGCCGGCGAGGGTAGTGAGTGCACGGACTTCGATTTCCCTTGCGAGACACCCATCTCCATCGGCCTGGAGCCGATCGCGGGTGGTGGCGGCGGCGCCGTGGCCGGTGGGGGCACGCTGACCGCACCGCTCATGGTCACCAACGCCGGGGACGGCTCGGGCCGGCTTTTCATCGTCGATCAGATCGGACTGATTCGGGTGATCGACGCGGACGGCAACCTCCTGCCGGCGCCGTTCCTGGACATCGCGTCCAAGGTGGTTTCGTTGGGCATCGACTTCGGCGGCGGATTCGTGTTCGACGAACGCGGCCTGCTCGGCGTGGCGTTCCACCCGGACTATGCCAACAACGGGCGCTTCTTCGTCCGCTACTCGGCGCCGCGTTCGAGCACGGGAAGCGAGCCGTGCGATCCGGCAAACTTCCCCTTCATGACCGTCGGCGGCGACCCGGTCGGATGCCACAAAGAGGTCCTGGCCGAGTATGCGGTCACGGGCGACCCAAACCTCGCCGATCCGGATTCCGAGATCATCCTGTTCGAAGTGGACGAACCGCAGTTCAATCACAATTCGGGCCACGTCGCCTTTGGGCCCGACGGACTCCTCTACTGGACCCTGGGCGACGGCGGCGGCGGCAACGACGGCCTTGCGGACGACCCACCGTCGCACGGCCCGGACGGCAACGGTCAGAACCCCGACACGCCGCTGGGGAACATCCTTCGCATCGACGTCGACTGCCTCACGCCGCCTTGTGTGCCCGCGGGCAACCCGTTCGCCGGTGTGTGCCCGGCGGAGTTCCCAAGCTGTGTGCCGGAGATCTATGCGTTTGGGTTCCGCAATCCCTACCGCTTCTCGTTCGGCCAGGTGGGCGGCACTGATTTCCTGATCGTCGGCGACGTGGGCCAGCTCTTGATCGAGGAAGTGGATTTCGTTCCGGTTCTGGCCTCGCCGGGGTTCCTGAACTACGGCTGGGTAATCCGCGAGGGAACGCAGTGCTTCGACCCCCTGAATCCGGGCACGCCGCCCGGGAGCTGCCCAACCACCGGCCCGCTGAGCGAGCCGCTGATCGGACCCGAACTGGAATACGGCCACGACATCGGGATCGCCGTGGTGGGCGGGTACATCTACCAGGGCTCCTATCCGCCCCTCCAGGGCCGATACGTGTTCGGCGACTTCAGCCAGGACTTCGGACCGACCGGTCGGCTGTTCTATGCCGACGTGGAAGGGCCCGAGGCCTTCGTGCAAAAGGAGTTCTTCCTGGCCCCTGGCGGACTGCCGCTGAATCAGGCCATGTTCGGATTCGGAGTGGGTGAGGACGGCGAGATGTACGTCTGCGCGTCGGACAACATCGGGCCGGTGGGCGATGTCGGCGTGGTCTACAAGATTGTCGCGCCGGCACCGAGCCAAAGCACCCTGGCTGCACGGTACCTGTCGATCGAGCCACCGCCATCGCCGGAGCCGTACGCTCTGGCGGTCACGCCGGATTGCCCGGCTGGGCCGCCCGTCACGGAAGTGGCTGCCGTCGGGACGTCGTTCATGCCGCCCGATGTCACCATTGGCCCTGGGGATTCGGTCCATTGGAGCGGTCTTGCGGGCGGGTTCCACAACGTGGCCGAGACGGACAGCGCCGTGTCCGTGGTCTACAACGGCGGATTCCGTTCCGCCGCGGCCGCCGATGAGTTCACCCACGTGTTCAGCGATCCGGGCGTTTTCTACTACATCTGCGAGCCGCACGTGGGGGCCGGGATGCGCGGCACGGTGACGGTCACGGGCAGCGTTCTATATCTGGGCCCGACGACGGAAGTGGTGACGAATACGGGCCCGGAGTCGATTTCCTTCCTGGTGTCCGACCCCAACGACGCCGCCCGCCTGACCTCGGCCGAGTGGGGCGCGGCGGTCCACGTCACCGGGGTTGAAATCTACCCCGTGACCGGCTACAAAATCCAGACGGATTTTGGGACGGCCGGTTCGCCGGTGCTGTCCGAAGCGACGCCTGCGACCACTCAGCTTCGTGGCGACGTGGTTGCGCCGTTTGGCGGCGTCGGGCAGCCGAACTTCCAGGACATCGGGGCGATCGTGAACAAATACAAGAACTTGTTTACTGCACCACCGTTGCATCGAGCCGATCAGGTCGGCGAGGGGGGCACTCTCTGCCTTCCCAATCAGTCCATCAATTTCCAGGACATCAACAACGCGGTGCAGCAGTACAAGCTCATTCCGTTCCCCTGCCCCGGCCCGTGCGAGTAGGCGGAGCACCGCGACAACGCGACCGATCCCGCGGTTCCTGATTCAGGGGAGGTGCAAAGTGCGCAGGATTGGTCTCGAACGGATGGTGCGCGGCCGTCTGCCGGTCGTCGCGGTGCTTCTGCTGGCCAGTGCGAGCTTCTGTCAGACCACCGGGGCCGACAAGCCCCCGCAGGTCGACAACGCGGCCCCCGCGGGGGAGGCCGCGAAGCCGGCCGGACCGACCGCGACGTTCTCGATCGAGGCGGTGGCGGTGAACTCCGTCCCGCTCCCGGGCGGCCCGTTGGCCGAGCTGAAAGTCGCACCGGGCACGATCATCAAGGCGGAGATGTTCGTCCGCGACTGGTCACCGAACGGCGAGGTCCTCCGCTCGTATCAGGTGGAGCTCGACTACTCGGGCTACATCAGCGGCGAGCAGGGCTCGGTCAAGCCGATCGGGTACGACACCCCGCCGGCGCCGGGGCTCGACAGTCCGCATGCCTACGTCGACAAGAGCGACCCGCGGTTCGTCCACCGCAACAGTGACGCGATTACCATCGCCGACGTTCACCAGGTGCCCGGCTACCGGTGGATCAACGTTCTGATCAACCAGGAAGACGCACCGGTCTGTCCACAGAACGGGGAGAGGTACTACGTCGGGACGGTCGAGTTGGCGGCCTCGAAAGACGCCAAGGGCGTCTTCACCCTCAAGTTCGTCGAAGGCGAGGAGCGCTCGGGCCTGCGTGACCCGATGAACATCGCCATCCTTCCGGTGAACTACGAGCCGCTGGTCATCCACGTTCAGGAGGAATACGGAAAGATGGTCGTGCGGGGAAGCATCCCGAGCGACGGCGACATCGATGCGCGGCTGATAAATGGAAAGACCGCCACCACCCGCGTCGACCTGATGTTCCTGGCCGACGCCTCGGGCGTGAAACCCGCGGATCTTCAGATCGAGGACGGCACGAGCCACGCACCGAAAATCACGAAGCTCACCGCCGAGGGGCCGGTGGTGCACCTTGACATCGAGCCGGGCCTGGCGCCGGGCCGGTGGACCTCGATCACCTATGGGCCCACGAACAGCACGGTGCGTATCGGCTGCTTGCCGGGCGACGTGACCAACGACGGGATCACGGATTCGCAGGACGTGGCGGCGCTGCTCAGCGTGCTCAGCGGTGACCGAAGACTCCCGCTCTATCGAACGGACATGAACCGTGACGGCGTCATCCGCCCCGCGGATGTCGTGTCCCTCATCGAGTACATTTCACCGGGGTTCACCAAGAAGGAGGCTGCGCAGAAGCTTCCGCAGAAGCCGGATTAGGTGGGAGCGCCCCGGTCCGCGACCTCGGTGACGAGCTCGTGTAGATAATCCGTCATCGCGCGGACGAAACGTTCCAGCGCCGCCCGATAACTATATCGCTCCACGACGACGGCCCGCATCTGCTGGGCTATATGCGTGCGGAGGTCGGCGTCGTTCAAGAACCGATCGGCGCATGCCTCAAAGGACACGCTGTCGGTGAAGACGATCTGTTCGAACGCCGAGAACTCCTCGTCCGGAAAGCGGACCTCCGCGGCCATACGCAACTGCTGGAGCACATCGAGCTTGCCCGCGAACGCTTCGGTCTCGCCGTCGTCGAGATAGGCCGCCAGCGCGTCCCGTAATTGCACGTCGCCGTGATGCAGCAGTTCCGCCGTGCTATCGACCCCGAGCTCGTCCACCCGCCGGATCAGGTCGCGAAGCAGTCTGCCGCGCAGGTCACGCGGCGTCGCACGGCAGAGGAAGAAACCGCCCGCGGCGAGCCCGTCCAGCGCCCGCTGGTGAAGAAAGCCGGCCGGCATGAGCTGGAGGTTGATCCGGGACGCACGGTAGATGCACAGCAACTCTCGTCCGTTGGCGGCGGGCCCGGATGCGAACTCCGACAGCGCCGGATGCGCGTCCCAACCGTTACCGTAGATTCGCAGGGTCCGCCCAGAGCGACGGGCCCAATGGGCCGCCCATGCAAGAGCCTCATGCCGGAACCAGCGATCCCCCAGACGCCACAGGTACCATTGGGTCAACCGATTGCGCAGTGCCTCGTCAAGCCGGAGGATCCCGCATCGCCGCATTCCCTCGGCCAGCACCCGCTCGATCGCCGCGCGACTCGGCGTTCGATGCGGACCGAGACCCTCCGGCATCAACTCGAACAGCGTGTCCAACAACCGGACGCATCGTGCGTCCTGGTAGCTCGCTCGCTCCTGCTCGTGAAACTGCTGCGGCGTCTGCGACGCATGGCTGACGAACGACACGTCGCACCTGTATTCCTCCAGCTCCTCGTCGGTCAGCGGCGGGCCGCCGAACTGCTCCGGGCACGTGGGCATCCGCGCGTGGAGCATTTGCCGCGCATCCAGTCCCTGCGTCACAAGGAACGGCTTGGAGCATCCGACGATGTAGTCGTGCCGACCGATCTGCCGGATGTTGTCCGGCGTGAACACGTGCGGAAGCTGGTCCTGATCCCAGGTCAGAATCGGCAGGTCGGCCGGAACGACCCCGCGGAACTCGGGCCGGATGTGGTCCAGCGCCAAATACAGGTCCGGCTCGAACTCGAGGATCGCGCGATGGAACGTCAGCGGACTCATCACCTCGTACGGTGCCCGCTCGATCAGCACGCGGCATTCGTGGCCCAGTGCCTCCAGCGCCCGCCGGGCGTCGCGCATCGAATGCTGGAGGAACGTCGTGTGCCTGCTGACCGCCGAGAGCACACGCAGCGGCGGGCCGGAACCGGACACGGCCGCCTCGAGCCGCCGGGCCCAGTATGCCGCGTCACGCCCGGCGTACATCCGTTCGACCCGCGCCCAGGACGACTGGATCGCGATCTGACGGCGTTGAGCGGCTTCGGTCACGACCTCGGCGGGGCGCGGCTTGCGTCGCTCGTCGGGCGTGCCTGTCGTGATAACATGTCCGGGGAGGGGCAAGTCCGGCTCGCGCTCGAACATCTCACCCAGCCGGGCGGCCCAGTCCTCGCCGGTGATCAGCCGCACCCGCCCGTCGGCCAGGATTGTGCGCCAATCGCGCAGGTGCAGCACGACGGCCAGCGCCGCCGGATCGGGCTCGACGATAAAGAGCGCGCAGCTAAAACCGAGGAACGTGTCCACGGTCAGGTGGTAGATACGCTCGAAGAGGCCGCCGAGCCCCAGCCCCTCAAACAGATAGGGCCCGGGCGTGCTTTGCCCGATGTCCTCCGGAAGCGGGTGGCTCGCGTCGGCGTCCACGTGGTTGCGAAACGCCGGGATCCATCGCCATTCGCCGTCGTCGCCACGACGCTGAACGTGGAAAACACCGTGACGATCGCGAAACAGCCGGAACGCCGGCTCGCGTCGAATCCACGCCTCCCGGATTCCCGAAGCGCTCGCCGGTTGTGAACGGAGCACAGCCCGGTTGGCCTCGTATCGCTCGGTGAACGTCGACCAGGGGACGATGGTGGCGCCCAGCGGCGCCAACTGTTCACGAACCTGCTCTAACCCGGAGGCGCTCGGCGTCCTGAACGAGGCGTGGTCCAGCAGCTCACGCGCCGGCTCGACCAGCCCGAGCGCCAGGTACTCGCGGGCCGCCATCATCCGGACGTACCCATCGTCGGGGCAAGCCGCAAGATACGGCGCGGTCATGCTCAGGAACGCGTAAGCCCGGCCCTGCTCCAGGCAGCGCAGCATCTGTTCGCGATGAGCCTCTGCGGTCAGTGTGGGCATGAATGCACCCAGGTACCTATCGGTGCCCGCCGGGGCAGCACTTCGGCCCGAATCGCGGAGTCCCGGCTCGTCGGACTCGTGCAAACGGGAGGCCTTCTCGGCGGACGGGGTCGACCCGCTCGGTATGAAGCATCGAGGCCGGCGCACCGTACCGCGTCCTCGGCGCAGACGAACCGGCGTTAAACCGGGGGACGGCTAGAAGGGCCCGAACAGGCGTTCGAGCAAACGGCCCATCAGCAACCCGCCCAGGGCGTAGAGGATGGCTGCCAGGTCGATCGTGAACATGCTACTTCAGCGTCCACACGATGCTCGTGTAATAGGTATTGTCCAGTCGGTCGAGACCCGACTGCGGCCGCGAGTTGTATTCGTTGCGCATGCCGAGCTTCCAGGCCAGCCGGTCGTCTTTCAGCGGGAAGACCAACGCCGTGTCGAGCTTCAGCCGGTAGTCGTCGAAATCCTCCACGTCCGGGCTGTACACGGTGGCATGGGTGAACTGGAGCCACGGGGCCAGGTCGTAGCGGTAGTCCAGGCCGAGATCGAGCACGAAAGCGTCGTCGCTCTCACCGTTATCGTAGGACTCGTGACGGTAGCCGGCGCCGAGGCTGGTCTTGAGCTCGTGGTCCTCCTGCTTCAGCCAGTAGCGCCCGGCCCCGGCCGCGGCGGTCGCGCGGAGGTCGATGTTCTCGAACTCGTCGAATTCCAGTTCCGTCCGTGCGTACCAATACCATCGTTCGGAGATGGACGCCTCGTAGCGGATGCCGCCGAAGTATTCGTTGGTGGAGCGGGCGTCGTTCTGTTCGTAGTAGTTGCCTTCGAGGTAGAAGTTCAGCAGGTCGCTGGGCGTCTTGCGTTTGACGTCGAAGCGACCGCGGGCCTGGAGGGTGTCGGTGTTGCCCTCGGTCCGGGTCACGCCGCCCTCGAGTTTCGCCGTCCATTTCGGAGTCAGGGCGGCGATCCTGGCGTCGGCCTGCTCGCGTGCGGCGACGATGGCGGGGTGTTCCGCGTCCTTGGGCCAAAGCCCCGTGATGTCCTGGGGCTTGACGGCCACGTCCGCGAGCGCCGAGTGCACTGTGGCCTGCGCGGCGCCATCAGCGGTCTCGACCGGGCCCACGAGAACGTCACCGGTTGCCACCGCGACGTTCACGGGGGCATCGGTTGTGATGCCGCTGAGCAACGAGGCGTCGATCTCCAGTCGACCGGCGATCTCGGTCTGGATGACCACCTTGCCGTTGGCGATCCGCTCGACCGTTCCGACGATGCGGCTTCCGTCGGTGGTGAAGATCACGTCGGCCCGTGCCCCGGTAGTCGCGGCCAGCATCGCGGCAATGGCTGCCGCGCAAGTCCCTTCCCGCCTCATGATCCACTCGCTCCCATGTTTCGCCCGCGGCGGCCGGTCACGTCCGTCGGCCCGCCCGTCAACGGCGACCGCGCCTATTCGCCCTACTCCTCCTCGAAGAATTCGGTGATGACGTTCGTGATGTAGGCGTCGATCGGCGTGAGGATCGCACCGCGCACGATCTGAATGACGGCCTCACGCCCATCGAGCGTGGTTGTCGTCGTGATCTCGCCGATGTCGCACGAACCGAACTGAAGCAACACGCCGCCGGAAAACAGCAGCCCGGCGAGCCTCCTGGTCGAACTTCCCCGGATCCTCATATACTGCCCTCCAAATCCACCGTCAGGATACATAACGATCGAGGCCGGCGGAGAATACCGAACGCCCGAACGCCGTGTCAAGGCATAAGTGCCCGCACTCGAGCCTGTTCTCGCGGCGCCGCGGGCGAGTATCGACCCGTTGACGCTCGGTCGCCGTCGGTGTGCCGCGACCGCCCGCGACGACGTTCGCGAGCGATCGCTGAGGGGCGAAGCCGACGGCGGGCCCCGCGGCGCCGACGACGCCGACGAAGTAAGCGGTCCGCACGGCGGCAACCCCGCGGACAGCGCGACATGGCGACGTCACCCGGGTGGTGGGCCGCCGGAATGGCTGCACCAGAACTCGTACGCCTGCTGTGCGGCGCGGACTGCGTCGTGGCTGTGGCGCGACAGTTCAACGTGGACCGCGCCGGCATAGGCGACGGCGCGGAGGGCCGCGAACACCTCGTCGAAGTCGATGTCGCCCTCGCCGAACATGAGGTGCTCGTGCACGCCGCGGCGCATGTTCTCGAGGTGAACGTTCCAGAGACGATCACGCCATCGGTCCAGGTGGCGACGCAGGGCACCATCGTCAAGGCAACAAACGTGACCCACGTCGAGCGTCAGGCCCAGCGCCGGATGATCGAGGCGGGCGACGAGCCGCTCGAAGCGGGCCATGGTGTCGATCGCCATGCCCGGCTCGGGCTCGAAACTCAGCCGGATGCCCTGCCCCTCGGCGCGATGAAGCAACGGCCGCAGGCCGGCGCACAGCCGTTCCAGGCATTCGGCTTCGTCCGCATCGTCGTCCGCAGCGCCGGACCACAGCGAAACACTGTCGGCCCGAAGCCGGGCCGCGACGTCCACGGTCGCCAGCAGGAACTCCAGCCGCCGGGCCCGGTCCTCGCCACGCCTTGAAACGAGCGTCGGCTGGTGTTTGCGCCGCGGGTCGAGGATGAAGCGGGCGCCGGTCTCGATGGTCACGCGAAGGCCCCACTGCCGAATGGCCGGCGCGATTCGATCGACGCACCGGGCCACACCGCGGTGGTCGGGCGGATCGAGGAAATCGCGCTCCACCGTGACCGCAACGCTGCGATACCCGATCTCGGCGAGAATCTCGATCGCATCCTCGATCCGATGATGGGCGAAGCCGTTGGTGTTGTAACCCGGGAGCATGACAGATCATAACCGGCACGCGCCGCCGCTCAGAGGGGTGCTACGATGATCGAAGATGGGATCCCAGGCGCCGAACAAACGCCAAGCCCCCGAGCGGAGCGCCCCTCAGTGGTCGGCGGGGTGTTCGGCCGCGGCCTTGGGAACGCGCGTGCGGGGCCCGAACGTGAGCCCCAACCGGACGTCGCTCAGGTCGAAGACCCCGTCGCCGTTGAGGTCGAGGTGGACGAGGCGGCCCAAGCCGCGCTCGCGGAGGCCCGCAACGGAAATCGCGGTCAGTGGCCCGGTTCCGGTGGACGCGACCGTCACCGGACAGCAGGTCTCTTTGTCCGAGTCCAGGAAGTTCAACGAGATGAAGGTCATGTCGAGCTGGTCGACGACGCCATCGCCGTTGATGTCGGCGTGGAGCCCCGTGTCGTTGCAGGTGGTGTCGGGATCCTTTGCGGTGAGAAACGCGTTCATGAACATGCCGAAGTCGACAATATCGATCGTGGGATCACCGTTGAGGTTCCCCTGAACGAGCCAATTCCCGCCGAACAGGGGATCGCCGAAGAACCGCGCCTTGTAGCGGGTGCCGACGATCACCGGTGCGGCGGACGACTTGAGGGTGTGGAGCGGGTCGCGGGCCGTGGCGCACACGTAAGCCCCCGCCGGTATCTCGAGGGTGACGCCCGTGGCCTGACCGGGAAAGTCGAACGGCAGGCCGAAGCTCATGGTTTCTCTAACGACGGCCGCGGCCTGCACGCAGTTGCGGAAGAACTCGAACTCGATACATCGCGTCAGCGGTTGATGCTCGGGATCCTCGTTCATGCGCGGCGACAGTTCCACGTCCACTTCGAGCACGTTGAACTGGTTGACCTCCACCGTCCATTCGCAATCGCCCGCAACGCCGCAGGCGTCGGTCGCCGTGCATTCGAAGGTCGACAGACCGGCCGGGAACAGGCCCCCGGTCTGGATCAGATGGTCTATGTTCACACCGAAACTGTTGGTCGCCGTGCACTCGATCGTCAGCGGCCCGTCGCATCCCCCACCCGCCGAGGGGGCGGTCCAGGTGACTGTCGCCCGGGTGGTTCCGGCGTTGGCGTTGGTCTTGACGCTCTGCGGACAGGTGAGTTCCGGCGTGACGCCGTCCACGAACAGCGCGCCGCTGCACAGTGGGACGAAGTCCACCGGGTCGCCGCCCACGTCGGTGAGAAGCGTCCGGTACGGAGCATCGGTAAGGAAGCAGAGCTCCGTCTCGGTGCAGTCGAGCAGGGTCCGGAAGCGAAGGCCGGCCATGACCGCCGGGCCGGTCGTGCCCGGCTCGCCGAGGAACACGCCGATCGTGTAGTTAATCCGCCCGGCCGTCTCGTCGATCGAACGGGCCAGTTCGAGTCCGAACGGCGACATCGGGTCGAACCCGGCGCCGGGATCGATGCTGAGGAACTCCAGGCGGGCCGGGTCGTATTGGATGTACAGGTCTCCGCCGGAAATGGCGGAGGTGCTGGCCCCGAGCCGCACGAGCACGGTCATCTCCTCACCGGTGTCGAAGCAATCCTCGGCGGGGAGCGTTCCGGGCACGGCGGTAAGCATGAGCAGCGGCGTTTCCGCACACAGACAGAGGCTGCGGCTGGTATCGCAAGACGCGCCGAAGCAATCGGCATCGGAAGTGCACGGCACCGCATTGATGTCGCGCCCCGTGCAACCGCCCGCGTCATCGCAGGTATCCTGCACGGTGCAGATGTCGCCGTCGTCGCACTCGGACCCTTCATCGGCGGGCACGGGAACACAGGCATTCGCTTGGTCATCGCATGCACCGACGAAGCAGCCTTCGTCGACGTCGCTGCAATCGTGCGGCGCCCCGCCGCCGCAGGTTCCCTCCTGGCAGATCGTGTCTTCAGTGCAGAACGCGCCGTCGTCACAACCGGCGCCGTCGTTGGCCGGCTCCGGCTCGCAGCGGTCCTCATCCTCGTTGCACACGCCGACGTTGCACGCATCCCCCGCGGAGCTACAGTCGCGAAACGAAGTCGGCTCGCAAAGACCGAAGCTACACACACCGCTGGTGGTGCAGAAGAACCCGTCATCGCAAGCCGCGCCGTTGGGAAGCGGGGCGTGGCCCACCCTTCCGTTCTCCCGGTTGCAGATATCCTCCGTGCAGGGATCGCCGTCATCGATCGGCCGCGGCAGACCGCTGCCCGGGTCACAGCAGATTTCGTCGGGGTCGAACCGCGGCGTCCCCTGGCACACGCCTTCGACGCAGCGGTCGTCCGCCGTACAGGCGTTGCCGTCGTCGCAGGCCTCCGAGCCGCAGATTGCGTCGGCCTCGTCGCGCATCGACCCGGAAGTGTCCATGATGAACACCACTTCCATCGGCGGACACAGTACCTCCGGCGGACACAACTTTGCGAGATGGTCGGCAAGCACTTCGCCCAGGCCGTTGCCCGCGTCCCTGGTGGTCACCACGGCGCCGTCCGTCCCAGCTGCCAGCAGGCCCGCGAGGTTCAGGGCGCACGTGTCGGTCCCGGTTCCCATCACCGGAAAGACCACGACGCCGGCAGCGTCGGCGACGGCCACGGCGTTGTCGATGGCGTCCCGGTCGTCCCCCGGGTCGTTGCAGCCGTCGCTTCGGGTCCCGTTACAGGGCGCTTCATCGGCGATCGGCACGACCACGTGAATGTCTGCCGGGTCGGCCCAACTGAAGCTGCCCGCGATGATGGCCGTCGCCGGGCCCCAGGATTCGAAGGACGACACGCCGTCCGGGAACGGGCACGTGTCCATCGACCCGGGAACCTGACCACTGACCGCTGCCACGACGTGGGTGGTCAGGCAGGAGAACGCATCGTCGCCGACGTCGGTGATACCGAGGTGATGAGCCTCGACCGAATAGCCACGGGCGATCAGGATTTCCACCGTCTGGCGGAGCCCGGAATCGCAGGGCACACACCCGGCGATCGGCGTATTCGAACAGTCGCCCTCGGTACAGACGTCGGTGGTGCAGGCGTTTCGATCATCGCACTCACTGTCCGCAACGCACGGGAGCGGCTGGCGGGCCAGCGTCCCGCCGTCGCGGGTTGCGTTCTTGGCGGGTTGAACGCGCACCGCGGTGACCGGTTGAACGGCCCCCGCCGTGGCGGTGACAAGCAGACACGCGACCGTGGTCCATCGCGCCGGCGTTGCCAAGCTACTTTCCCGATGCGTTGTCATGGCCGTGCCGGCCTTATCCTTTCGGCTGTCGTTCACTGCGACGGGTCATTGGGTCCGAGGAAGATGTCCAGGAACCGGGCCGCGTCGTCCAGGTCAATGTCACCGTCGTCGTCGAAGTCGAACACCCGCCGACACTCGGCAGTCGGCGTGAGGAACGCGGTGCTCCCGGAGTCACTGCTGTAGCAGCGCATGATGCTGTCGGCGTCGCGGAGGTCGTGGTCCGCATCGCCGTCGCCGTCGCCGATCAGGCAACCGAGCCGGCAGGGCTCGTCGATGCACGTCGGTGTTCCCGGCGGAACGAACGAAAGGCATTGGTCCGCCGTCCACAGTCCGCAACCGCAGAATCCCGTCTCGAAACAGCAGCACTCCTCACAGCAGCATTCGCCTGCGGGCGTGGTGGCCGGACAGAGATCGTCACAGTCCGGGATGCAATCGCCATCGGTGTCGTAGACGGTCTCACACGCGTCGATGGTGCCGTCGTCATCGCAGTCCGGATCGCACTCGTCCGGGACGCCGTTCCCGTCGCAGTCCCCGCTCCCCCCGAACAGGATGTCGCACTCGTCGGGCGTATCGTTCGTGTTGCAGTCCGGCTCGCATTCGTCGGGAACCAGGTTGGTGTTGCAGTCATCACTGCCGCCGCACGGCTCCGGGCACTCTTTGGAACACGCAACATCGCAACGGTCGGTGATCCCGTTAGGTTGGCAGTCGATAAAGCCGGTGGAAGGGCCGATGGTCTTCACCTCCGCTTCGGACGGATCACCGGGCTTGAACAAACCCAGGGTGACCGTGACCGGTCGCGGATCCTCTCTCGAGTCCTCGGGCTCAACGTTCGCGTCGAACCGGAAGTTGTAGAGCGTGCCCCAGCGCAGGGCGTTGGCGTTCGCGTTCTCAGCGTAGGATGTGGTAGCCCAGGTGATCGCGTTGTCGGCGATCTCATAGGGCCAGTCGGCGCCGTCGTAGGGGTCGCCGCTGTGATACTCGACGTCGTGAAAACCGATGTTGGTCAGCGCGGCGCCGGTGGGCAGCGGCACGCTGAAAGAGCCGACCGAACGATCCGAGGTCAGGTTCTGCAACGCGTACTCGTACCGCCACACACCGGAGCCAATCTCGTAGGCCTTGGCCGCGAGCACCATGAAGCCCTCCTGCCCCAGAGTCGTATCCGGGACGCGAAGGTCCGTTTCGACCACGGTGTCGTCGTTGCGCTTCCAGGCGCGGATCGCCGGCTGGTAGCGGAACGTCGAACCGGAGACGTTGATGCAGAAGCCGGGGTCCGCGCAGGGGTTCTGGCCGCAAGGCTTGCAGAACTGGCCGTCCTCGGGGAGAATCAGGGCCCGTTTGTGCGAGACGTTGTTGTGCTGGTTGTCAAACGCAGGCTCATCCGTCGTGACGTACTGCCCCTCGGCGTAGTACATGGCGCCGGCGTTGGCGACGACGTCCAGGTCGGTGTTGCGGATCTGAAGGCGCCGGCTCGCGAGGCTGCCGATCGGCGGTGCGCTGAAGGGGTACGGAAACTCGCCGTTGAACGCGTTGATCGGTGACCGCGGCCCGAGGTTGTGCTGCCCGCCGTTGAGGGTGGCCTGATAGAGATCGGAACAGCCCACACCCAGACGAGTGCCGGTTTCGCAAACCGATGGGCTCGGGCAAGGGTCCACGCAGGTGCCGCAGATGTTCTCACGGGTCGCGAAAAAGGCGTGCTTGACCCACGACATCCCGATCTGCTCGAACCGGTTGTTCCGCAGCCGGTACATGTGCTGGGCAATGACCGGGTGCTCGTTGGTTTCCTCGATCCAAATCGCCGGCTCGTCGCCCTCGTTGCACGACCGCGTGGCAATCGCAAATGCGGAAATGTACGCGTCCCGAACGGAGTCAAACACCACGCCGTAGGTGGCGAGCGCTCCCACGTCCCAAACCGTCACATCCGGGCCGATGACGCCGGCAACTCCGCCCGCGGCCACCAAGGTCGGTTCGGGATCGAGAAACAGCGAATCGGCGGGCGAAATGGGTTGGATTCTCACCCGGATTGTGACGCCGCCGGCCGGCTCGCGCGCCAGCTCGGGCCGGCCCAGCAGTTCGGCCAGGCCGGCGGTCAGGGTCACATCGTCAGACGAGATCACCACCGTCCGTTCCGAACGGTCGACGCGGACCTGCGCCGGACTGATGAGCATTCCGTCATCGCCGCCACCCGAGGCGTCCGTAATCCGAAACGTGCCGATGTCGGCATCACCGACCGGGCGCACGACAACGTCCGAAAGCGAGCGTACGGCTCCCGCGCTGCTGAGCTCGATTCCATTCGCCAGGGCGATCGTTCCCCCGACAACCGCAAGGCGGCCATCCGCCAGGCTGATCACGAGCTGTGAACCGGCGCGAATGGGAACCTCCGACGCGGCAGTAGTGTCGGCGGGTTTCGACGGCCTGGAACGACGGCCCGTAACGGGTTCGAGCGCAACGCCGCGGTTGAAGTTGAAGGTCGCGGTCCCGTCCAGGACCTGCCAGATCTGGCGATCGGCGCCGGGTCGTGCGGCATCTGCGGTCTCGGCCGCGGACGCACCGGCATACGACACCAGCGCGAACAGTACGGCGACGCAACCGGTGGATCGCAGGTTCGTGGTCATCGTGGCTGATGGGCTCCGGTCCCGTTATGCGACAATGTGCGCGCCAGCCTTCCCCATGTCCCGCTCCCGTCTGCAACTGTGCGGGACTGACGGACGGTCACCATGCGCACATGGACCCGCGTACCTGCCCCCGCGCAGCATCAACAGCCCCCTCAGGCGGGCGAGACTTACAAACCACTTTAGCACGTCAGCGTCGCAGCTTCAACCGTTGAACCCGTCCGCGCTCGCGCTGTTCGCGGCCGATAAGGGCGCTCTAATCCTAATATCGAAGCGAGCCGCGGAGTTCAGCCCCCGCGCCCGTCCGGTGGCGGGTTTCAGGGATCGGCAAGGAAGCGGAAACTCAACGGCGCGACGTGCATGTTGCACCGAGGCGGTCGCCAGGGGCAGGCGCGAACCCGCCCTCTCCCGTCCCACCGCCAAAGCTCGCCCCCCGGCCGGCTGCCCCAGATTACGGGCCGGCGCGCCCGGCCCAAGCGTGCCACGGCCGGCCGGGGCACACCGCCACCGCAGGTCCGACGTCTTATCGGACCAAATCGCCTGAAGCTCGGATAACCGGCCCCGCGAGGCGCCGGGGTTGCGGCGAGCGGAATGTGTTTTTTTGGAGTTGCCGCTTGCTTGATGTCGTTACGGGCTTCGCCTATACTGAAGCACTGAATGCGAGTCTTGCGCGGCCCGGCCTTCTCTGGGGTGCAATGCGGGGCGCGTAGAGCTACCTAGACCCGGGGGACTACCTCAGCAGATGATTGCTCTGGAGGTTGGAAGGATGAAGCGAGTATCGCTATTCACCGCGGTTGCTTTCATGGCCGCTGCATCCAGTGCGTTCGCGGGCAGCGTTGGCGAGTTCAATTTCTCGTTCATGTCGACCGGCGGGAGCATCGTGAACGACAGCGTCAACGGGTTCGCGCAGAACATCGGCCCGCCCAACCAGATGGATCCGTTTGCGCCTGAGATCACGAGCCTCGAGCTCGAGGTGAACGGGATCCAATTCCAAAACTGGGCCGACCTCGACATCTACCTCTTCAGCCCGCGCGGCGAAATGATCGAGCTCATGACCGACCGCGGCGACGGGTTTTCGAACATTGGCGCCGGAGCGGTCGACCTGATGTTCACCGATCTGGCCCTCTCACCGGTGCCCACCACCAGCCCGGTTGTCAGCGGCGAGTATCGCCCTGAAGGACTTGCCAACGGTACGGACGACGGCTTCGCCACCTATGTGGGGATGTCCGGCGGGACCGACGCGTGGCTGCTGCTCATGATCGACGACGGTGGGGCCACCGGTGGGGGTTCGTTTAGCAACTGGGTCCTGCGGGGAACGGCTGTGCCCGAGCCGGCAACGCTCTCGCTGCTTGCACTTGGCGCCGTGGCGCTGATCCGCCGAACGCGCCGCCGGGCCTGACAAAGCTGTCCACGTTCATCCGATTCGCGCTCCGCGGATCCTGACTCATGCACCGATGCGGTCTTGGTGCGCCCAGCCTGTGCCTTCCGTTGCTGATCCCGGCCCGCCTCGTACCTGAGCGCGCGCCTCGTCCTCGGCACGCCGGTCGGCAATTCGTTGCCGTTTGGGGCGGATGAGTGGCCCAACCGGGGCCGGGGCATTATGATCGCGCTTGACGCCCCGGGACGTGCGGTCGTCCCGGCGGCGACGGCCCTCAAAGCGTTGTCATGCACCTGTTCGTCCGGCGCGATCTCGATGGGTTCTTCGGGTTATTCGTCGATAACCTGGTCCAACTGCTGCTGATCGTCTCGCTCTGCGGCGGCCTCTGCGGGATGACGGGCGAAGACGCCGGGTTCCTTTACGCCCGAATCCTGCCCGGGGCGGCCATATCGATCCTCTTCGGCAACCTGTTCTACGCGTGGCAAGCCCACCGGCTGGCCCGCCGCGAGGGCCGCACCGACGTGACTGCGCTGCCCTATGGAATCAACACGCCGTCGCTGCTCGTCTACATGTTCTTCGTAATGGCGCCGGTCTACCGGCAGACCGGCAGCGCCGAGCAGGCGTGGCTGATGGGGCTTCTGGCATGTCTGGGCAGCGGGGTGATCGAGTTCGCCGGAGCGTTCGTCGCCGAGGCAGTGCGAACCCGCACGCCGCGGGCCGCCCTGCTGTCGACCCTTGCAGGGATCGCGATCGGCTTCATCTCCATGGCCTTCGCCCTGAAGATCTGGGCCTATCCGCTCATTGCGATGGTACCGACCGGAATCGTGCTGATCACCTACTTCAGCAAGATCCGTTTCCCCTTGGGCCTGCCGGGCGGATTCGTCGCCGTGGTCGTCGGGTCGTTGCTGGCCTGGACGCTGCCAGATGCCTGGACCGGCCGGTCGATGGCGGCGACGGCCGTGTCGCACTCGATGGCGGAGGCGGGGCTGCGCCTACCGATCTGGTCGGGTGGGGCGATCTGGCAGGTAGTCCAGCTTCCCAAGGAGCAGTGGCTGGGGTTCGTATCCGTGATCATCCCGATGGGGCTGTTCAACGTGATCGGGAGCCTCCAGAACATTGAATCATCGGAGGCGGCCGGCGACCGGTACGACACGCGGGCGTCGCTGGCCGCCAACGGGATCGGGACCATTCTCGCCGCGTGTTTCGGAAGCTGCTTCCCCACGACGATCTACATCGGGCATCCGGGCTGGAAGGGGATGGGTGCCCGGGCCGGGTACTCGACCATGAACGGCCTCGTGGTCACGCTGATATGCCTGACCGGAACGGTGGCGCTGGTGAACAGCCTGATTCCGATCGAGGCGGGCCTGCCGATCGTGTTGTGGATCGGGATCATCATTACGGCCCAGGCGTTCCAGGCGACGCCGCGCGAGCACGCCCCGGCGGTGGCGGTGGGGTTGTTCCCGGCGATCGCGGGTTGGGGGGCAACCGTCGTTCTTGGGACGTTCTTCGCGACAGGGGGCATGACCCTCCAGCAGTTCATGCAGCAGAACCCCTCCGGCGAGGTGAGCGGGTTCGCGCTCGAGGGGCTGCTGGCCTTGGAGCGCGGGCACATCTTCACCTGCATGTTCATGGCCGCTCTGTCGGTGTGCCTGATCGAGCGGAAGTTCTTCGCCGCGGCCGGGTGGGCGGTGAGCGGGGCGGGGCTCACCGTATTGGGCCTGTGCCATGCCTATGAGATCGTTGGCAACGACGTGCGCTTCCTGCTGTGTTCCGCGCGGCCGATGGAGGGATCGATCGCCTACCGTGCGGTCGGGATCGCGGTCGGCTACGGCTTCATGGCGGTCCTTTTTGTGTGGATCGGGCTCTACGTTCGGTCCCAGGTCGCGCCGGCCGAAGCGGGGTGACCGACTGGAAAGTAGGTCCCACATTCGTTGCTTCGGTCTCCCCGTGTTCTTGATCCCACATTCGTTATCGCGGGAAGGCTTCGATAACGCCGCCGTCGACGGGCAGGGTGGCGCCGGTGGTTGGGGTGGCGTTGGAGGCGAAGAAGACCACGGCATTCCCGACGTGGTGGGCGCGGATGCGGGCCTTGAGCAGGTTGCGGCCCCGGTAGTACTCGATGAGCTCGTCCGGCTCGAGGCCGCGGCTCTTCATTCGTTCGGGCCCGACCTGAGCCCACAGACCCGACTCGATATCCTCGTGGGAGAAGATCGCGTCGGCGTTGATCATGTTGACACGGATTCCGAAGGGGGCCAGCTCGATGGCTGCGACCTTACCGAGCTGATGGGCGGCGGCCTTGGAAGCGCTGTACGCGGCGAAGTCCTTACCCGGGGCGAACACGTTCTTGCTGGTGTTGAGGATGACGTGTCCGCCCAGTCCCTGTTTTTTCAGAATGCGGATTCCCTCCTGCATGAACAGGAGATATCCGGTGGTGTTGATCTCCATGACCCGGCGGAAGTCGTTTACGTCGAGGGCGTCGATCGCGGCGACGTGGGCGATTCCCGCGTTGGGGACGATGACGTCGACGCCGCCGAACTCACGCAGGATGGTCGCGTAGCCATTGCGCACGCTTGCCTCGTCCGTGACGTCCATCTCCACGCCGATCGCGACACCGTCGCCGCAGCGTCGGTTGATTCGCTCGACGACCCGTTTGATCCTGTCGGGGTCGAGGTCGGAGATTGCGACGTGGGCGCCGGCCCCCGCGCAGGTATCGGCGACCGCCGACCCGATCGCCCCGGCCCCGCCGCTGATGGTGACGATTCGGCCGGCGAGGGGTAGGGGCGTCGTGGAGCGAATTCCGCTTCCCGACGGGCGCGGCTCGGATTGGGCGTGACCGCTTCCTGACGGGCATGGCTCTTTGGCGCCGCCGCCCATAGAGGGCGGCGCTACGGGGGGCGGACACGGTTCGGATCGGAGCTTGGCGCGCTGGATTGCGCGGAACTCGAAGTCGAAGATGTGATCCTCGCTGAGGCCTTCGTACCGGCCGATGGCGGCCACCCGGCGTTTCACCGACAGCGTGTGCTCCATGATGTCGGCGGCGATGCGGGCGTCGCGCCGGGTGGCGCCGCGGCAGAACATACCGGCGCCGGGCAGGAGCACGACAAGGGGCAGGGCGTCGATCTGCGTATCAGGAGCCGCGCCGTTGCGCTGCACGTAAGCCCTGTAGTCGGCGGCGTACGCGGCCACTTCCTGCTGAATCCGCTTCGCCCACGCGTCTTCGTTCGAAATGTCGAGTTCGCTGATGAACAGGGGCTTGGGCTTGGTGCGGATGACGTGGTCGCCGGTGAGCGGCGGAGTTTCGGCGAGGGCCTTCGCATCGGGGTGGGCGAGGAAGGCGAGGATGGCTCCGTTCGCCCGCCATTCCAGGATGTGGTGACAGTGTGGGTGGTCTTCGTCACCTGTCCTGGGGGCGAGGAGTCCGCGGAGGAGAGGGGCAATCCGCGTAGCACGTGCGTCTGCATCCGCAAGGTGCGCTGACTCCGCACGTTCGCGCAGGCTGAAGCCAGCGGCTGGGGAGGTACTGGCGTCCGCGGCTCGCTTCTCGGCGAACCCCTCGCAGACGTCGACGAGGGCGATGTGGCGCTCGTACGAGGTGCGGGCGTCCTCGCCGAAGGTGAACAACCCATGGTGCAGCAGCACGATGCCCTCAACATTCGGGTTCTTTCCGTGGAGGTCGGCGCAGGCCTTGGCCAGCTCGAACCCGGGGCGAATGTAGGGCAGGATCGCGACGCGATCGCCCAGCGCTTCTCGCACGATTGTCTCGCCGTCGTGCAGGTTGGCCAGCACGAGCACCGCGTCGGCGTGCGAATGGTCTATGAACTTCGGAGCGAGGAACGTGTGGACGAGTGTCTCGATGGACGGGGTCGGAGCGGACGCGTCGAATAGATGCGTGCGGATCTCGTTGACCATGGCCTCGTCGTCGAGCGATTCGAGCGTGCGAAGGCGGGTCAGGCAGTCCAGGTCCATGCCCGGCAGCCCCTGCGGCTCCAGTGACGCCATGTCCCAGCCGGAGCCCTTGACGTAGATCGCCGGAACGTCGTCGCCGAGAATGGTGCGCTTCGTGCTCTTGACCGAGACGTTGCCGCCGCCGTGCAGAACGAGGTCGGGCTCGGAACCGACCAGACGCGCCGTGTAGAGGCGGAGGGCGCGATCCTCGCCGTGCTCGCCACCCCAGCGGTCGATCGCTTCGCGGGCATCGGCATCGCTCCAGCGGCTTTTCATGTCGTCTCGGGGAAGGCCTTGCGGAAGGGCTGAATCACGAGCGTCTCGAAGACGCCGGCCCGGACGTACGGGTCGTCATTCACGATGCGCCGGGCCTCGGCCAAGTCGCTCGCCTCAAACACGATGACCGCGCCGATGGATTTGTCGTTGCCGTCGTCCTTGACCGGCCCGGCCAGCGTGATCCGCCCCTGGTTGTTGAGGGCCTTGACGTGCGCAACGTGGGTTTCGTGATGCTGCTTTCGCAGCGCGGCGCTGTCGGGCCGGTCGTGGCCGATCATGACAAATAGCGGCATGGTTCAGCACACAAGTCCTGAGCCGCAGGCCTCAGCCTGCGCGGCCGTTCGGTTTCGAGGGTCGATCATAGCAGTTCGAGAGTTCGCGCAGGCTGAAGCCTGCGGCTCGGATCAGCCGATCGTGTGTCGGAACAACTCCCACGCCTCGGCGTCGGTTTTTCCCTCCTGGACGATACCACGAACGGCCTGGATCATGGGCACGGGCCACTCCGATTGGAAGATGTTGCGGCCCATGTCCACGCCCACGGCCCCGTCGCGGACCGCGCTGTAGGCCAAGCGGAGTGCGTCGCGCTCCTCGATCTTCCTGCCGCCGGCAATCACGACCGGAACCGGGCAGCCGACGACGACCTTCTCGAAATCCTCGCAGTAGTAGGTCTTGACGAAGTGGGCGCCGAGTTCCGCGGCGATCCGGCAGCACAGGCCCAGGTACCGTGCGTCGCGGGCCATCTGCTTGCCGACCGCGGTGACGGCCAGCACCGGGATTCCGTACTTGTTCCCCTCGTCGCAGAGCCGCGCCAGGTTGGTGAGCGTCTGCTTTTCGTTGTCGCTGCCGACGAAGATGGAGAGGGTTACGGCCGACGCATTGAGCCGAATGGCGTCCTCGATCGAGACGGTCAGCTCCTCGTCGGACAGATCCTCTTTCAGGATGCTCGTCCCGCCGGAGACGCGGAGCACGATAGGGACTCGGCGGCTCGGACTCACGCAGAAGCGGAGGACGCCGCGGGTGAGCATGAGGGCGTCGGCGTAGTCCAGAAGCGGGGCGATCGTCTTGCCGGGCTGTTCTAGCCCGGTGGTCGGGCCCTGGAAGTAGCCGTGATCGACGGCCAGCATGACGCATCGGCCGGTGTCGGGCCGGATGATGCCGGCCAAGCGGTTCTGCATTCCCCAATCCATCGTGCTTGCGCTCCTTGCCACTTCGTCGCACAATACCGGCTGCGAGAAACTCTACCGGAGCTCGAAGATCCGTTCAACAAACGGACTCGCCGCACCGTCACCCCAGGGCGGCTGCACGAGCCGGGACCGGTGCGACGACACCCGCCGACCGCGAAGGTCCCGTGCGGTTCCCACTGGCGCCGTCGTTCAGAAGGGAACCGTCGTTGCGATCCGGTCCCGGGGGCGAGCGTCACGGCCTGCTGCCAACGCGGCGGCGACTTCGACGAACGCTTCAACGAAGCGCCGACCCCGGGCGGACGACGAGCGCATTCCCACGTCTGGACGACGCATTTCCCGGGCAGGGCCACGACCCGGATCGGGTTTGATTGGGTTCGTTTTTCGGGGCGAAACCGCGTTTTCGATAGCGCCAGGGCGGAAAATTGGGTTCGATTCGCGTCCTTTCTTTTGAGAAGGCAACGAGGCCTCCAGGCAATGAGGCAATGAGGCAATGAGGCAATGAGGCAACGAGGCAATGAGGCAACGAGGCCTCCAGGTGACCAGGTAACCAGCGCGGCCCGCTCCATACCTGTCGCGGTTCTGAGCACGGTGCGAACGTTCCTCCTTTGCGGCCCGGCCGGGCGTTCGCGCGGGCGGGCCGGCGCACGCCCGGCCGTGTACCTAACATAGACCGTACCAGCGGGTACGTCAAGAAGAATGTTCCGAATTTCGATTGTCGATCGGTGCGGGTGCCAGGGGGGCGTGCGGCAGCTTGGTCTCCCGTGGCGGCCGTTTGAGAAGGCTTGATCGGACGGCGAGCGCGCGCCGGTCTCGCCGTTGGGTCCTGGCGCGCCTGGTTCGCCAAAACGTGACGTTCGTCGCAGGCGCGCTTCGCCCACGCTTGCAGGTGTGCAGGTGCCAGT